>Ga0160471_100055_pt1 | contig 147380 bp, 110 predicted proteins | sample HID1973K_E11MG_FD_108268 | JGI IMG/M metagenome (GOLD analysis project Ga0160471, IMG submission 108268) | Enriched mosquito-associated microbial communities from UW Madison campus, WI, USA - HID1973K_E11 MG | ecosystem: Host-associated > Arthropoda: Insects > Digestive system > Unclassified ... | reverse complement strand
CTGGTACCCCCGCCGATGTCCACCACCATCGAGCCCGACGGCTCCGACACCGGCAGCCCGGCGCCGATCGCGGCCGACATCGGCTCCTCGATCAGGTACACCTGGCTGGCGCCGGCGCCCAGCGCCGATTCGCGGATGGCACGGCGTTCCACCTGGGTGGAGCCGCACGGCACGCAGATGATGATCCGGGGGCTCGGGCGCAGCAGCTTCGAGTCATGGACCATCTTGATGAACTGCTTGAGCATCTGCTCGGTCACGGTGAAGTCGGCGATCACGCCGTCCTTCATCGGGCGGATGGCCTCGATATTGCCCGGCACCTTGCCCAGCATCTGCTTGGCTTCCTTGCCGACCGCCTGGATCGTCTTCTTGGCGTTGGGGCCGCCTTCCTGACGGATGGCCACGACCGACGGCTCGTCCAGGACGATGCCCTTGTCGCGCATATAGATCAGGGTGTTGGCGGTGCCCAGGTCGATGGCCAGGTCGTTGGAGAAATAGCTGCGGAGAAATCCGAACATCAGGAATCCTGTCTTTTGTTGGTTCGCGAGTATGCGAAACGGCCGGCGCCGTCTTCGGCCCGGCCAGGTATACGTTTGCAAGGGTGATGGTTCACGGTTCCCCCGGTGCGCTGCGGCCCGTACCGGCAAGCCGGTACGCCCCGGTGCCGACGGCGAGGGGCGCATGCCCGCCCGGTCATCGGCGATCCGCAACCGGCGCAACCTGCACGCCGGACCTACGGGAACCTTTGATTAGACTCTGCGCGAAAGTTCGCCGCCAGATGCGCCGGACAGGTCGGAAAATCGCCTGACGATGGCAGAAGCCTAATCGGAGGAACCTGATTGTGAAGTGTGAAACTGCGATGAAAACCAGCCGTTAATCGCGGACTCGCCGCCGGGCCGTGCCTTTATCGTTCGCCAATCGTTTCCTGCTCTGTTGCAGTCCTGCGACGCTCGCGCGCCGCATGCCCCGGGCGGCTGCCCTGCCCGGCACTCATGGTACGTGCCAGCAGTGGCGACGGCATCACCGGCGCAGCCGCCGGCGTGACCCGTGACCTGCCTGGAACCCGCCATTTGGCGCGCCATGTGAAGTCCGCGTTGCGGGAGGCCTGCAGCGCGTAATGATACCTTATAATCCACGCTGTTTCGGGGCGTCAGCGCCCGGAAAAACTTGTAACGAAACGATCCCGGGGGCGCCCCCGGACCCCGCTCCGGGCGTCCTGCCCGCCACCCGACCGCAACATCCCCAGTCCGATGGACTGAACCCGGCGCCCGCGCCGCATCACGCCATGGCTCTCGCACTCTCCGACGTCAAGCGCATCGCGCACCTGGCCCGCATCGAAACCAGCGATGCCGAGGCCGCGCAGACGCTCGCCCAACTGAACAACTTCTTCTCGCTGGTGGAGCAGATGCAGGCGGTGGACACCACCGGCATCCAGCCGCTGGCGCACCCGCTCTCCGCCGTGCGCGACATCGCCCAGCGCCTGCGCGAGGATGCCGTGACCGAGACCGACCGCCGCGAAGACTACCAGCGCCCGGCCCCGGCCACCGAACGCGGCCTCTACCTGGTGCCGAAGGTCATCGAGTGACGCCCGGGCCCACCCGCCCGGCCCGCCGCCCCTGACCGCCACCGCAGACACCAGACCAACATGTCCTTTTCCGCTGATTCCGTGACTTCCCTGCGCCAGATCGCCGATGCCCTGGCGGCGCGCACCGTTTCCGCCGAGGAACTCGCGCGCGACTACCTCGCCCGCATCGAGGCCGCGCGCGACCTGAACGCCTTCGTCGACATCAACGCCGACCTCACCCTGGAGCAGGCCCGTGCCGCCGATGCGCGCCGCGCCCAGGGCCAGGCCACGCCGCTGACCGGCGTGCCCATCGCCCACAAGGACGTCTTCGTGACGCGCGGCTGGGCCTCCACGGCCGGCTCGAAGATGCTGGCCGGCTACCAGAGCCCGTTCGACGCCACCGTGGTGGAGCGCCTCGCCGCCGCCGGCATGGTCACGCTGGGCAAGACCAACATGGACGAATTCGCGATGGGTTCGTCGAACGAGAACTCGTATTTCGGCATCGTGCGCAACCCGTGGGACAAGCAGCGCGTGCCGGGCGGCTCCTCGGGCGGTTCCGCCGCCGCGGTGGCCGCAGGGCTGGCCCCGGCCGCCACCGGCACCGACACCGGCGGCTCGATCCGCCAGCCGGCGTCGTTCTCGGGCATCACTGGCATCAAGCCGACCTACGGCCGCGTCTCGCGCTACGGCATGATCGCGTTCGCTTCGTCGCTCGACCAGGGCGGCCCGATGGCGCGCTCGGCCGAGGACTGCGCGCTGCTGCTCAACGCCATGGCCGGTTTCGATCCGAAGGATTCCACCAGCCTCACGCCCGCCCAGGGCGGCGTGGACGAGGACTTCACGCGCCATCTGGGCCAGCCGCGCGCCGGCGCCAGCGCCGACCAACCGCTGGCCGGCCTGCGCATCGGCCTGCCGCGCGAGTACTTTGGCGCGGGCCTGTCCGCCGACGTGGAAGCCGCCGTGCGCGGCGCGCTGGCCGAGTACGAGAAGCTCGGCGCGACGCTGGTCGACGTGACCCTGCCCAAGACCGAGCTGTCGATCCCGGTGTACTACGTGATTGCACCGGCCGAGGCGTCGAGCAACCTGTCGCGCTTCGACGGCGTGCGCTACGGCCACCGCGCGGCCGAGTACAGCGACCTGCTCGACATGTACAAGAAGTCCCGCGCCGAAGGCTTCGGCGCCGAGGTCAAGCGCCGCATCATGGTGGGCACCTACGTGCTGTCGCACGGTTATTACGACGCCTATTACCTGCAGGCGCAGAAGATCCGCCGCATCATCGCCGACGATTTCCAGCGCGCCTTCAGCCAGTGCGACGTGATCATGGGCCCGGTGGCGCCCACGGTGGCCTGGAAGCTCGGCGAGAAGACCGCCGACCCGGTGCAGATGTACCTGGCCGACATCTTCACGCTCTCCACCAGCCTCGCCGGCCTGCCCGGCATGAGCGTGCCGTGCGGCACCGGTCAGGACAATATGCCCGTCGGCCTGCAGCTCATCGGCAACTATTTCGATGAAGCGCGCCTGCTGCAGGTGGCCCATGCGTTCCAGCAAGCCACCGACTGGCACCTGCGCCGCCCGGCCTGATGACGATGCACGACAAGCGCCTGCTACGCCTCTTTGCCGCGATGGCCCTCGCCGTGGTGCTGGCCGGCTGCTCGCTGCCGTTTGGCGGGCGCTCCACGCCCATCGCCGCGCGGGACATCGACCTGAACGGCGACTGCCGCCGCACCGAGGAAGACGGTTTCCGCGAGGACGCCCAGCTACGCGTGGTGGACAACGCCGTGCAGCAGTTGCAGTGGAAGCTGTGGGTCGGCAAGCGCGGCTCGTGCAGCTTCAATCTGGCCGACTTCCGACAGGTGCGCAAAACGCCACATATCGAACTGCGCGCCAACGATGGCAGCGCCTGCAAGCTGATGGTCTGGCAGGACCCGCGCCGCGTGACGCTGGCGCACGCAAGCTGCCAGTCGCACTGCACGCCCGGCATCTATGAAGAAGCGTGGCCGGTGATGTTCGAGCCGGACTCGGGCGCCTGCGCCCGCACGCGATAACGTAACTATCATGCCGCCACGCCGCCCACGCTCATCCTTCGCCGCCGGGGTTCTGCCCGGGGTTCTGCCCGGCGTTATGCCTCGGGCGCGGCGCTGGCTGCGCGCGGGTTTTGCGATGATGACGGTGGCGGCGGTGCCGGCCTGGAGCACGGTCTCGGCGCCGCAAGCGCCGATTTCGGCCTCCAGTGCGCCTGCTGTGGCGGCTTCTGTGGCGGCCTCGGCAGCCACCTCCACGTCGGCCGCCCCGGCGCCCATCGTCCAGCGCGTACGGCTGGCGGGCGATGCCGGCATGCCGACGCTCCCCGCCTACTGGTTCCTGCCCCGCGACAGCGGCCAGCCAAGGTCGCAGCCGCTGCCGGTGGTCGTGGCGCTGCACGGCTGCGGTGGGCTTGAAGACACGCATCGCGTGGCACGGCGCACCGGCTCCATCGACGAAATCCTCGACCCGGCCGGCGCCCTGCAGGCCCGCTACCGCGAGTACGCCCACTGGCTGACCGAGCGCGGCTACGCCGTGCTGATGCCGGACAGCTTCGGCCCGCGCGGCCGCATCACCAGCGGCTGCGGCGACACGCCGGACGCGCGCGGCATCGACGACAAGACGCGCCGCGCCGACGCCCTGGCCGCGCTGCGCTGGGTGGCCCGCCAGCCCGGCGTCGACCCGCGCCGCATCGTGCTGCTGGGCTGGTCGAACGGCGCGCAGGCGGTGCTGGCCGCCATCGACGCCAGCCGCCCGTGGCCGGCCGGCACGCCTGCCGTGGAGCGCGCCGTGGCCTTCTACCCGGCCTGCAAGCGCGTGGTGCGGCAGCACAATTTCAAGCTGCGCGCGCCGGTGCTGATGATGATTGGCGGCGCGGACGACTGGACCCCGGCCACGCGCTGCGCGATGCTCCAGAACGCGGTGCTGGCCCGCCAGCCCGATGCGCGCTTCCGGCTGGAGATCTACCCGGGCGCCTATCATGGCTTCGACGGCACCAGCGAGCTGCACGGCCGGCGCGACGCCTCCCGGCGCACCCCGGGCGGCGATACCGCCAGCGGCGGCGACGCCCTGGCGCGTGTGGCCGCGCTCGCCCAACTCGATTCGTGGCTGTTGAACCCCGCGCCCTGAAAAACGCCGGGTCCGGCCTGATATAGAACAGAACAGAAGACTTAAACCAGGAATACCGCCATGCAATGGGAAGTGGTGATCGGCCTGGAGACGCATACGCAGCTCTCCACCGCCTCGAAGATTTTTTCCGGCACCTCCACCGCGTTCGGGGCCGAACCCAACACGCAGGCCTCGCCCGTGGATCTGGCGCTGCCGGGCGTGCTGCCCGTGCTGAACAAGGGCGCCGTCGAGCGCGCCATCGAGTTCGGGCTGTCCATCGGCGCCCATATCGCGCCGCGCAGCATCTTCGCGCGCAAGAACTACTTCTACCCTGACCTGCCGAAGGGTTACCAGATCAGCCAGTACGAGATCCCGGTCGTCCAGGGCGGCACCATCACGATCCAGGTGGAAGGACGGCAGGGCGTCTACGAGAAGACCGTGAACCTGACCCGCGCCCACCTTGAGGAGGATGCGGGCAAGTCGCTGCACGAGGACTTCGCCAACATGACCGGCATCGACCTGAACCGCGCCGGCACGCCGCTGCTGGAGATCGTGACGGAGCCAGACATGCGCAGCTCGGCCGAGGCCGTGGCCTATGCCAAGGCATTGCACTCGCTCGTGGTGTGGCTCGGCATCTGCGACGGCAACATGCAGGAAGGCAGCTTCCGGTGCGACGCCAACGTCTCGGTGCGCCCAGTCGGCCAGAAGGAATTCGGCACCCGCCGCGAAATCAAGAACCTGAACTCGTTCCGCTTCCTGCAGCAGGCGATCGACTACGAAGTGCAGTGGCAGATCAACGAGATCGAGGACGGCCGCAAGATCGTCCAGGCCACCGTGCTGTTCGACCCGGACACCGGCGAGACGCGCGCGATGCGCACCAAGGAAGACGCGCACGACTACCGCTACTTCCCCGATCCGGACCTGATGCCGCTCGAGATCGACAGCGAGTGGGTCGAGCGCGTGCGCGCCGGCCTGCCCGAGCTGCCGGCGGCGATGCAGGCGCGCTTCGTCTCGCAATACGGCCTTTCGGCCTACGATGCGAGCACGCTCACGGCCACCAAGTCCCTCGCCGCGTACTTCGAGGCTGTGGTGACCGAAGCCGGCGTGGCCAGCGCCAAGCCGGCGGCCAACTGGCTGATGGGCGACGTGGCGTCGCAACTGAACCGCGAAGGCATGGCCATCGACGACGCCCCGGTGCGCCCGGCGCAACTGGCCAGGCTGCTGGCGCGCATCGCCGACGGCACGGTGTCCAACAACACAGCCAAGAAGGACGTCTTCCCGGCGATGTGGGCCGGCGAGTCCGGCGGCGACGCCGACGCGATCATCGCCGCCAAGGGTCTCAAGCAGATGTCCGATACCGGCGAACTCGAGAAGATCATCGACGACGTGCTGGCCGCCAACGCCAAGTCGGTGGAAGAGTTCCGCGCCGGCAAGGAAAAGGCCTTCAACGCACTGGTCGGCCAGGCCATGAAGGCCACCAAGGGCAAGGCCAACCCGGCCCAGGTCAACGAACTGCTCAAGAAGAAGCTCGGCTGACCCGCCCTCGGCGCCATCCGAGCCATCTGGCGAAAAAAGCCGGCCCGCGCAAGCGGCCGGCTTTTTTGTTGGACGCCCCTAAGCACCCCTAAGCACCCCTAAGCGCCCCGCAGCGCCCGCTCCAGCGCCACGATGCGCGCCTCGAGGTCGTGCAGGCGGCGCTCGCGCGAGGCGAGGGCTTCCCGCATCTGGGCGATGGGCGCGCTCAGTTGCCCCACGGTGGCCGCGTCGGTCGGCGCGGTGCCCGGCGCGACGTTGATGATCTGGCGCTGCAGGGTGTCGGTGCCGACCGAGACCGTCAGGTCGCGGTCGCAGTACGAGGCCGTGCCGAGCGCCACGCCGTGCGCTGCCGCCGCGCGGCTGCCGTGCCCGAGCGCCACCGCGAACTCGGTGCTGGCGACGGCGTCGGTGCCCACGGCGACCGCGCCGGTATTGGTGGCCTGCGCCATCGGCCCCACGGCGATGGCCGTCGCGCCGGAGGCTTCCGATCGCTGGCCCAGCGCCACGCTTTTGTGGCCGGATGCCACCGCGGCCATCCCCACCGCCGTGGTGCCGCCCACCTGGAAGCTGTCCGCGCCGGACGCCACGGCATTGCCGCCGATGGCGACGCTCCACGCGTAGGCGGCCTGCGCTTTTTCGCCGATCGCGACCGAGCGGCTGCCATAGGCATAGGTATCGCAGCCCAGTGCGACCGAGCCGGCGTCCACGGGGTCCCGCGCGGCGACATCGGCACGGGCATTCAGGCCAATGGCCACGCCGGGCCCCGACTCGCTGACCGTCGCCCCTTGGCCCAGCACGACACTGCCGACCCCGGTGGCGACGGTATCCGCGCCGATGGCGATGGCGTTGCTGCCGGGTGCCGAGGCGGCCGTCCCGCTGGCGTTCACCTGCACATACTTGAGGCCGGTCTTGCCCGAGGCGAGGTCATCCACCGTCTGCGACAGCGCGGCGATGTCCTGCGCATTGCCAGCGACGTCGGCCTCCGTGTCGGCCAGCTGGCTGCCCGTGATGGCGTCGCTGCTGCCGGGGCTCACATCGCCGGGCCGGAGCCCCGTGACCAATGTCGATGGCAGCGTAGCGCGGCTCTTGCTCTTGTCGTCATAGGCCAGGTAGGGCGCACCGCCGCCACCGCCGCCGCCACCGCCACCGCCACCGCCACCGCCACCGCCACGATTGCCGTTGGCGGACGATGGATGGTTCCCTGCTTCGGGCTCAGTCTGAGGAATTGCCATGAAGGGCTCCTGGAATCGGGTTGATCAGAACCACGGCAAGGGCGCATACACGGCCCGTGCCGTCGCCATGGTCGCTACCCGATCTCCAGAAGTACATGGATCCAAAGGCCGCCCGCCCCCCGACTACGAACGCCCCGCCGCCCGCTCCAGCGCCGCGATGCGCGCTTCGAGCTGGCGCAGCGTTGCGATGCGGGCCTCGAGGTTGCCCAGGCGCCGGGCCACTTTCGGGTTGACCTGCAGGGCCGTGTCCTTGAGTTGCGCGACGGTCACGGCGTCGTCGTCCTGCTCGCCCGGTAACACATGGGTGATGTAGCGGCCATTGTCCGCCGTGCCGACGGACACCGCGTATTCGCGGTCGCAGACGGAAGACGCGCCGAGCGCCACGCTGCCGTAGGCGCTCACCTCCGCATACTCGCCGATGGCGGTGGCGTGGTGGTTGTTGGCGATGGCGCCGCGCCCGATGCCGATGGTGCCGTAGCCGTACACGTTCGCGCTGGCTCCGATCGCCACGGCCGCCTGGCTTTGGGCGCTGGCGGCGGAGCCGACGGACACGCTCTGGTCGCCCCCCGCGAAGGCATCGGCGCCCACCGCCACGGCGGCGGAGGCGGCGGTGGCCTGGGCATCGCCGCCGATGGCGATGTTGTCCGTGTAGCCCGCATTGGCGTTGCCGCCGATCGCCACGGCCTTGTCGCCCCATGCCGTGGCGTCGCTGCCCAGTACCACCACGCCGTCGCCGGGCGAGTCCGCCCCGACCTGCGCCTGGGAGCCGATGACCACGCCCCGGCCCGCGGCGCCGAACACGGCGCCCTCGCCCACCACAACGCTCCCCGAGCCCGCCGCCACGGCGGAGGGTCCGATGGCCACGGCTTCCTGGCCACTGGCCTCGCTATCGGGACCCTTGCTGTTGGCGTGGAAGTACTTGGCGTTCTTGTCGTTCTTTCCGACTGCGCTCAGTGCCTGGAACTGTTCCCGGGTCAGGTACTGATTGCTTGCGATATCCGTCTGGGCGTTGCTCATCGAAGGTCTCCTGAAGTTGACGTTGGCCAGCGAGGCCATGTTTTCACGCCGTACTTCGGAAAACCATGGATCGGACAAACCCAGCCTAATCCATCGGCACCACGCTCACCTCCACCTCCACCTCCACCGTGTGCTCGCTCCCGTACTACCTGTGGCGCACCGCACGCTCCAGCACCGCGAGGCGCGCCTCGAGTTCAACCAGCTGCTGGTTTGCCTTGAAGAGCTGGCTGCCTGCCACCGCATCCGTGCTCTGCAGGCTCTGCTCAGCGGGTCGCAACCCCGCAACTTTTACCGATTGCAGCGTAAGCCGGGTCTTGCTCCTGTCGTCGTAGAGCACCAGCGCGCTCTCCACTTCCCCGCGCGCATTCACGGACAGGCCCGCCTCCTTTAACTGGCCGACCGTGGCGGCATCATCATCCTCCTGCCCCGCCGCAACACGTGCGATGAAGCGACGGGTGCTGTCATTGCCGACAGATACTGTCTGCGCGCGATCGGTCGTGGAAGCGCAACCCAGCACCACACTCTGGGCGCCATTCACGGTCGCCTTCGCGCCGATGGCCACTGCTGAATCACTGTCAACGAGGGCCAGATCGCCGATAGCAATCCCCTTGTTACCACTGGCGCTCACCGTCGCCAGACACCCGGCCGCAACCGCTCCATAAGCGTTGGTATAGGCGTAATAGCCGATGGCAGTGGTGCATATGGCATATCCCTGGGCATACGCACCCACATACACCGAGCCCGGATAGTCCGCGCCGATTGTTCCCGCCGCGTGGCCGACAGCGACGCATTCCTCGGAATCCACCTCGGCGTGACTGGCAATCGCCACCGACTCTATGCCATTGGCCTGACTGTTCGGACCGGTGCTGTTGACTGCAAAATACGTAATACCGTCGTCTTGCAGCGCAATGGCGTCAACCCGTTCCCGTAGCGCATGGAACTGTTGCAGGGTGACATACTGGCCCGGGCGGTCCCTGTCCAAGGCGTTGGCCCTAGCCTGGACATCAGTCTGATTGCTCATTGCGTTCTCCATCAGCTGCCGCGACGGACAGCGCCCCATCCTGAGTAAGATTGCCGTGTGACCGCACCATGTGCTCAAGCCACCCGGGGCCATTCCTGCACGACTACCTGTCGCGCACCGCACGCTCCAGCGCCGCGAGGCGCGCCTCGAGTTCGACCAGCCGCTGATTTGCCTTGAAGAGCTGGCTGCCCGTTACCGCTTCTGTGCTCTGCGCGCTCAGTTCAGCGGGACGCAATCCCGACACTCTTACCAACGGCAGCGTCAGCCTCGTCTTGTTCCTGTCGTCGTACAGCACCAGCGCACGCTCCACTTCGCCGCGCGCATTCACGGGCAGGCCAGCCTCCTTCAACTGGCCGATTGTGGCGACATCATCATCCTCCTGCCCCGCCGCAACACGGGCGATGAAGCGGAGCGCGCTGTCATTGCCTACGGACACCGTCTGCGCGCGATCGGTCGTGGAACCAGCGCCTATCGCCACACTCTGCTCGCCGCTCGCCGTGGCACTCGCGCCGATGGCCAATGCTGAATCACCGGCAACGATGGCTGTGTTGCCGATACTGATCCCCTTGTTAGCAACGGGGTCCACTATCGCGGCAGACCCGATCGCAACCGCTCCATAAGCCTGAGCGAGCGTGTCAAAGCCTATGGAGGTGCTGCACGTTTCGCTGGCTGAGGAATACGCCCCCACACACACCGAGCCCTGGCCAGATCCGGTAGCCAGGTAGCCGACTGCAACAGATTCTTCGGAATTTGCGGAGGCACCGCTGGCAATCGCCACCGACTCGCTGCCATTGGCCTGACTATCCGCGCCGGTGCTGTTGACTGTGAAGTACATAATGCCGTCGTCTGTCAGCGCAATGGCGTCAACCCGTTTCCGTAGCGCATTGAATTGTTGCAGGGTGACATACTCACCCTGCAAGGCCCTCCCCGGAAGATTTCGCCTTGCTTCGATCGCGGTGCGATGGGTCATTGCAGTTCTCCGAAAGGTGCCGTTGGTGGACGGCGCGCATCATGGCGCCACAACGTCCAGGACGCCACCATGTTCCGCGGTCCCTCTCCTGAAGTACATGGATCCCCGGATAGATGATGCGCGGGCGCCGCCGATCACTCCACCGGCACCACGCTCACCTCCACCTCCACCGTGTGCTCGCCCCCGCCCACGATGACGCCGTGCAGCAGGGGCACGTCGCTGTAGTCGCGCGCGATGGCCAGGGTGACGTGGCGGGTGTCGGCCAGCATGGCGTTGGTCGGGTCGAGATCGACCCAGCCGTTCCCGGGGCACCAGACGCCGGCCCAGGCGTGCGAGGCATCGGCGCCCAGCAGGCGCGGCTCGCCCGGCGGCGGGTCGGTGCGGAGATAGCCGCTGACATAGCGCCCGGGCAGCCCGAGCGAGCGCAGGCAGCCGATCATCACCTGGGCGAAGTCCTGGCACACGCCGCTGCGCAGCGCGAAGGCCTCCAGCGCGGGCGTGTGGACCTCGGTGATCTCGGCGTGATACTCGAAATCGGCGTGGATGCGGTGCATCAGGTCGATGGCGCCAGCCACCACGCTCACCCCGGGCGTAAAGCTGCGCCGGGCGTAGTCGCGCAGGTCCGCGTGCAGCGCCACATTGGGCGAGGCGAAGACGAACTCGGCCTCGGGATCGAACGGCTGGCCGGCGCGGTAGCGCAGCCGTTGCGCGGCCTTCTCCCACGGCGGGCTGCGGGCCGGGTCGAGCGTGGCCCAGCGCGGCGTCAGCGTGACCGTGCTGGCCGTGGTCAGCCGCATGGTCTCGTGCGGCACGTCGAGCATGAAATGAAGCACGTTGTTGCCGAAGGCATCGGTGCGCACGTGATGGTGCGAGGGCTGCGGATCGATGTCGGTGCAGTGCGCGCTCACGGCCTGCCACGGGTAGGACGGCGGCGTGACCACGGCGCGCTGCTGCGCGTGCTCCACGGGCCAGGCGTATTGGTAGGTGGTGACGTGGTGCACGCTCAGGGTGGACGGGGCGTCGGCCTCCGGCGTCGGCGCCGGGGTGGCCGGCGTCTTGGCGGCGGGCACGGGATGCACGCTCATGGCAGGTCCGTTTCCGGCGCCACGCCGGCATGGCTGAAGTACCGGCCGCCGATTTCATCGGACAGCTTGGCCATGCGCGCGCCGAGCTGGTCGCACAGCGCGGCCAGCGTGGCATGGCGGCCCTCGTCATCGGTGGCGCACAGCACCGTGCGCGACGGCAGCGCGCTGGCCGGCGGCAGCAGTTCCGCCAGCGGTACGCGGGCCTGGCCCGTGGCGCCGGTCGGCAACTGCACCAGCTTCTCGCGCAGGCGGTCCAGCACGCCGTAGAGGCCGCGCGGGTTGGTGGCGTCCAGCACGAGCAGGTCCACCAGCGCCGGCACGTCGGTCCGGCCCGGGAACAGCGAGCGGTAGGTCAGCGTGCTGTCGAACAGGTGCAGCAGCAGGTCGAAGCCACTGCGCGAGCGCAGCGCGCCACTGCGCTCGGCCACCTCCAGGAACAGCGCCAGCGTGGAGACGCGCTCGATATGACGGCCGATGAACACCAGCCGCCACGCTTCGTCGCGCGACATGCGGTCGCCCTGCGCGCCGCTGATCGCCCCGAGCTGCATCGACAGTTGCTCCAGCGCGACCAGCACCCGGGAGCGGTCGTACGAGCCCTCGCCGCTGGCCGAGCCGGCCGGGCACGCGGCGGCGGCCATCGCGTCATGGAAGTCGTTGCGGGCGGCCAGGATGGTGCGCCAGTGGTCGTTCGAGAGCCGGTTGCGGATCTCGTTGGCGGCGCGGGCGTGACTGGCCAGCGTCTGCACCACGCCGGCGCTCCCGCTGGCATCGGCCAGCGCGGACACCAGGCTGCGCTCGAACACCCGCAGCGACGCCTGCGGCGACGGCGTCTGGGCCGGCACCAGGCCGAACCACTGCGCCAATTGGCTGATCATGTTCAGCGTGCCGTCGTCGGTTTCATCGTTCGATTCGATCGATCCGAGGATCTGCCGGCACAGGCGCACGGTGTTCTCGGCGCGCTCCGCGTAGCGGCCGGCCCAGTACAGGTTCTCGGCGGCGCGGCTGGAGACGGCCAGCGGGCGCGAGGCGGGCGCCCCCGCCAGCCCGCTGCGCGCGGCCAGTGGCACGGCGCCCGAGGTCTGGCTGGAGAGCACCCAGGTGTCGGCGCTGGTGCCGCCCAGCTGCATCGACACCGCCTCCAGCCGGGGCGGCGCCAGCCGCATGAATCCGCCCGGCATGACCTGCCAGCCGCCGTTGCCATCGGCGATGGCGAACACGCGCAGCATGGACGCCCGCGAGCCAATCCGCCCGCCACCGCGCCCGTCCGGCTCCCAGCACGGCGTGTGCGAAAGCGGCAGCGGCGCCTGCAGCGTGTAGCGGTCCGGCGTCTCGGCGATGCGCGCGCGCCAGTCTTCCAGCGGCTGCAGCCCGCGCTCCATGCCCAGGCGCGGCTCGCCCGGCACGCGCGGATAGGTCGGCATGACGAAGGCCTCGGTCAGCGTCGACATGGCCTCGTCCTGCGCGGCGGCCTCGCCGCACCACCAGCTCGACACCGCAGGCAGGATCAGCGTCTCCCCGAGCAACGCGCGGGCGATGCCCGGCAGGAAGCCGTGGATCGCCGGCGACTCCAGGAAACCCGCGCCCGGCACGTTCGACACCATCACGTTGCCCGCCCGCATCGCCTCCAGCAGCCCCGGCACGCCGATGGTGGAGTCGCTGCGCAGCTCCAGCGGGTCGCAGAACACGTCGTCCAGCCGGCGCAGGATCACGTCCACGCGCTCCAGCCCGCCGAACGTCTTCAGGTAGACCATGTCGTTGCGCACGGTCAGGTCCTTGCCTTCCACCAGCGTGATGCCGAGGTAGCGCGCCAGGAAGGTGTGCTCGAAGTAGGTCTCGTTGAACGGCCCCGGCGACAGCAGCACGATGTGCAGCCCGCCGCTCGACGGCAGCGACGTGCCTTCATCCGCCCCCGCCACCAGCGGCGCGTGGGCCAGCGTGGAGATCAGCTGGGCGAAGGCCGGCGGCAGGCGCCGCACGCGCATCTCGCGGAAGGCATCGGCGAACTGGCCCGAGATGATCAGCCGGTTCTCCAGCGCGTAGCCCATGCCCGACGGGGTTTCCGTGCGATGGGCGATGACGGTCCAGCCATCGTCGGTATGGACGAGGTCGATCGCCATGGTCTGGAGGAAGCTGCCGCCGGGCGGCTGGTAGCCCTTGAGGGGCCGCATGTAGCCGGGATGGCCGTAGACCAGCCCCGGCGGCAGCAGGCCGCGCGTGAGCAGTGTCTGGGGGCCGTAGATGTCGGCCATGATGGCGTTGGCGAGCGTGGCGCGCTGGGCTGCGCCGGCCTCGATCACGGCCCAGTCCTCCTCGGCGATCAGGAACGGCAGCAATTCGAGTTGCCACGCCCGCGCGCCGCCGCCCTGGTCGGCATAGACGTTATAGGTCACGCCGTTGTCGCGGATCTGGCGCGCCACTGCCGCCGCGCGCGCCGCCAGCGCGTCCGGGCTCAGGTTGCCCAGGTCGCCCTGCTCGCCCAGTTCCGAGAAGAAGCGCGCCCAGGGCGCGCGCAGCGTGCCGTCCGGCAGGCGCAGCTCGTCCAGATGGCCGGACGGCACGGGCAGGGCCAGCCGGCTCGCCATGGCAGCCGGGCTGTCCGATCCGTCGAGGGGAAGCGACGACTGCAAGGGCACGGGGAGGGGTCTCCGGGGGAGGATGTCGGGCTAGATCTGCCGCAAATCGAGCGTAAAGGGAAATTCGAGGCTGCGTTCCACCGGCGGCGCCACGGACCGCCCCGGCGTATGGCCGATGGTGAAGAAACGGGCCAGCCGCCGGCTTTCGGCCTCGTAGGCGTTCACCGGGAATGTCTGGTAATTACGGCCGCCGGGGTGGGAAACATGATACTGACATCCCCCTACGCTGCGATCCATCCACGTATCCACCACGTCGAAGGTCAGCGGGGCATGGGAGCCGATGGTCGGATGCAGCGACGACGGCGGCGCCCAGGCGCGGTAGCGCACGCCTGCCACGTACTCGCCGGCGCGCCCGGTGGGCTGGAGCGGGATGGTCCGGCCGTTCACCGTCACCACATGGCGGGTCTCGTTCATGCCGAGCACGCGCACCTCCAGCCGCTCCACCGACGAATCGACATAGCGCACCGTGCCGCCCGCCGCGCCCTCCTCGCCCATCACGTGCCACGGCTCCAGCGCCGCGCGCAGTTGCAGCGAGAGCCCGGCCGCCTCGGCCTCCACCTCGCCCACGCGCGGGAAGCGGAACTCGAAGTGCGGCGCAAACCACGCGGACTCGAACACGAAGCCGGCGCTGCGCATCTCCGCCAGCACGTCCTCCAGATCCATCTGCACGAAGGTGCCGAGCATGAAGCGGTCGTGCAGCGCCGTGCCCCAGCGCGTGAGCCGCGCGGTATAGGGCGTGCGCCAGAAACGGGCGACCATCGCCCGCAGCAGCAGTTGCTGCACCAGGCTCATGCGTGCGTGCGGCGGCATTTCGAAGGCGCGCAGCTCCAGCAGGCCGAGCCGGCCCGTGGCGCCATCGGGGGAATAGAGCTTGTCGATGCAGAACTCGGATCGATGCGTATTACCCGTCACATCGGCAAGCAGGTTGCGCAGTGCCCGGTCGATCAGCCATGGCGGGGTGTAGCCATCGCCGGCGCCTTCGTGCAGCGCCACCTGCCGACGCAGTTCCGCGAAGGCGATCTCCAGTTCGTAGAGCTGGTCGTTACGGGCCTCGTCCACGCGCGGCGCCTGGCTGGTCGGGCCGATGAACAGGCCCGAGAACAGGTAGGACAGCGCGGGATGGTTGTGCCAGTAGGCGATCAGGCTGGCCAGCACGTCAGGCCGGCGCAGGAAGGGGCTGTCCGCCGGCGTGGCACCGCCGAGCACGAAGTGGTTGCCGCCGCCGGTGCCGGTGTGGCGCCCATCGAGCATGAACTTGTCGGTGGAAAGGTGCGTCTCGTGCGCGGCCTGGTAGAGGAACTCGGTGTGATCCACCAGTTCCGCCCAGTTGCTGGCCGGATGGATGTTGACCTCGATCACGCCCGGGTCCGGGGTGACCTGGAGCAGCTTCAGGCGCGGATCGCGCGGCGGCGGGTAGCCTTCCATCACGATCTTCATGCCGAGCTCGGCCGCCGTGGCTTCCACCTCGGCCACCAGCGCGAGGTAGTCCTCGAGCACGGTCAGCGGCGGCATGAAGACATAGAGGATGCCGCGCTTGTCGCCCATCGCCTTCAACTCGACGGCCGGGCCGGCCGCGCGGCTGGGATGGCGCACTTCCACGCAGAGCGCGGTACGGATGATGTCCGCCGCCGACTCGCCAAGCGCGGGCGGGCGGGTGAAGGCCGGGGCCAGGCCCGCTGCGTCGGCCGTGGCGACCGGTGCGGGTGCTGGCTCCGCTGGTGTTGCGGGCCCGGACGGTGCCGGGGCGACGGCCTCGCCGCGCGCCTGGGCGCGCCGAACCGCCATGGCGGCCGGACCCAGCCCGGTCGGTTCGAGCGACAGCCCGCCGGCCGGCGCCGGCAACTGGCTGCGCAGCGGTGTAGTGGCCGGCAGCGGGGCGCGCGGGGCGAAGGGGTCCTGATCGAACTGCCACGGGTAGTCGGCCTCGGACACCCACGGCAGGGCGTCGAGCGGCAGCCGGTAACCCATCGGCGAATCGCCGGGCAGCAGATACATGCGGTCATCGCGCAGGAACCACGGGCCGGTAATCCATGCGGCGTCATTGCGCGACGGCGGCTCCTGCGTGGCGCGGGCCAGCGGCAGCACGTAGCCGGTGACGCGCGACAGGCCGCCTTCGAACACCCGGCGCAGGCGGGCGCGCTCCATGGCGTCTTCCAGCCGCGCCTCGTGCGGATCGACGTTGACCGGCAGGCTGCGCTCGCGCCACAGGTAGTACCAGACGTCCTCGTAGCCGGGCAGGATGAAATGCGAAGCCAGGCCGAGCCGGGCGGTCAGGGTTTCCATGAAGCGCCGGGCGTCGGCGTCGGTGTAGGCGTCCGGCTCGCGCTCATCGGCGAACAGCGCCGGGTTCTCCCAGCACGGCACGCCATCGGCACGCCAGCAGATCGACAGCGCCCAGCGCGGCAACTGCTCGCCCGGATACCACTTGCCCTGGCCGAAGTGCAGGAAGCCACCCTCGCCATATTGCGCGCGCAGCTTCTGCACCAGTTCGGTGGCCAGCCCGCGCTTGGTGGGGCCGAGCGCGTCGGTGTTCCATTCGGCGCCCTCGCGGTCGCGCGCAGCGACGAAGGTGGGCTCCCCGCCCATCGTCAGGCGCACGTCCATCTGCTCCAGCGTCCGGTCGACGGCTGCGCCGGCCGCATCGACGGCCATCCATTGCGCCTCGGTATAGGGCTTGGTCACGCGCGGGGACTCATAGATGCGCGTGATCGACATATGGTGTTCGAAGGAGACCTCGCACTCGTCCACCGCCCCGCTCACCGGCGAGGCGCCGCTGGGCTCCGGCGTGCAGGCTAGCGGGATGTGGCCCTCCCCGGCCAGCAGCCCGGAGGTGGGGTCCAGCCCGATCCAGCCGGCGCCGGGCAGGTAGACCTCGCACCAGGCATGGAGGTCGGTGAAATCGGTCTCGGCGCCTACCGGGCCATCGACGGCCTTCACGTCGGGCGTCAGCTGCAACAGGTAACCCGATACGAAACGCGCCGCCAGCCCAAGATGGCGCAGCGTCTGCACCAATAGCCAGCCGGTGTCCCGGCACGAGCCGGAGGCGTTCTCCAGCGTGGTCTCGGGCGTCTGCACCCCCGGTTCCATGCGGATCAGGTAGCGGATGTCGTGCTGGAGGCGCTGGTTCAGGGCCACCAGGAAGTCCAGCGTGGCGGTGGGCGTCCGGTCGATGCTGGCCACGAAGGCCGCCAGGCGGGGGGTCAGCTCGCCGCGCACCAGATAGGGGGCGAGGTCGTGCCCGAGGCTGGCGTCGTAGTCGAACGGGAATGTCTCGGCCGATGGCTCCAGGAAGAAATCGAACGGGTTGTAGACAGCCATTTCCGCCACGAGGTCCACCGTGACCTTGAAGCTGGTGGTCTTCTCGGGGATGACCAGGCGGGCGAGGTAGTTGGAAAACGGGTCCTGCTGCCAGTTCACGAAGTGCTGCGCGGGCTCGATGCGCAGGGAATAGGACAGGATCGGGGTCCGGCAATGCGGCGCGGGGCGCAGCCGCACGACTTGCGGTGACAGATTCACCGGGCGGTCGTAGCGGTAATGCGTGACATGGTTCAGCGCAACGTGCGTAGCCACTACAACCTCCCAGGGGTGCGGTGAATCGTCAGTAATGCGTCAGTGAATCGTCCAGATGGGCATCGGCCGGATGGAATGCAGCAAGCAAGACTTGTACCGAGCCCTATCGGCAGACCGCGCCGTGGCCCCGACGAGGTGGCGCGCGCGGCGCTTCACATCGACCCGCCACTCTTGGCGCGCAGGCCTTCCTCCAGCAGCGACCGCAGCTTGGCCAGCGCGCCGGGGTCCCCGCCTGCCGCCGCGCGGGCGTACCAGATCTTGGCCTGCTCGATGTCCTTGTCCACCACGCCGGGCTCGCCCCGCTCGTAATAGCTGCCGACGATGTACTGCGCGCCACCGTCGCCGGCTGTGGCCGCCCGGCTGTACCAGGTGAACGCCTTGCCGTAGTCGCGCGCCACGCCCCGCCCGGTGAAGTAGTTGGTGGCCAGCGCCATCTGCGCCTGCACATGCCCGCCCTGCGCCGCGCGCTCATACCAGCGATTGGCCTCCACGAGCGACTTCGGCACCAACTCGCCGCGCTCGTTCAGATCGCCCAATGTGAACTGCGCATGTGTCATCTGGTTGTCAGCCGCCTTGCGCAGCCAGACCAGCGCCTCCTGCGGCTTGGGCGACGTGCCCTCGCCACGCAACAGCATCATCGCGTAGTTGAACTGCGCCAGCCGGTTGCCCTTCTGCGCCGCCGCGGCAAACCCCTGCAGCGCGGCATCGAACTGCCCAGCCTCGTAAGCGGTCACCGCATCGCGCGTCTGCGCCTGCGCGGGCGCCGGCGGCTCGGTGGCGGCCCGCATCGGTGCGGCATGGGCCACGGACAGCACGCAGGCCAGAAATGCCATGCACGCCATGACAGCGGCTGCGGCCTGGCGAATCGGGACAAGGGAGGCAGACATGACGTGACTCCGGCGAGCAGGGGTCGGACGGAACGGGGCGCTACCAATTCAGTGTAGCGGACGACGCTTCGACCGGCTCGCCAGAATGCGAGTCGTCTTATGTACGTGGATTGGACGGCACAGAAGACTGGGGGATCACGCCGCGAAGCGGTAGCCGACGCCGACCTCGGTCAGCAGGTGGGCTGGCTGGGCGGGGTCGGATTCGAGTTTGTGGCGCAAGTGGCCCATGTACACGCGCAGGTAGTGGCTGCTCTCGGCGTGCGACGGGCCCCAGACCTCGCGCAGCAGTTCGCGGTGGGTCATCACCTTGCCGCGGTGGGCAATCAGCACCGCCAGCAGCCGGTATTCGATGGGGGTCAGGTGCACGGGCGCCTCGGCGCGCGTGACGAGGCGGTTGGCCAGGTCCACCTGCACGTCGCCGAAGGCGATGGTCGGCGTGCCCTGCGGATTGGCGCGCGCGTGGCGGCGCAGCAGCACGCGCACGCGCGCCACCAGTTCGCCCACGCCGAAGGGCTTGGTCAGGTAGTCGTCCGCCCCGGCGTCGAGCGCGGCGATCTTGTCGGCCTCCTCGGTGCGCGCGGATAGCACCAGCACCGGCACCTGCGTCCATGTACGCATCTCGCGGATCAGCGTCATGCCGTCGCCGTCGGGCAGGCCGAGATCGAGGATCACCACGTCTGGCTGGCGCGTGCCGGCATCGATCAGCCCACGCTTGAGCGTCTCCGCCTCGTGCACGGTGCAGCCCTCGGCCTGCAGCGATTCCCGCACGAAGCGCCGGATATGGGGCTCGTCCTCCACCAGCAGGACGGTCGGCGAATAGTCGAATGGCATCTCGTTCAGGGTTCCGTCCTGGCGACCTGGTTCAGGTCGCTCAGATCATTGAGGTCGTTGAGGTCATGCAGGGTTTCCGGCTCGATGTCCGGCGGATTGCCGCGCGGCAGCGCGAGCGTGAAGCGCGCGCCATGCGGCGCCGCGCCGTGCACCGGCTCCACCCAGATGCGGCCGTCGTGCGCCTGCAGGATGGCGTCGCACACCGCCAGGCCCAGCCCCACGCCTGCCGTGGCGGACTCGTGCGCGCCGCGCGTGAATTTCTCGAAGATGCGGCGCTCCTGCCCAACCGGCACGCCGGGGCCGTCGTCCTCGACGAACACCTGCACCATCTCGCCGGCCACGGCGCCGCCGATGCGCACCGTCGTGCCCGGCGGCGTGTACTTGGCAGTGTTCTCCAGCAAGTTGCAGAGCACGCGCTCCACCAGCACGGCGTCGCACTCGACCAGCGGCAGCGCCGCCAGCCCCGACACCTGCACCGGGTGCCCCGCCAGCGCCTCGCGCATCGCCGCCAGCGCCGCGCCCACCAGTTCTTCCATCGACTGCCAGCCGCGCGTCAGCGACACGTCGTGCCGCTGCAGCCGCGCCATGTCGAGCAGATTCACCACCATCGTCCGCATGCGGTGGGCCTGGACGCGCATGGCGTCCACGGTGGCCGCCACATCGGCCGGCAGCGGCGCCCGCGCGAGCGACTCGGCCATGCCGATCAGCCCGGTCAGCGGCGTGCGCAGGTCGTGCGACACCGCTGCCAGCAGCGAACTGCGCAGCTGCTCGGATTCGATCGACACCAGCGCCTGCTGCGCCACCTCCACATAGTGCAGCCGCTCGATGGCGATGGCGATCAGCGTGGCGAACACATCGGCCTGGCGGCGCAGCGCGGGGTCGGCCAGCGCGCCCCAATCGTGCGGCTCCACGGCCAGCACGCCGCGCGTCTGCATCGGCGCCTTCAGCGGCAGGTACAGCACGGTGCTGCCCGGCAGCGTGTGGGTGCCGGTGCCGGCCGCTTCGCCATGGTCGAACACCCACTGGGCCAGCACGGTGTCGATGGCTTCGCCCTTGGTGGTCCGACCTTCTTTCGGACTTGTCTCATTGGGATCCGCCACCGGAAGCAGCCGGCCCGATGCGGAGACGAGGAAGAACGACGCGTGGGCGTCGAACGCGGCACGCAGGAAGCGTCCGCCAATCTCGACGATCTGCTGCGTGGTCAGCGCCGCCGACAGCTCGCGCGCCAGTTCGTAGAGCGTGCGCGCGTCGGTCTCGCGCCGCACCGCCACGCTCGCCTGCTCGCGCAGGCCGGCAGTGAGCTGGCCGATGACCAATCCCACCGTCAGCAGCACGACGAAGGTCAGCAAATACTGCACGTCGCTGACGGCGAACGAGAGCCGGGGCGGCACGAAGAAGAAATCGAACGCCCCTACCGACAGCACCGACGCCAGCGCCGCCGGCCCCCGCCCATGGCGCAGCGCCACGCCCACCACGGCGGCCAGGAACAGCATGGCGATGTTGACGATGTCGAACCAGGGCCGGGCGAATGTGGACAACAGCGTGGCCCCGGCGCACCAGGCCACCGACCAGACATAGTCGAGGCGGCGCGTACCCGATTCGGCGACGTTTTCCTCGGACATCGCCCCTGCCGGCAGGCCCTGCGTGGCCGGCAGCGGCGCCGCGCGTGTGGTGTCGGCCGCCACGCGGATCACGTCGATTTCAGGGCAGCCGGCCGCCAGCGCATCGGCGAAGGTCTGGCGGCCGATCAACCGGTTGCCGGCGCCCAGCACCGGCGACAACGCGCGCCCCAGCAGCATGCGGCCCTGTTCGAGCCATCCGCCTTCATGCTGCCAGTCGGTGCGCGCGCGGCCCACCAGCACCTTGGTGAGATTGTGGCGGCGCACGTAGCCGGTGACCGCGCGCACCATATCGTGTCCGGCCAGCGTCTCGGTGCGGGCGCCCAGTTCCTCGGCCAGCCGCATTGCCGCGCGCACGCGGGTGCGCACCTCGGTGGACAGCGGCACCAGCCGGGGCGTGGCAATCGTCACCACGTGCCAGTCGCAGTCGAGCTGGCTGGCCAGCCGGCGCGCGCTGCGCACCACCTGCTCGGCGTCGTCGCCGGTGCCGATACAGGCCACCAGCGCCTCGCGCGTCCGCCAGACCGGTTCGATCGACTGGGCGTCGCGATAGGCGCGCACGTCGTCATCGACACGATCCGCCGTGCGCCGCAGCGCCAGCTCGCGCAGCGCGATCAGGTTGCCCTTGCGGAAGAAATTGCGCGCGGCGTGGCGGGCCTGCTCGGGCAGGTAGACCTTGCCCTCGCGCAGCCGGCGCAGCAGTTCGTCGGCGGGCAGGTCCACCAGGACGACGTCATCGGCGTCATCGAACACGGCATCGGGCACGGTCTCCCAGACCCGCACGCCCGTGATGCCGCCCACGGCCTGGTTCAGGCTCTCCAGATGCTGCACGTTGACCGTGGTCCAGACGTCGATGCCGGCGGCCAGCAGTTCGGCGATGTCCTGCCAGCGCTTGGGATGCCGGCTGCCGGCGGCGTTGGTGTGGGCCAGTTCGTCCACCAGCACCAGCGCGGGATGGCGCGCGAGCACGCCATCGAGATCGAATTCCTTGAGGATGCGGTCGCGGTAGGGCATCTCGCGCAGCGGCACGCTGTCCAGCCCGGCGACCAGCGCCTCGGTTTCGGCGCGGCCGTGGGTCTCCACGACGCCCACCACCACATCCACCCCCTGCGTGCGCAGCGCGCGGGCGGCGGTGAGCATCGCAAATGTCTTGCCCACGCCGGCCGAGGCGCCGAAGTAGACCCGCAGCTTGCCGCGCCCGGCGCGCGCGCCCTCCTCCTGCATGCGTTGCAGCAGGGCGTCGGGGTCCGGGCGGTTGTCGGCGAGGGTCATGGTAGAGGGGGCGGTGGGACGGATTCTGCCACGGGGCCGGCGGCCGTGGGCTGGCGCATCCATTCCATCAGGCGCCCCGCTTCACCCCATCCAGCGCAAGGTTCAGCTTCAGCACATTCACCCCGGGCTCGCCGAACACGGCCAGCCCCGGGCCTTCCGTGTTCGCCGAGATCAGGGCCTCCACCTGCGCCACCGACAGCCCGCGCAGACGCGCCACGCGCGCCGCCTGGTAGCGGGCCGCCGCCGGGCTGATGTGCGGATCGAGGCCGCTGCCCGAGGCCGTTACCAGATCCACCGGCACCGGCGCCTTGTTGTCGGGGTCGGCGGCCTGCAGCGCCTCGATGCGCGCCCGCGCCGCGTCCGTCAGCGCCGGGTTGCTCGGCCCGAGGTTCGAGCCCACCGACGCCGCCGCGTTGTACGGCATCGGCGCCGTGGCCGACAGGCGGCCCCAGAAGTACTTCGGCTCGGAGAACGGCTGGCCGATCAGCGCCGAGCCGACCACCTTGCCGTTTTGCTCGATCAGCGAGCCGGCGGCCTCGTGCGGGAACACCGCGCGGGCGATGCCGGTCACCGCGCCGGGATACAGCAGCCCGGTCACCACCGCCAGCCCGACGAAGATCGTCAGCGCCGGCCGAAGCAGCCCCGGCTGGCGCGGTACGTTGTTTGCGGCGGCGCCCATGGCGGCCTTGGTTTGCGTAGTCATGCGTATTTCTCCTAGACGACTCGGCTCAGACCCAGCCGAACATCGTCAGCAACAGATCGATCAGCTTGATCCCCGCGAACGGCACGATGATGCCGCCCAGCCCGTAGATCAGCAGGTTCCGGCGCAGCAGCACGGCCGCGCCGAGCGGGCGGTAGACCACGCCGCGCAGTGCCAGCGGAATCAGGGCGACGATGATCAGCGCGTTGAAGATCACCGCCGACAGGATCGCGGACGCCGGCGTGGCCAGCCCCATCACGTTCAGCAGGTTGAGCTGCGGATACGTGGTGGCGAAGGCGGCCGGAATGATCGCGAAGTACTTGGCCACGTCGTTGGCCACGCTGAACGTGGTCAGCGAGCCGCGCGTCATCAGCATCTGCTTGCCGATCTCGACGATCTCGATCAGCTTGGTCGGATTGCTGTCCAGGTCGACCATGTTGCCGGCCTCGCGCGCTGCCTGCGTGCCGCTGTTCATGGCCACGGCCACGTCGGCCTGGGCCAGCGCCGGGGCGTCGTTGGTGCCGTCGCCGGTCATGGCGACGAGGCGGCCCTCGCGCTGGTACTCGCGGATCAGCGCCAGCTTGGCTTCGGGGGTGGCTTCGGCCAGGAAGTCGTCCACGCCGGCTTCCGCCGCGATCGACGCCGCCGTGAGGCGGTTATCGCCGGTGATCATCACCGTGCGGATGCCCATCCGGCGCAGTTCGCCAAAGCGCTCGCGGATACCGGTCTTGACGATGTCCTTGAGTTCGACCACGCCGAGCACGCGCACGCTGTCCTCGGTGCCTTCGGAGATCGCCTCCGCCACCACCAGCGGCGTGCTGCCGGCGCGCGCCACATCGTCCACGGCCTGCATCACGGCATCGGGGAACTTGCCGGCGCGGTCCGCCACGTAGCGGCGTACCGCATCGGCGGCGCCCTTGCGCACGCTGCGCACCCGCGCGCCATGAGTGACGTCCACGCCACTCATGCGGGTCTGGGCGGTGAAGGGAACGAACACGGGGGCGTCCAGGCCCTTGCCGCCCATTTCGGGGACGGTGGCGTCGGGCTGCTGGCGGGCCAGCGCCACGATGCTGCGGCCTTCCGGCGTCTCATCAGCCAGCGACGACAGCCAGGCGGCTTCGGCCAACTGGCGCGGGGTCACGCCCGGTGCGCAGATAAAGCGCGCGGCCTGGCGGTTGCCGTGCGTGATCGTGCCGGTCTTGTCGAGCAGCAGCACGTCCACATCGCCAGCAGCTTCCACGGCCCGGCCGGACGTGGCGATCACATTCGCCTCCATCATCCGGCTCATGCCGGCCACGCCGATGGCGGACAGCAGGCCGCCAATGGTGGTCGGGATCAGGCACACCAGCAGGGCCACCAGCACCGTCACCGAGACCGGCACGCCGGCCTTGGCCACCATCACGCTATATAGAGAGAACGGTTGCAGCGTGGCCGTGGCCAGCAGCAGGACCAGCGTCAGGCCCACCAGCAGGATGGTCAGCGCCAGCTCGTTGGGGGTCTTCTGGCGCTTGGCGCCTTCCACCATGCCGATCATGCGATCGATAAAGCTCTCGCCGGGGTTGGCGGTGATGCGCACGACGATCCAGTCGGACAGCACGCGCGTGCCGCCCGTGACCGACGAGAAATCGCCGCCGGACTCGCGGATCACCGGTGCGGACTCGCCCGTGATGGCGGACTCGTCGACCGAGGCCACGCCTTCGATCACGTCGCCGTCGCCGGGGATCATGTCGCCGGCCTGGACCAGCACCACGTCACCGCGACGCAAGTCCGTGGCGATGCGCGCCTCGGTGGCGCCATCGGCCCGGATGTTGGTCCGGCCCGGGCGCAGCACGCGTGCCGTCACCGTGGTCTTCAGCCCCCGCAGCGCGGCAGCCTGCTGCTTGCTGCGGCCTTCGGCCATGGCTTCGGCGAAGTTGGCGAACAGCACCGTGAACCACAGCCAGATGGAGATGGCCAGGATGAAGCCGGCCGATTCCCCACCCTGCACGGGGCTGAACAGGGCGCGCAGGAACAGTATCGACGTGAGCACGCTGCCCGCGTAGACCACGAACATCACCGGATTGCGCAACTGGGCGCGCGGCGACAGTTTCCTGAAGGCGTCGACGATGGCCGGCTTGACCAGCTCGGGCGCGAACATGCCGCCCCGGGCCGGAACCTGACGCGGGGTACGCGCCACCGAAGTGCGCGTCACCGTAGTGTCTTGCTGCATACGATTCTCCACGATTACCGGGCCACCGCCTGAGTGGCGGCCGGGATGTGCTGCAACTGCTCGGCCACCGGGCCCAGCGCCAGCGCCGGCACATAGGTCAGCGCGCCTACCAGCAGGACCGAGCCCACCAGCAGCACCACGAACAGCGGGCCGTGCGTCGGCATGGTGCCGGCGGTAGGCGGGGTGCGGCGCTTGGCGGCCAGCGAGCCGGCCATCGCCAGTACCGGCACGATGATCCAGAAGCGGCCGAACCACATTGCCGCGGCGAGCAGCCCGTTATAGAACGGCGTGTTGGCGGAGAGGCCCGCGAACGCGCTGCCGTTGTTGTTCGCCGCCGACGAGAGGGCATAGAGGATTTCCGAGAAACCGTGCGTGCCGGGGTTGAACACCCCCGCGCGGCCGGCCTCGGTCATGACCGCGATGCCCGTACCCACGAGCACCAGCAGTGGCGTGACGAGGATCGCCACGGCGGTCATCTTCATCTCGTAGGCTTCGATCTTCTTGCCGAGGTATTCCGGCGTGCGGCCAATCATCAGCCCGGCGATGAACACCGCCAGCACCGCGTAGACCAGCATGCCGTACAGGCCCGAACCCACGCCGCCGAACACCACTTCACCCAGCTGCATCAGCAGCATCGGCACCAGCCCGCCGATGGCCGTGAACGAGTCGTGCATGCCGTTCACCGCGCCGCACGACGCCGCCGTGGTGATCGTCGCGAACAGGGAGGTCGCCGAGATGCCGAATCGCACTTCCTTGCCTTCCATGTTGCCGCCGGCCTGGAGCGCAGAGGCCACGTGGTCGATACCCAGCGATGTCAGCGCCGCGTTGACCTGCTGCTCGGACACCACGGCGGCAATCGCCATGACCACGAAGATCACGGTCATCGACGCCAGCACCGCCACGCCCTGCCGGCGGTCACGCACCATCTCGCCGAAGGCGAAGCACAGCGCCGCCGGGATCAGGAAGATGGCTAGCATTTCCACGAAATTCGTGAACGGCGTGGGGTTCTCGTAGGGGTGCGCCGAGTTGGCATTGAAGAAGCCGCCACCGTTGGTGCCGAGCATCTTGATGGCTTCCTGCGAGGCCACCGGACCCATCGCCAAGGACTGCGTGCGGGTCTTGACGGTCTCCGTCACGGGCTGGCCGGCGGTGTCGAGCACGGGCTGGCCGGCCGCATCCACCTTGGGCTGGGTGTAGGTGAGTTCCGAGACCAGCGCTGCATCCTGGTAGCGGTCGAAGTTCTGGATCACGCCCTGGCTGACCAGCAGCAGCGCGGTAATCAAGGACAGCGGCAGCAGCACATAGAGCGTGGTGCGCACCAGATCGACCCAGAAATTGCCGAGCGTGGCGGCGCCGTGGCGCGCGAAGCCGCGGATCAGCGCAAACACCACCGCAATGCCAGTGGCCGCCGAGACGAAGTTCTGCATCGTCAGCGCCAGCATCTGCGTGAGGTAGCTCATCGTCGATTCACCGGCGTAGCCCTGCCAGTTGGTATTGCTGACGAAGCTGATGGCGGTGTTGAACGAGGAGTCGGGCGAGATCGCGCCGAACGCCTGCGGGTTCAGCGGCAGCATGCCCTGCAGGCGCTGGATCGCATAGACGAAGACCACGCCGAGCACGTTGAAGACGAGGACGGCGATGGCGTACTGCTTCCAGCCCATCTCCGCGTCCGCGCGCACGCCGGCCAGACGGTAGAGCGCGCGCTCAAGAGGGCGGCCCCAGGCGGTCAGGCGATAGTCGCCCTCCTCCAGCGCGCGGCGCATGTAGCGGCCGAGGAACGGCGCCATCGCGAACAGGATCGCGAGGTACAGGACCAGCAGCCCGATGAATTGTGTGGACAACGGCGTGGACATCAGAATTTCTCCGGCCGGAACAGGGCAAAAAGCAGGTAGAGGAAGATCGCGGCGGCCAGGGCCCCGCTCAGGATGTCGGTCCAGTCCATCAACGCCCCCGCTCGTCGTCCGTCTGCCGCGCAGACGGCGGGTTGGCGCCCAGCGCGGCGCACAGTGCCAGCAGCGCGCCAGTCAGCGCGCCGAAGGCCAGCAACACGAGGAAATAGATCCCGTCCATACAAACCCCAAATAGGAAAAACGTGAAGGATTCACGTTGACTTCACGTTCTGGAGATTAGGGACGGCGGGGTAAAAACGGGGTAGAGAGGGGGAGGGGTGGTGTAAAGAAGATATAAAAACGGCGCCAACGCCAGGCGTGGCGCCGTTTTCCAGCCATGGCGGCTGAGTCGGACTGGGCTAGATCCAGCCCGCCCGGTGCAACTTGCGCCAGAGCCAGGTGCAGGCCGTGGCGGTCACGCCGATGACCACCGGATAGGCGTAATGGAGCTTCAGCTCTGGCATAAAGCTGAAATTCATGCCGTAGAGGCTGAAGATCACGGTCGGCACGGCGAGGATGGCGCCCCAGCCGGCCAGCCGCTTGACCACCTCGTTCTGGCCCACCGTGACCAGCGCCAGGTTGACCTGGACCGCCGTGGTCAGCATCTCGCGCACCACGTCCAGCGTGCGGACGATGCGGCTGGCGTGGTCCTCGATGTCGCGGAAATAGGCGCGCAGCTCCTTCGGCACCAGTTCCTCGTGCAGCCGGATCAGTTGGCTGCAGATGTCCTCCACCGGATAGACCGCGTTGCGCAGCCGCAGCACCTGGTGCTTGACCTGGTACAGCCGTTCGATGGCGGCACGATCGAATTCATCGCGAAAAATGTCCTGCTCTAGCGTCTCGAAGTTGTCCTCGAGCCGGTTGACGATGGGCAGGTAGTGGTCCACCACGAAGTCCATCAGCGCATAGAGCACATAGCCGGGGCCGTTGGCCAGCCCCTGCGGGTCGCTCTCGCAGCGCTCGCGCACCGGGGCGTAGGTGGAACTGGCGCCGTGCCGTACCGAAACCACGTAGTTCGGGCCGACGAACAGGTGCGTCTCTCCCACCACCACCTCCTCCCCGACCAGTTGCGCGGTATTGAGCACCACGAAGACCGAATCGCCGTAGGTTTCCAGCTTGGGCCGCTGGTGGGCGTCCAGGGCGTCCTCCACGGCGAGGTCGTGCAGCCCGAACGCCTGCTGGACCTTGCGCAGCAACGCCAGGTCCGGTTCGTGCAGGCCCAGCCAGACAAAGGTGCCGGGCTCGGACAGTACGCCGGCGAGGGCGTCGAATTCGACCGGACCCAGCTTCTTGCCTTGACGATAGGCCGCGCAATTGACGATGGCGCCCATGGGAACTCCGTTGTCGAGATGCGCAATCGTAACAAGAGCGTCACCCTTCTGCGAGCGTAAGCGGCATCGCCCGGCACTTTAGGCGCGCGATCCGGCCGGGAAGCCCCGCATCGGGCACGTTCGGCGCCGGGTTCGAGAATTGTTACAGTTCGCCGGAGAACCGACGTTAGAATGTGGCATTTCCACGGTCACCGACTATGTCTCAGAAGAAATCGCCACGCTTCGAGCTGCGCAGTGGCAACGTCGACGCCCTCCTTCTCGCCCTCAAGACCGCCGACATCGAGGCGCTGCGGGATGATCTCCTCTCCCGCTTCGAATCGACCCCCGATTTCTTCTCCAATGACGTGGTGGCGCTGGACCTGCGCCGCCTGGAAGGCGACGACCGCCTGGCGCTGGACCGCGTGATCGACACGCTGGCCACCCTGCGGGCCCGGGCCATCGGCGTGGTGGCGCGCGACGACCAGCGCGCCTGGGCCGAAGCCTTCGGCCTGCCGCTGCTGGAGAGCCAGAGCCGCCGTGGCGGCCGGGACGAAGCGGCGACGGCTGCCGCCCCAGGCGCCCCCAAGGCCGCCGAAACCCCTGAATCCCCCGCCGCCGAAGCCGCGCCAGTCAACAACACGGCCTCGGATATCGCCGAGATCATGGCCGCTGCCGCCGCCCCGCGCGCGGTGCCGACCCTGCTGATCGACAAGCCGCTGCGCTCCGGCCAGCAGATCTACGCGCAGGGCGACGTGGTGATCCTGGACCTGGTCAGCTACGGCGCCGAGGTCATCGCCGAAGGCAACATCCATATCTATGCCCCGCTGCGCGGACGCGCGCTGGCGGGTGTCAAGGGCAACCCGGACGCGCGCATCTTCTGCACGTGCCTGGAGCCCGAGCTGATTTCCATCGCCGGCATCTATCGGACCGCCGAGCAGACGCTCCCGGCCGATGTGCTCGGCAAGTCGGCCCAGGTGCGCCTGGCTGACGAAAAGTTGATTCTCGAACCGCTGCGGATGAAATAACCGCGCTAACCCATCGGTACGGCCGGCCCGCCCGGTACGAAATACCCTGCACCCATACTGGACCATAGAGCCATGGCAAAAATCATCGTTGTGACCTCCGGCAAGGGAGGCGTTGGCAAGACCACCACCAGCGCGAGCTTCGCCGCCGGCCTGGCCCTGCGGGGCCACAAGACGGCCGTGATCGACTTCGACGTCGGCCTGCGCAACCTCGACCTGATCATGGGTTGCGAGCGACGCGTGGTGTATGACCTGATCAACGTGGTCCAGGGCGAAGCCAACCTGAACCAGGCGCTGATCAAGGACAAGAAGTGCGAGAACCTGTTCATCCTGCCGGCGTCGCAGACGCGGGACAAGGACGCGCTGACCCGCGACGGCGTGGAAAAGGTCATCAACGGCCTGGTGGGCATGGGCTTCGAGTTCATCGTCTGCGACTCCCCGGCGGGCATCGAGTCCGGTGCGCTGATGGCGATGTACTTCGCCGACGAGGCGCTCGTCGTGACCAACCCGGAAGTCTCGTCCGTGCGCGACTCGGACCGCATCCTCGGCATCCTGGCCTCGAAGACCAAGCGTGCCAGTGAGGGCGGCGAGCCGATCAAGGAGCACCTGCTGATCACGCGCTACAACCCGAAGCGCGTGCATGGCGGCGAAATGCTGTCGCTGACCGACATCCAGGAAATCCTGCGCATCAAGCTGATTGGCGTGGTACCGGAATCGGAAGCCGTGCTGCACGCGTCCAACCAGGGCACGCCCGCCATCCACCTGGAAGGCAGCGATGTGGCCGACGCCTATGGCGACGTGGTGGACCGCTTCCTGGGCAAGGACAAGCCGATGCGTTTCACCGACTACCAGAAGCCGGGCCTGCTCTCGCGCATCTTCGGTAACAAGTAAGGAGGACTCATCCCTATGTCGATCCTGTCCTTCCTGCTGGGGGAGAAGAAGAAGTCAGCGTCGGTCGCCAAAGAGCGGCTGCAGATCATCCTCGCCCATGAGCGCACCGGCCATTCCGCGCCGGCCGATTACCTGCCGGCCCTCCAGCGCGAGCTGGTGGCCGTGATTTCCAAGTACGTGAAGATCAGCGACCAGGACCTGCGCGTCAGCCTGGAGCGCCAGGACAACCTCGAAGTGCTCGAGGTGAAAATCGAAATCCCGCAAAACTGATTGCCCTTCGGCATTTTCGGTATTCGTTTTTCGGTTTTCGAATTAATTCGAGTTTCCCGGTCCTGAACGGCGCGCGGATACCTTTCCGTGCGCCGTTATCCCATTAACTAAGGGATAACCCGCCCCTCGCAAGGAGGGGTTTTTGCATTGCAGCAACCATCCACGTGGTGGCTGCAATCGCGCCTGCACAGCCGCCCCACCGCTCGCCTCCCACGTCCATGCACTGCCATGGCGCACGCTGCAATGCACCATTATCACGAGGGTGTGACATTGTGTAGCGACAAACCAACGGAATTGCACCAAATGTCTCTCTAGAGTGCCGGTTCACGCTGCTTTTATGTCCGAAAGTTCCGTGTTTTGTTAAATTTTCGCGGCGTTTACTGCAAACGTAAACCTTTGTGCCGGCCGTGATCCGGTTACGGCACAACCACAAGACAGAAAAGGAGCACCATGAAGAAATCGCTACTCACCCTCGCCATTGGCAGCCTGCTGGCCGGCAGCGCCTACGCACAGACGTCGGTGACGCTGTACGGTATCGTTGACCAGAGCATTCGCTTCCAGACCAACGCCGACGCCGGCAACCACAGCCAGACGCAGCTGACCAACGGCGCGATCACCAACAGCCGTTGGGGCATCAAGGGCAGCGAAGCACTGGGCAACAACCTGAAGGCCATCTTCCAGCTGGAAAACGGCTTCGATCCGGATACGGGTCGTTCCAACCAGGTCAGCACCGCCAATCCGAGTGGCCGTATGTTCGGTCGTCAGGCCTACGTGGGCCTGGCCGGTGACTTCGGCGCAGTCAAGCTGGGCCGCCAGTACACCGAAGGGTTTAATTTGTTCGGCGACTTCGACCCGCTGACCATCGGTAACTACGACAACAACGCCTGGCCGTTCTTCCTGACCCAGATCCGTACCGACAACGTGGTGAGCTACTCGGGCGCGTTCGCGGGCCTGAACGTGGGCGCCAGCTACGGCTTCGGTGAGACCGCCGGCAGCATGACGCGCAACCAGTACTGGGGCACCCGTGCCTCGTACGACATCGGGCCGTTCGGCATCGGCGCCGTGTACCAGGAATTCCGCAACGCCAGCAGCGAGCGCCAGCAGATGTGGGGCCTGGCTGGTAAGTACACCATCGGCGCAGCCAAGCTGTTCCTCGGTTACGTCGGTGGCCGTGACGCCACCGGTACGATCGACAATGGCTTCCTGAACCGCTCGGCCGCCACGACCACGGTTGCCGCCCAGAACGCCATCGCCGCCGGCGCCGCCAACACGCCGCGCAAGGACATGATCGGCTACGTCGGCATGACCTACCAGGTCAGCCCGGCCCTGGCCGTGACCGGCGTGTTCTACGGCGACCACGTGAAGGACAAGAACGGCGTGGAAAGCAGCGGCAACCGCTACACCGGCGTGCTGCTGGCCGAGTACTCGCTGTCCAAGCGTACCCAGGTGTACGGCACCGTCGACTACAACAAGGTCACGGGCGCTGTGCAGGCCGAAATGCCTGGCAAGAACAACCAGACGGGCGTGGCCGCAGGTATCCGCCACATCTTCTGATTGTTGGTCTGACCGCATCGCAGAAAGGCACCTTCGGGTGCCTTTTTGTTTTTCAGGGCGGCGGGTCGTTCCTGCCGTCATCAGCGATTGGGGCCCAGCACCGGCTGGCGGCCCGTTCCACGGCGCCTGCGGGAGCCGCCGGCCGGCGCGGCGTCGGGCTTGGGTGCAGGCCCCGCCGACCCCTCCTCGCCGAGCAACTCCAGCCGATAGCCATGCGTGTACAGCGGGACGATGCGCACGCCGTTGTCGGGCCAGAGGCCCAGCTTGTTGCGCACGCGGGAGATGTGGGTGTCGATGGTGCGGGACATCGGCGGGATGTCGCGCCCCCAGACCGCCACCACCATGTGTTCGCGCGGCACCACCCGGCCGGCGTTGCGGAACAGCAGTAGCGCGAGGTCGAATTCCTTGGGCGTCAGCGCCACCTTCTGGCCGTGGCATGTCGAGGCCCGGGTGGCCAGGTGGAAGGCGAAGCAGCCCCAGGCCATGCTGCCGTCGCGCGACTGCCGCAGGTCCGGGTACGCGCGGCGCAGCAGCGCCTCGATCCGCGCGGCCAGTTCCTGCGGGCGGATCGGCTTGACCATGTAGTCGTCCGCTCCCGCTGCCAGCGTCGCCACGATGTCCCGCTCGTTGTCCAGCCCGGTCAGGAACATCACCGGCACGCGGGCGTCCAGATGGGCGCGCACCCACGCCAGCACCTCGCGGCCGCTGACCTGCGGCGCGTGCCAGTCCAGCAGCAGCAGGTCGAACGTGACCTTGCGCAGCGTCAGCAGCATGCGCCGGCCGTCGTCGAACGTCACGCACTCGTGCCCGGCGGCGGTCACGATCTCCCGAATCCGCGCGGCGTGGCCGGCGTCTGGCTCCAGCGAAGCTATCCTCAATCCCATCGTCGTTGCGCGCCCCCGAGGCGCATCCGTTGTCTGCCATCCGAGCATTAGAGGCCGGGACGCGTCGCAACCCTATAAGACGATGCTCATTTTTAGTCGGCAACAAATGTTTACTTCGTGCCGGCCGGCGCGCGGCCTACCATGGCCGCATTGAAACAAGCCGAGGGAGGCCCATCGTGAAGATCGCCGCGCTGGCGGACAACCCGTCCCGCGCCGGAATGCTCAGGCACGCGCTGCATCGGGGCGGGCATGTCGTGCGCTGCTTCGGGTGTGGAAAGTCGATGACGGACGCGGTGCGGGATGCCCGCTACGACGTGCTGCTGCTGGACCGCGCCAGTTCCATCGCCGCCGCGACGGCCGCGTGCGACGTGCTGAAATGGGTGCGCGACACGCTCGGACAAGGCGTGCCGGTGATGATGCTGGGCCGGGGCGACGACGAGGCACAGGTGGCGGCCTGCCTGGCGGCGGGCGCCGATGCCTACGTGGGCGAGGCGGGGCGCGGGGCCGAACTATTGGCGCGCGTGGAGGCGCTGGCGCGGCGCGCGGCAGTACCGGGAAAGCTGGCCGGCACCGTGGCGCCGGCGGGCTTCGGCGACATGCCCGAGCAACTCGTCACCGGCGTGTACCGCTTCGTCACGGCCGAGCGGCAGGCCTGGGTGGCCGGTGTGCCCGTGGCGCTGGCGCCAAAGGAGTTTGCGCTGGCCCTGCTGCTGTTCCGCAACCTGGGCACGCTGGTGCTGCGCGAGGCGATGATCCGGCACGTCTGGCCGGACGGCGGGGTGCACACACACGCGCGCACCGTGGACAGCCACCTCTCGCGCGTGCGGACCAAGCTGGCGCTATGGCCCCGCAACGGCGTGATGCTGCGGGCGATCCACCGGCTGGGCAGCCGGCTGGATCTGGTCTAGCCGATGGTGGACGACGGGGGCTCAGTCGGCCTTGATGCCGGCTTCCTTGACGATGCGCGCGTTGTCTTCCGACTCCGCGCGAATAGCGGCGGCGAACTGCGCGGCGGTGCCGCCGGTGGGCACCTCGCCGCCCTTGAGCAGGCGCTCGCGCACTTCCGGCTCGCCCAGCGCCTTGTTCAGTTCGGCGTTGAGGCGGTTGATGATGGCCGGCGGGGTCTTGCCCGGAGCGAAGATGCCGAACGTCGACGTCAGGTTGGCCTTGGGATAGCCGAGTTCGGCGAAGGTCGGCACGCCGGGCAGGCTCTCCAGGCGCTTGGGCGCGCCCACGGCCAGCGCGCGCAGGCGGCCCGCCTGCATATGCTGGCTCAGCATGGGGCTGGCGTTGGTGCTCATCACCTCGAACTGCGCGCCCAGCGCGTCGTTCATCTGCTGGCCCGCGCCCTTGTAGGGGATCAGCGTGATGTCGGCCTTGGACTTCGCCTTGACCTGCTCGAGCATCACGTGCCCGACCGTGCCCAGGCCCGAAGTGGCCCAGCGGACCGAACCCGGCTTGGCCTTGGCCTGCGCGACGAGGTCCGCGAAGGCCTTGCCGGCGAAGCCCGAGGTGGCCACCACGAGCACCGGCGAGTACATGACGCTCATGACCGGCGCCACGTCGTGCTCGGGGTCGTAGTTGACACGGCCCACGTGCGGGTTCAGCGTCAGCGGGCTGGTGGAGGCGAAGCCGATGGTGTAGCCGTCCGGCGCGGCCTTGGCCACGGCGTCGATGCCGATGCTGCCGCCAGCGCCGGCCTTGTTCTCCACCACCACGGAGGTGCCCATCTGTACGGACAGCTTCTCGCCCAGCGCGCGGGCCACGGCGTCGCTGATGCCCCCGGTCGGGTAGGCCACGATCACGCGGATCGGGCGGCTCGGGTAGGCGTCGGCCGCGTGGGCGGAGGAAACGAAGGACGGGGCCGCAAGCGTGGCGACAGACAAGGCCGCCAGCAGCGGCTTGGAAATGGCAGGAAACATGGCGGAAACGGGGCGGGAGGGTTGCTGATGGATAGGCGCTATCTTAGCCGAAGGGCCCCGGCGGCCGAACCGCCCGCTTGCCGTTCCGGCCTTGCCAGCCCTCCCGGCGAAGCCGTTTTAGCGCACGAGCGGGTGTTCCGGCACCCACGAGACGAAGAGTTCGTTGGCGCGGTCGTACAGCCGCCACGCCGTGCCGCACTCGCGGCAGGTGAAGGACAGCATGCTGAACGGCACCCCGGCCGCGCTGGCACTGACATGGGGCGCCGTGTTGCGCAGAGCCAGGCAGGCGTGCGGCTCGCGCCGGCGCGGGTCCTCGGCCAAGGCCAGGCAGTGGGCGCAGGCGGGGCGGGTGGGTACCGGCAGGGGCGGGGCGGCTGGCATGGCGGGATGACCGGAATGACCGGGGAGCGGGGGCACGGCGGACTTCATGCCCGCCATGATGCCGCAAAACGCTGGCGTTGGCCCCATCTGGCGGTGATTGGTCCGTGGCCGGGCCATGGGCAGGCCATGTCGCGCCATGTCTGCTGCGTGCGCGCGACAGGCTGGCGTTTTCACGCGGCATCGCGTCTGGCGCACTTTACGTGGCGGCGCCATGCGCTCAAGATTTCCGATCCCACATCCCCATAACAAGGAGCCTGACCGCATGCCATCCGTTCGTCGCCCCCGCTTCCCTGCCCTGCGCGCCCTGCCGTTCGCGCTGGCACTGGCCTCCGCCTGCGCCGCCACGGCCCACGCCGCCCCGGTGGAGCCGGCCTACCAGCTCGCCCAGCAGGAGAAGCCCGCGCTGATCGCCACGCTCAAGGATCTGGTGTCGATCGAGTCCGGCAGCAAGGATATCGAGGGTCTGGACCGCATCGCCGCGCTGATCCGGGACCGGCTGGCCGCGCTCGGCGGCGACGCCAAGCTGGTCGAGCCCACCGAGGTCTACCGGATGGAAGACACGCCGGAGAAGGTCGGCAAGATGGTCGTGGCCCAGTTCAAGGGCACCGGGCGCCGCAACATCATGCTGATCGCCCACATGGACACCGTGTACCTGCGCGGCATGCTCGCGCAGCAGCCGTTCCGCGTGGACGGCGACCGCGCCTACGGGCTGGGCATTGCCGACGACAAGAATGGCGTGGCCGTGATCCTCCACACGGTGGCCATCCTGCAAAAGATGAAGTTCAAGGACTACGGCACGCTGACGGTGCTGATCAACGGCGACGAGGAAATCAGCTCGCCGGGCGCCCGCGCCATGATGACCAAGCTCGGGGCGCAGCAGGACGCCGTGTTCTCGTGCGAGGCCACGCGCGTCACGGGCGACCGCCTGTCGCTGGCGACGAGCGGCATCGGTGCGATTTCGCTGAAAGTCGAGGGCAAGGCGTCGCACGCGGGCAGCGCGCCGGAGCTGGGCCGCAACGCGCTGTACGAGCTGTCGCACCAGATCCTGCAAATGCGCGACCTGTCCAACCCGGACACCGGGCTCAAGGTCAACTGGACGATCTCGAACGCGGGCACCAACCGCAACGTGGTTCCGGCCGTCGCCACGGCGCAGGCCGATGTGCGCGTGCTGCGCACCGCCGACTACGATGGCCTGGAGCGCACGCTGCAGGAGCGCGTGAAGCAGAAGCTGATTCCGGACACCAAGGTCGAGGTCAAGTTCGAGCGTCGTCGCCCGCCGCTCGAGGTCACCCAGGCGGCGCGCACGCTGGCAGCCCATGCGCAGGGCATTTATTCGGAAATCGGCGAGAAGCTGATGGTCTATGACACTGCCGAAGGCGGCGGCACCGACGCGGCGTTCGCGGCGGCGGGCACCAAGGCACCGGTGATCGAGCGCTTCGGGCTGCGCGGCTTTGGCGCGCATTCGAACGATGCCGAGTACGTGGACCTGAACTCGGTCACGCCGCGCCTGTACCTGCTGACGCGGATGATCATGGATGTGTCCCAGGATAAGGCTGGGGCCGCGAAGTAGGCGTTCTACGAGGGGTGGCGGGCAGGTTCATGCGCCGGCCCTCTCCCCCGGCCCCTCTCCCGCAAGCGGGCGAGGGGAGCAATCCAACGGCGGGCTAGGCCGCCGCGGTCTTCTTCCGTCCGCCAAGGTCCGGCAGGAACACCGCCAGCAGGCCGAGCAGCGGCAAATAGGCGCAGACGTCGTACACGGTCTTGATGCCGTGCGTGTCGGCCAGGGTGCCGAGCACGGCGGCGCCGATGCCGCCCATGCCGAACGCGAAGCCGAAGAACAGGCCGGACACCATGCCGACCTTGCCCGGAATCAGCTCCTGGGCGAACACGAGGATGGCCGAGAACGCCGAGGCCAGGATGAAGCCGATCACGAACGACAGCACGCCGGTCCAGAACAGGTTGGCGTGCGGCAGCATCAGCGTGAACGGCGCCACGCCGAGGATCGACGCCCAGATCACGCGCTTGCGGCCGATGCGGTCGCCAATCGGGCCGCCGAGGATGGTGCCGGCCGCCACCGCGAACAGGAACAGGAACAGGTAGATCTGCGAAGACTGGCCGGTCAGCCCGAACTTCTCCATGAGATAGAACGTGTAATACGTGTTCAGGCTCGCCATGTAGAAGTACTTCGAGAAGATCAGCAGCAGCAGCACCGCGATGGCGCGGACCACGGTGCGGGTCGGCAGCGGCTTGGCCGCCGTGCCGGCGCCCTTCTTCTTGGCTGCGCGCTCGGCCAGGTGGCGGCCGTACCAGCCGCCGATCTGCCACAGCACGGCAATCGCCAGCAGCGCGGCCAGCGAGAACCACGCCACGCTGCCTTGCTGGTGCACGATCCACGCCGCCAGCAGCGGCCCCATGGCGCTACCGCCGTTGCCGCCCACCTGGAAGATCGACTGGGCCAGCCCGTGCTGGCCGCCCGAGGCCATGCGCGCCACGCGCGACGACTCCGGATGGAAGATCGACGAGCCGGTACCCACCAGCGCCGCCGCCACCAGCAGCACGCCATAGGTCGGCGCCACGGACAGCAGCAGCAGCCCGCACAGCGTAAAGCCCATGCCGATGGCCAGCGAATGTGGCTTCGGATGCTTATCTGTGTACAGGCCAACGATCGGCTGCAGCAGCGACGCGGTGATCTGATAGGTCAGCGTCAGCAGGCCGATCTGGGTGAAGCTCAGGTTGAAGCCGCCCTTGAGCATCGGATAGATGGCCAGGATCAGCGACTGAATCATGTCGTTGAGGAAGTGCGCGAAGCTGATCGCGTACAACACGCGGAAGCGCGTGCCTTCCTCGCGGTGCGCGGCCTCGGCGGCGGGGGCGGGATTGACGGTTGTGCTCATGGGGCGGGGCGCATTGGCCGATCTGGTTAAAAGTGTGACGATCGCATCCTAAATGGCAAATTTCCGCCTGTCCTGCGAGAATGGGGCCGGAACTTTGGAGAAAAGGACATGCCGCCCACCCCCCGTCCTCGGAAAGCGACGCCGCCGCCAGTCGAGTGGATCGACCGCACCACGCCGGGCGCCCGGCGCCTGCCGCCCGATGCCCCGCACGACCCCGATGCCGACGCCCGGGCCGACACCTACGCGGCCTCGCCAGCCTACATCCGCTACGACCGCAGCCCGATGCCGGTAACGGCCATGGCCGCCGACTACGCCCCGGGCCACGTCACCAAGCCGCACCAGCATCCCCACGCGCAGTTGATCCACGCGATGCACGGCGTGATGGTGGTCTCCACGGCGGACGGGCAGTGGATCGTGCCGCCCACGCGCGGCATGTGGATGCCCGGCGGCACGGTGCACTGGATTCGCATGGTCGGCCGCGTGCAGATGCGCACCGCCTATATCCGCCCGGACGCCGCGCCGGACCTCCCCACCCGCTGCACCGTGCTCGGCGTCACCGCGCTGCTGCGCGAGCTGATCCTGGCCGCCATCGACATCCCCCTGCCCTATGCACCGGACTCGCGCGACGGTCGGCTGATGCGGCTGCTGCTCGATGAGGTGCTGCTGGTGCCGACCCTGCCGCTGCACCTGCCGCGCCCGAGTGATGTCGGCCTGCGGCAGATCTGCGACGCCATCGTCGAAAGCCCGGACACCGACCTGACCCTGGCCGACTGGGGAAACTCGCTGGGGGTAGATCCGAAGACGATCCAGCGACGGTTCGCGCGCGAGACCGGCATGACCTTCGGCCAGTGGCGCCAGCAGGCGCGGCTGCTGGCCGCGCTGGAGCGCCTGGCGGCGGGGGCGAAGGTGGTGGATGTGGCGCTCGACATGGGCTATGGCAGCCCGAGCGCCTTTGCGACGATGTTCCGGCGGCAGTTCGGCGTGCCGCCCAGCGCCTTCTTCCGATAACTGCCCGATGAGCCCGGTCGGGGCTCAGGCCCCGATCGGGTCCCGCTCAGGCCCCATCCAGGTAACGCTCGGCCAGCCGGGTCCAGTACGCCGCGCCCACGGTCAGATTCTGGTCATTGAAGTCGTAGCCGGCGTTGTGCAGCAGCGGCTGGTTGGCGCCGTTGCCCATCCGCACGAAGCAGCCCGGGCGCTGTTGCAGGAAGTACGCGAAGTCCTCGCTGCCGGCGATCCGGTGGAAGTTCGGCACGGCACGCTCCGGCCCCACCAGTTCCTCGGCCACCTGGCGCGCGAACTCGGTTTCGGCCTCGCTGTTCACCAGCACCGGGTAGCCGCGCACATAGTCGATATCGACCGTAGCGCCGTAACCCTCGGCGTGCGATGTAGCCAGCTGGCGGATGCGCGCCTCCATCGACGCCCGCACCTCGGGGTTGAACGACCGCACGCTGATTTCCATGCGCGCGCTGTCCGGAATCACGTTCGGGGCGTGGCCGGCGTGCAGCGTGCCGATGGTCACCACGGCGGTCTCGTTCGGATCCACATTGCGCGATACCACCGATTGCAGCGCCATCACCAGGCTGCCGGCCACCAGGATCGGGTCGATCGACTGGTGCGGGCGCGCCGCGTGGCCACCCTTGCCGCGGATCGTGATCGCTACCGTGTCGCAGGCCGCCATGAACGGGCCGGAACGGAACATGAAGGTGCCCGCTTCCACGCCCGGATGGTTGTGCAGGCCGAAGATCGCATCGCAGGGAAACCGCTCGAACAGGCCATCGGCCAGCATCCGCTCCGCCCCGCCGCCCGCGCCGATTTCCTCGGCCGGCTGGAAGATCAGGTGGATGGTGCCGTTGAAGCGGCGGGTCCGCGCCAGCTGGCGGGCGGCGCCCAGCAGCATGGTGGTGTGGCCGTCGTGGCCGCACGCGTGCATCTTGCCCTCATGCACGCTGGCATAGGGCAAACCCGAGCGCTCGTGAATCGGCAGCGCGTCCATATCGGCGCGAATGCCGACACTCCGCTTGCCCGTGCCGGCGCGCAGCGTGCCGACCACCCCGGTGCCGCCCACGCCGCGCGTGACCTGATAGCCCCACCCCTCCAGGCGGGACGCCACCAGTTCGGCAGTGCGGATCTCGTTGAAGGCCAGTTCGGGATGCTGGTGGATGCTGCGCCGGATGTCCTGCAGCTCGTCGTGGCAATCGAGCGTGTCGTGCAGCGTGCAGTAGGAGCGCGTGGGGGATTCGGTGGAACCGTTCGCGAGCTTGACCGCGACGGTCTTCAATATCGATTCTATTTCGGGGGCATGTTCAGACATGGCATTGCTCTTTTGGCTTGCATGTATGAACAGTATTTCACGCAGGGTCGAAGGGTAAAACCCAGAATGCGGATTTCGTGCGTATGCGCCCTAAACCGTGCCAAAACTGTTGCCCTTAGGGGACGCTTTGTGTGGAACTGCGACCCTTTGTATGAAGACGTTTCAGCGGGGAACCCGAAAGTCCCCCTTTTTCTGGCAACGATGTCGGACATGGGCCGACGCCCGACTCAGCGCTCGCCGTATGGCACGACCTGCTGGGTCTGCTCGCCGAGGCCGGCGATACCGAGGCGCATGGTGTCGCCCGCGCGCAGGTAGCGCGGCGGCTTGAACCCCATGCCCACACCCGGCGGCGTGCCCGTGGCGATCAGGTCGCCGGGCAGCAGGGTCATGAAGCGGCTGACATAGCTGACCACGGTGGCGACGTCGAAAACCATGGTCGCGGTGCTGCCTTTCTGCATGCGCTGGCCGTTCACGTCCAACCACATCGCCAGGTTCTGGGGTTCGGGCACCTCGTCGCGCGTGACCAGCCAGGGGCCGACCGGGCAGAAGGTGTCGCAGCCCTTGCCCTTGTCCCAGGTGCCGCCGCGCTCGATCTGGAACTCGCGCTCGGACACATCGTTGACCACGCAGTAGCCCGCCACGTGCTCAAGCGCCTGGGCCTTCGAGACATTGCGCGCGGTGGTGCCGATGACCACGCCCAGCTCCACCTCCCAGTCGGACTTCTCCGAACCGAACGGCAGCATCACGGCATCGTTGGGGCCGTTCAGCGAGGAATTGGCCTTCAGGAAGACGATCGGCTCGGCCGGCAGCGGCATGCCGGCTTCGGCGGCATGGTCAGCGTAGTTCAGGCCGATGGCGATGATCTTGCCGATGCCGGTCCAGGGCACGCCGTGGCGGGCGCCCTCCACCAGCGGCAGCGTGGCGGGGTCGATCGCGGCCAGCCGGGCCAGCGCGGCCGGCGCCAGTTCGTCCGGGCCGATGTTGCCGATCACGGCAGACAGGTCGCGCACGCGGCCATCACGATCCACGACGCCCGGGCGCTCTGCACCGGGCTGTCCTACGCGTACTAGTTTCATGGTGATTTCCTTGGTTTCTGGGCTGGCCGTGGGAAGCGAGACGGCAAGGAAACCGAGGATAGCCGGAATCTGGCCGGCTTGTCCTGTGCAGCAGCGGAGACATCCCCGGTGGAGAAGTACCGCCAGGGTCACCACCACGCGCTACGTTTACGCCCCGGCCGGCACGCGATAGTGGGAGCTGTCGAGCAGGTCGAGCCCGCATTCGAGCTGCCCCACCCAGTCGATAAAGCGCTTCACCATCGCCCGGCCCCGGAACGACGGCCCGTGCTGCGGCACGATCCATTCGATATCCATGGTCCGCGCCATCTCGGCCCAGAGCCGGCACGCCCGGTTGCCGCTCATATAGCGGCGATGGAACGGCAGCATGCGCGGGAGATGGGCGTCGAAGTCCTCGACCACCGCGCCGGCCTCGGCGGCCGTGGTCATGGCCGCGCCCAGATCGCCCGAGAACAGGATCTTGCTGATGGGATCGTAGAAGTGGAAATTGCCCTCCGAATGGAGGAAGTGGGCGGGGACGGCGATCAGGTTGCTCGCGCCGAGCGGCACGACCATGCCGGCATCCGGAATGCCGACCACGCGGCCGGCCATCTTTCCGGCCTGGCAGATATGGGGCAGGAAGCGCGCCCATACCTGCGAGATCAACACCTTGCTGTCCGATGCCGTCAGCCAGCGGCCCACCGACGCCACGATGTCCGGATCGGCATGGGAGGCCAGCACGTAGTCGAGCCGCTTGGGCGGAAAGTGGCGGCTGATCGCCATATACAGCTCGCCGTAGGTCAGCGCACCGCCGGGATCGATCAACGCCCCGTGACCGTGGTTGACCACCAGGAACTGGTTCGACTGCACGACGTCCCCGTCGCCATCGTCCACCAGGTCGGTGAACACCATGCAGACATGCTCGCTCGATTCATATAGCGCGATAGCCATCGCGGCCCCCCTTTCGCTCGTTTTTGTTTTGAATCGGCGAAAGTACCAGCGGGGGCGGTTCGACCTTTGACGGGGATCAAAGGTCGGTCATGCGGTCTTAGCGCGTGCTGAGCAGCTTCTCGATATTGGCCACGAGTTGCTTGTCGTCCGGCTTGACCATGCTGTTGTAGCTGCCGACGACCTGCCCCTTGCGGTCGATCAGGTATTTATAGAAGTTCCACTTCGGCGCGGTGCCGGTTTCCTTGGCCAGCAGCTCGTACATCGGGTTGACATCGCTGCCGCGCACGTGGGACTTGCCCAGCATCGGGAACTTGACGCCGTAGGTGTTGTAGCAGAAGTCGGAAATTTCCTTCGAGGAGCCGGGCTCCTGCGAGAAATCGTTCGACGGGAAGCCGAGCACGACCAGGCCGCGCTCCCGGTACTTGGCGTAGAGCGCCTCGAGGCCCTCGTACTGCGGCGTGAACCCGCAGTAGCTGGCCGTGTTGACCACCAGCACGACCTTGCCGGCGTACTGGCACAGGTTCTGGGGCGACTCGTCCTGCAGGCGCGGGAACTTGAAGTTGAGCGTCGCCGGGCAACTGCCGGCCTGACCGGCTGAAGCGGCGGCTGTGGGGGTCGACTTCTCGGCGGCGTGGGCTGCGCGCGGCAGCAGGCTGGCCGTGGCGGCGGCCATCGCGGACACCGCCAGGGCGGCGAGCAGCGCGCGGCGCTGGAGCGTCAGGGTGGCCGTGCGCGGGTGGCGCATCCGGGTCGGGGGGACCATGCGGGTCATGACGGGCGACTCCATATTGGGGCGTGAAAGGTAGCCTCCGCAGTCTACGCCTTCGTCGGGTTCACTGCACTCCGTGCTGCAGGATCGATAATGGACGATGGCGGCCGCCATCCGTCCGGGGGTCAGTCCATCACCGCCGTCGCGGCGTGCTCGGTCACGCTGGTACGCAGTTCCAGGTCCGGCATGCGCCGCACGATCAGTAACGCCACCACCGCCGCCACCGCGCCCGCCGCGAAAATCAGCTGGAAGCCCGACTCCACGCCGGCGGACAGCACCTGTCGCACGGCCGGCGACAGATGCGCCATCGCCTCGCTACCGTGGCGCAGCGCGCCAAGGTCCAGCGCCTGGGTCACGCCGGCGCGGCCCATCGCCTCGCGGAACTCCAGCGCCAGCAGCGTGCCGGCCAGTGCGCCGCCAATCGCGCTGCCGAGCGAGCGCACCACCAGCAGCGCGCCGGTGCCGGCGCCCATGTCGCGGCGCTCGAGCGCGTTCTGTACCGAAATCAGCGTGCCGACCATCGCCATGCCCAGCCCCACGCCGCCCACCGTCATGGCGAGCAGGACGGCAGCCGTGGGCACGTCCGGGGTAGCGCCAGCCAGCGCGCTCAGGCCGATGGCGGCCAACACGAAGCCGGCGCTGAGAATGCCCCGCATGCGTCCCATGCGCGGCGCCAGCCAGGCCACCACGAGGTTGCCGGCCACGGTGGACAGCAGGAACGGCACCACGAGCAGGCCGGACATCGCGGCATCGGCATGGCGCGCCAGCTGGAAATGCAGCGGCAGCGCGAAGATGCACAGGAAGATATTGAGCGCGGCCAGCGCCGAGGCGCCCACGCCCATCACATACGCGCGGTTGCGGAACAGACGCGGCGGCAGCATCGGGTCCGCCGCGCGGCGTTCCTGCCAGGTCAGCAGCGCCAGCGCCCCGGCCGTGATGGCCAGCAGCGCGCCGGTTTCCGGGGAAATCCAGTCGAAGGCATCGCCGGCCCAGCTCATGGCGAGCAGGAAGGCGACGATGGCCACCGCGAGCAGCAGCGCGCCCAGCCAGTCCACGCGCGGCCGGCCGCCGCGCGGGCGCAGGTTGGCCAGGCCCCGGTAGCACATCGCCATGGCCAGCGCGCCGAGCGGCACGTTGATCCAGAACAGCCAGCGCCAGGACAGATGGTCAGACACCCAGCCGCCCACCAGCGGCCCGGCGATGGAGGCCATCGCCCAGACCATCGCCAGATAGCCCTGGTAGCGCCCGCGCTGGCGCGGCGCCACTACGTCCGCAATGGCCGCCTGCGCTAGCGACATCAGCCCGCCGCCGCCCACGCCCTGCAGCGCCCGGAACAGGATCAGCTGCGTCAGCGACTGCGCCAGCGCGCACGCCACGGAGGCGAGGATGAACAGCGTGATGGCCACCATCAGCAGGCGCCGCCGCCCGAAGCTATCGGACAGCTTGCCGTACAGCGGCGTGGTGACGGTGGAGACGATCAGGTAGGCAGTGACGATCCACGACAGATGCCCAAATCCGTTGAGATCATTCGCAATGGCGGGCACGGCGGGGATGACCACGGTCTGGTCCAGCGCCGCGAGCAGGATACATAACACGATGCCGCCGATCACCCGCATGATGGCGCGGTGATCGTGGACGATGGGCGGATGTTCGGGAACGGAGGCGGTAGCCTCCACGGCGGATTGCGGCGAGGTGGGCGACGACATGTGGCTACGGCGGGATGGAGGCTGCGGGGACCATCCCTTGCGTGGGGACGGCCTAATTCAGTATCCGCATAATTATATGCGGAAGCCATCGTTGACGTAGCAATGAATTTTGGCGAGAAGTGGCCACGGCGCCACATGGCGCGTCCGTGGCCTGATGGCCGCTAGCGCGAGCCGCCGGTGATGTAGTGTTCGAGTTGCTCGATCACGAAACGCTGTTCGCTGATGATGTTGTTCACGAGGTCGCCGATCGACAGCATGCCGAGCAGTTCGTCCCCTTCCATCACGGGCAGGTGGCGCAGGCGGTGCCGCGTCATCAGGCTCATGCAATCGTCCGTGGTCTGGTCCGCCCGCACATAGATCACCGCTGAGGTCATGATCTCCCGCACTAGCGTTTCGCGCGACGTACGTTGCATCAGAATCACTTTTCGGGCGTAATCGCGTTCGCTGAGGATGCCCTGGATCTTGCCGTGCTCCATCACCAGCAACGCGCCGATGCCTTTCTCCGCCATCAGTTGCAGCGCGGCGTAGACCGTCGCTGAAGGAGGAATGCTGAAGATCGCCTGATTTGGCTTCGCTTCCAGAACCTGCCGTGCGGTTTTCATAGACCGACTCCTTATTGCTGTCTGGGGAAATCGCTGCACCGGCCCGCCGCGCTGTCTTGCCCCCGCATACGCCGCCGGCCGCTCATTCAGATTAGCAAAGGATAGTCGGCGCTTACAGGGTGACTTTCACGAATCTTTGTAAGCAAGCCGACGTGCCTTATTGTTTCTTCTTGCGCACAATTCCCAGCAGCGAAGTCGCGCGTTACTCGGTCAGCATCCGCACCCGCACCTTGCGGCCCTTGACCTTGCCATCGTTGAGCCGTTTGACCGCTTCCTTGCCGATGGCACGATCCACGGCGATGTACGTGGACATCTCCATCACGTTGATCTTCCCGATCTGTTCCTTGGTGAAGCCGGCCTCGCCGGTCAGCGCGCCGAGGATGTCGCCCGCGCGGATCTTTTCCTTGCGGCCGCCGAGCATTTGCAGCGTGACCATCGGCGGCAGCAGGCGCTCCTTGCTCTTCGGCACCAGCTCGGTCAGCGCGTGCCATTCGAATTCGCCGCCCTGATGCTGTTCCAGGTTCCCCACGCGCCCCATTTCATCCATGCTGACCAGGCTGAACGCCCAGCCTTCGGCATCCGCGCGGCCCGTGCGGCCGATGCGGTGCACATGCACCTCGGGGTCGGGCGTGACATCGACGTTGATCACGGCTTCCAACTGGGCGATGTCGAGACCGCGGGCTGCCACGTCCGTGGCCACCAGGACCGAGCAGCTCCGGTTCGCAAACTGCACCAGCACCTGATCGCGGTCACGCTGTTCCAGGTCGCCATGCAGCGCCAGGGCCTCGAAGCCCTGCGCGCGCAGCAATTCGACGAGATCGCGGCAACGCGCCTTGGTATTGCAGAAGGCAAGCGTGCTGGCAGGCCGGAAGTGATCGAGCAGGCGGCCCACAGCTTGCAGGCGGTCGCCATCCTCCACCTCGTAAAAACGTTGACGAATCTTGCTGGCGCCGTGCGTCTCGGCCAGCTTGATCTCGCGCGGCTTGTTCAGGAACTGCTGGCTCAGCTTGACGATGCCGGGCGGGTAGGTGGCCGAGAACAGCAGTGTCTGGCGGTCCTTCGGGCAATGGTTGGCGACGAACGCGATGTCATCGAAGAAGCCCATGTCGAGCATGCGGTCCGCTTCGTCCAGCACCAGCGTATTGATACCGCGCAGGTCCAGGCTGCCGCGCTCGATGTGATCGAGAATGCGCCCCGGGGTGCCCACAACGATATGCGCGCCATGGATAAGGCTGTCGACCTGTGGCCGCATAGGCGACCCGCCGCACAGCGTCAGCACCTTGATGTTCTCTTCCGCACGCGCCAGGCGGCGGATTTCCTGCGTGACCTGATCGGCCAGTTCGCGCGTGGGGCAGAGCACGAGCGCCTGCACGTCGAAGCGGCGTGCGTCGAGCCGATGCAGCACCGCAAGCCCGAAGGCGGCGGTCTTGCCGCTACCAGTCTTGGCCTGCGCGATCAGATCCTGCCCGGCCAGCGCCAGCGGCAGGCTGGCGGCCTGGATCGGCGTCATGGTGTCGTAGCCGAGCTGCGCCAGCGTGGCGAGCATAGCGGGCGACAGCGCCAGATCAGAGAACGGCGCGCCTGCCGAAGTCGTGGCGGGGGCGGTGGAGTTGGGGGTTGGGCTCGAAGTCATGCCGGATTATAGCGGCGGGGGTGGCTCGGAAACCGGCTTCAGTCACGCAGCCTTGCGCGCGGCGGGCTTCTTCACCGGCACGTCCTCGGTCGGCGCCCATCCCAGCCGCTCGAGCAGGGCCTGCGCCGCCGCCGGCGCGTGCTCCTTCGCCCCGTTGATGAAGAACAGGAACAACCCCTTGGGCTTCTGACGGGCGCCGGCCTGCTCATCCACGCGCGGCAGGTCGTCCGGCACGCTACCGCCGGCCCACGCGGTGGCGCGCGCGGCCCAGGCGTCGAGGTCCTTCGGCGCATAGCCGGTCTTGAGCTTGGCCTGCGCGTTCATCAGCCGCGCATAGGCAAAGTCCGCGGTCGGGTCCGCGAACGACGGAAACTTTGGCGAATCTGTGTACACCGTGGCCGCCTTGAACTTGCGCGCGAGTTTCAGGTAGTCGTCGCACATAAAGCTCTCGTGCCGCACCTCAAGCACGTGCCGCAGCTTCACGCCTTCGACAGCATCCGGGAGCAAGGTCAGGAATGCCTCGAAGTCATCGGCCACGAACTGCTTGGTTGGCGCGAATTGCCAGACGATGGGACCGAGTTTCTTGCCCAGCTCGGCAATGCCGCTGTCGATGAAGCGGGCGATGGAGTCGCCCGACTCGGCCAGGATGCGCCGGTTGGTGGCGAAGCGCGACGCCTTCACCGAGAACACGAAGCCATCCGGGGTCGCATCGCGCCAATTGGCGAATGACGTTCGCTTTTGTGTCCCGTGATAGGTGCTGTTGATCTCGATGGCGGTCAGGTGACGGCTTGCGTACTCGAGTTCGCGCGCCTGCGCGAGCCCGGACGGGTAGAAGTTGTCGCGCCATGGCGCAAAACTCCATCCGCCGATGCCGATGTGGATGTTACCTACCGTCTTGCCTTGCTTGCGCACTGCCATGACCACCTCCGCCAATCACGCAAAATGCGATGCATACCAGTCTAGCGCGCAGCGGCGTGTCCGGCCAACGCCACGTTTTCGTCGCATGACGATTCATGGCGGGAATGTTGCTTCCTGAATGTGGCGACCGAAGGCACACTACAACCGATTCCAGCCGCCTCACCTAACCCGGAGGGCCCGCCTTGCGCATCGACCCCGACACGCTCCCGGCCATTCTGCAAAGCATCGAGGCACGGGCCCTGGCACTGCGCGACACCCCGCCAGCCGGCTTGTTTTCGTCGATCGACGAGACGGCGGCTCACATCGACCTGCCCATGGAGCGGGTGCTGTATCAGCCGCCGCCGGCTGCGGCCCTGAGTCAGAGCCTTCTCAAACGACGGGTCGAAGCTGCGCTACGCAGCCAGCCGCAAGTCTCGCTGCAAGCCCTCTGCGGGGACCACCCACTCGAACACGGCCTCGCGGAGTTGCTGACTTATCTGCAACTGACTGGCGATACCTTCCATTGCGTCGTCGATGAGGCGGCGACCGAGACCGTCACCTGGCACGCGCGCGGCATGGGCGGCGAGCCGCTGACACGCGGCGCGCAAATGCCACGCGTCGTCTTTGTGAGACATGGATCATGAGCGCGCACGGTCCCCACGCCCTGTCGCCCCTTGTGGTCCCGCTGCTCAAAGGGGTGCTGTGCCGCGAAGACTCACCCAGCGCTTGGCAGGCACTCGTGTCACAGCAGGCAGCCGTGCGCGACTATGTGGCCGTGCTGGGCCTCGCCCTGGTCGTCGACGAGGACGATGGATTCGCATTTCTACGAGTGCTATCAGCGCCAGCGGCAGATGCCACGGCGCCCTCTTTGATCGCCAGACGCCCCCTGTCCTACGCGGTCAGCCTCACGCTGGCGTTGCTGCGCAAGGCGCTCGCCGAATTCGACGCTGCCGGTCTCGATGGCCCACTGATCCTGACGCGCGAAGACATCGCTGAATTGCTACGCACGTTCCTGCCTTCGGGCAGCAATGAAGCCAAGCTTATCGACATGGTCGACTCGCATGTGGGCAAGATCGTCGAACTCGGCTTCCTGCGGCGCGCGGGCCAAACGGAAACACCTTCGTACGAAGTCCGCCGGGTGTTGAAAGCATTTATCGACACCCAATGGCTGGCCGATTTCGACGCGCGGCTGGCCGCCTATCAGACACAACTGCGCGGCACCTCCACCGAGCGCACGCGAGGCGTCGATGGATAGGCCACCCACCATGGCACCGGAGACGGTGGCCCCGGATATCGAGGCCACCACACTGGATGCAGGATTCCGCCTGATGCGGCTCGAGGTCTCGAACTGGGGGCCGTTCCGGCAAGGTGTGACGTCGATGTGTCCCGACGGCCGCCATGCCGTGCTGACTGGCAACCTCGGGCCAGGCACGAGCGCCTTGGTCGAGGCCTTGAGAATGCTCCTACTCCCGGCCCCGAACCCCGCTATCACGCCGCATGCGACGGATCGGCCCGCCATGCTGCTTGGCGTCTTCCACAATGCCGCGTTCGACAGAACGGTCACCCTCGCCCAGATATTCCCTAGCGCGGCGGATCAGCCCCTGCCCGCGCGGCTGTTCGTCGCCGCGCCGCATGAATTGAGCATCGGCGGGGATCTTTCTCACTTCGACGGCGACCTCGTCGCCCTCCGCAAATCGCTGCGCACGGTCGGCGCCGAATCCTTCGACACCTTCGCGCGGTATCACGCATGGTTCCGTCGCTGCTTCGCCATCGGCGATCCGCTACCCGTCGAAGCTCTGCGCGCCTGCCGCGACGCGCTGGACAGCTACTTTGCCAGCCTCAAGCTCGCGCTGCTGGAGGTGCGGCTCGGACAACTGGCCGACGACTGGGCGCGACACGACCGCCGCGTGCTGGATGAAGTGGAGCGCCACGCCGCGCTGCGCGCCCAGGCGCTGCACCTGCGGCATAGCATTTCCGCGAGTGGCGGCGAGCGGATCGCGCAACTCGACATCGATATCGAGCAACTCGAACGGGTACGCGACATCCGCCGGCAACGCGCAACGCTGTACGCCACGCTGATTGCCTCCGTCAACGAAGCGCCTGCCGCCACCGAGGCGGACTTCCTCGCCCAACGCGAGCGGCTGGCGGCGCGCCGGGCCCATGCGCCGTCCGCAGCGCTCTCGCAACTCTCCGCTTTTTCAGACTTCCACGAAATCGACTGGCACATGCCGGCGCGCGACGCCGCGCGGCTCGGCGAGGAAAAGCAACGACTCCAGAATGCCTCGGACATCCTCCAGCAACTGGCTGATGGGCTGGAGGAGTTACGAGGGACAATCCGGTCATGCGAGCAATCGCTCGATGCCTGCCGCGACGCCCGCACGGCGGCGCAGACGGCGATGGCCATCGCAGAAACGGAGCGCCAGCAGGCGGAAGACCTACTGGCCGCGTCCGAACCCGCCATGCAGTCGGCCAGCCTCGACATGCTCGACGCGCTGCGCGCCGAGGCGTTCGGGCAACACGCGCCCACCGTGGAATCATGCGACCCCTGCCGCGAGAGCATGCGCCGCTGGCTCCAGGCCCGCATCGACGCCGACGCACGCGACTGGGCACTTCTGGACGAACAACTACGCGACGCGCCATCCGCGCTGGCCACCGCAGAGGCGGCTCGGCCCTACCGCTTCCACCTCGCCGTGCTGGATGAATCATTCTGGCGGGGCGACGACGACACCACGCGCAACTGGCTACAACGGCTAGGCGCCGCCAACGTGCAATGCCTGATCGTCACCCCGATGGAGAAGATTCCTATTGTTGAGCCGATGGTGTCCAGCGTGGCGTTTGTGCGGTATGAGGGAGACGCTGCAGCGCGGGTCTGGCGGGTAGGGATAGAGAATCGGTAGGTGGCGGTATCCCGCTACGCTTCCCCCGCCGGTGGGGGATATTTCACCGCATTCATTTCCATTTTCGCCCTCACCGCGGCATCCAGATCCACCCCCAACGCCGTCACAAGCTGCGTGAGGTAAATCGTAATATCCGCCAGTTCCTGCTCCACATGCGCCCGCTCCGCGGTCGCCATGACGTTGCGGGATTCCTCTTCCGTCTGCCACTGGAAGATTTCCACGAGTTCGGACACCTCGACGCTCAGCGCCATGGCGAGATTCTTGGGGCTGTGATACTTGCCCCAGCCGCGCTGCTCGCCAAAGGCGGCGGCGGCGAGTTGGAGATTCTTGATGTCGATGAGAGGCATGGACAGTCTCACTTCAATGAAAAAGGGTTACGGCCTGGCAAGCCGTAACCCCATTTGATGACTAGCGTTTTTATGATCTCGCTAGGATCGGCGCACCACCTGTAGGTAATCACAATAGTTGGCGCATAGTGCCATACAGATCAATGACTTAGCCAACTATTCTGCAACATGGATGACGGTAAAGCTCAGAATACATGAGCATCGCCTATCTGGTTTTCAGAATAGTTTGAGCATTTCGAAAGAGGAAGGCTTTGGCATGAGGGGTCCGCAATGGACATCTTCTTGACATGCCTCGAATGCTTGAGCCGGTTGGCGGGCCGCCGTTGTTCGGAAGGCGTTGCCAACTACCCTACTACTGCAATTGCCGCGAGGCGGGCGCCAGTCCCCGTCTTGCATGCCGCAAAGCCGTCACGGTTAAACGCCGGGTTGACCTTATCGACGAGAAGCAGATTTTTTCGCAGGTGTCGGTATGGCACGTGCCGGCCATGGCAGCCCCGCGTTCGATCCGTCGGCAAGACCTTCACGCGCCAGCTTTGATCAGGAGGGCTGCCGAGGTCATGCCGTAGACGCAAGAAGAATCCGACGGTTGGCTCAGGCGCCGCATGAGCTAGCGCAGTTCTTCATGTCGGGTAGCGGCGCTCCGACCTACGCTATAAAGTCGGTGATTTCCGATATACGTATGTGTGTTTTCAAACGCGTGCCACTTCCGCGAATGGTCACCTGTCGCTTGGTGCGATGAGCGTCCACAGCCTGTTGATATTGCTCGTTGCTGAGCGCTGCCGTGACAAAGGTTCGATCGCCATGGAACTGCGCAACGACACGAATGTAGTTCCTATTGCTTTCGGGATCGCGGGACCGCAGTTCCACGATCGCGCCGGTCACTTCCAAATCGTCCTCGCCACGCAAGTGCCGCTTGATAAAAGCGACATAGTCCGTCAAGCGAGCCGTTTTTTCTTCTGTGATCCATCCTGTCGTAGACGTGCGAATGGAGTTGCCCACTTCGAGCGTGAAATCGATGCTCTCCATGCCGGGACCGACAATCATCTTTGACAAGGCCTCCAGCAATTCAACATCGAACAACGCGACAGCATCTCCTAGGGACTCTGGCGTATCAAGTGGTTGAGTATCGTTAAGCACCCGTTCGTTGAGAAAGTCTATCGCTGAAAAGAGGGACGAACAGACTTGACTGGATTCGACCGCTTCATGGCCGAACAGATCTGACTGCCGCAGCGTCCGCTTCGGAACTTCAACACTGGCGATAAAGCTACCCACCTGCGTCTGGAGGAACAGGCAGTCCTTGGCAAATCGTGACGCGATGGTTCGGACAGCAGAATTGTCACCGCCCAGCTTGAACTTCGCGCTGTTATAGAGCCCTTTCTCCAGTTGAGAGACGAATTCTCCAAGCGCATGCAACGGCATTGCACCGGAGCGAGTCGCCGTGTCGACAAATCGGGAGACAATGCGAGTGGGGCGAGTATCCGTACTGACAGCGGCCGCACGATCAAGCAACTCGCCGAGTTGACTATAGCCATACAACTCGAGCAGGGAATTCGCCGCAGCATGCAACAGCGCGCCAACGCCAGGCCTGGAAGGGTCGTCCGGAAGCGCGATGGAATAGCTTCCTTGAACGCCTAACTCTGATGGTGGATAGTAAAAGCTCAACCCACGCGCCTGACGTCCTTGCGTCCACCCGGCATCGGTCAGGAACGTCCTCAGCTTTTCTGAGAGGATAGATTGGTCGTGAGTTTTGTTGCTCATACCTCTATTCCCAGTTGCTCGTAGCAGGAACGAACGAAATCCGTCTCAAGCTGATTCGCTTTCGGAATGGCTACCCGGATTGTCGTCCCGTTCGGAGTCTCTTCAGCCCCTTCTTCGGGAAGGTACCAGTACGCCTTTCCCATGACCGAGAGTCTAGCCTCATCCATCGAGATACAGGCGGGCGGCGCGCAATCAAGAACCACGACAATGAGGTGTAGCGGCAAAATGTCGGGTCGCCTCACAACCAGGTCGTTGTACGTTTTCGACTCCAAGTCGTACTTGATCTGGTGGCCCTCATCGATGATGCTCGCCGGGGTCGTTGCCTTCAGTTGGAAATCCAACTTGTAGGGCGAATCCAAGTAACGCTGCGCTCCCGCAGGTGTTGTCCGAGCCATGACGGGGCTGATGATCATATCGACGCCATGATCCTGTGGCGGCTCTATCACCTTAAAGCCGTGGCCGTTGGCGAGGATGCGAAGGAACTCCTTGGAGATGGCCTCCTTGATCTGCGCCTCCGTCATTCCTCGTCATCTCCCCGGTCTTGTGCGAAGTCATTTGTCTATAGGCAGTCGCCAAGTATAGTGCAACGCACTCGCTAATTGCAGCCGCGGCCATAGTACAAAATGGGTATTTCCTTTTTCCAAGTCGTTCAGCCGCTTTCGGCCATGAATAAACCGCCCTCCCATGTATCGTCGGACATCTACGTGTCACTCGACTCCGCAAGGCCACACCTAATGGGAACGCCCTTTCTATGGCGCCTGAAACAACAACGGTACCTCCGGTCCGCAATCAAATGCCTGGGGATCAAATTGACGGTCTAGTAGCGGTTGCGGTTAGCGAACCCCGCGACGACCAACCCCATGGTGAACGCGCCTAGTAGCGCTTCAGAGCCGCAGAGTAGGCGCGCAAGAGACGTCTTTGGTAGCGTGTCGCCGTAACCGAGCGTGCTGAAAGTCACCATTGAAAAGTACAGGCAATCGACGGGACCATTCGACTCACCGGCGGGAAAGCTAATCTGGTCACTGATCGAAAAAAAGACGGCTGCGTAGCACAGCACAACCATTAGGCCAGCACTGAAAATTCTTGCGGGCCTCTCGCCGTATCCCCAGATGATCCAGTCGATCAGCGACGCCGCCCATCTCAGTTTGAATATCAAGGTACTGCGGGCGTAGCGCGGATTCAGCCAGACTCTGAGGTAGAACGCCATGCGTGTTCTCCATCGCGTCAAGAATGGAGTTCGCACCGGCTTGCCCCCGAGCCTCGGAGCGTTTGGCGGATCGAGTTCCGTGGGAACACGAAGGCCAGGGAACTCGCTACGGTACTGCAGATGCGGTTCGGATAGCGCCTTGCGGTAAGCGCATCGTTCCAAGTAGAAGAACCGCCCCGCGTCTGCCGACTTTCCCACGCTCTGAAATAATGCACGGATGGCGCGGTAGGCACCGGCGTCGGCGATGTGTTGGCGTCCGGCCGAGTCCGGCCTGTAGTCAATCTGCTGGGGCTGGCACCGTTCAAAAATGGGCGAGACACGCGTGCAATCGAATGTGATCTCCGAGAGCGTGCAGTTCTCAAAGCGCATGGTGGTCGCGAAGCATTGGGTGAAATTCCAATCGTACAACTCCGAGTCTTTGGCAACGAGATCATCGGTAACGCACTTGTAGAAATCAAAAAAACAGGCACGCGCGTCTTTGACCAGCAACTGCCGGCAGGATGAGAAATTGATCGGCTTCCTTCTCGATCCGCTCCATCCCTCGCCAATCTCCAAGCCATCAAGATCGCAGAAATCCAGGTTACGAGCGTCAAATGAGGCGTGTTGCGGCAGCTTGATCCCACCGAGCTTCAACACGTGATGGCGCCCCAACAAGCGCGCGCGCGAGATATCGACAGTGGCACCTATCCATCCGCCATAGACAAAAGTATTGGTGTACTGGGAGTTGATTTGATCGATACAGAAATAGCCCTGCGTATCGGATCGCTGGCGAAACCAATGAAAATAAGGTTCTAGGCGTCCTTCGATCGCGATGTCCTTGCCCATCAGGCGCATTCTGCTCACGAGCGTCTCGACGTCCGCTACGCATTGGTAAACATCCCCAAAGCTCTCGGGTTCGGGGTTGAGAAAGTAGCTCTTGACTGAATCGCCTATGAACAGGTCACCCAAAGGGACAAAACGATGAAGCTGTGTCACGGTCAAGCCGGTGGTCGCCATCCACTCATTGAAACGTGGCAGCACGGTCTCAAAGCACTCGAAGAGTGCCGGGACATCATTATCGGCGCGCCAGTTGTTGAACTGGCGTGCCGGCATATTCCAAAGTGCGATCGGCAACACGGAATGATCTCAATAGTTCAGGACGAGCACCTTACCTAGCCGCCCTGGGACCGACGCCTCGTCGGCGGTCGCTATCTTCCCAAGCGTCCAGAAGCATCTGATACATCCCTGCAATGCAGCCTCGGACTCGATTGAATCTGAGGTCCTTTGATGGCGGTTAGCCAAGGAAGTCTGGCGCGCTCGGCCACACCTGCTTGAGTCCGGCCAATGACAGACCGACTATGCATAGGGCCTCATCCAGGCCGTCAACGCTCAGAATGTCGCGCATTGCTCGCAGCCGGTCTGCCACCGCTGGGTGAGACCGCGTTTCACTCCAATGGGGATGTGCCAAGACAATAACGGCGAAGACACCGAAGTAGATCCCAAGGGCGCGTTTCATGCGCACAGTGGCCTCGTTTGCAGTGTGCGCCTTGGCGTAGTCCGCCACCTTCTCGATGAGGTACTCGGCGGCAAAGCGATCACAGGAGAGCTCCTCCGCACGAGCGAGCTCCGAGCTCTCATCTTCCGCCGTCGCCGTTCCCTCCTGCTGATGCTTCAGGTGCCGTACCTCGTGCAGCATGGCCCAGCCGGTTGCAAAATAGGCAAACTCTGCGGGCGCTCGAAGCAGCGGGTCCGACGGAAGGGACCCAGGCTCGGGTAGACCGCAAAGCGGAACGGCCTCCGGATCTTTCGCTTCCCGAATTTCCACCGCTAGGGCAAGTAACTCTTCCAGGCGTTGCACGTCCCGAAGCTCCCCTTCCTCGAAGGCCGATTGCGCGTACGCGTATGCCTCCCATGCGGCGAAAGCACTGACCCACACCACTCGCAAGGTGCGGTGGTTGAAATGCACGTACCTGTACGCCCCGCCCTCCAGCATCACGCCTTTGTCGTCTGTGAAAAGGCAGAACTGGAGCTGAAAGTCGTCCCACAATCGCTCAGTTTCGCTTTCGCGCTCTGGTGCTAGCCCCAGGAACAGCGCCTTCACGGCCTGTTGAACCTGCGTGTCCGAGCGCTTCTCATTGTTGAGCATTTATCCCCCGTCTAATCACAAATGAATCGCCGCAAGCGCGCCACTGCTCCTCATCGCAAGCGCGCGAACGTACGATGGGCGTGTGTGCGCTGAGCGCACACACGCCCATCGTGAATTGCCAATCTGGTAGTTGCGTATCAGGATCGCCCTAACGCTACAAAGGCAACCTCTAACCCTTGTTGTCTAACACAATTGCTTACCGACTGCTCTACGGAGATAGATGGCGGGCTTCAACGGCAGCGCCAAGACTCATCAATTACTGGGAGAGTCGACGGCACTTGCACCGTCAGCGATATGTACGGCACGGGAAGCTGATTACTTGACCCTACAAATCGGGGGTACGTGACATGCATCGATCCTAAGACCCAAAATTTGGGCGCCAATGAGGAGGCGTTAGCTGTCCCTGGCGCGGGCAAGCCGCCGCCGAAGCGAACCGGCCAGCCCTGTCACTCACGCCTACTTGTGCGGACGGCCCCGTCGGCTTCGACATCGATGCATCTTATTGATCCACGCGCGGAGCCCCAAGCCCCCCCAAGGACACGTTAAACCGCCTGGGAAGGAGTCGCGGATATGGGTGGACCTATGTCAACGCCTTGGCGCGCAAATTACGATAGCTCGCCAGAAAGGACTCCAACTCCGACGGGCTGCCGAAGCTCACAATCGGCCAAGGCTTACCGGGCTCGCCATCGTGCTTGTGTATTGCACACTGACGAGCGCTGATCGCAATCTGCTGAGCCATCCAGTTGGCGATGACAGAGTAGTATGGTGAGAGCCTTACTTCCGGGCTGATGGCAGTCGTGTTCGGCGCCAACTCTGCCCAGTTGTTATCGCCATGGTTCGCTCGCCAGTAGAAGGCAATGGTTTGCTTGCCGGAGAGCCGGAGACGAAGACCATTTCCGCTATCCAACTCGCTGACGTTGCCACGAAACGTTGCCCGGACAGCCTCAGCGATCGACTTGTAGTGAGCTGACTTCTTTGTAAGGAAACCCTAGATTCTTTCGGCCCAATCTACTCAGATTGTAAGTCTTCAGGCCACCACGCCGGCGGCCAACTAGCCCACGTAGGGACACTCAAGCATTTTTGCAACATCTCATCAACTGGATTGCGGACAGACAGTTCATTTTTTACGACACCGATCCACACCTTGGCTCGCTGGTCATAAGGCGGCGAGAACTCATGGCAGCTTTTTTCCAACCGATCCAAGAACGCGTATAGCTGCTGTACTCGAGCGTCCGTCTCCATCATCGCAAACGCCTGCTTCAACTGTTCATCTCTCGCCTCTCTCCGTCGCCGCTGCTGCGCTCGAAGTTCTTCCTCTCGGCGGGAGTCAGCTTCCCGAGCTTTTCGCTCGGATCTTAATTGCGGCAGGGATGCAGCCAAATGAAAGACTGTTTGGATGATCTCGTTGATCTGCCCCTCCAACTTCTCCTTGCTTCCCTGCCAGCACTTGCTCGCTTGATGTTCTGTACCCTCAATACTCAACGTAAAGTTCCCGGATGGGTGAATTTCGAACTCTCTCGCCCATGCCGTTTCCTTCCGCTTTTCCTCGAGTTCCTCGGGTGTCAGTCGAACCCGACGGTACCCCTCAGAAAACTTGAGAGTTAGCACCTCATCGTCGAACCGTATCTCAATTGCTGGGCCATCCGTCCGACCGGAGGAGCGATTTTTTTGCTCCTCTCGCTGCGCGATCTTCATCCCGCCATCCAGAAAACCTCGAAACAGCGTCGCGTGGAACAAAAGAATCCAGTCCATTGCCTCTAGTGAGGCGACAATATTAAGACAGCCTTTGCGGGACAAGCTGTATCTGCCATGCTGTTCAGGCGGAGGATGATCTTCCGGATTGGCCGTTGCCCAACTGTAGTTGCTACGGCGCGAACGCTCGACGAGTTTGGGAATGCGCTCGCAGTATTTGTGGGTAGTCCTCACTAGGGGATGTGCACCTTCGAGAGTCTTAGCGAACTCAACGGGCGCCATGTTGGCTACCTCGGCTGCCCGAGCCTCCAGCAAGCTTGCCCGGTGCAGAGCCATGGCACGCTGCCTGGCTTGTTCCTCTGGGTCGCTTGTTGCAAAGTGGACGAACCCATCCAACTCCGGCGCAGGAAGCGGAATCTTTGTCGGATTCTTCCCTGCGCTTAGTTTCGCCCAGTAGCCTCTTGGAGGTACAGGTATCGCATGTCGCCGGCACGCTTTCGCAAGTCCAACATCGGAGATCCCTAGCTCTTTTGCCAACCGGACGATCGGCGTCGCCCACACTTTCTTGTATAGCTCGCTGCGCTTCATGACTCACCTCTGGATTCGCGGGCCATCGGAAAGACTTCTATTTGCGCATCGCCAAATACTGCGCTAGCAGCGCTCTGCCCCCCACTACTGAATAGCTCCTGGCAAAAGACGTGCGCATCTCAGACGAGACCACGCCCCGTATTTTCCCGGCCCTCAGGTCGGTCCTTCCTCCACCTTGTCGAATTCGAATTCCAGCGCTTGTGCCCTGCTAACGCCGGTCAGCGTAAGGTCGCCACGCACCCTAACATCGAGTTGTGCTAGCGGATCGAAGATAAATCGAACGCGCAGCTTGCCCGCACCGTCCTCTAATCCGGAGACAATAGCCAGGAAGAAATCAGGATCGTTCCGCGCCGCCTCCACTTCGCTCGCGGTTAGGGTGATGTCATTCGGTATCGCGGAATCTGAGCTCATTTTGATCTCATAACACTGCCGCAATTCATCGATCGCATCGACTCCAACACCTCTTACGTCGCGAAGATCGTTGAGCTGCTGGGCGTCTAGTCGTAGCGCGCGGCGCACGACGTCAAGTGCCATGCGCTCCCGATCACTTGTCGGAGGAAGCACCGTACGCGACCTCGACGAGCCGTTCGAACCATTCCTCGGAGCGTCGGCATCGTAACTTCTCTTCCCGGTGGGATTACGATGCTTAGTAAAAATGAGATCGCCCGAGGGCCTTGCCCCCTCGTTGACAACCGTTCCCACAGACGGCTCCAACTCGTCGAGGTCGCGCAGCTTCCGCACTTGGATCGGCGGCGGCGTCTTAGCCTTCACCTCTGGATTCCCAGCTGGCGTCTTGCCACTCTTCCGACGCGCTGCCTGCTTCGCGAGTTGATCGAGCCGCTCCTTCCCATCGCCACGTTCGGCCCGTGTTTTCGGTAGTACGGCACCCTCCGCAAGCTCGCCAGCGGCAGCGCGAGGCCAGACCGCGGTCCAGGCCCACGCGGCCTTCTGACGATCACCATCGAAGAGCGACGCGATGGCTGCGCCGGCGCCCTCCGCGGCGCCTGCTTCCAAGGGGCTTCTGAGGATCAAACACAGTGGATCCCGGCCGACATGTGCACGCGCCGGCAGTTCGACCAATCCTGACTCAAGGTCAGCGACGATAGATAGCTTGGGGTCCACTACGACTGGCGCTGCAATAAGCTGGTCCCAATCAACGGTGAGGCCGTCGAGGAGCGCTTGGTCGGCCCTGACAAGTTCCTGCCTAAGAAGCGCGACTGCCTTGGCGAAGACATCCCTGATGACTTCGCCTTCCGCCATCCCGTATGAAGGAATCGATGCAGGGCGGAAGTCAGAAGGACTCAACCGGACAACGTCAAGCGGCTCAAGCAGCGGCACAATGGCGCCGAAGGAAGTGAGTCCAGGCCGCCAGACTCTCATAGTGGTTGGTGCGCTCGATAGTAAGGCCTCTCCCTCAAGTGCGTAGACTGGGCGATTCTGCGTCCATTCTCCACCGGTCCAGAGCGGCAGTCGCCGTAGTGTCGTGCGCATCTGCAGTGACATATCATCTAAGCCATCCGACACGAGAGTGAGCGCACGAATTGCGATGCCCAAGTCCTCAGGAGATGGCGGCCCATTGGCGATTTCCCGAAGGACGGCGATGGCGTCGCTCGCACTAGGCAATTCGACGCCAAGATTGCTCCACAGCACCTCTAGCCCGTCCACGTGCGGTGCAAACACCCTGCGCGTGCCAAAGATCACTGGTCCGCGCAGTAGTGCCTCAGGCGAGCGCCATTGACCGCCGGCTAGTAGCAGCCCAAGGCCCTCCACGCCCGCCCGAAATGCATTTTTCAATTGCGCAGGCGTCATCCTTCCTTCCGGAACACTATCGCTCCTGTTACGTAGCGAGGCGGCGAGAAGTTGATAGGTAGCCAGCGCTTCAGCAACGACCGCGTCCGTCACCGGCACTTCGCGCAAAGCGCGAAGGCGGTCAACTAAATCTTTCTGCGTTGGCCCAGCCTTTACCCCGAGTGCGGCGAGAACCCCTGAGCGCTGGATCTGTGGATCTAACTTGGCAACGGTTGATGATCGCTCGCTAGGTCTCGGAGGGCTTCCAGGCACTTGAATCTGCAGATCCGCTGGACGCTGCAAACCATTACCAGCGTCGGCCATCCATTTTACGTCGGCAAGCCGGGCAAGCCATGTTGCGCGCACCTCGACAACACGATGCCAGTATCCGTTGAACGCGTACGCGGCGACTGCTGTCGCGGAGTCCGAATAGCGTCTCTCCCACGCACGGCTGATCGCTGCGAGAAGCGCAACTCCCCGTTTCCGTCCTACCTTTGCTTGCACTCGCGCGATATCCACCGCGACCGCCTCCGCATCTGGGGACCAATGGTCGTCAAGTAGATCCGTGGCATGCCCTCCCGCCCGAATACTCTGCGACTGATCCGCCGTGCGCATTGGCGTCGCTATAGGGCTCGTCGGCCTCGCGTCACGTGAATAGACGACTCGCTCATCTTTCGGCCGGATTAACCGTGGCTCTCGCGCAACTCCCCAAGCGGACAGAAGACGCTGCGCACCGATCGCGGAGCGCCCGGCTGCCTGCTTAAGTACCTTGGCATATTCGCTGTCCACCCACTTAATACCGGGCGTTCGGCCTGCCGCTCTCGCGAAGCTATCCACCTCTCGGTCGATGGCCGCAGGTAGATACATCTCCACGGGGCGAGACCATCCGGTTGCCCGCTTGCCATCGGCGCCGTACCAAGTCGCCTTCAGTTCGATCCGCTGGCCGACCCTTCGGCCGAGATCGACCTGACGCTCGCGTGGTAGCGCAGCCCACGCATCACGGAGTGCGAGCAGATCGGCGTCCTCCAACCTGACGGTCTCTGGCGCTTCGCCGAGCGACAAGGGACCGCGCTCAAAGATTGCGAACAAGTCCGTCACGGCGTCGCGGTCGTCGAACAAGACGCCTCGCTCTCTAAGTTTCGACAAAAAATCGGCCATGCCTGCATTCTCATCGAAGTAGGCGGGGTGGAGCTGCCGAGTGACGCCAAGGCGGGTAGACAGCGCCGCTAGCGACGCCGTCCTCACCAGCACCCATATGTCAGTCGAAACCGGTAGAGCGGTGGCCTTTCCATCGGCCAGGAGAAGACCGCGTCGCGAGACAAAGGAGCTAAAGAGTCCATGTCTCTCCGCAATCGCTGCGAACAGCACATACCAATCGACGCCCCGCTCAGGGTCTCCGTCCACTACGTCGAGCGCATCCTCCACCTCGACAATTTCGGAGCGATCTACCTCTTGGAGTACCAGACGCCAACGTCCCAACAAATCCCGACTGCCGCGCGGAAGGGCGACCTTGCCCTCCCTCAATCTTTCAACGTCCTGTTCGTTGAGAAGTGTCTCGAGCTCCTCGGTCTCGTAGGCGATGTCATCGACCGACGTTACGCCCGCCCCCGTCCGCAGAGTCAGTTGATCTCGAAGGATGCCGTGACTGGCATCGACTATGAGCTTGCGAACTTGGTCGGCGGTCCACTCTTCGCGGTCATCCGCTTCCGCCATCAGAGGAACGTGGTTCCAGGCCGTAACCGGATCGTTTTGGAACGCGTCAAGAGCAGCCCAGGCTACAAGCTGGCCAAGATCAGCGAATCTATTTTTGTTCCAGTTATTGGGAAGTAGGGTCGATCTCGCGGCGTCGGGATCGAACTGTGCGTTCAATCCAATCCGCAGACCGGTGAGCACTGGCAACGGCATGCGGTCGTACAGGCGCAGAGGCTCAGATGGCCCACTTATCGGCACGCAAACACCGAGCGGGGTGGACACGCCTGTCGCCTTGTTCGATCGCTGTTCGCCGCTCCTGATGGAGCGCCGGGCCGAATAACGGCGGTATGATTGCCCCTCGGCAGGCGAGACAACCCTCACCTCTGCGATGTCAACATCTGCAGCCTCATCATCGAACTCAATCCGCCCCCTTTCCCGCGGAGTCACCTCAACGGCGAGGACCAGGTCATGGGAGGGATCGTCAAGATGGTGGAATCGGAGGGTGCGGATGCTGCGTAGGAAAATCAACGAGCTAACACCCAATTCGTGAACCGCGTCCACGACCTTTTCGCGAGTGACCCCTTCTGCTAGAGGAATTACAAGCATCGTATCCCGGCGGCTAGGCTGGTAGATGCCGTCCACAGTCGGGTATGGGTCGACCAGTATCGGAGCGCCCTTACCAAGTTCAAGATGGAATGGCGGAGCGTGAAGCGTGATTGGACCACCGAGCGCCCCGAGGGTGCGCTGACCGATGCCGAAGCGGCCAGCAGCGTCAGCGTCGCCGTCTTTGGTCGAGAGCCATGGAAGAAGCATCGCGCCAACATCTGCGAGTGTGACAGGTGCTCCGTCATGAACAATTAGCAACTCGGGACGCGGCTTATCCCGATACGCAATGTGCAGATTTGACGCACCGAGATCATCTGCGTTCTGCAAGCATTCGATAAGACCTTGGAAAGGTCGCGGGCTAAGCGTGCTTGCTCCCCTTTCGGCGCCTTTCATACTGGAGCGAAATATATGAGGCTGGTCAGCAATGATCTCGCCAAAGCGATCGATTGCCGCACGAGCCCACTCGAAAGTCGGCGACAACGGAACCCACCCACGGTCGTCCCAGTTCTGCGTAAGCCGATCCGCCGCCTCCCGACCCGCAGCGGTCTGGTCGTCGAAAACCGTAGCCACTGCAAATTGCTCCTTCACTACGCGCCCCCTCAATATAGTCAAAAGCACTGCCATCAAGGTCGCGGGCGACGCCAAACGTCATCGCTCCGCCAGCTTGTTGAATCGACCTTGCATTGCTTGGCACTTCATCGGCCGCTTTAGCCTGTCGGCGCCATAGTGGGTGGGGTCACCGCGCTCGCCGGCGCGAAAGCACCCAGCCGGCGTTTACAGCCTTGCGTAATAGCGCCGGATCCGATCAAGCATCTCCTGACCGTGTGGCCAGTAATTGGCTGAATCAGGGAGAATACAGATCTCCTCCCATTTCTGAAACGATTCATGTAGCAACCTTGCAAACTCAGGGGGGGAATGATGAGCCAAAATGTTCCACAACTGCTCCTCGACCGTAGAAAGCGCCGGGCGCTTATTCGGATCCACTTGAAGGCACTGCTCCAGCAGCGCGTAGATCTCCTCGGGAACAGTGTCCAGCTTCCGCTTGATTGGCGCGCCGCGTCTGATCCACGTATGCCAGTTATTCGAGCGATTCCAACTTTTCTTGCCTTCGATCGGATTTGGCCAGATGTCGCGCGTCATCTCGCCAACCGGATGTAGGCCGGCGGTCAACATCTCATGAAGGACCACGCCGAACGAAAAGACATCTGATTTAGAAAAATCGCGCAGCGACTGGTTGGGACTGTTCTGGACCTCATGCTGTTCGGGCGACATATAGGGCCGAGATCCCGAAGGAATTCCCAGCTCGATGTACGCGTTGGACAGCTCAAAATCCGCCACTCTTGTGTGGTATTTGATGGAGACGTCCTGACCAGTCTTACGCTTGAGGTCTTCGAAAAGAATATTCGCTGGCTTCAGATCCTGATGAGCAACGAGTCCTACGTGTTGGCAGTATCCAAGGCCGCGAGCCATCTGCAATCCGATGACTAACGCATCGAATAAAGAGAGCGGCTCCGCTGAATTAATAAGGTCTTCCAACGTCCCATCCCGGCACGCCGAGATCAGGAAGGGGATTTCATAGATGAAACAGAATTGTCCAAAACGCTGAACGAATGGATAGTCGCCGACGCGAATTGTATTTTCCATCTCCCGGACGAGGCGCTCCATACGACGACGAACCTCTTCATGCGGCGCGGTCGGTTCAAACCACGGAGCCTTAGCGATGAGTTGGCGTGGAAACGAGTTAGGGGGGAGCTGGATCCTGTAAATGCGCGAATTCGGTGTCTCTATCGGAACACCGGTCACGGTTCCCCACTTGTCCAGGTGCAAACTACTTCTCTGGACAACCATTCATCGCCAAGTTGACTGCCCAACTCCCAAAGAAACATTCGCCCCCCTAGTTGCAAAGCATGGCGACGCTTTCATACTGAATTCGTCATCAGACGAGCATCATAGTATCAAAGGTACGCCTATTCCTAGCAGTGAGTGGTCGCTGCTAACGCGTCTAGTATCGTTCGATAAGCCGCCTGCTATTGGCCGCCGCGTGCCGACGTTGGCAGGTGCCGATGGGTAAATGCAACGCTTGCAAGCCGGGGCTCGATTATCGCGACAACCGGGCGCGCGAGCGCGAAATGACGGCTATCTCCAAGATTGAATCTACACTCCCGAACGATTGCCCGCAAATCCTGACTGGCCCCGAGTCGCATGACAGGAGAAGCAGGTCCGAGCCCAAGCTAACGGGCCCGCGCGGGCGTCGACATGTAGAGGCGAGTGTTCCTTTTTCTCTGTGTCGGTTTAGATTACCGCGCTTAGATCTCATGGCCAGCGCTTTTTTCGTCTAATCTGAGCGTCAGAAGCCTTGAATCGATTAAAGAATTCGTGTAGAAGTGGGATATGCTGAGTCCCTTTGACCTCCCGGTGGTTAAGGGAATAGGCTCGACGAGCAGTCAAGTCAGCCAATTCGAGTATTGGCAATAGAATCCGGAACAAACGGACCATCGCGTACGGCACTGCAAGCTGGTGCCTTGCTGGTGCAGCAAAAACCTCCCGAAGACTTAGCAGTTCACCGTTCATTCCGTGCTGAACGGCGTGCATAGAGTTCGCGAGAATATCGTGTACAGCTTTTGCCTGCACCATTCGTGCTGCGATCCGTTTTCTCGGGACATCGTTGGCAAGAACATCTTTGAGAATCGCGTCCCAAACGCCAAGTGGCTCGGTATATTGACCGGGAAGGGTAACTAGAGCATCCAGGTTGTAGTAGCGTGATTTCCTTGCGAACTCAGAGAAGAATTCGAGCATGCGGAGTTCGATGGAGCCATCCTCGGGCCAGTAAAATCCGCGAACCCCGTGCGTCTGCGCCAGCGCCACACCCATTCGATAGAGGGTACAAATGTCGTGGCCGTAGGCCTTGAGTTCATGCTTCGTTGGCGCTCTGAATGAATGCTTGCTCATATGGTCGACCACGAGAACAAGTTTCAGAATTCGCTCTAGCGCAATCGAAACATTGAAAAAACCGCTATAGAATTTTTCGGTATCTGGAAACTCAGCAGCGCGCAAGGATGTCAGTCCTGTCGACAGGCTACCGCAAGCCAAAAAGGCCTCCTGCTGAAGTAGAACAAATGTTGTACTAAATGGCATTCTAATAATGTAGTTAGGCATCCCAGTCGGCGCGCCGCCGGGCGACACAGATTCTTCGCCCAACCCAACCGCACCACTGAGGTCGCACCTGAAACTTAGCCCCGGAGCTCAATTTGGCAGCTGGAGACTCCACCAAATTGGCGGCCCAGAAAGCGCACCGACTCGTAACGAGGAACTCGCATATCGGTGCAGGTTGCGCTTCGTTCGACATATCCGTCAGTCATGCGCACCTCATGTTGGCAGCAGTTCTCCTAGGGTCTTGCCAACCAATTAGGTCCTAGACTACGCCACCAAGGTATCGGCCATGCCGAGCAACGGGAAGACCCGTTCATAGAATCGGGCCTTTTCGCCTCCAGCTAGACCGGACAGGATCATGTCCCGACAGGCACTCACTTGCTGCACCAGTGTGCCATCCTCGAGCCTGCGCCGGCATTCGTCGAGCCCAGCCTTTGTCAGTGCCATTGCGTTTGGGTTATTGCGCATACTGCGCAGGTACTGGGCCTGCAGCCACTCTGAAATCTCTTGCCGTGGAATCAGGAAGCTCAAAACAGGATACGGCATCGGTCGCGCAACCTCGAGTTCGGCAGGTCCTGAAACGCCCTGCGCCACTACCAGCGACGCCAACATATGGGCGCGGCGTAGTTGCTCCGAGAACGTCAGCACGTCCTCATGCCGATACAGCGTCAGGCGGGGGGCTCCGCCCGACCCGGTTACCGTTTGACGAAGGGCATCCACCGTTTCGCTAGCGCTAGGTGCCTGCACTGCGCCTGCAATATCGGGACGGTGAGCTACGATTTGCGAGTCCAGCCGCGCCTTTAGCTCATCCCAGGCTTCCGTGCTTAATACGCCGGTTCTCGCAAGCGGGCTCTCCATATCCCGAAAAAAGCTACCGAACTCCTTCCACTCAATCTGCTTTCTACGACCACCGGCGCCCGCGCGTCCTTCCGTGCGCACGATGCCGGTAACGCGGTGGAGGATCTGATCCTGAACTGAGGTGCTCAGGCCGACCGCTTCGCGCATGCGCAAGAACTCTTTGCCAGTCACCGACCAGTTCGACACATCTCCGACCTGGCGCAGCGAGGGCGATGGCCAGACCACCGCCGACATGTCTTCCTCAAGGCTGGCATGCTCGCACCAACGCGCAGAGTTGAAGCAATCCTCGGCTCCCTGAATGAAGGACGACAGTACTGCATGGTAGCTGACGATCAATTCCTTTTTTGCACGGGTCAGCGCCACATAAAGCTTGCACAACTCTCGAAATGACTCGTGCTCGGGCAGATCTGGGTGGGGAATCACGCCGTCGCGACAATTCAGCACGACCATAAGGTCGAATTCGAACCCCTTAGTCTGCTCCAGATCGGAGAGGAACAGCGATTGTGCGGACACATCCGTTGTACCACATAGCGCGGACAGCCCAAGACTCGTTGCCATTTGTTCGATGGCCGGCTGCGAGTAGCCGCAAAGGGCAATGCATACCTTGTGGCCCGGCATCTCTCGGAGATTGTGCCGCGCATAGGCGAGCGCGAATGACAACTCCTCGCCGATGGACGGCGCTTGCAGGAGCAGCGGCTTGGCCGACGAAAAATTAGCGAACTCGGGCTGCAGGATTTCTAGGTCAACCGTGCCACTGGGAATCTTCCCGAATGATCGCGTCAATACTTCGTACGCGGCGGTCAGGATCTGACGGCTATTCCGATAGTTTTGGTTCAGACGGATCCAGCGATGCGAGGGAAGATCAATACCCGCATCCTTCATGTGCAGGTACTTGGTGTACACCGTCTGCGCGGCGTCTCCGCACAGGAACAGATCGTTTTCGCCCTCCCGAGTCAACCGTCGAACGATCCGCAACTCGAGCGTCCCCAGATCCTGCACCTCATCTACCAGAACGTGATCAAATTCCGGCTGCAGCGCATCCAGATGTGGGGACAGCGCGGTGACGATGCCCCCGTCGTCGATCGCCCCTACCACGGCCATCTTTCTTTCCCAGCCCGCCAGGCCACGAAGGACAGCCTCACGATAGCGTCCTTCTAATCCGATTACCCGGCCAACACGTTCCATACCAAGATACGCGTTGCGCTCTCCGGGCCCGAATGCGCTGCGCACATAGTCCAGTTCCTGCCGCAGGTAATCTTGGGGCAGCACACCGCGAGCAAGCAGGGTACGCACGACATCAAACATGACATCCGCGTCGTGATTATTTGCTTGACAGTGGAAATACTCGTCCCAGATGTCGTCAATGTGCTCTGAGGCGGCGAACGCATTACGCTGCACAATTCGCTTGACGTAGTAGTCGCGTTTGTCCGGATCGAGGGCGATCAGTTTCTCCCGGCACAGGTCAAACACTGACTGCACGCGCACGTTCGCTGGCCGCGCCTGACCACATTCTGCGTCAATTAGTTCATCGATCAGCCTGGCAAGCGCCTCATTTAGGGTGAGCACAAGCACTCGTTTGGACGGGGCAAGTCGAGCCAGGCGCAATGCACGATGAATCACCACACAGGTCTTGCCCGACCCGGACACGCCCGCCAGGCGGGTGGGCCCGGGAAAATCGCGATCGACAAACTCGCGCTGCCTCGGATGCAAATACAGCATCCATTGCCTGAAATCGGCTGTCTTGACAAAATGCTCGAACAAGACCGGGTCAATGTCCTGTACGCGTACCGTCGCATCACCAGATACGATCTTCTCAGTCTCCGCTTCCGTTAGTGTCTCGACCTTCCTCACCTGGTTATCCAACAGATCAATGCGCGACTTGGCCCGAACGATGTCCCCCGACCGCAAGGCGAGGAGGACGTCCAGGATGGCGTCGGCCTGGCTCTGTTGCTCGATCTCGCCAGCAATGTCAAGAATGACGTCTTCGGAGGTATCCGACTCGACATCACGGATACGACTCAGCACCTCGTCGTCCAGCCCATCCAAGAGGCGGGTCCGATAGCGGTCAGCCAACTGATCGATGACCGGGCCAGTGCTCATCCAGTCGATCTCGGAATGAACCAGCCCCTTCCTGCCCTCCTGACGGTCGGAAACGTAGACCGGCGCTACGCTGAATTCGCCTTCCTGCTCACGGGCAATAAAGTCCAGTCCTTTGTTGGCATCGAGCCACTTGTCGACCGCTTCGTGATCGCCAGCAAATAGGAAAATGCACAGGTTGTTGCTGTATGCCGTCACCAGCCGCGCATAGCCGGTAAGATCGAACTTCCGGCAATGCATGATTCTCGACTCACCGTGGTTTGTCAGCGTGAGTCCGGTGAAGACCGCTTCAAAGGTCGCTTCTCCAATCCGCGCCTTCCCCCAAGCCTGAAACACACGCTCACCAGCCTTCTGATACTGCCCACCCTTTTGATACAGCTTCTTGAGCGATGCGGTGAAGTCCGCCCCCTGAATGAATTCAATCTTGTTTTGCGTCATCGCTGTTCAAATCCTGCTGCGGCAGTCGCGTGAGCGCTAACCGCTTCCCGATATTTCGTCACTGTGGCACGAGTCTGAAGCCATTAAGGGTTGCAACTCCCTCGCAATTCGAACACCCCCCGCGAGAGGGATATGTCATGCAGTTGCAACGGCTTCCCGCCAATGCCTCGGACAAGCGCGTATTGACCCCTTCCCCCGGCAACGAGCGCTTCCAGTCAGCGCACTATCGCGCGAGCGTCGGGGTCACTTATGGTTGTATCGGCCAGCAAGGCAGCGTAATCGGTACGCAATAGTGTCGGATGTGGCCACATCAAGGGTGGCGGTCTCCAGCCGATGGTCGCACCCGTTGACACGGTGAGATGCCTGCAATCCCTCCGCGCGAGAAAGCCCAGCATGGTGCGGATATAACAGCGTCAATTGAGGGCAGTCGTATAACCGACCATAAGCCATCATCTGGTAGACGTCGGCTTGCGAAACACCCTGTTTCGTGTCGTCAATTCGTGAGGCGATGTGTCGATGACCTGAACGACCTTGCGGCCCTGTTTGATTAGGATGTCTGGCCTGGGCGAGCCGCCGAAGCCGACCAGTCGCTCCGATTCACTCTAACCGGACTGTTCTATACCGCACTCACGCCTTACGTTGAACCCACCGCGGAAGAATTAGACGAGGTACTACGTATTCTTGGCATGAAGCGCGGGGCGTGCGTACGTGCCTACTGTGGATGCGTATTTCGGAAGAGCGTGACCGATCGTTTCGGGAACGTGACCGAGCGAACCGGAAGGCAGGATCGGCGTTGCGCATGACATCAACCACGCGGGCTATGCTCGCCGGCTTTGGCCGGAAAAAGCATGCCCGCGCACCGGATGAACATGCGCATGAACATGGACGTTTTACGACTTAAATTCGATGGCAGCTTCTCGCACGATCGGATTGCCGCGCCGCTGGGCATTTCCAAGGGCGTGGTCACGAAGTACGTCGGCCTGGCCGGCGCCGCTGGGCTGGACTGGGCGAGCGCCTGCGACATGGATGAAGCCGAACTCGAACGACGGCTACTCGGCAAGCCCACCCACGGGACCAGCAGCGTACGCCCTGCCTGACTACGGGCGAATTCACTAGGAGCTGCGCCGCAAGGGCACGACGCTCACCCTCCTGTGAGAGGAGTATCAGGCGGAGTTCGCATATCGGCAGACCTACCGCTATACGCAGTTCTGCGAGCACTACAAGGCATTCACCAAACGCCTGAAGCGCTCGATGCGTCAGATCCACCGCGCCGCGCGAAGGAGCTCCGCCTTCTTGCGAAGTCCTTTGTGCAAAACCACAGGGTCTCGGCTAACAGCCTACACGACAGCGACGTTTCAGAAGCGTCGACGGGCCGACCAGTCGAGATCACCAGTAGTACCTGAACTTGAAACACGGTCGACAAATGTGACCATCGGGAATATCATGGTGGCTCGACCGACAAATGTTGGTTCACCATCTACGCGGGGCGCGACCCGAGCGGAAGTTTAGCTGTTCCAATTCCAATCGGCTCAAGCCCCCAATTCTTCGAGGCCCTGCGTTTGCAGGGCTTTTTTCTTTGTGCAACGGGATGCGAGCATTGGTCGGTCACATGCCTAGCCGAATTCTGCGCCAATCGCTCTTGGCCACCGTCCCCAGTGCTCGCCTTATAACCGGTCGAAGGCACCTTCCAATGCTCGTGCTTGTCTGAACGATCAAAAGCCTGCGTTGACCAGATCGGTCCCAATGGGAACCCCACCAGCCTGGACGGCGCGTACGAAAGGGTCAACGCCGAATCGATCACGCTTGGGTCCTCGATCGGTCGGTCAGCGCTGGCTTGTAGAAACTGCGAGCGACTTGTCCAGCGCCTCTTCGAACAATCCCCGAATCGCCTCTCGTTGGTACATCGGTAGGCCCGTCGCCATGTACCCGTCTCTCTCCAGCATTTGCCAAAGCTCCAAGGCGGACGTGATTCCAAAGTTATCTCGCTCGGGGTCGATGCCAACGAGAAAGGCGGCAGGTCGTAGCGCCATGTCCTCCGGATGTAGAGTACCCCTCCGACTGGGCGTTCTGTCGGCATTGCGACCGCCCAGGAGGACTTCACCGTCTGCAACCTGCTTGATTTCCTTTGCCGGCGAGTAGATACCTCGAATATGAATTCCATGCTTCCAGGCAATCGCAACACAAGCGGTCAAGTAGGCGCGTGACTTCCAGTAGTCGTATAGCCAGTTGTTGAGTAGATGGTGCCGGTATATGGCTTTGTCCCCGATCCACCCGGCTACGTCACTCAGAATAATTAGTGCATCACCCTTTTGCTCTTCCGGGGCTATCAATACGCCTTCGAGATTACCGTCTGGATTGCTTGCTTTCAGCGCTTCGAGAAAGGGCGCGACAGATGCGGGGTGCTTATAGAAATCGTGACAGGGATAGACCTCGGATTCTGCACCTTCTAGCCATTCACGGCGTACACCGAAGAGCTTGGAAACTGCCTCAAGCATCGGCTCATCCAACTTATCTAGGAGCGATATCTCATCCTGTACATCCTTCAAGGTCAGCCCGTGATCGAAGAATCGAGGTATCTGGTTGCGATGTACGCCGTGTCTTTCGAAAAGACGGATGAAGCGCCCGGCTACGGTTTCTGAGGGGCGAGACCTGGTTTTACGAAGCCAAGCAACAAATCTCCCTATCGCCTCGATGAGCTTCACTGTACTGAGGGCTTCACCAATCATGTTTTTTGAGCGGACGAAAATCGGTGCTGGCATTGTAACCAAACCTGTCCTGCCGTATATCCTCATCGATATCACGTCTCGGCCACAGCTGCAGAAAGAACGCTTGGAGTCCGCTGCCAAACATACTGCCGGCAAGACGTTCGCGCAGAGCCGGGCCCAGCGATAGGCTGAATTCCGCATGCCTTCAACCGGCGGGCCACCTGTTTCGGGCTCGTTCTCGCCAAGGCTGCCAACTCAGTACCCAGAATATATTGCTCCCGGAACTCACTCAGTGCACGGACATCTACCCATTGGGCAACACGCCGACCGGCGCTGTCAGTAGTGGCTGGCAAGAGCCTAGCTCGGACCAAAGCGTAGGCGACTTCCGGCTTCACCCCTAGCTTCACAGCTACGTCGCTGACTGAAAGCTTCGATGCCCCAACTTTCTCAGCAACAGGTCGCCATTTCACGAAGTCGTCCTTACTGAGGCGCCATTTCCCCATTACTTGCTTGGAACCTGGAGGCACCCAGACGGACAACTCCCCAGTCTGGATCGCACCAATTAGCGACACAAAGTCCTCAGCACTCGCGATGCTGCATTTCGCAAGCTGCGTCACTGAGACAGAGTTGTTCGGCTCAGTTGCCATTTGGCTCCCAGAATGCGCACATAGGTCCAAGGATATCGGATCAATCCACCATCGTTGCCCCGCCCTGGGAGTACCGCCGAGCACAGTCAGCAGCCCAGCCTCAAGAAGCTGCCGCAGGCGTTTGCGACTGATTCCGAGATGTGCCGCAGTTTGCTCGGCGGTCATCATCTTTTGCACTCGACCGGCATGGTTGCGCACCGTCGCAAGGTTCACGATTCGAGCACGTCTACCGCTTTTGTGTGTTTGCTCACGCGTCGGTATCTCTCGCCCCTTTGCCATACGCTTGAGCAGCGCTGGCTCTACGCCACTTCTCTTGGCTGCTTCGCATACGGGTACCCAAGTGTGGTTTCGAACGAGTTGTAGCCCGATGTTTCTATTGCGACATGCTAGCGGTGCCTCCCAATGATCGCGGATGTATGACTCGAAAGCCGTCCGTACAAAATCAAAGCGTGGATCTTTGAGATGGTGATAGATATCCCAATAAATCGGCCCCATGGCTTCGCGAATCTTCCAGCTGGAAGCGTTGCGTCGCTGCTCGCGTATTTCACCGAGCATGTCCTCGAACCCATACGGCCAATTCATCAGCGCCTTGCCGGCTCCCTCTGCAATGGGTATTGCAACCGTCAATGCGCCGGCCTCCTTCAACTTGAGGGGCTTGTTGGTGTTGACGATGCTCCCGCGAACGCCAACTCTCAGAGCGAGTTCGTGGAACTCGGACAACGTCAAGTCATCGGTAATGTGGTCACTACGCTCACCTGACCGAGCAACCCGAAGGGTGAGTTGCTGCGCGATCCACAGCGCTTCCCGACCAGCCGGCTGGTCGGTGGCTGAGTCAGCGTCCACAAGCGACTTACCGCAGATGTCACACCGGAAGCATCTCATTGCCTCAATGCTAAGCGTGGTACCACAGCTGCAGCAACGCTCTTGAAGCCATATGCTGTGGCGAGGACAGCAGGTCGCAAGCATCAAACACCAACTTGCTCGCCAGTATCCGGCCTCAATCACGCAGTGGGGACAAAACTTGCGGTTCCGATGACTCCAGACCCTCGCTGGGCGGGTGCTCGGATGCAGGAGTTCGTCGAATTGCTTATCCCAAATCAACGGATGCTCTACTTCGCGAACCCAGGTCCTCATACCAGTCTGGGAGGTCGATCGGAACGCTTTTACAAGCTCGGTCACGGTAAGCGCGTTGGAGTTCGCGCACCTAGCGAGGAAGCCGAGTAAGTCTTCGTCTTCGAGAGGCATTGGGACTACAGGAAGATCCAGCATGCTCGGCCTCGCTCAAGAGCGCTCACAGTCTATGAGCGCTGAAGAGTCAGCCATCGATACACCAATGGCGGTAGATACCGCTCCGCCCTAGCCCGGAACAACGTGAACTTGTCATCCGATTTTGCCCGTGACGCGTAGACGGTGGCGTTAGCAATACGAAAGGCCGACGCGAAGCCACCTCGCCAGTTTGAAAGAATGTAGGCCGCGTTCTCAAACAGAACAGTAACCCGGTCCAAGCGATACACCGCTTGACTGAGGTAACGGCTAAGCTCTCTAGGCCCACGTGCGAGGTTGCCAAGGCATATCATCAAGTCGAGAAAATCGCCGAAATGCGCGCCTTCTGGCCATGTGGTCAATATCGGGAACACACTATCCAACTGTTCGTCCGGTTCCTGCCGAAATCGTCGCCGCACCTCCTTTGCAAGTTTGCATGCGGCAGGGCTTGCAGGAAGCACAGCTGCGTTGCGAAGGTCAGCCCCACATCCACATGTGAAGTAGCTGCGGCGAAACATGTTCAGAGACCTCCTCGGACTGCAAGCACAGCGGTCAACCAGGTAGATACCGTGCTCGGCACAGACAGCATATGGAGCAAGGCCCCATTCCAGCGCGCCATAACCGCGCTCTGAGACACACATCGGGCAGAAACGACTGGCGTAACGAACAATGTGGCGGTCACGCAGAAGTTGGTGCCCCAGGATGTGAAGGTCCCCATCAACTGCTGTAGGTAGCATCGCCGCCAACGAGGCAGGTTCAATACCGAGTAACGGACTGAGATGCTTATAGCAATATCGCGACGGTCTCTGACAATGTGCACCAAGCACCTGGAGCGCGACACTAGCAGAGCCCAACGCGTTGTACTCGGCAACACGGAACATGAGGCTCTCAAAGTTCTCGTAGGGAAAGGGAGAAACTTGAACGGGTGGTGCTACAGCTGGTGTCGACCACCGACGAACGTCGCGCCGACCCAATAGTATTCCGTCGGGCTGCGGAACCCGAGGTGTCTCCTTCGCTTCGATCAGGCAAAACATAAGATGAATTGCTCCACATGGGATGTATGTAGATACGGCCCAGCGCCTACACCGGGCCACGCGGGCTAGCGCAAAGTGATATCGAAGTTCTCGAAGGGCTCGTGAGTTCCGATCAACGGGGTGAAAGTAAACTCTTCGGCAAACGGGTTTCTATTCGGCGGTACGTCAGCCCAAACCTCGTCGCGAAACGCACGTGCCAGAACTGCGCGATCGATACCTCTTGCCTGGCCGCCCCGAACAGCCCATACAGCGCGATCCAGACTCTTGATCAGGTAGTCGATTAGACCAAAGCTGGCGTGATAAAGACGGTGCAACATATCGCCCTCCGTGAGGTCAACGGTTGGGACGGGCAATATCCTCGCGATGCTGCCTACCAAGGAAGCAAATCGCCGTTGATCCTCAGTCGTTGCCCAACCGAATCGCTCATGTTCAACGATGGCGGAGAATCTTCTCCGCAACTGCTCGTTAGTCCAAAGCAGTTGACGAGCGCGCTTCAGCCCAACGAGAGCGACGGTGATTTCGGAGCTATTCATCAAATTCTTGAGCCAATCGGCGGCGTCGTAGGCGCTGCTTCGCTTGTAGTCGATCAAATGCTGCGCCTCGTCGAGAACTAAAACTTCAGTGTGCAAATTCCGAAGAAGTGTCGCGAGGCGGGCCATCTTGAGCTCCGCAGAATGCCTTTGGGCTGTCGCGAACGGATCGCCGAGGCCGACCAAGATCGATGTTGCGAGCGATTTCTGTGTCGGCGAAGCCGGAATCTCAACGTGTACCGCTCGACATGATTGTCCGGGGACACATACCTGCGGAAATGCCGCGTTTAGGTACTCCCTAACGGTTGTGGTTTTACCAGCCCCGCTCGGCCCCAACACCATAAGCCCTCGGCTGCTTCGTGAGCGAAGGACATCCTGATGCACCTCGCTCAATCGATCGAAAGCCCTAGAGACTTGAGACGTCTTGATGAACTGATGGCGGAGAGAGAATTCACTCGATGCACTCATGATTGATCTCCTGGAATGACGGGAAGGGTTCGAGGCCGGATTTCGAGCGTCGGCGGTGGTGGCTCGAAGTCGAAAAGGGTGGACTGAGCAGCAGGTAGTGATTCGTTTGCGGCCGGTTTGCATTGACGCTCCTGCCCGTCCTTGTCGAGCTCCAGCTGTGCGGCGTAGCGTCGCTTGCGCAGTTTGTTGGACCTCTTCGCCACCTCGACATCTGCCATGATTTGACGATAGGCCTCAAAGACTGCATCAGGGTTGCTGGAATTGCCGCTGAGTTCCCTGATCCGCTGCCGAGCTGCGCTGTAGATGTCTCGGCTCATCCCAACCATCCTCGAATCCTTGTTGGGCACCTGCAGAAAGAGATTGCGGCCGGGATCGCGCACCCATACATGACCCAACTCATCACGAAAGCGAACGTCAACTCGCGCTTCTTTCCCTAAACGCAAACGCAGTTCGGAAAGCTCGGCTGAGTGGTACTGCTGTCGATCGACCTCGACTCCATAGTGATGAAGGCGTACATCTGCGCGATGAGAAAGAACGCATTCAAGCTCATCCAGATCTAGGGGCAGAAGTGGGGGACGTTCAACCTCACCATGCTCCCAGGCCTTGGCCGGCGTGAGGCCACCTAAACCGCGATGAGGCTTCTGGAGGTAACGATCGACTACCCACTTCATGACTGCCGCCTCAACTTCAGCGAGAGTGAGGCAAGCCAACTTCTCTGACGGGTAATCACCGCGCTCTCGCGTGTTTGAGAAGGTGGTTCCCGGCAAACGGTGAATCAGATCGTCCGCCATGGTGCGAAAGAACCGCTCAACCGCGCCCTTCATCTCCGGACCTCGCGAACGGGGATACAGAACCTCGATACCGAGTTCGTTGAACGCTAAAATCAGCCCATCCGCATGAAACTCGGCGGCGTTGTCAGGAACGATGTAGCGAGGCAGCCCACGAGCGCGCCACTCGTTGACGACCATAGGATAGTTGGCGAGCCATGCGTGTTTTGGGCGAATAGCTCGCTCGATGGTTCTGAGAACACTCTCGGTATTCGGCGCGGACAAGTGAATGAAGAAGGCCATGACCATACGGCTATGGCGATCGAGTATGACCGTGATATACGGACGGCCGATGACCTCGCCACTTTTCGGGTCGACGATGAGCACGTCCAGCAACGTGTGATCGATCTCCCAGCGCTCTAGGATTTTGTCGACCGTCAATTGGCCCGTTGCGTTGCGGTGCTTCCTGTCCGCCGCATGTTTTCCGAGTCGCGCGCAGTCGACCTGATATGGATCCAGTCGATCGATATAGCGCCTAAGCGTCATTTCAGACGGTAGCCTCAACTGCTGAGATGGCAAACGTCCTCTATTCACGCCATCCACGCGCAAGCGGAGATCCTCATAGGCTTGCCTGATTGTCGGCCGCTCGGGCTTGAGGTATGACTCCTCGAGGCATATCTGGAGCAGATCTTCTAGATCGCCTTGGATGACTGCGGCGCGGCCCTTCTTGCAGTGCTGAGGAACGAGCTGAACGACACACTTTGTGCGATAACGACGTGCCCAGCGACGCACTGTTTGCGGAGAAGGCGGCTGCTTGGTATCGTGGATCACCGCATGGATTGCCCTTAAGCGGTTGTGAAGCTCATGGTCGTTGGGCAACCTTGAACCAACTGGCTGGAAGAGCGCCTCAAGGTAGGACCGTCGGCGCAGCGCCTCATCTGAGTGCGCTTTGGGAAAACAGGTCAGATCTGGCGGCGCGCTCCTGATCAGGGGAATGGTGTCGATGTAAGGCTGCGCCGGATCAAGCACCAGTTCCCGCTGCTCATACAGTCGATAGAACTCGGCTTCAGTGAACACGACCGGCTCGCCAAAGTCATCCTTGAACGCGAGCCGCCTGTCCATCAGCCGATTTGCGAGCACCAATCGCCTACCATTATGGAGAACACTCAGTCGCGCTCTAAGCGAAAAGGTCTGCATGACGATGCCCTCCTTCAAGATAGATAGCAGCGTCCGGAACGATTGGCTGATCGAGATCAACTCCCACGATGCCCAGCCCCAGCAGACGCCAGGCATCACAATGACCAACCAACGAAGTGAAATCCGATATCGTCTGGGGAGACTCGCTCTCAAGCTTGTGGCGAAAGCGCTCGAGCTCGACGCTGGTGAGGGGCGCTCTGCGTTGGTACATCACTTCCAGCACGTTTGAGGCGCGAGGCTCCGTATCCAACTGCTTGTCTGTGACTACACGGAACCGTCGACCAGATTGAGCAAAGTGGACTGCCGCAGCTGCCAGACGTCGCGCCACCCGCTCTGATTTGAGTCGGACGTCAGGTTTCACCTCGAACCACCCCTCCGTGCCGTCTACGAAGCGAATACGCACATCCGGAACATATCGTTCAGGATTGCCCCCAACGGAGATCGTCTCGAATGAAGGTTGAACTTCGTAGCTGCTCACCAGGGGAGACAACTCGCACAAGCGAATGAATTTGCCTTCAAGCATTGATTCGCATTGCGTTGGATGCCCGTTCTTTAGTGACGGGATGTAAGCCCTGAAATGGTTAGAGCGTCGTGTAATGACTTTGCGTACAGGCACATAGATCTCCCAGCCCACTGCCTCAGTGCTTCACGCACCGACGCAGCAATGGCATACAGATTTTGAGCGTGCAGCACTCCTGCCAGACGACAGATGACTGTCCTGGATTCGTGTGGAGCGCACGAGCGGCGGCACTGGCTTGACCACAAACGGTCAAGCCAGTGGCTGTCGGCTAGAAAAAACAAACGGGAGGCTTGACGCTTCAGGCTGGAAGGCAGAGACTGGCTTTGCGAAGCAGGGTCTCTACCGAGATTCCGCCAGAGAGCGCTGCAGACCTCCAGGTCTGTGGCGCTTATTGTTTTTACATGGCTCCTCCTGGCTCAGGTTGTTCGGCGAGTACTTGCCGTCCCGTTGCGCTGCAAGCGAATTGCTACAAGAGCGTTCGCAAGAATTTCAACTCCCGGCGCACCGCGATAGGGTACGGACGCTTTGATACGGAAGTTGAGACTGGAAGAGATGCCTTCCCGGGCTATTCGGTGTAGGCGAACTGTGGTCTGCCCATGGTAGAACCCTTGTCGCTTTTCTGAAGCGACCGCCGGCCGGCGGCGCCCACGTGGGGACGTCGCCAAAAAAACTTCAATTTTTTGGGCGTAATAACTTCCCTCTTTGGGTTGTAATTCCCAAAGCCAAATCGAAGCTAACCGATGATCGATGAATGGGCGGCCTTGACCAGCCGACGACGAGGAGGGATACTTCGAGCGCCAACAGGAAGTATCGGCCTCCAAGCGAGGTCAGCGACGGGGCAAGCCGCCAAGGTTTGTCCCGTTTTTACATTTCGGCATCCTCCTTTGACCTACGTCGGCGCAAACGTGCTGGCCCGTACGTAGGCTCGTCCGCAAGAAGCTCGTCAATCCGAACCAAGTCACGTATGGCCCGGATCTGAGCCGGATACAGCCGGTCAATCTTTTCCCAAAGCTCGTGGCAAAGCAGGTATGTCTCGGTTGGTACATCCGCGGGAAGCACAAAGCGCCGCTTCGACTTTTCTGCCGCAACCCGCATTTCCAGGTTGTCGCGCTCATTGAGAGACAGACTTCTGTCGAGCTTTCCCAGAAACTCTTCACTCGGCGGCTTGGTGCCAAGTTCGATGGCGGACACGTACGCCTGCTCGTAACCCAGCAGCTTGGCCAGATCATGCTGACGCATGCCGCTACGCAAACGAAGCGCACGGAGAAAAGTGGCGATCGGGCTACTCATTGGAGCACATCCAGAGATGGTACTTGGTACGAATGCAAACAGCACTTCGCAGCTATTGAAGTACATCTCAGGTCGCATGGCAAGGTACAATTTTTTCCGTAAGTACTTGATTTTTATGAATTAACACCGAATTAACAGTTTCAATCAGGCCGGATTAACAGCTGGATTAACACCCTCGGGGCTGCTCAACCAGCGCGACGCCAAGCAGGCGTACCGAGTTGGCGTATTAGGAGGACGGAGAATGACCCGCGATGAGCTGACCGGCACCGCAAGTAACGCTGACAGAATGATGAAGAGAGGTCCACGCAGCCCGTGGAAAATGCGCTACTTCATCGATACCGAGTTCACTGACTTCAGAGACAGTCAGCTCATCAGTGTGGCCATTGTGGGTGAGGATGGACGCGAGTTCTACGGCGAGCGTTCGGACTTTGAGCGGCCACAGTGCAGCGACTTCGTGCGCGATATCGTCCTACCTCAACTCGGCCAGTTTCCAGGTCGGTCAATGCCGCTCAAAGAGTTACGCGACGAGCTACTGGCGTGGCTATTGGCGGTACCACGCAAGCCCAAGCCTGTGCTGTGCTACGACTCTGATTGTGATTACGAGCTGGTCACCCACTTGCTCGGTGGACCTTTGCCACGCGGATGGAGGCATGAGAACGTGTTTCTAAAGATCGATGCCGAACGCGTGGCGCAATACATCGCTGTGCATGGCGGCGAGCATCACGCGCTGCACGATGCGCGCGCGAACGCCTTCGCTTTCATGTGAGGCCGCACCAGGTTGGTAGCACGTCGCACATCAAGGCCGTCAACATGGCAATGTTCGGCGCATACTGGACCACTACAGACTGCCGCGCTTGTAGTCAGACGTGAATTTGTGGGCAGCAGAGATGCCGCCCACCGGCCAGGTGACTCGCAGATAGCGCCGGCTGCGCTGACCCTATTTGCGCCTCGCCTTACTGCTTATTGCAGCAGCACCATACGGCCAGGGCGAGCGTCAGGGTTATCCCAACCATCCACAGTGCGGTGTCCCCATAGGGCGACAAATGCGTTGCATACTCCCACAGCTTTACCCCGTCGGGCGCGGCCAGCCAGCCCCTAATGGTTAAGAAGAGCAACACCATCGTGTGCACGCCAACGCCAATGCCAAGCGCCACCCACGCTTGCCGGCGAGCGTAGTCGGTAAAGACACCCCCTATGAAGACAAGAGACACCGAAAACAGCAGGTGGCTGGTAAGGAAGCCCACAAGGGCAGGAACAACGAGAAGGGACATTGTCACCTCAAAACTTGGGTTGATGGATGTGTCCCGGATGCTTTCGAGACCTATCCACATAGCGGATGCCAACCCAAAATTAAGGGTGCCCTATAAAAAACTTAATTGAAGACTAGCTGAGGGCGTCATTAGCCGATTTACCACCTGCGAGGAATCGTAATGCGGACATTGCGTCATCGGCTCACCCTGACTGGCCCCACTCTCTTCGTGCTCGTCGGCAATGGACATGGCCGAGCTGAATGCCAATCCGGAGGCAAAGCCGTTGGTCATTGCCGGCTCCTTTTTCATGGATTCTTTTCAAGCAACGCGGAAATCAACGGCACTGCAATATCATATCCGCGCAGCTGCTTAAGCCATCGCACAGGGATACCGTCCAGCCCAAAGCGGATTCCGGCGAGCCCGCCGGCAACGCAGGCTGTTGTGTCGGTGTCATTTCCAAACTGGACAGCCGCTCTGACGACGTCCTCGAACGTCGACTCTTCAAGCGCGCGCCGCGCCGACCAAATCGTGTCGAGCACGTAGCCGGTGCCGCGCAGTGAGTCAAGCTTCGGGAAGCCTCGCAGGACCTCCAGCTCGCGAAGATATTCGCTGCCTTCTCGCGCGTCTGGCCACGTCTTGTAGACCTCTTCGAGGCGACCATCTGCCGATGCCCACGGGTCCGCAAGACCTTGCAGGTAGCCCGTCGCAACGAGGCAATAGAAGGCGCATGCAATCCACGAGCGCGGGTGGGCATGCGTGGGTAGCGACTGCAGGTGGGCCTCGCGCACCAGTACCGAGTCGGTTCCTGTATGCAGAAGGGCCAAGGGTAGACAACGCATCAGGCTGCCGTTGCCGTTGTCCGTGACCTCGGCCCCGCCTGACTCGCGCGGGGACACGCCGTCGCGCAGATTGTCCAGCGCGTCGGCGGTCTGGATACCGACGTCGAAGACCCGCCCATCGACTGCCAGATAGCCGCGGTCCAGCCAGCGCAACAGCCGATCGGCGAAATCGACGAGCGAAAACTTGCCGTGTTCGACCAGGGTAGCCAGTAGGCACAGCGCCTGCGCGCCGTCGTCAGACCATGTCCCGATCGGCACGCCGTTGTGCGCTCGCGGAAATCCAGTTGGCGGTTGCATCTCGATTGCCTTGCGCGCCGGCAACTGCTGCGCCGAGTGAAACTCATACGGTACGCCAAGCGCATCGCCTACCAGCAAGCCCACCAAGCCACCCACCTTAGCGTGGGTAGGGTGCTGCTGCGCCAACCCCAGAAATCCATCATGGCTCATTCGTTATCCTCCTGGACTGTTTTTCTGGGAAACATCCGCCTCGTCGGCGATTGCTACCCTGTCTCTCACACGCATGGCGCAGACGCGCCCGCAGGCGGTCGCAGCTCTGTCCAGCGCACCGGTCATCCTCTCACTGTTCCCAAGGGAGGTTGACATCCGCGCGACCGAAATGGCCATATGCTGCAGTCGGATAGTAGATAGGACGTAGTAGGTCCAGTGTTTCGATGATGCCCTGCGGCCGCAGGTCGAATTCGCGCGCAAGCTCGGCGCCGATGTCGCGCCCCGGCTCGGCCTCGGTCCCATACGTCTCGACCAGAAAGCTGACCGGCTCCGCCTCGCCGATCGCGTAAGCGATCTGTACCAGGGCGCGCCGCGCCCAGCCGCGCGTCACCACCTGCTTGGCCAAGTAACGCGCCATATAGGCCGCCGAGCGGTCCACCTTGGAGGGGTCCTTGCCAGAGAACGCGCCGCCGCCGTGGGGCGCCGCACCGCCATAGGTGTCGACGATGATCTTGCGGCCGGTCAACCCGGCATCTCCCTTGGGTCCCCCCGTGACGAAGCGCCCCGTCGGGTTGATCAGGCAGCGCAATCCCTTGGCACGCAAGTGCGCCGGAATCACTGGCTCGATCACATGCTCCAGCACGGCCGCCCGCAGTGCTTCCAGCTCGATACCCGCGTCATGCTGCGTGGAAAGCACCACGGCCTCGATCTGGGTGGGGCGGCCGTCGACGTAACGGAAGCTCACCTGCGACTTCGCATCGGGTTGGAGCCAGGGCAAGATGCCCTGCTGCCGCAGTTCGGCCTGGCGCCGCACCAGCCGATGGGCGTAGACGATCGGTGCCGGCATCAGCTCGGGCGTCTCGTCGGTGGCATAGCCGAACATCAACCCCTGGTCCCCCGCCCCCAGGATGCCGTCGGCGCGATCGACACCCTGGTTGATGTCCTGCGACTGGCCATTGAAGCGGATCTGGACTTCACAGCGCTGCGGGTCGATGCCTGTTTCGCCATCGCGATAGCCGGTCTCGCGCAGCACCTCGCGCACCAGGGGCTCGGCCGAGACACGCACGGCATCGAAGTCATCCCGGCGCCGCGTCTTGAACTCGCCGGCGACAATCACGCACTGGTCAGCCAGCAGAGTCTCGCATGCGACGCGCGAGTGTGGGTCGCGCGCCAGGAAGGCATCGAGGATACGGTCGGAAATACGGTCGGCGAGCTTGTCCGGGTGACCTGCGGAAACCGATTCCGAGGAAAAAAGGCCGTTTCGAATCGTCATGAATCTCTCCTATTTAGCCGCTTTTGACCAGGCGTCAGGGGGCGGCAAGCTGGAACAAATCCCCCCGGTCCCTTCCCCTTTCGGGGCGGCGGACCCACCGTTTCTCCGTTCAGATCTGATTTTGTCCGTGCTTATCGCAGCAGGATCAATCGCGGCACGGCATCGGCGCCGGACCAGACGATGGCGTTCTGGCCGAGCTGCGTGCCCAATGCCCTGGCGTCGTCCAGGCCCAGGCCGAGCACCAGGTAACTTGCCTCGCCCGGCCACCCATTGGAGGGATGCTGGCCAATGCCATCGATGTGGTGCAGGCCGCGTTGCCGCAGCGTCTCCGCTAGAGCCTGCTGCAGCTCGGCGTTGCGGGCCGGCTCCTGCTCCTCGCTGAAGGGATTGCACGCCGTGATGTAGGCGCTGCAGGCCACACCCGCGGCCTCGTGCAAGGCCGCCAGCACGGGATTGGCCTCGCCCACCCTCAAGGTGGCCGGCGTGCTACCGTGCACTTGGTAATGCGTCTCCAGGTAAGCTCGGATGATGTCTTGAGGAATCGCCGAATCAGAAAACAAAAAACCCTCCGTGAAAGGAGGGTCGACGCTTTACCCGCTTGGTTGCTCCTGCAGGAGCCACATCCGCTTTCGCGATCCACCTTGCCCGGGTAGGCAGGTTGGCATGGGCGTCGACCCAATTCAAAATGCTAAATAATTAGAGCACACGCTATTCCGGTGCGTCAAGCGCTTGTCCGCACTGCGCGCTCAAGCTCGACGGAACAGATACGAGTAAGTAGTCCCTCGCCTTACCAAAGCCATACTTTTCGAGGAAAGCGTGTCGACCAAGGCGGTCGAACTCCTGAACCGCTTTCAGTACAGCAGCACGGTCGTTGACTTCGGAAAAGGCCATGTTTTGCTCTTGATGATTACGGAGCGTTCCGTCTCACGGTTCTATCTAATCCGCTTGACGTCGCGCACTGTCTCGTCGTACTCCCAAAACTCCACGCCAGTCGGAACAAGGTGGCCGAAGGTCCTGAGATAGTATCCAGCGAGCGTCATGCTCCGCCTTGCGCAATCATGGCGCAATACGAACATGATCTTACGGTAGCTGGCAGGCGCAAGGGTAAAGAAGTACATCGCCTCGTTCCAGACAGTAAGCTTCGCGCTTGGCACGTTTGTTGTAGCCGTCCAACGATGGGATTTGCACTCGACGATGATTTTTTGCGCATCGCAACCTAGGTCGAAAGAGTGCGCCTTCTTCTCCGCCCCTGCGCCGATCAAGACCTGAAGGTTCGGTTCGAGAGCAATGCCTCGACCGGCAAAGAACGTACGTGCAATGCCTTCAAATTCGCGCCCCACGTGCGCATTTGACACCGCGCCGATGCGTTGGTGCGCCTTCTGAACGTTCATTGTTTGCTTCACGCGTACTCCACCAACATCTCCTTCTCCAGAAATTAGAGCCCTCAATCGTTGACCGCAACCCGCGTGGCGCCACCGTGCTGTGTCACACGAGGCCTACACCGCAGCTTGACAGCGCCCTTCGAGAACGACTCGTCAGTGGCCTTACTTGACCATATGTAGGCCTCACCGGCCTTAAGTTGAGCCATGCGTTCGGGCGTCAGATTGCCGAGTGCAGCGTTGGCTTTCTGGATGTGCTTCAGCCAAGCAGGCGAGTTGAACTTGTGCATGATGATCTGGCTGGACAGCTCGATCAAACTTACCGGCACGGACGGCGGATCTTGGCTCGCCACCATGATGCTCACGCCTTTATGCCGCATCTCACGAACCACTTCGATGAGGCCGGCGACCAAATCGGGGCTCTCAATGTACTTATGCGCCTCGTCGAATACCACCAGCTTGTTAAAGCTGCGCCCATCGATCCGTGCATCGGCAAACAACTGTAACAACACGACAAACAGTCCGAGCGCCTCGTCCTTTTCGATGAATTCGTCTCGGAGGTCCACGATGATCAGCCGCCCAGGCTTCACCACGTCGGTGAGCGAAGTAGAGTCGTTGATGTACTCGGCGGCCAGGTCAAGGCGCATCCGAGCCAGTTCCTTCAGGTGATCAGGAATCGACGACGCTTCGATGCCCGCGCGCAAACCGTCAAGACTGATGTCATCGCGCATCGCCTTCATGATACGCATGATCTGGCGGATATATGTGGCCTGATTGCCAACGGCTCCCATTAGGAACTTCCAGTGCGACGCCTTCAATTCCGATGCAGAGAACTGCAAGGGCAGTACCTCGATATTGGGGTACTCTGCTTGTCGTTCTTCGATTTTGTCTGCGGGCACAAGCAGCAAGACATCGGCGAGTGCTTTCGGCTCTGCACCGTACACCTCCTTCAGCGCCCGGACCTGATCTTCGACGCTGTTCGCGCCCACCATCGACGTGAATTCCGGTTTGTAGTCCATGGTTGGACTGTAGTGGAAGATCACCGTGGACAGCGGCTCAGGCAAGCAGTTGATGCTTGGTATAGCCAATGAGGCCATCTCCGCGACACTGCCCAATGTGTAGCTCTTCCCCCCCCCCTGCACACCGAAAAGGCTGATGGTGTGAGTCTGATTGAGGTCCAGCGCAACCTTGCGCCCGGATACCTCGCCCAGCAGGCCATACTGAGGCGTCGATCCAGTCGCGCCTAGCATGATGTCGTAGGCAACCCGACTGTTCGGCGCTACGTCCTCTCGCGCTGGATGCGCGACGACGGTAACGTCCTCGGACACGATTCCTTCGCCTTCCGGCACGTGCACCGACATCGGAGGCTGAGGCTGCTCGCCGACAGGAGATGGCGTTGGTTCAGGGGAGATGATTGGCGACTGCGCCGTTGCAATCGGCGGAGGGCTCACCTGAACTACAGGTTCTGGCTCGTGCACCTGTATATCAGGCACATACTCGGGCGGCCTATACGCAACCCGTGCGCTGTCATCCCAGGCAAGGGTTCGATCACGCGGCGGGCTGAGGAAGGCTGCTGTCGCAAATGTCGGCACGGCGGGCGCCAACTCCCGGCGGCGCAGTAGCTCCTGTGTAACCTCCCGCGCCACTTCCACAGACCCGGAGGCTTGCAAGCTGGCAATGGTCTCGGTGTCCATAACCGCAGACTCCACCAGTTGACGAATCAGGTCACTGCCAATTCGGTAGAACTCAATGCCGTTCTCGTGCTCGGCCGGTTCTGTGCCAGGCTTGCTGAAGTCAAACACCACGGCGCTTCGCGTGAACTTCAGCGTGTAAGGGAGCTCATCCAGGCGCCGCAAGAAGTAATGCGCTTCTTTTGCCGCCTCAGGCAAAACGACGCCGTACCGCTCGGAGCGATCCAAGTAGAAGCCCAGCAACGCCGCTAGGTCACGATTCTTGATCGGGCGATCTGGGCGATCTACCTCAGCTCGCCTCGGATCAAAGTGGTAAGCGAGAACCTCTTCCGTTTGCGCAATTTGCTCGGCAATGGACGCCTTCAATTGGGCGTAAGCAGCCACATCACCAACCTGGCTGTAGCACTTGACCTCAACCAATCGGCAAGTCACCTCGCGGCTTGATGGGTCGAGATCAAAAAGTGCAAGATCGGTTCTCCGGAAGTTGACCTCATCCCCCATCTCTTCGGCGTTCTGCCGGAGCGCCTTGTACAGTTCCAGATGCGCGTCCAACGGCACCACGACTTGATTCTGGAAAACGCCTTGATGTTCAAGGAACAAGCGCGAGAGCGCGAGCCCCATCGCCTCGGCTCGTTGCGACGAGGAGGACAACAACTTCAGGGCCAAACGACCAGACAGCGAGCGAAGCTGATCCAGCATCACCAAGGCATGGCGACCTGTGTTTGGCAGAGCATACTCGCCCAGGATGGGCACCAGCAAAGACTCAAGCTCGGCGACAGATCGCGAAGTGATCGCCAAGCGATGGCTCATCGCATTCGCCATATCGGGCGAGTGGTCGATCAGATAGTCTGGCCGCGTGGAGTGCCGTCGATGATCAAAGAACTCGATGCCGAGGTTCCTATCAATTGTGAGCACCCAATCGCTGACCTCGTGCACCTGATGGAGCATCGCGCGCTCGTCGGCTGACAAGCTCAAGGCAACTACAGGGCGCGCGTGTGGCAGGTACTGGCTGCGTGCGACAGTCGCCACGGCTACCGATGTTGCCCGGGAAATGCTCCCCATCAAGTCGGACAGTGCCTCCGCTCCGTCCAGAGGCTGTGCGACACCGTGTAGCGGGCGACGAAGCCAGGTGATGGACTGTTCGTCCTCCAGATAGTCCACTTCAAAGGGCTGAACCAGACCATGGACGAAGGAGGAATCGTCGGTGTCACGGACATCTACGGCTCGAATTTCCTCTGCTGGGAACAGGTCAAACAAGAACGACAGATGCGCCGCATGCAAGTCTGGGGCGTCTCGGAACTCCTTGATCGCCCGGATGGCCAATCGCAACTTCGGGTGCAGGTGGCTGTCGGTCGGTGTTGAGAACGCATCAGCTTCCTTCGCAGTTGTGCCAGAGTCTGGCGCCAATAGTTCCAGCAACGCTTCCCCTGTCGATGGAGCAGCCGGGTCAAGCACGAACAATCTAATGTCGTACCGCAGCTCAGCGAACCCCGGATGCCGCTGCAGGGCCAGCAGCACTTCGGCCAATGCCCCTGCTCGCCCGGCGTTGAAGGCATTGATCGTCAGGGTCTCGACATATGGGTGTTGAATCAAATAGCGCTGCACGCGCGCAGCCAGATAAGCGCTGTCAATGGTTGCCCCGCCGATTACTGGCTCCGGCAATCCGAGCGCTGCACACACCTCGCCGACCAATCCACGGGGGTCTTTCTCATCGGTTGCTGCATACAGCGACCAGAATGGGTTGATGTTGTCCACGGCCAGCGCCGTCCGTCCCAGATCCTCGCCGAAGGGAATCACGGGGGGGAAAGCCGCCGGTGCAAGCTGCTTGATCACCGCGTCACGGGTAGGGACCACGAACTCCTTACCGCTCGACCGACTCAGCTCCATCCACGTCTGTCCGAGCTGGCTCCAGGCGACATGCCAGTTGGCACGCAGCGGATGCGTCGGGCCCAGCAGAACAGCGTCTCGCCGGCTGCCCTGATAGTCCTCCAACACTAGAGCAACAGAATCAATGGTCAGCGCACATCGCAGCTCATCCATAGCTTGGCGTGCGACAGCGGCGTCGGTTGAGCTGGATCGAACCAGCGCAGCATCCATCCAAGCCAAATAGGCTGCGGCGTAGTTTTGAGCTGGTTCCTGCAGATGCAGGAGGTCGCTCGCCTGCATGATCAGTCGGTGTTCGCCCTGCAGAACTGCAGCAAAGAGGGCCGCACGCGCCTCTTTGAATCGCGTAACCTCATCCGAGACCGGCCACTTGAACGATGTCGTTGAGCGTGTAGCGACACCAGAAGCGCTGACCGAAAGCCTCAATCGGTTGAGGCTATCAGGATCATCAAGAAACGCACGCTCCAGGTTGGCCAACAGGCCAGACACGAGGACGTTCGCTTTCCCCTCCTTACCCAGGCGAATCTCCAAGGTCTCTCCGCTGGTCGCCACCTTGCTGCTTCGCTCCACCCACCCGCAACCCGTGACCGAGACGGAACCGGGATCTCGGTCCTGAGCCACAGCCGCGAAACGTGCGCGCAGCAACGCGTGCATCAAGCTCGCCTCGCGCGGTACGGCGCGTTGCGGTGGCTCTAACTCAACCTCATCATCGGTGACCACATAGAAGAGATCGCTCTCGTTGGCATTGGCATGCGTCTCAGATGCATCGCTGTTGAAGCGCACAGGATTGCCTTCGCCATCAACAAGCGGAATGCGGTCTCCGTCTTCGGTTTCCGCATAGACGCGTACGAAGTGCCAGCCTTCTTCCCAGTCGATCTTGCCTATCGAGGAGAAAGCAATTACACCCAAGTCTGCGCCCTTGGCCCACGCTGCTTTGCGCCGACGTAGCCCAGTGGGACCGTTGTCGCGCGATATGACCTCCGCCACAAACCGGGACAAGCCATCCACCTTTGAGGGCACGGGATCAACACGGAAGGAGGCGCTGAACTTCTTGAGCCCTGTCTTCGAGATGGGCAATACCCTGTGCCCAATCAGCTCGGCCAAGCGTGGGTCTTCATTGTCATCCTTAACCACCGGCAAGTCTGGCAAAACGACATCACCGATGTAGATGGCGTCCGGGTTGATGCCCCCATCCTCAAACAGCCACTTGTTGAACGCTAGGGGCCAGTTCACACGGTCGCGGACAATCGCTTGAGTCCACTCCCTGGGGTTGGCAACGCCGACTCGCGAAAAGAACGCGCCCAGTTGCTTTGAAAACAAGGGATCAAGCAAGCCCAGCTCCAGGGCACGAACACGCTCGGTCTTCGTAGACCAAGTAATTCGCTCAACACACTCCCGGTTACGTGCCACCCGCGCTGGCGCGCGCTCAGCCTGCTGAAACAGTTCAAAGTCCGGAACCAGAGCTAGCTCAAAGAGCGCTGCCCCCATGGCATCTGGATCAAATTCGTTGACTTGGCAGGTGAGCAGATACCTCGCCACGGCAGCATCGTCTGCGTACCGCCAGCGGGCATCCCGCCGGCGCAACTCGCTCAAGCTTGCTTCTACGGCAACGCGCAAATTGGCGGGAACTTGCGCGATCAACTGCGCGTTCAGCTCTGCGTAGGCGCCGTCAATCGAGACCTCTTCAAACGTCGCGACACCGAACGAATCTTCCGCCGAAGCACGCAGATCGTTTGGCACGAATACGAGCAGCGGGGGCCGAAGTTCATCGTTAGGTAGAGGGTTTCGCAACTCAACCAGCTTGGTACTACTGACGGCCAAGTCCGGCGCCATGGCTCGCAGGCTGTCGTCCGCCAGAACCACGACATTGGCAGGCGGCACAGCAGCCCGCAGGCCACCGGCCAACCGAATCATCAGCTCTCGGTCCAAGTCCGTGACCCGCATGCAATGCCCGAGGTCACGGGCAGCAAGCTGCTGGGACAGCCTTGGCAGCAAGACTGATTCCAGCGCAGCGTTCAGTTCACGGTTGGTGAGTTCACGCAGTCCTTGGCTCATGCGCGCGCTCCTTCGGCTCGTTCTGCAATCGTGTAGCGCGGCACAACTGTCTGGGTCACGTAGGCATCAGAAAGGTCTCGATAGAAGCCAATCTCCCGGAGGCGTCCGGTGAACGCCTGCACATTGCTCCGCAAGGCTTTGCGTTCGTCGATGGTCGGCGTGCTAAAGCCCTCACCTGGAGGCAATTGATCGATGTAGAGCCCATAGCGCTCACGCAGGAACGATAGCAAATCATCGATCCGCATTTCCCCTGTGAAGTAGCCCTGGTCACCTCCTGGCCGCAATACAGCAATCTGCAGAAGCACCTCCAGCAAGCGGCTCTCCAGCGAAAATCGCCGAGGTGCGTTTCGCGCGCGCGTTTGCGCAAGAAGTGCGCCCGACTTGTTCTTCAACATCGTGGCGTCCAGCGACTCAATGATGTACTTCCGGTGGAAGGCGCCGCGCAGGGCCACGAGAATCTCGATGTAGGTCTCGAAATCAGAGAGTCCCATCTTTGTGATGGCATCAACCTCGGCATCCAATCCCGCGTCTCCTTCGGACAGGGATTCCAGGAGCCCGGCCAAACGCTCGCCAAAGAACTTGTCGCGCTCCTCCGCAAAGGGTTCGCCTTGCAGGCCGTACAGCTCACCCACTGAAAACACCGAATTCAAGGGACGGATCAGCTTGCCGCGCCGAACGAGGTGCTCCGAGAACTCGTCCAATTTTTTGGCGACGAAGTACGCCCGGACAAAACCTGGGATACGTCGGTAGTACCCATCTGCGCTGCGCTCAGCCAGCGCTGCCGTAGCGGACTCTGCACTACCCGACAGGTCAACGAACAAACCGAGCTTGTAAGGGCAGTCACCCTGAGGCTCGCGTGGCTCGCGTGGCTTCATCGGGCACGCCGATTCGGCGCACAGCGAATTCGCACCCTCTAGCTTCTGCCAAGCGGGCAGCAGCTTCAGCAAACGAAGGTGATACAGCGCCAAGTGGAATGACAGCAGCACCTTCAGGTACTCCACCATCACCGAGCGTGGCATAAAGGGCTTGTAGAACAGCAGCCGCTGGATGTCCTCAGCCATCAGATCGGCCGAGCCGATACACACCGGCGCGAATCGATCACCACCTGCACGCGTGTCCGCAGTGTCCTTTCGCTGAGACAAGAAGTGCAACAGCGTCGCTGTCTCGATGTCCGTCAGTGCCTTGTCGTTCAACTCGCGCGTGAGCTTGTCGAACCCGTCGAAGAAGAAGCCCTTCAGATGCTCGATGGCCTTGTGGCCAGCAAGGTGGCGCGCGTGGTGCAGCATCTGATAGAGATGCTGGGCCGCACCATAGTCACGTGAATGCTTCGGGTTGCGGAAGCGGTAGGTATAGCCATGCAGGGGGCGCGGGCCAGCCACGGCCGCGTTCTTCTTTCCCCGGTTCACGATGTCCATCAGGTGGGTTTCCACCCAACGCTCCACCATGTCTCGGTGCTGCGTGAAGCCCAAGAACTTGTCGCTGGCATCGAGGATGTCATCGACAAATTTGTCCACGGTCAGCTCGCGCTTGTCGCGGAAAACGCTCGGATAGCCGCCATGCTCCAGGCGCTCGAATAGGCCTGTGAGCACCCGATCCATCTCGATGGTCTTGAAGTCGAGATAGCTGATCTTCGGGAGTCGAAACTCCCTGTCCTTCTTCTGCAATGCCATCAGTTTCCCCTGACGCCGCATTCTGCGGCTTCTTCTTGACGCGCCCCTGAGACCGGCCCCTGCAGCAAACGCATCTCCACCCGGCCATCGTCATGTCTGGCCAAGCGATAGAAGTCGTGCCCGGTAGTGGTCAGCAGGATTTCCCGGTAGGGCTGGGCATTGAGGCTGTTCTTGAATACGCCGAGGCAGAGATAGAAGCCCTGCATTTCCTCGACGCTAGGCCGGTAGCCTTCATTCAGGCGCACCAACATCTCGAACACGTCGAGGTTGATGATCAACTCGCTGCTGATGGCACCTGCGCCTTGGCCTTGAAACTTCAGCAGCAGACCAGTCGGGAGGTGCTCAACGAAACGCGCCTTGGCCGCAAAGTCTTGTACTTGAAGCCCAAAGCCCTCGACAGGGAACAGGCGGTAGCTACGAACCGTGCCGTGCTCGACCTGCCGCAACTGCAAAGCCAAGCTGGCACCCAGCCGCTCTGGACGCTGCAGCCCCTCGCCTCGGTTGATTGCATGCAGGATTTCGCTTGTGAGTTCGTCGATGGGCATTGCGCCTCGAACAATCTCCACCATGCGCTTGGCTGAGCGATACGGCAGCATCTTTTCCCAGCTGGCGTCGCGTCGCTCGAAGAAGTGCTTGCGGCGAGCCATGGCTACATACTCACGGTGCTTGCGCGCACGCTGACGGACCGATGAATCCGACACTTCACGCGGCAGGTCACCGAACAGTCGCTTCAACACCTCGAAGTCAAACTGCCCCCGGCGCTCAAGACGGAACAAGACCCGGTCGTCGGGCTGAACAAAGTCCAACCCTCGATCAAAGCGTGGGTCTTCCTGCTTGCCGACATCGAGATCGCTCAGCAGTGTGAGCAAGCGATCCGAGGTGGCTTGCCCGCCACCCATCCAGCTATTGAAGTAGAAACTGCGAGCTACTTCATCGTGCTTCCCAGCCGCGTAGAGCGCATGAATCTCGCCACAGTCTCGATTGCCAATCAGCATGAAGGAAAGCGCCGAGCGCAGATCACGCATCGTGATGTGCAAGCGCCCGCGCAAGTGCGCCATGGTGTAAAGCGTCTTGAGGCGCTCCAGCAAGCGCGGGCCAGCAATCTCATCCTGGAAGCTGCGTGCGTTGTGCAAGGCGTAGCAGCTGCCCCTCAAGTCACACTTTTCGCAAGCGGCCCAGTTTTCGGGCCGCACGATGCGCTGCAGCGTGCGCTCCAGAATCGAGCCGCCTTCAGCATCGGCCACGACGCTACGTAGGTTCAGGTTCACCACCGCCACGCCAGACTCAGTTTCCCCGGTTGAGAACGCACGCCGAACCAGCGCTGTGAGCGCGGCGAAGTCTCGTTCATGGGTCGCGAGGAAGTCCACCAACCGGCCTTCATTGATTGCGATCAGCCGAGTCTCTTGCGGCTTCCATGTCTTCGCTTCGCTGCCTTTGAACGGGGCCAAAAATTCCAGTAGAACCTGGTTGTTGTCCTTGTTACCCTCGTCCTGGCTCCCGTCGTAGTTGATCAGGTAGCGCTTGCCATCCAAGCGCAGCTCGCTGCCGTTCGTCAGGCCACGATCGGCGGAGCCGCCTCGGGTTTCGACTTCTTTTTCCAGACGCTGCAAGAACGCCGTTTTGCCATCCCCCGCATTGCCTGAGATTAGCACCAGACGGAACTCACCCTGCAACACGGCGGGCAGCAAGGCACGATCCAGCGCCGTGTCCACATAGGCGGAGAACCCAAGGGCATCCATGCCACGTGTACCGGCATTGCTGCGGCGACTCTGGCTGTAGAGCGTCAACAGGTGTGAGACAAAGGCATTGCTGTTCGGCGCTGATTCGGCCAGAGCGGCTTGGCCGCTGCTGGCCGCTGCGGCCATCGCCGCCACGCTGACCGCTTGAATGCGCCGAGCGTGGCGCACCTCGGCCAGCGCATCCCGGAAGTCAACGGCGGTGTGATAGCGCTCAGCCCGGCGTGGGGCAATAGCTTTCAGCACCACGCTCACCAGCTCTGGTGCCAGATCGGAAAAGCCCGATAGCTCGCGGGGGTCCGGCGCAGGCTTGTTGATGGGAGGCTCAGTCGTGTCCCAGGGGTAGCGGGAGGTCAGCGCCTCATACAAGGTCAAGCCCAGGGCATACAGATCACGGTCGGCGCGCTCACCATTGTGCGGGATCACCGCGGGGTCGAAGTCAGGCGGCAGATAGCGCCGGGAACCACCTCCGCGCGACTCCTTGTCGTCGGCTCGCACCGAGACATTGAAGTCGATAATCTTGGCGCCCTTCTGGGTCCACAAGAGGTTGCGCGGCTTGATGTCGCAGTGATGGAAGCCCTGCGCATGGAGGTGCACCAAGCCCTCGATCACCTGCTTGCCCAGCTCCAGCGCGTCCTCGGGTGACAGCAGGCGATCATGGATCATGTCGCCAATGTCGGCCCCTTCCACGTACTCGAACACAAGGAAGGGGATGTCACGGCCAGGAATCACATCTGCATCCAGCACACGCACCACGTGTTGGTGCTCAGGGATGTGCACTAGGTGGCGGTACTCCTTCTTTAGGCGCTCCATGGTCGAGTGCCTATCGCTGACGATGAGCTTCACCGTGCGCGCCACATCTCCCAAGGTATCGATCACCTTGTAGACCACACCAAAACTGCCGCGCCCCAACTTCCTTTCGACGATGAACTTGTGGGTCAGCCGGTAGCCCGCCGCAAGGTTAAGGTAGTCAGCTTGATCATCCACCGCTTCAACCGACTCTTGCCTCAGTGCATCAACAGGCTCGACGCCAGATTGCGCCACGGGTTGCAGCAAGGCATTCAATGCTGCCAATGCGGCAGATGCAGTCGGCCGCTGCTGTTCTTCAAATGCGCACAGGCTCTGCAGCCAGGCGTCAAATGCCTCGTTCAGCTCTGGCCGAAGCGCCGAGGGCTTGTTCAGAAATTCGCCGGCACGATCCCACACCGTAGTCGGCTCGCCCGCGAACGGGCGCTCTCCGGTGAACAACTCATAGAGGATGACGCCCGCAGAAAAAATGTCTGATGCGGCCGATGCAGCGCCCGGCTCCCTGAATGCCTCGGGCGCCACATAGGCTTTCTCCACCAGATCAACAATGTCCGTCGCAATCGTCAGGCTGCGGTCCACGCCAGGTTTGGCGAAATCGAAGTCCGTGATGCGCGTGGTGCCATCCTGACCGATCAAGATCGCGCCTGGGGTAAGGTTGCGATGCATCACCCCGTGGTGATGCGCATGGGCAAGGGCTGCTAGAAGGTCTTTGGCGACTCGCCACTTCTGGTCCAGCGTTAGCGCCAACTGAGGCCGGGCCATGTGCACGGTGAGTGCTTGGCCAGGCGCATCATCCAGGATCAGGACGAAAGACTTGTCGTCGTCGGTTGGGAAGAAGTCCCGTGCGGCCACGATGTTGGGGTGCAGCGGCAGCTTGGAAAGCGCCCGGTAGGCGTTGGCGATGAGGTTGACCTGAGCCTTGCGCACGTCTTCAGGTTGATAAGGGTCAGCCTGGTACACCCGTAAGCGGGCGGTACCGCCCGCGAATGCGTTCTCGGCACGGAACTCGGTGTAGGCCTCTGCCGCCCCCAGCTTCTCTTTCACCTCCCAGTGTCCAAAGCGCAGCGCGGCTGAGGCAGGCTTCACCACCTTCAACGCATGCAGGATCAAGCCCTGCTGCTGAAGAATGTTCTTGGAGAAGCGCGCCGGGATGCGCGTGGCATCCTTGAAGTAGCGCTCGGCGTCCTTGAGCTTCACTACCCGATCCGCATCGAGCTGTTCTCGATCGTTCAGATGAGCATCGGGCGCGGTGAGCAGGATCGCGGCTTCCACATAAATGTCGTCCAGCTCATGGCGCCCTGGATTGGCTTGGGTCACCAAGCCCTTCACCGTGCGAGCGTGGCCTCGCAACTTGCCCAGGGGGGACGGATATGGCGCGCGCCCCTCGGGGTACCACTTATTGCCGTACACATCGATGGTGCCGCGCGTGCCCTTCACGTCGATCAGGTAAAGGGCGTGCGGAGTTAGCAACGCGATGTCGATTTCAAAGCGCTCGCCGTGGCGCTCGATCTCAAAGTTGTGGAGCAGGACAAAACTGTCTGGCAAGCGATCCCGCAGATACGCGATGGCGCTGCGCTCTGCATCGTTGACCGGCTGGCCTACTAGGATCACTTTGGCCATCAAACGCCTCCGTTCAAAATACGTTCTTCAACTAATGATCGGGCCTTATCCTCTGTTGATAAGCCTCGGTCATAAAGTTGATTGCTCTTGTCGACCAACGCGGAGATTTCGAGTTCTTTATCGCCGCCTAATCGTGGAATGGGGAGGCGATACATCATCGCGGGATGCTGCTCTTGCTGCTTTCCCCCAGCACTGATGGACCGCAGCATACGGAAAGCCAGCCTCGACCGCATGAAGGCGAACAAATACCCTGGCGCAATAGCTCCCTCAAGCGGAATGCACCGGAAAAAGTCCCCGCTGTAGGCATACTGAGCCGTCCGCCTTGTCACGATTAGCGCACGGCAATACAGCTCAAATTCACCAAGTGTTCCATGTGAGGGAACCAATGTGGTTCCAGGTGGAACAATTAGTCCAAGACCCGTAACGGATTTTTTCGAAATCCACCGACCATCCGGATGAAGATGAAATGCATTCCTTTGCCCCAATAACATGTAGCCATGTTCAGGCTCGGCATCAATTCTCGTAAAAATGATCTTTCCCTTGAATTGGGATGGATCACACAAAGAGCCAAGTTGCGAATGAGGCCCTGCTTCTATATCACGACGAATCTCCGCAATCCTGGGGTCATAATTCAATGCCCGGAAGCTTTCTGATGAAACAGAGGACTCCTTCCAGCCAAGCGCTCTCTCATCCCGATGCCACAAGTCATCGCGTAAATCTTCTCGACCTATGCTCGACAGCAAAGTCCGCGTTGCCAAACTCCGAAGCCGACTCGATTCACTTATATCAGTCGCAGCAGACGACACCAACTCATGAATTTGATTCTCGAACGCTTGATCCCATCTAGGCACCGGTAGGCCCGTAATGTGCTCAGGTTCAATATGCTGAACGATAGCGCCGTAGGTGCCGGAGACGACCAAGGGCACGCCATATCGGCATGACAGGAATGCATACAAATATCCCGATGGGATTCGCTCAATATTAGGAACGACCCGCAGAACGTGTTCTGAGCAGGCGAAGTTAGCCATATCGGGACGGACATATGCCATGCGCCCGACGGTCCCTGATCTCGTTATTAGGGTCCAGCCCTTCTTAAGAGAAAATTGAGGATTTCTCTCAACTTGCTTCTTAGCAATCAACGGTAGTGCCGAATGGTCTGCCGCAAGTATGTCGGTACTACCAAGAAAAGGAACGCCGTGGTTAGGGTCATCGACCCAGATCCTCCCTTCTCGTCCGGCATGAAAGACTCCTTCTGTGACGTCGGCCAGATTTTCTGTTACTGGGAGCCGCTTTAGAGCATCCCTGGCTTCCAGTGCACCCGACATATACGGGTTGCAATCGAGTCTCCGCCCACCTTCTTCTAGCCACCCAGAGCGCACAACGCGGGCTTTATTAAATCCATGTGTGCTCATCCATTAGCTCCGTCTTGCAACTTATATCGCAGTTGAATATGCACACTCATTTTCCGGGCTCCGGATTATTGTCGCGGAATTCGGCATAAGCTTTGGCGATTGCAGGTAGATCATCGTCGAGAATGCGTTCCTTGCGATGGAGCGTGCGCACTTGTAGACCGCCAGCAATGCGGACTTTTTCTTCGTGATTAACGTCCACCAAGATTTCTTCGCCATCAGGACTACGCTTGTACAAGGTGTTTCCACGACGATCGAAACCCACTTTATCGGCAACCGCCATAAAAACGGGGTAATCTTGCTTATGACCTAGATCCTCCGCTTGTATGACTTCAATAGGTTTTCTTTTCAAGAAAAGCAGAGTGGTTTGAATGTTGACGTTTGCTTCGACAATGAATGACTCTACTGGCAACTCAACGCTTGCCAAAATCCAGCAATGCCGCAAAATCCAATACCGAATGAATTCGTCACCGGGATTTCCTAGTACACCATTAGGCAGCACGATACCGAGTCGTCCGTTCGGCCGAAGCCACCGCACACACCTTTCGATGAAAAGAGTTTCGGGGGCTACTGCAGGCTTGACCACATTCGTCATCACGAAGCCATCGCCTTGCCGCTCCCAGCGTCGAGCCAGCTCGTACTGCTCCAGGATCGTTTTCTCGGTAACGGGGATGTCTGAGCCGAACGGCGGGTTGGTCATCAAGACATCAATCGTGCCGAGCGGGATGGCTGCGTTCGCTGCGGGGACGCCGGGGAGGTGGCCCGCCGGGAATTCCAGCGAATTCATGTGATACAGGTGGCCCAGCGAATTGCCAGCCATCATCACGTTCATCTGCGCGGCACGAACCAAAAACGGGTCAAAGTCAGCGCCAAACAGGTTGCTGGCTGCGAAGTTGGCTAGCCGGTCCCGGATGGAGACGAACTCTTCAGTGTTCTCGTCACCCGCCTTGATGCGCTTCTCTTCGTGAAAGACCTTATTCAAGTAGTTCAGGGTCTCGACCAGGAAGCCGCCCGTACCGCAGGACGAATCCAGCACGCGCTCGTGCTCCTTCGGTGCCAGCATCTTGACCACCAAGCTGATGGCGCCACGCGGTGTGAAGTATTGGCCGCGATCTCCGCGCAGATTGGTGCCGACGATTTCTTGGTAGGCCGTCCCCTTGGCATCCACATCGGTGCGACCGAAGTCATAGCGGGCCAGTTCTGAAACGATGAAGGCCAAGGCCCGGTCGGACAGGGTGATCTCTTCGCTGCCCTTGAACAGGCCGTCGTACTTCTTCTTTACCGCCTCAAAAAGCGGCTTGATGCGCATGCGGATTTGCTCCCTACCCGCAGCCTCGAACGGTTCGAACGGCCCCACCCAGAAACGACGTGCGTCGTTCGGCTGCTGCTCGTCGTACATCTTGCAAAAGATGAGGTACAGGAACTGCCAGAAGGCAGCGTCCTTGGGCATGCCTTCGTTGCCGTGGATGTAGTTGTGGCAGCGGCGGAAGGCCGTGCGCAGCATGACCGGATCGGCGCGGCGCAAGCGCCCCATGGAGCGGCCCTCGACGCTGAAGGTATCGTCACCCAACGGCCAGTCGCCGATGGGCTTGAACTTGGTGTCGAAGCGGGTGACTTCTTTCTTGAAGAAGAAGAACTCGAGGCCGTTGGTCCAGAGGCCGTAGTCGCAGCTCTCGATTTCAGCCATCACGGTTTCCAGCACCTCAAATTCTTTGCGCGCCTCTTCCGGGTCGCGCATGCGATAGGCGCCCTTGGTACCGAGCTTGGGCTCCTTCTCCACCACCACGGCGCGGTAGAGATTCTCCACCGTGTGCGCTAGGCCGGGCTTGAAGACGGCGATGTCGAGCTTGCGGTTCTTACCCTGCGCCTTGACCCTAAAGTCAGGCTCCATGTCTTCGGCAGCGATGCCGTACTCATGGATGATGGCGCGGGCAATGCGCTGACGGACTTGTTCCTTGTCGGAGTCCTTCACCGGGTTGCCGGTGATGTAGTCAAAGACCTTGCCCTCTTCGAGTGCGCTCTCAGGCGCTTGGGCTTCTTGATCAAGGTCGGTCATATCGTTGTTGTCCTGTGCGGAGCGCTGCTTAGGCATTGCGCGGCTCCTTGTCGTCAAAGTCATCACTGCTGGCAGCGGCACCGCCCTCTCGCACCCAGGCGTCCACGTCTTCCTTCTTGAACTTCCAGAACCGACCAACCTTGTGCCCCGGCATGCCCTTGGAGGTCACCCAGGTGTAGATGGTGTCTTTGGCTACACCGAGGTAGTCGGCGATTTCATCGACAGAGAGCCAACGGTCGTCCATGTCTGCATCCAAACAGAAATGCACCGCCCGAATGGCGGCAACTGGCCATAGTTTACGCCATTTCAAGCCGGGCAAATACGGGTTTAACTGGCTTTGATGGGGTTAGTCCCAGTTGGGCTTGCTTGAGCCGACCACCGTCAAGCCTGCAGTTGGCAAAGTCAGGCTCACGCACTTTTAAGGCTTCTGGATTAGGGTCTGAGCCTCAAGGAATGTCTTCTGCGCAAAAGAGCGCAATTGACGATTGCGTCCCCTAGCCCACGCGAGACGGATGTTTGTCGACATGCTCAAGGGGCAGAAGAAGCCCGGCGGTCGCATGGCGCAAAAGCGCTCATAGTCCAGCTAATTCCGGTTTCCTACACTTCCGAGCTGTGTCAACCGACGCCTAAGCAAAAAGGCCGCGCCCCTTTGAGGGACGCGGCCTTTTTTGCAGTCGTGCGAAATATTAAAAAAGTGGATCTGACAACCCACAGCAATTCAGGCCAGATCACTTCACTTATTTGTGAATAACATCAACTTTTCTGAGATCCTACACCACCTCAAACATCAATATTCCGCGCCACCAGCGCATTCGACTCAATGAAATGACGACGCGGTTCCACTTCGTCGCCCATCAGCGTGGTGAAGATCTGGTCGGCCGCGATGGCGTCTTCGATCTGCACGCGCAGGAGGCGGCGCTGGGTCACGTCCAGCGTGGTTTCGAACAGCTGCTCGGGGTTCATCTCGCCCAGGCCCTTGTAGCGCTGGCGGGACACGCCGCGCTCTGCTTCGGAGAGCAGCCATTGCATGGCCTGGTGGAAGTCGGACACCGTCTGATCGCGCAGGCGTTCGCCTTCGCCGCGCTTGACCTTGGTGCCTTCCGGGATCAGGCCCTGGAAGGTCGTGGCGGCGCGGGCGAGTGCGGCGTAGTCGGCGCCATGGACGAAGTCCGCGTCCAGGTGCGACAGGCGCACGTTGCCGTGGTGCCGGCGCGCGATCATCAGGCGGTGCTTGTCGGTTTTCTCGTCGAATTGCGCATACACGTCAGCGGTGCCGTCGTCGTTCACGGCGGCGCCCAGCAGCGTCTTGGCGTGCATCTCGGCCAGCTTGGCCTTCAGCGCCACGGCCGAGGCTTCCGCCGCGGCCGCGTTGTCGAGATCCAGCACCACGCCGTCGGCGATGGCGCGCAGCGCGTCCGGGTCGACGATGCGGGACAGGCGGCCAATCACGCCTTCGGCCAGCTGGTACTGGCGCGCCAGCTCGGTCAGGGCGTCGCCCATGATCTCGCTGCCGTCCGGGCGCGTCAGGGACGCCTTCTCCATCGCCAGCTTCAGCAGGTAGGCGTTGAGTTCGTTGTCGTCCTTGATGTACCGCTCTTCCTTGCCGTGCTTGATCTTGTACAGCGGCGGCTGGGCGATGTACACATAGCCGCGCTCGATGATGTCCGGCATCTGGCGATAGAAGAACGTCAACAGCAGCGTGCGGATGTGCGAGCCGTCCACGTCCGCATCGGTCATGATGATGATGCGGTGGTAGCGCAGCTTCTCGAGGTTGTAGTCGTCCTTGCCGATGCCGGTGCCCAGCGCCGTGATCAGCGTCAGCACTTCCTGGCTGGACAGCATCTTGTCGAAGCGCGCGCGTTCCACGTTCAGGATCTTGCCCTTCAGCGGAAGGATTGCCTGGAACTTGCGGTCGCGGCCCTGCTTGGCCGAGCCGCCTGCGGAGTCGCCCTCCACCAGGAACAGTTCGGACAGCGCCGGGTCGCGCTCCTGGCAGTCGGCCAGCTTGCCCGGCAGGCCCATGCCGTCGAAAGCGCCCTTGCGGCGCGTCATTTCGCGGGCCTTGCGGGCCGCCTCGCGCGCACGAGCGGCATCCACGATCTTGCCGCAGATGATCTTGGCGTCGTTCGGCGTTTCCAGCAGGAAGTCGGTCAGCGCCTTGCTTACCAGTTCCTCCACCGGCAGACGCACTTCGGACGACACCAGCTTGTCCTTGGTCTGCGAGCTGAACTTCGGCTCGGGCACCTTCACGGACAGCACGCAGGACAGGCCCTCGCGCATGTCGTCGCCGGACGTCTCGATCTTGGCCTTCTTGGCGATCTCGTTTTCTTCGATGTACTTGTTGATGACCCGCGTCATTGCCGCGCGCAGGCCGGTCAGGTGGGTCCCCCCGTCGCGCTGCGGAATATTATTCGTGAAGCACAAAACCTGCTCGTTGTAGCCATCGTTCCATTGCATGGCCACTTCCACCGTGATGCCTTCCTTCTCGACATTCGCGTAGAAAATGGTCGGATGCAGCACGGTCTTGGCGCGATTGATGTACTCGACGAAGCCCTTCACGCCGCCCGAGTAGGCAAAATCCTCTTCCTTGCCCGTGCGCTGGTCGGTCAGGCGGATGTGCACGCCGTTGTTCAGGAACGAGAGTTCGCGGATGCGCTTGGACAGCACCTCGTAGTGGAACTCCACGTTGGTGAAGATTTCCTCGTCGGCCAGGAAGTGCACTTCGGTGCCGCGCTTGTCGGTCGCACCGATGACCTTCATCGGCGAGACTTCCACGGGGTTGCCATCCGGACCGTTCACGGTCTCGATCACGCGGTTCTGCACCTCGCCCTTGGCGAACTCGATCAGGTTGACCTGGCCGTCGCGGCGCACGGTCAAACGCAGCCACTTGGACAGCGCGTTCACGCAGGACACGCCCACGCCGTGCAGGCCGCCAGACACCTTGTAGCTGTTCTGGTTGAACTTGCCGCCCGCGTGCAACTCGGTCATGGCGATTTCCGCCGCGCTGCGCTTCGGCTCGTGCTTGTCGTCGAACTTCACCGCCGGCGGAATGCCGCGGCCGTTGTCGACGATGGAGATCGAGTTGTCGCTGTGGATCGTGACCTGGATCTCGGTGCAATAACCAGCCAGCGCCTCATCGATGGAGTTATCCAGGACCTCGAACACGAGGTGGTGCAGGCCAGTACCGTCGGAGGTGTCGCCGATATACATGCCCGGGCGCTTGCGTACCGCCTCCAGGCCTTCCAGGATCTGGATCGAAGAGGCTCCGTAAGAGTTTTCCTGCTGCGGATTTTGCTGGTCGGTCATGTTTTCCTACTCACGATACTCACGGCAAATGCGGAATCCGGTCCCGACGCCGGGCTGGCGCGGGGTCTGGGGTCCGCAATGGCGGGTTACTTAAAAACGGCAAAAGGGGCGGATCGTTGGGATCCTGCCCCTGCTGCGGTGTGTGCCCGGTTGTCTACTGGACAGTCCACGGCCATCCCCGCGTGGGCGGGCATGACCGGAGTCCCGGTCATCAGATCCGCATCGGCATGACGACGTACTTGAAGTTGTCGTCTTCCGGTACGGTAATCAGGGCGCTCGAATTGGAGTCCCCCAGGCTGACCTGCACCTGTTCGCTCTTCAGGTTGGCCAGCACGTCGAGCAGGTAGGTCACGTTGAAGCCGATATCGAGCGCGTCGCCCGAGTAATCGAGTTCGAGTTCTTCCTGCGCCTCTTCCTGATCGGCGTTGGTCGAGCTGATCTTCAGCATGTGCGTATCGAGGATACAGCGCACGCCCTTGAACTTGTCCGTGGTCAGGATGGCGGTACGTTGCAGCGCCTGCTGCAGCTTCACGCGGTCGATCGCGAACGCATTCTTGTAGCCCTTGGGGATCACGCGCTGGAAGTCCGGGAACTTGCCTTCCACCAGCTTGCTGATCAGTTCGATGTTGGCGAACGTGAACTTGACCTGGTTGGCCGCCAGCTGCACCTGCACGGGATCGTCGTTATCTTCGAGCAGCCGCTGCAGTTCCAGGATGGTCTTGCGCGGGATGATCACTTCCTGGCGCGCGCCGCCGCCGGTGGCCTCGGTCTCGAGTTCCACGCCGCAGTACGCCAGGCGGTGCCCGTCGGTGGCCACGGCCATCACCTTCTTGCCGTCCACGACGAGCAGCATGCCATTCAGGTAATAGCGGATGTCCTGCTGCGCCATGGCGAAGTGGACCATCGCCAGCAGATGCTTGAACGTCTTCTGCGGCAGGCTCACGCTCGCGTTGAACTCCGCAGCCTCGGCCACAGTCGGGAATTCCTCGGCGGCCAGCGTCTGGAGCGCGAAGCGGCTCTTGCCCGATTGCACCGTCATCCGCTTGTCGTTCAGCGACAGCGCCACGTCACCGTCAGGCATCGCGCGCAGGATGTCCAGCAGCTTGCGCGCCGCCACGGTGGTGGCCACGCTGTCGCTGCCAACGCCGCATTCGGCGTGGGTGGTGATCTGGATCTCGATGTCCGTCGAGAGGAAGGAAACATTCGAGCCGGACTTGCGAATCAGCAGGTTGGCCAGGATCGGGAGGGTGTGGCGGCGCTCCACGATGCCGCTCACGATTTGCAGCGGACGCAGCAGATTGTCTCGCGAGGTTTTGACCAATTGCATTGAATTTATCCTTCGTCGTTTGTCGTCAGCGACCGCAGGTTGCGCGCAACCCCAAATTCACTTAGGAATCAAGGAGTTAATTGTGCATTGTACCAAGGATAAGCCGCTGCGGTGAAGCGGGCCGGCTCCGGCGCGGAGGACGGCTGTGCCTAAAAAGCCACGATCCGTCATTTCTTCCCGCCAAGCCGCCCCGACTCACCGCAAAGCCTTATCTGAGGCCGATTTCCCGCGATCCAAGCGTTTCGTTCAGTCGCCCGTTTGCCGCCGGGCGCGCACCCTGTAGTATGCCAGCCCGGCAAGGCCAACCTTTAAAATCATAAAACGGTGCCAGGCGGCGCAGGATTCACCTGCGTCACCGGCTCAGGCATCACCCCTTGAGCGTCTGTTCCAGCACGTGCAGCTCGTGGTTCAGCTGCGCGTCCTTGCTCCGCTCGTCGGCGATCTTGCGCACGGCGTGCAGCACCGTGGTGTGGTCGCGTCCGCCAAACAGCTCGCCGATCTCCGGCAGGCTCTTCTGCGTCAGCTCCTTGGCCAGGTACATGGCGATCTGGCGCGGCCGGGCGATATTGGCGGGCCGCTTCTTCGAATACATGTCCGCGACCTTGATGTTGTAGAAGTCGGCACAGGTCTTCTGGATGTTCTCCACCGAGATCTGGCGGTTCTGCACGGTTAGCAGGTCCTTCAGCGCCTCACGCGTGACATCGATCGTGATGTCCTTGCCGTGGAAGTTGCTGAACGCCAGGATCTTGCGCAGCGCGCCTTCCAGCTCGCGCACGTTGGAACGCAGGTGCTTGGCGACGAAGAACGCCACCTCTTCGGGCACGCTCACGTTCTCGGCGGCGGCCTTCTTCATCAGGATGGCCACGCGCATCTCGAGCTCGGGCGGCTCGATGGCCACGGTCAGCCCCGAGTCGAAGCGCGAGATCAGCCGGTCGTCGATGCCGGTGATTTCCTTCGGATACGTGTCGCTGGTGATAATCACCTGTGCGCGATTCGCGATCAGCGCCTCGAACGCGTAGAAGAATTCTTCCTGCGTACGGTTCTTGCCGGAGAAGAACTGGATATCGTCGATCAGCAGCAGGTCCAGCGAGTGGTAGTACCGCTTGAACTCGTCGAACGCCTTGCGCTGGTACGCCTTCACCACATCGGACACATACTGCTCCGCGTGGATGTAGCGGATCCGCGCGCGCGGGTTCTCCATCAGCATGAAATTGCCGATGGCATGGATCAAGTGGGTCTTGCCCAGGCCCACGCCGCCATAGAGATAGAGCGGGTTGTACGACTTGCCCGGGTTGTTGGCCACCTGGATCGCGGCGGCGCGCGCCAGCTGGTTGGCCTTGCCGGTGACGAAGTTGTCGAACGTCAGGATCGGGTTCAGGCGCGAGCGCTCATGCACCGTGTCGCTAGGCTGGGCGCCGCCCATCGGCTGCGGCTGGCCCGGGTGGGACTGGTGCTGCGGGTGTTGTTGGTGCTGCGGGTGCTGCTGCACATGCTGCGGATGCTGGGGCTGCACGCGGTACGAACGCGCGCTGGCCTCCGACGGGTCCATCTGGGCCACGTCGATATCACCGATATCCGCGCCATGGCCGCCGGCATTGCCTTGCAGCGGATGACCGGTGTGCGGCGCCTGCGGCATCTGCGGCCGCGCCGGGTAGTTGCCCTGGGGATTCAGGGCAGCCATGCCGGGATAGCCGCTCGGCGCGCCCGGGTTCGGATAGTCGGGATAACCGGTTCCCTGCGGCGCATGAGAAGCGCCGTGTTGTCCACTCGGATAGCCGTTGCCGGGTGCGCCCATCGGCGTACCCATTGCAGCGTGCGCGCCGGCGTTGTCACCCATCTGTGCCGTGGCCTGCTGGGTATAGGCGGCCGCGCGCCCCGAGGCGGCAGGGTCAAGGACAAAGTGAACGCTAACCTGCGCTTCCCAATATTCGCAGGCGAGGGCCGTGATGCGGCCCGAGAATTGGCTCTTGACCCAGTCGAGCTTGAAGCGGTTAGGCGCGGCAATCCGCAGCGCATGCGCCTCCTCGTCGAAGGCGACGGGCGCCAACGGCTTGATCCAGGTCTTGAACTGTTGCGGCGTCAGTTCGCGCTCGAGTTGCGCGGCTGCCGCCTGCCAGAAATCTTGCATGTGTTCTTGTTTGGTGATCGCGCCAGGCCGCAGCGCGTCACGAGTATCGGGGTGCCCGCCAATCATCCGGCTTCCCGCCACGCGGCCCCTCGGGGGCCAGCGCGACGCGGCAATGCCACCCCATCGGCGTGCGGCAAGCATCGCCCGATCAAGCGGTATACCAAGGCAGGAAGTCCGGGTTGTGCGTGCGCCACGCGGCCCGTGTAGTGTTTGGACCGGGATTGTACCCCCCGCCTCAAGTTATCCACAAAGGATAACCCTGTGGACAAGTTGTGAAAATTCAGTGGATTGCTGTGCACAACCTATAAGGAAGAACGGCCCGGAGAGGGGCCTGGGCAGCTGATAATCCATCGGAAACAACGAGTTGGACATCTTGGCTACCGCATATAGGTGACCCCGGATACCCACAAGGTTACCCACCGGCCATTGTGGACAATGGCGCACCGACGCATGCGCCTGCCATTGTGGCGGCGTCGGCGGCACTGGCCATCCGTTGCCTTGACAGTTCGCGCGAATATCGGTTAAATGGCGGGTTCTGCGATGCGGCAGGGGATCACGTATGCGCATCGCCGGGTCTGGCCCGTACCGCCACGTGTAAACATGTGCGGCATCAGGCAAGCGGCCTGATCCCCCGTCAGCGCCTCGGCCTTCAGCCAGGCCAGCGGCGGCCGGCAGCAAGACAGAACCAGAATCGTCGGCAGACCGCAGCAAACCCGATCGGAATTGCGGCGGCCCCATGCGAACCATACGCGGCGGCCAAGGCGCCCCGGCATTGGCCGGCGCCCGGAAAGCCCGGATCAACCAGAGAGTGCAACATGAAACGTACCTACCAACCTTCCGTTACCCGCCGCAAGCGTACCCATGGTTTCCGCGTGCGCATGAAGACCCGCGGCGGCCGTGCCGTCATCAACGCTCGTCGCGCCAAGGGCCGCAAGCGCCTGGCCATCTGAGCGCCGGGCGACCGGCCCGGACGGTCGAGCGCCGCGATGGCCTGCCATCGCACCGCGCACTGACCGTCCCCGCCACCGCCTCGCACTCAGGTCAGCCAGGGGCAGCCGCCGCAAGCCCAGCGATCCCGCTAGCTTTGCACAGCGTGTCTACCCATGCCTTTCCCAAAGCCGCGAGGCTCACAAAGACGGATGAATTTTCATCCGTTTTTGCTTTGCGGCCACGGCGTCGCAGCGCACACTTCGTGCTGTACGTGCGAGCCAACGGCCAGGCGCAGGCCCGGCTGGGCATCGTCGTCGGCAAGAAGTTCGCGCCGCGCGCCGCCGAGCGCAACCTCGTGAAGCGCATGGCGCGGGAACTGTTCCGGGGCCAGCAAGCCAAACTCGCGGGCCGCGACATCCTGTTGCGGCTGCAGGCCAAGTTTCCGCGCGCGGACTTCGCCAGCCGGACGGCCGTCCGGCGGGCGTGCCTTGCGGAAATCGCCGGCCTGCTCGAGGTGGCGGCCAGACCCTTGCCCACCGCCCCGCCCGCCGTCGATGCGGCCGGCCCGGCGGCGCCTGCCACGCCCAACGCGCCTGCCTGATATCCACCATGAAGCGAATCCTGCTTGCCCTGCTGCGCATCTACAAGATCGCATTGAGTCCGTACCTGGGCTCGCGGTGCCGCTTCCTGCCTACCTGCTCCGAGTACGCCCGTGACGCCATCGTGCTGCACGGACCGGCCCGGGGCAGCTGGATGGCCGCGTGCAGGCTCTGCCGCTGCCATCCTTTCACGCAGGGCGGGTATGATCCCGTGCCCGACCCCACGAAACACGGGAATGCCGCCGCGGCGACTCCTGCCTCCGCCGCGCCAGGCCGCCCGCCTGTCACGGTCCGGCTCCCGAGACCCTGATTTCCTCCGACCATAGCGAGACATGGATATCAAACGCACCATCCTGTGGGTCATCTTCTCGATGGCCCTCGTGCTGCTCTACGACAACTGGCAGCGCGCCAACGGCCACGCGTCGATGTTCTTCCCGAGCGCCAACACGCAGCAGCAGGCCGCCCCGGCCGGCGGCGCGAGCGGCGCTGCGGCGCAGGGCGACGTGCCCAAGGCGAACGCATCGGCCACCGCGGGTGCTTCGGCGCCGGGCGCAGTGCCTGGCGCCCCGCAGGCCGCTGCCCAGCCCACGGGCGAGAAGGTGGTGGTCACCACCGACGACCTGCGTGCCGAGATCGACACGGCCGGCGGCATCCTGTCCCGCCTAGAGATGCTCAAGCACCACGAGAAGGACGGCAAGCCGGTCGTGCTGTTCGAACGTGACGCCAACCGCACCTACATGGCGCGCTCCGGCCTGATCGGCGGCGACCTGCCCAACCACACCACGGTGTTCTCGGTTGCGCCGGGTCCGCGTACGCTGGATGGCAAGGACAAGCTCGAAGTGGTGCTGACCGCCGAGAAGAGCGGCGTGAAGTTCGTGAAGACTTACATCTTCCACAAGGGCAGCTACGTGGTGGATGCGCGCTTCGACGTGACCAACGCCGGCACGGCGCCGATCTCGCCGACGCTGTACCTGGAACTGGCGCGCGACGGCAGCAAGGTCGAGCAGTCGCAGTTCTACAGCACCTTCACCGGCCCGGCCATCTACACCGATGCCGACAAGTATCACAAGCTGAGCTTCGAAGACATCGCCAAGGGCAAGGCCACCGTGCCGGCTGCCACCACCAGCGGCTGGGTGGCGATGGTGCAGCATTACTTCGCCTCCGCCTGGATTCCGCAGGCTGGCAAGCAGCACAGCTTCTACGCCGAGCAGATCGATCCGAACCTGTACCGCGTGGGCATCCAGCAGCCGCTGGGCCAGATCGCGCCGGGCGCCTCGGTGACCACCGATGCCCGCCTGTTCGCCGGTCCGCAGGAAGAGCGCATGCTCGAGCAGATCACGCCGGGCCTGGAGCTGGTGAAGGACTACGGCTGGCTGACCATTCTCGCCAAGCCGCTGTTCTGGCTGCTCGAGAAGCTGCATGGCGTGCTGGCCAACTGGGGCTGGTCGATCATCGCGCTGACGGTGCTGATCAAGCTGGTGTTCTTCCCGCTGTCCGCAGCGAGCTACAAGTCCATGGGCAAGATGAAGGACCTGCAGCCGCGCATGACCGCCATCCGCGAACGCCACAAGGGCGATCCGCAGAAGATGAACCAGGAGATGATGGGGCTGTACAAGACCGAGAAGGTCAATCCGCTGGGCGGCTGCCTGCCCATCGTGATCCAGATCCCGGTGTTCATCGCGCTGTACTGGGTGCTGCTCTCGTCCGTGGAAATGCGCGGCGCGCCGTGGCTGGGCTGGATCCACGACCTGTCGGTGCCGGATCCGTTCTACATCCTGCCGGTGGTGATGGCCGTGTCGATGTTCGTGCAGACCAAGCTGAACCCGACCCCGCCGGACCCCGTGCAGGCGAAGGTCATGATGATCATGCCGCTGGTGTTCTCGTTCATGTTCTTCTTCTTCCCGGCCGGCCTGGTGCTGTACTGGGTCGTGAACAACATCCTGTCGATCGCCCAGCAATGGCAGATCAACCGGATGCTCGGCAAGGGCAAGGCGGCGGCGGTGGCCAAGGGCTGATCGCGCTGACATTCGCCTGAGACGAATCTGAAAGTAAGCCCGGCCTCGCGCCGGGCTTCTTTTTTGGTGCGCCGGCGGCGTATGCTTGTGCCCTGATCCAGCCACGATGAAGAGGACGCGAGATGACATGGTCGGCCAGCCAGTACGTACAGTTCGAGGATGAGCGCACGCGCCCGGTGCGCGACCTCGTGCAGGCGATTCCCACCCGCGAGGCGCGGCGCGTGGTCGACATCGGCTGCGGGCCCGGCAACTCGACCGAGGTGCTCGCGGCGCGCTATGCCGACGCCCAGGTCACCGGCCTGGACAGCGATGCCGACATGGTGACGGCCGCCCGCAAGCGCCTGCCGAATATCGACTTCGCCCTCGCCGACGCCGCCACGTGGACCGACGCCGGCCCCTATGACGTGATCCTGGCCAACGCGGTGTTCCAGTGGGTACCCGATCACGCCGCGCTGTTCCCGTCGCTGGTGAGCAAGCTCGCGCCGGGCGGCAGCCTGGCCGTGCAGATGCCGGACAACCTCGACGAACCGCCGCACCTGCTGATGCGCGAGACGGCCATGAACGGGCCGTGGTCGCCCAAACTCACGGCGGCGGCGCAGGCGCGCACGCCGCTGGCGTCCGAGCGCTGGTACTACGAACTGCTCAAGCCGCATTGCTCGCGCGTGGATGTCTGGCGCACCATCTACCAGCATCCCCTCAAGGGCGGCCCCGCCGCCGTGGTGGAGTGGTTCAAGGGCAGCGGCCTGCGGCCATTCCTGGCGCCGCTGGACGCCGCCGAGCAGGCCGACTACCTGCGCCAGTACGAAGCCGCGCTGGCCAAGGTCTTCCCGGCGATGGCCGACGGCACGGTGCTGCTGCCGTTCCCGCGCGTGTTCATCGTCGCCACGCGCTAGCGGCAACTCCTTGGGCGCCCTTGTGCGGCGCAGCGGTCACAGCATCTCCGGCGACGCGTGCGCTATCGCCTACACTGCAGTGACACAGTCATTGTCGTGGAGGTCAGAGGTTGCCGATGCCTACCGCCCCCGCCCTGCACCGGAACATGCGTCCGGCCCAAGCCTTCGTGGACCTGGCCACGCAGGGCCTCAGCGCCGTGGAGGACGGGCTGGAACTGGTCTTGCACCGCGATCAGGCAGAGGACGTCCACGCGCTGCGCGTGGCCTTGCGACACCTGCGCGCCGTGGCCTGGGCCTTCGGCCCGGTACAGCCCGCGCGCGTCAAGGCCCGCTGGAAGCGGGCGCTGCGCGACGTGGCGAACGCCGCCAGCGACGTACGCGACTGGGACGTGTTCGTCATCGAGACGCTGTCCCCGGCGCTGGCCGACCATCCCGGCGATGCCGTGCTGGTGGCGCTGATCGAGACCGCGCAGGCACGCCGGTCGGCCGCGCGGGAAGGCATGGTTACACGATTGTCACGATATCGGCAGGCGCCTTTGCCTACACTGCACCGAGACCTGCTGCACCTTGCCGGGCGCAAGTCACGCGGCAAGCTGGGCGCGTTCGCCCGCAAGCGCATCCGCAAGGCACGCGATCGGGTACGTGACCTCACCCGCACCGCGCGCGACGGCCGGACCGAGCACGTGCACAAGCTCCGCATCGGCAACAAGCGGCTGCGCTATGCGATCGAAGCGCTGTCCGATGTCCTGCCGAAGCGCTATCGCAAAGGACTGCGCAAGCAACTCGTGGCAAGGCAGGGGGAGCTCGGCGCCGTGATCGACGCCTCGGTGGCACGTCGGTTGATGGCGGAATGCCTCGGTGTATCGACGACCGAATCCATGGCCGAATCGACAGCCAAACCCACCCCGTCCTAACCGCCGGCATGCGCCGCACCCATCCCGTTCTGCGACAATAGTGCCCATGACTGCTCCCCAGCTTCCTATCGCCGCCATCGCTACCGCACCGGGCCGTGGCGGCATCGGCGTCGTGCGCGTCTCCGGCCCCGATGTGGGCACCGTGATGCGCGCGGTCTGCGGCCAGACGCTCAAGCCGCGCCATGCCACTTACCTGCCCTTCCTCGATGCGCGCGGCTGCGTGATCGACCACGGCCTCGCGCTGTACTTCCCCGCCCCCAACTCGTACACCGGCGAAGAGGTGCTCGAACTGCAGGGCCACGGCGGACCGGTGGTCATGCAGATGCTGCTGTCGCGCTGCCTGGAGTCCGGGCGCGAGATTGGCCTGCGCGTGGCCGAGCCCGGCGAGTTCACGCGGCGCGCCTTCCTGAACGACAAGCTCGACCTCGCCCAGGCCGAAGCGGTGGCCGACCTCATCGAAGCCAGCACCGAGGCCGCGGCGCGTTCCGCCGCGCGCTCGATGGAAGGCGAATTCTCGAAGGCCATCCACGCGCTGGTCGAGAAGGTCATCCATCTGCGCATGCTGGTGGAGGCCACGCTGGACTTCCCCGAGGAAGAGATCGATTTCCTCGAAGCCTCCGACGCGCGCGGCCAGCTGGCCCGCATCCGCAGAGACCTCGCCGGCGTGCTGAAGCAGGCGCGCCAGGGCGCGCTGCTGCGCGAGGGGCTGTCGGTGGTGCTCGCCGGGCAGCCGAACGTGGGCAAGTCGTCGCTGCTTAACGCCCTGGCGGGCGCCGAACTGGCCATCGTCACGCCGATTGCCGGCACCACGCGCGACCGCGTGCGCGAGACGATCCAGATCGACGGCATTCCGCTCCACATCATCGACACCGCCGGGCTGCGCGAGGACGCCGCCGACGAGGTCGAGCGCATCGGCATCGAGCGCACATGGGAGGCCATCGGCCGCGCTGACATCGTGCTGCATCTGGTGGATGCCCCCGACTACATCGAGCATGGCCTGTCCGAGATCGACGACCACATCGACGACCAGCTCAGCGGCCGCCTGCCGCCGGGCGCGCCGATCGTGCGCGTGGTGAACAAGATCGACATGGCGCCCGCCGCCGGCGAGATGATGTTCGGCGGCAACCGCCCGCACGTGGTGGCCGCCAACGGGCCGAACCCGACCGAGATCTGGATCTCGGCGCGCACCGGCGCGGGCATCGACCTCATGCGCCGCGAACTACTGCGTCTGATCGGCTGGCAGTCCGGCAACGAGGGCACGTTCCTCGCGCGCGAGCGCCATCTCACCGCGCTGCGCAACGCCCAGTCCCACCTCGACGTGGCCACCGAACGCGCGCAGCAACAGGCCCAGGCGCTCGACCTGTTCGCCGAGGAACTGCGGCTGGCGCAGGACCACCTCAACAGCATCACCGGCGAGTTCACGAGCGACGACCTGCTGGGAACCATCTTCACGCGGTTTTGTATTGGGAAGTAGGGCCTGCCCGGGCCGCACATCCCTGAACCGGAGTTACACATGCCCCGCGTCTCCAAGGCGGAAGCCGAACGGCACCGCGTCACTATCGAACAGGTCTCCTCGCGGCTGTTTCGCGAGCAGGGGTTTCATGGCATCAGCGTGGCGGACCTCATGGGGGCGGCTGGGCTGACGCATGGCGGGTTCTATGGCCATTTTGCGTCGAAGGATGCGCTGGCGGCCATCGCCTGCACGCGGGCGTTCGAGGAATCGGGCGCGCGCTGGCGCAAGCGGGTGGAGGAATCTCCGGACAAGGCCACCGCCCTCGCCGGGCTGATCGAGAACTACCTGTCCGTGCGCAACCGCAACGCCGCCGGCACCGGCTGCGCAGCGGCGGCGCTGGCCAATGACGTCGCCCGCGAGGGCGAGGAGAAACCGGTGCGTGCGGCCTTTGTCGACGGTATCCGCGATCTGCTCGAGATCCTCGAGGGCGTGCAGCCGGGCGACGACCCGGCGGCACGGCGCGCGGCGGCCATCGCGCAGATGTCCACGATGGTCGGCGCGCTCGTGCTGTCGCGCGCCACGCTGGGCACCGGGTTGTCCAACGAGGTGCTGGCGGCGGCCAAGGCGCAGTTGCTGGCGCAGGTTGGCGACGCCGATGGGGTCTCGGGCGGCCCAACCGGGTAAACTGCCGCTTTTCCTCCTCAGCCCCCCTCCAAGATGTCCCGTCTCCGGCAAACCCTTCTCATCATCGTCTTCGTGGCGATCATCGGCATCCTGTGGTTTGTCGGCAATGACACTGGCGAGATCGTGCCGACCGGGCCCGCTCCCGTCGAGACGGCCGAGGTGGTGCCGGCCAGCGTGCCGCGCGGCATTCCGCACGACGGCACGCTCGATCCGATCAGCATCGACGAGAACCGTCCCGCCGACCGGCTGCCCGAGTACGCGGCGGCGGCCCTGCTCAACGACTATCGCGACAACACCGGGGCGGCCGACGACCGCTATCGGGGCAAATACTTCATCGTGGAAGGCGTGGCCAGCGGCATTCGCCGTGAAGGGACGGAGGTGTTTCTGGAGATCCGCACCGATGCGCCGGGCCAGGTGGTCCGCGCCGTGCTGCTGCCGGAACAGATCTGCGGACCGGCCGGTCGCCGATGCGAGGTGGAGGCACGCGCCACGATGGTCCGGCGCGGCCAGAAGGTGGCCGTGGAGTGCACCGGCGCCGGGCTGGCCGAGGGTGGCACGCCGCTGCTGAACGAGTGCCTGGTACGTGGCGGCGCCAACTAAGTCCCTAACGAAGAAGCGCCTCCCGGGCCGCCTGGCCGCCTGACAGCACGGCTGGGCCGATTTTCCCCCTCTGTTCCCCCCATTGACCGCCGCGCCGCACGCCTACAGTACGCAGGCATGCTGCCGGCACTGCGCCCCTCGCTTGTTGTTGTGAGCCCGGGCGGCCGGCACCCTCGCCGACGCGATCCAGGACACACCATGAAGAGAGCAACCCTTGCCGCTGCGCTGGCCCTGCTGGCCACCGGCTGTTCCACCTACCAGGCGGTCACCCCGGTTGACCGGCCGGTCACGTACGACCCCATCGCCGGCTACCAGTCCGGTGCCTATGGCGGCCCGGCCGAATTCCGTGTCGATGGCAACCAGGTGATTGGCGCCGATGGCGCGCTGTTCTGCGTGGTCACCAACCAGGTGAACGGCAATGCCTATATGGAAGACTTCGCGGCCTCGCTGCGCGCGCGCAACTTCGAGGTGAAGATGCTGCCGCCGTATTCGTCGATCGCCTCGTGCCCGATGACGGCCACCTACACGGCCCAGCGCCAGACCTACGTGACGCCATTCCTGACCTCGGCGGACATCACCATCTACCGCAACGGCGAGCGCGTGGGCAAGGCCCTGTTCAACGCCAACCGCAGCGCGGGCGGCGTGAACCTGAGCCACCTGATCCCGCCGGCGTCCAAGATCGAGGAACTGGTCGACCAGCTCTTCCCGGGCCTGAAGCCCAAGCCGCAGCCGGCCCAGGCAGCGCCCGCCCCGGCACCGGCGCCCGAGGCAGCCCCGGCGCCGGCACCCGCCGCCTGACCGTCCCCGGTCAGGCCAGCAGTCAGGCCAGCAGTCAGGCCAACCAGCAGCCCAGCCATCAGGCCAGCCGGAACACCTCCACCGCCTGGCGCAGCTCCTGCGCCTGGTGATGCAGGCTCTCGGCGGCCGCGGCGGCCTCTTCCACCAACGCGGCGTTCTGCTGCGTGGTGGTATCCATCTCCGCCACCGCGCCGCTGACCTGCGCCAGCCCCTGCGCCTGCTCGCGGGAGGCCACGCTGATGTCGCTCATCAGCGCCGCCATGCCTTCCACGCGCCGCACCATGTCGTCGATGGCGGAACCGGCCTGCTGCACGGCCTCGTTGCCAGACTTCAGGTCCGTCACGGTCCGCTCGATCAGCCCCTTGATTTCGCCCGCCGCGTTGGCGCTGCGCTGTGCCAGGCTGCGCACCTCGCCGGCCACGACCGCAAAGCCGCGCCCGTGCTCGCCCGCCCGGGCCGCTTCCACGGCGGCGTTCAGCGCCAGGATGTTGGTCTGGAAGGCAATGCCGTCGATCATGCCGATGATGTCCACCACCTGCTGCGCGTTGCGATGGATCTCGGCCATCGTATCCACCACCTTGCCCACCGTCATTCCGCCCGCGCGGGCGGCCTCGGCGGCGCTGGCCACAGCGGCGTTGGCGTCGTGGGCGTTGTCGGCGTTCTGCTTCACGGTGGCGGAAAGCTGTTCGATGCTGGCCACGGTGCGCTCCAGGCTGCCCGCCTGCGAGGCCGTGCGCGACGACAGGTCCGCGTTGCCGCTGGCGATCTGGCTCGTGCTGCCGGCGATGGCCGCCACGCTGCCGCGCACCTTGTCCACGATGCCGGTCAGCCCCTGCCCCACGCCGTCGATGGCGCGCATCAGCTCGCCGATCTCGTCATTGCGCGGGCTGTCCAGCCGGGCAGTCAGGTCGCCCTCGGCCAGCCGGGAGGCCGCGCCGGCCGCGTGCGTCAGCGGCTGACTGACCATGCGGCGCAGCAGCCACCAGAACGCGGCGGACACCGCCAGCGCCACCAGCAGGCCGGCGGCCAGGAAGCGGTTGCGGCTCGCCACCAGTTCGCCGCGCAGCGAATCCATCGGCACCGTGCCGGCGATCACCCACTGCCACTCGGGGTAGGTGGCGAACGCGGTCAGGCGCTCGGCGGTGGCGCCATTGCCGTCATTGCCCATGGCCACCGTGTGCACCATCGAGCCCTCCTTGGCGGCGATCATGTCGCGCACCCAGGTCTTGCCATCGGCGTCCTTGGCGTCGATGCGCACCGAGCCCTCGCCGCCGGCCCGGTCGACCAGCACCTTGCCCTGGTCCGCGCCCGGCCGGGCGTCGATCACCATGAAGTGGCCATCGCTGCCGATGGCTTTGCGGCGGATGCGGTTCTTCAGCATCGCCAGCTCGGCCTCGACGTTCACGCCCACGTACAGCGCGCCGACGATCTTGCCGCCAGCGTCGCGCACCGGCTCGTACTTGCTCATATAGGGCTTGCCGAACAGCCACGTCAGCGCGCGGTAGGACTTGCCCGCCGCCACGGCCGTGTAGGCGGCGCCGGCGCGGTCCAGCAGCGTGCCGATGGCGCGCTGGCCGTCCTGCTTCTTGAGCGAGGTGGTCACGCGGATGTAGTCGTCGCCGGTGCGCGCGAACACCGTCGCCACCACGCCACCGGTGGTGGCGAGGAAGCGGTCGGGCACGTCGAAGCTGTTATTGAGCACGAGGTCGCCGCTGCGGAACGTCGGTGTGGCCTTGCCGGCCACTTCCACGGTCTGCGCCGGGTCCACGCTGTACGGGCCGGGCAATACGGCCGCGAAGCTCAGCATGAAGCGGTCGGCTTCCTGGAGGATGGTGTCGTCGAGCTGGCCGACCAGTTCGCTGAGGGTCTGGCTTTCGGCGTAGATGGCCTCGCGGGCCTGGTCCTCGAGCTGGCGCATGCTGCTCAGGGACAGCGCCAGCGCGTAGGCGCCGAACGCGATGATCTGGACGACCAGCACCACCAGCGCGATGCGGGTGCCGATGCTCCAGCTACCGGCGAGCGCGCGCGCGCGGCCGGCCGACGCGGGTCGGGAGAGTGAGAGAGAAGTCAAAAGGGGCGCTCCGTGGCAATTCCACGCACCTTTATGGCGCGCGGGCAACGCCCGCTCTGACGGCAGGTCGTCACAGCGTCAATAACGGATGGCGCGCCCCCCGGCTTGAATGGATCGAACGCTTACTCTAATAGGTCACATCAGGATGCAATGTCGATTGCAACCGGTTGCATGGATGTGTTCGATCAAACGTCCAGCCGACCAAGTCGTACAACCGTCACACCCGGCCGAAGCTGGCGCAGCGACGGCATCACCAGCACGCAGTGGTCGTACGGCGTGGTCACCGGCTCGCCATCGCGCCAGCCGATCACGGTGCCCGCCTGGTCGAAGGTTTCCAGCCCCGTGTACGGGCCGGCGAAGCGGAAGTCCATGCTCGCCGCCACCACGGGCTCGGTCACGCGTACCACGCGCTGCGCCGCCGGGAGCGGGCGCAGCCAGCCGGCCGGCAAATCCGCTTCTTCGACGATGCCCGCCTGCAGCAGGAAGCGCGCCGTGCAGTCGCGCGCCACGTCCACGGCGGCGGTCTCCCAGTGCTGGCCGCACTCCACCAGCAGCGCGTTGCGCGCGCTGGCCGGGTCGCCGAAGCCGGCGTAGTCGCGCATGCGGCGGCCCTCGGGGTGGCCTTCGTCGACGATGATGTCCGCCGGGGCGCCGAGCGCCTTCGACAGCGCGATGCCCTTGTCGAGCGGCCCGGAGACGATCAGCGGCCGGCTTTTCTCGTGCATCGAGTGCAGGTCGAGCAGCAGGTCCACGGTATCGATCACGGGGCGCATGGCGCGGGCGCGTCGCAGTTCGCTGGAATCGCGCGTGGTGTCGTCGAGCACGGCGGCGGTCCAGACGCGGTTGAAGTCCTGGTCGACGAAGCGCGAGGCATCGGGCCGGGCGGCGTCGAAGGTGGCGTAGGCGTCCACATTGGCGAACGCCAGCGTCAGGCGCCCCCGGCGCGGACGCAGGCCGTGGTCGAGCAGGCCGGCCACGGCGATGGCGCCGCAGACCTCGTTGCCGTGTGTCAGCGCGTTGACCATCACATGCGGGCCCGGCAGGCCGGAATCGAACGTGTGGACGTAGGCGATGCCGGTGTTGCCGGCGGCGTAGGGGCGGATATCGGGAAAGCTGACCTCCACCGGATAGGCGGCGAAGGCGGGAGGCGTCTGCGTCATGGAAAGAATCCTATTTACTCGCGGATATCGGCGGTCTGCACGATGGTCCGATAGCGGGCCGTCTCGCGCTTGATAAAGGTGCCGAACTGGGCCGGATTGGCCGGCGCCACCTCTACGCCAGCTTCGGCCAGCTTCTTGCGGACGTCCGGCAGGGCCAGCACGGCCTGCATCTCGGTGTTCAGGCGGTCGATCACCGGGCGCGGCGTGGCGGCAGGCGCCATCAGGCCGAACCAGACGCCCATGTCCACGCCCTTGAGCGACGGCGTCTCGGCCAGCGCCGGCACGTTCGGCGCCACGCTGGCGCGCTTGCCCTCGGTCACGCCATAGGCGCGTACACGGCCCGCCTGGATATGCGGCAGCGCCGACGACAGCACCATCACGGCGAGGTCGATCTGGCCGCCCAGCAGGTCCGTGGCCATCGCGGAGGCGCCCTTGTACGGCACGTGCGTGATGTTGACCTTGCCCTGCTGCTTGATCAGCTCGCCCGCCAGGTTCAGCGGCGTGCCCACGCCCGACGACGCGTAAGACAGCTTGCCCGGCTGCGACTTGGCCAGCGCCATCAGCTCGCCCGCGTCCTTGGCCGGCAGTTGCAGCTTGCCGACCAGCACCATCGGCTGCGTGCCGACGAAGGTGATCGGCGCCAGATCCTTCTCGCCGTCATAGCGCACGGCCTGGTTGGTCAGGCGGGCGATGGAGACCTCGCTGCCCGAGCCCAGCAGCAGCGTGTAGCCATCCGCCTCCGCCTTGACCACCTTCGACGCGCCGATCGTGCCACCGGCGCCGCCGAGGTTCTCGATCACCACGCTCTGGCCGAGCCGCTTGCCCAGCTCCGGCGCCACGGTGCGGGCGACCAGATCGACGCTGCCCCCGGCGGTGTAGCCCACCACCAGCGTGATGGGCTTGGTGGGATAGCCACCCGCCGCCTGGGCGACGGTGGCGGCGAGGGCACAACAGCTCAGGGAGGCGGCAGCGGCCGCGCGCAGCAGGGTTTTCATGGTGATTTCTCTTCCGGCAGGTGTGGTGTTGTCCGGCGATGGTAGTGAGCGCCGGGCGCGCCGGCATGCGGCTTTGGCAATGCGGGTTGCCATTTCGGCAATGGGCCGGAATGGTGCAGTTGGACGCACAAATGTGGGTCGAAAATCGACGGAGTTCGCTCCCGATTCTGCGCGCGAATCGACAGCTAAGACGCGTCCTAATCCGCCCGCTGCGCCGCCGCCCGCCAGAACGCCTCCGCCAGCGCGCGCATCGACGCCCGGGGCCGGTAGAGGCGGATGTCGAGGGCGAGGTCGGAGGCGTCGCCGCCGTCCAGATCGGCCCGCACCAGACGGCCCGTGTGGAGGTCGTCGGCAATCAGCCGGGCGGGCAGCCAGGCCAATCCCATCGACTGGCGCACCATCTCATGCACCGATTCGGCGAAATCGCTCACGGCGATCACATCGAGCCGCGCAGCCAGCTTCCGGCGTGCGATTTCCTGATTGACCATGCGGCCCATGGTCAGCGTCTCGGCGTAGGCGATCATCGGCACGGGCGCGGTACGCGTGGCGGTCTTGGCCCGGTGCAGCCGATAGGCCGGGCCGCCGCGCGCGTCGGCGGCGGACACGCAGACCAGCCGCTCCACGCCCACCGGGTGGAAGGTGTAGCGCGCGTCGTCCAGCATCACGGGCAGGTCGTGCGGGCTGTAGCAGAGCAGGAAATCGACGTCACCTTCGGTGAACAGCGCGAGGGCGTCGTGCGTGGCATGGGTGGAGATGCGCGTGCGGAAGCCGGCGCCGGCCGGGTCGTCGCGCAGCGCGTGGCGCAGGCCGGCCAGCCACGCCGGCACCATCGAGCGGGCCAGCGTCTTGCCGGTGGCGATGGTCAGCGTTTTGGCATCGGCGCGATGCGCGGCCCGCAGCGACAGGCGCGCTTCGTCGAGCGTGCGCAGCGCGGCTTCGGCGGCTTCAAGGAACTGGCGGCCCTCGGCGGTCAGCCGCACGGGAAACGCGCTCCGGTCGATCAGCGGCGCGCCGGCCCAGACCTCCAGCGCCTGCATGCGCCGGCCAAACGCCGGCGGCGTGACATTGCGCAACTCGGCCGCGCGCGCCAGGCTGCCGGCCTGCGCCAGGCAGACGAAGTCTTCGAGCCAACGGATGTGCATGGGGGGCGGCGGGCGGGGCAGGCGGGAGATCGGGCATTGTAGCGCCGGCCCCTGCGCGACTCGGTTAGAATTTTCCCCCATGGCCACCGAACCGCGCGGCGCCAAGCCGCCGCATCCCGAATACACGATCGACGAACTGGCGCGCGCGGCCGGCACCACGGTGCGCAATATCCGCTCGTACCAGGATCGCGGCCTGATCGATCCGCCCGAGCGGCGTGGCCGGGTCGGCATCTACACGCCAACCCATCTCGGGCGCCTTCGCCTGATCCATCACCTGCTGGCGCGCGGCTACACGCTCGCCAACATCATGGAGCTGCTCAAGGCCATCGTCGAAGGCCACGACCTGCGCTCCATCCTCGGGCTGGAGACGGCCATCAGCAGCCCGTGGAACAGCGAGGCGCCGCGCCATTATTCCTACCTCGCACTGGCCCGGCTGTTCGGCCGTGCGGTGTCGCGCCCGGCGCTGGCCAAGGCCATCGCGCTGGGGCTGCTGGAGCCGGACGGCTTCGGCTACCTCGCGCGCAGCCCGCGCGCGCTGATGGCCGGCGCGGAGATCGCCCGGGCCGGCTTCGGGCTGGAAGACGTGCTGGACATCATCGAGCATTCCCGCAGCCACTTCCAGGCCGTGTCCGACCGCATCGTCGGCATGGTCGTGCGCGAGCTGGACCGCTTTGGCGAAGGCCAGCTGCCGCCGCCGGCCGAGGTGCCCCGGCTGGTGGACATCCTCTGGCGCATCCGCCCGCTGGCGATGGTGGCCGTGGAGACCGAGATGATGCGTGCGCTGGAGATCTCGGCCAACAAGTACCTCGGGGACCGCGTCGCCGCGATCCTTGAACACCTGCACGATCCCGCCGCGCCTCCCTCGGAACCTCCCGCCGAGCCCCGCAGCTAGGCCGCGCTGCGGATCGACGGCGCGCGCGTGCTGGCCCCGGCCTGCAGCGCGGTCTGCTCGATCTCCTCGATCAGCGGCCCGATCCGGTTCAGTTCGGCCCGGTTGTCCTCGTCCCACGGATGGAAACCCGGCCGGAAGTAGTCGAACCATTCCGGGATCATCTTGCGCAGCACACCCGGCGCGCCCCAGAGGAAGTTGACGACCTTGCCGAAGCCGGGCAGCTTGTGGCGGCAGGTCTTGTCCGCCATCACCAGCCGCACGTGGAAGACGAAGACCAGCGCCCAGAACGTGACCGTGGTGGTCAGCATGGTGAACGCGCGCAGCAGGTAGCGGTACGGGCCGGGCTTCATCACGGCGTTCCAGACGTCATAGGCCACGGCCTTGTGCTCGGTTTCCTCGAGCGCGTGCCAGGTCCACACCTGCCGGTAGCCCGGCTCCGAACGGCCCATGTGGCGCGGGTCGGACAGCATGCCGCCGGCCAGCATCGCCGTGTAGTGCTCCAGCGCGATGGTGTGCGCGAGCTGCCACGAGTGCGGCAGGATCTTGCGCAGCAAATTCAACAGTTTTGATACAAAGTTGTCGAGCTGGCTCGCCGGCAGGCCCGCGTCGTCGAGCAGCCGGTTGTAGAGGATGTGCTCGCGCGTGTGCATCGCCTCCTGGCCGATGAAACCGGCCACGGCGCGCTTCAGCTCCGGGTCGGTGAGCTGGTCGCGGTAGTGGCGCACGCTGTCCATGAAGAAGCGCTCGCCGGCCGGGAAGAAGATCGACAGCGCGTTGATGAAGTGGGTGACGTGGGGGCCGCGCTCGTGCCAGTCGCTGATGCGGGCTGGCGGGAGGTGCGGATGCACGTCGCGACGGACTGGCATCATGATGTGAGCTCCTTGATCGAAAGCGGACGGCCTGCGCCGGCGGCGTCCAGGAACGGCAGGAGGTCGGTCGCCACGCGGTGCGGGTCTTCCTCCATCGGGATATGGCCCAGGCCGGCGTAGCGGCGCAGGGTGGCGTCGGGCAGCCGCGCCAGGAAGGCGTCGGCGTGCGCGGGCGGAATCCAGCGGTCGCGGTCGCCCCACAGCACCAGCGTCGGCGCGCGCACGCCGGCCAGCAGGTCGGTGGCGAGGTCGGCGAAATCGAGCTTCGGCACCATCCGGCCGATGGCCTCGCGGCTGCCCTCGGCGTAGAAGAAATCGACATAGCGCCGGAAGGTGGCCTCGGGCACGCGCGAGGCGTCGCCGTACACATCGCGCGTGGCCGCCCGGATGATCCACTCGGGCAGCAGGCGCGGCGCCGACCAGCGCACCAGCGCGTGGCGGAACAGATCTATATAGATAGGGAGTTGCATCGGGAAACCGGCCGCATCGATCAGCACCAGCCGGTTGACCAGCGACGGGCGGCGCACGGCCAGGTCCCAGGCGATCAGCCCGCCCAGCGAGTTGCCGATCAGCGTGGCGCGCGAGACCTGCACGGCGGCCAGGAAGGCGTCGATGAAGTCGCGGTAGACGTGGATGTCCATCGTCACCACGCGGCCGCGTGCGTCGCGCAGCGGTCCGGTCAGGCCGAACGGGGCGATGTCGAGCCGCAGCACGCGGTAGCGCTGGCGCAGCGAAGGCATCAGCCCTTCCCAGGTGTGCAGGGACGCGCCGAAACCATGGATCAGCACCAGCGGCTCGCCCTCGGGCACGCCCTCCTCGGTGTAGTGGACCAGCGCGCCCATCACCTGCACCCAGCGCGAGGCCGGCAGCGCGTAGCGGCGCGCCAGCGTAGCGCGGGACAGGCTGAAGAAGCCCACCCGCCCCTGCCCGAACCAGCGCGTGAACGCGCCCGGCGGCGCCTGCAGCGCGGCTTCCCGCGGCAACGCGGCGCGGGTCATGCGCGCTCTCCTTCGCTGGCCGCCGCCGGCGTGCCGTCCGGCATCAGCGTCTTGCGCTTGCGGCGCGTCTCGCGCACCACCAGCGACTGGTACGCCGCCGGCAGCAGGCGCGCCATGGCGTCTGCCGCGTACGCATCGGGCCCCACCAGCACGCGCCGCTTGTTGGCGCGCACGCCGTCCAGGATGATGCCGGCGGCCTTCTCGGGCGTGGTGATGAAGAACTTCTCGAACGCCTCACGGCCCTGCTGGGCATCGCGCACAAGCAGGCCGTTCACGCTCGGCGAGACGCGGCTGTCGCGCGCGATGTTGGTCTTGATGCCGCCCGGGTGCACCGTGGTGGCCGAGACGCCGCACTCCATCAGGTCGAGTTCCTGCCGCAGCGACTCCGTGAAGCCGCGCACCGCGTACTTGCTGGCGTTGTACGCGCCCATGCCGGGCTGCGCGAAGAGGCCGAACACGCTCGAGGTGTTGACGATGTGGCCCTCGCCGCTGGCCTTGAGATGCGGCAGGAAGGCCTTCGTGCCATGGACCACGCCCCAGAAGTTGATGCCGATGATCCAGTCGAGATCGTCGTACTGCATGCCGTCCACGGTGCTGGACAGCGCCACGCCGGCGTTGTTGAAGATCAGGTTGACGCGGCCATGCGCGGCGGCCACGTCGTCTGCCCAGGCGTGGACGGCGGCGCGGTCCGCCACATCGACGAGGTGCGCCGTTATCGTCACACCCGGCGCATGGCGCGCGACCTGCGCAGCGGTTTCCGCCAGCCCCGCCTCGTTGCAATCGGAAATCGCCACGTGGCAGCCCTCCTGCGCGAGCTGGATCGCCAGGCATCGGCCCATGCCCGAACCGGCGCCGGTGATGGCGGCCACCTTGTTTCGAAACACCTTCATGCGGGTCTCCTCTTTTATTTGGCGTGTGGGGCTAGACGCGGATCGCGTCGGCGTCCTCGGGCTGCGGCATGCCAGTCGGCTGCCGTGCCGGCCATCGCTCGTAATCGGCCGGTTGGAAAGCCTGCGTGGCGCGGCGGAACTGCCAGGTGAAGCCCGGCCACAGCGTGGTGTTCTTGCCGTTGCGTGGGTCGATGTACCAGCTGGCGCAGCCGCCGGCGCTCCAGATGGCGTGGCCGAGCTTCTGCTGGATGTTGCGGTTGAAGGCGGCCTGCACGGGCGGGCGCACGTCCACGGCCTGGAGGCGGGCCTGACGCATGTGGCGCAGCGCGTCCAGCACGTAGTTCACCTGCGACTCGATCATGAACACCATCGAGCTGTGGCCCAGGCCGGTGTTTGGGCCGACGATCAGGAACAGGTTCGGGAAGCCGGCCACGGTGGTGCCGAGGTAGGCCTGCGCGCCATCGCGCCAGGCATCGAGCAGGTCTTCGCCGTCGCGGCCGACGATCACGCCGCGCGGCAGAGGGTCCGTGGCGTGGAAGCCGGTGCCGAGGATGATGCAGTCCGCCGGGCGGCGCGTGCCGTCGCGCATGACGATGGCGTCCGCCTCGACGTGGTCGATGCCGGTGGTCACCACGTCCACGTTGGGCCGCATCAGCGCCGGGTAGTAATCGTTCGAAATCAGCACGCGCTTGCAGCCGATGGTGTAGTCCGGCGTCAGCGTGGCGCGCAGGGTCGGGTCCGGCACCTGCCGCCGGAGATGGCGGCGCGCGATGCGCTCCACCGCCTTCATCAGCTTCGGATGGAGCACGAAGCCGAGCACGCGCGATTCGAGCATCCAGTAGATCCCCGTGCGCGCCAGCGCCTGCGTGAACGGCAGGTGACGGAACAGCCAGCGCTCGGTGGCGGAGACCGGCCGGTCCGGCTTCGGCATGATCCACGGCGGGGTGCGCTGGTAGAGGTCGAGCTGATCGACGAGCGGCGCGATCTGCGGCACGAACTGGATCGCGCTGGCACCGGTGCCGATCACGGCAACGCGCTTGCCGGCCAGCGGCGTGTCATGGCGCCACTGCTGCGAGTGGAACATCGCGCCCGCAAAGGTATCGAGGCCGGGAATATTGGGGATCGATGGCCGGCTCAGGCCGCCCATCCCCGACACCAGCACCCGCGCCCGCACGCGCCGGCCATCGGCCATGCGCAGGCGCCAGCAGCCTGCCGGGGCGTCCCAGGTGGCCTGCTGGAGCGAATGCCCAAGGCGCAGGTGAGGGCGCAGGCCGAAGCGGTCCGTGCAGTGTTCCAGGTAGGCGCGGATTTCCGGCTGGGTCGAGAACATGCGCGACCAGTCCGGGTTCGGCGCGAACGAGAACGAATAGAGGTGCGATTGCACATCGCAGGCACAGCCGGGGTAGTGGTTGTCGCGCCAGGTGCCGCCCACCGCCTCGGCCTGCTCGAAGATCAGGAAATCGTCTTCGCCAGACTGCTTGAGGCGGATGGCCATGCCCAGCCCGGCAAAGCCGCTGCCGATGATGGCGATGTCGCAGGTGACTTCGGTGCCAAGACCGGCCGGCAGGTCCACGGGTGCGTTCATAGAGGGCGTTCCGGTGGGTGCGCTGGCGGCGCCGGCTGGCGGCGGTTCGTTAGCGACACCGTTTATTGTGACATTGGTCGATGTCATCATAGGTAGCGCTTCCGGGGCCGGTCAATCCGATGGCTTGAAGGATTGCTCTATTTTTGGGGGATTTCCAGTGTCGTAGCCATCACATAAAACGATGACGCAGCGATGGGCGCAGCAGTGGGTACGGATGTCAGCCGCGCGTTTGAAACCGAAGTGGAAGTCGAAATTATTCTCGGGCGCTTAGGCAGAATCGCAACGCCGTCATCCCAAGAACAAAAACGGAGACACCGCATGCCCCGACCAGCTTCCCTCGCCCCACCCCAACGACCCGCGCGTCGCGCATTCCTGAAGGTTGGCGCCGGCTTCTCGGCGGCCATCGCCTGCTCGGCGCTGTTCCCGGCACTGACCGGCTGCACGCCCGCCGATGCGCCGGAGGCCGGCATGGCGTTCCTGCGCCCGGCCGATGTGACCCTGTTTCGCGCCCTGCTGCCCGCCATCGCCAGCGATCTGGCCACGGTGGACGCCGCCACGCACGAGACGCGGCTGGCCGCCGCCGTAAGGAACATCGACGGAACCATCGCCGCGATGGATCAGAACGGGCGCGGGGAACTACGCAAGCTGCTTGACCTGCTGGCCAGCACGCCGCTGCGCTGGGCCGTGGCGGGCGTTCGGTCGCCGTGGGAGCAGGCCACGCCCGATGCGGTGCGCGCCTTCCTCGCGCGCTGGCGCGCCAGCCGTTTCGAGACGCTCAACGCGGGCGGCGTGGTGCTGGTCAAGCTGGCCAGCGTCGCCTACTTCGTGCTGCCGGGCACCTGGGCTGCGAGCGGCTATCCCGGCCCGAATCCCGCGGTCTATCGCGCCCTCCACAGCTAAGGCTCCCGCTCATGGCCATCGACGATATTTACAGCGCCGGCATCGCGTCCGGCTGGAAGGTGCTGGACGCCGCCACATTCACCGCGCCGCGCACGCTCGACACTGACGTGGCCATCATCGGCACCGGTGCGGGCGGCGGCATGGCCGCCGAAATCCTCAGCGAAGCGGGCCTGCGGGTGCTGCTGCTCGAGGAAGGCGGGCTGCATACCTCGAACAGCTTCCGGGACATGGACGAGGCGCGCGCCTATCGCGATCTCTACCAGGAGGCGGCCGCCCGGGCGACGTCGGACGGTGCGATCGCCGTGCTGCAGGGGCGCTCGGTGGGCGGCAGCACCACGGTCAACTGGTCGTCCAGCTTCCGCACGCCGTCCCGGACGCTGGCGCACTGGGCCAGCGAACACGCGGTGACGGGCCACAGCGAGGCCGAGATGGCGCCGTGGTTCGCGCGCATCGAGGCCCGGCTCGGCATGGCGCCATGGGCGATGGCACCGAATCCGAACAACGCGGTGCTCAAGCGGGGCTGCGACCAGCTCGGCTGGGAATCGCACGTGATTCCGCGCAATGTGAAGGGGTGCTGGAACTCCGGCTATTGCGGCTTCGGCTGCCCGGTCAACGCCAAGCAGTCGATGCTGGTATCGACGATTCCCAACGCGCTCGCCCACGGCGCCACGCTGATCCACCGCGTGCGGGTACGCAAGCTCGACCATGACGGCAAGGCCGTGCACGGGCTGACGGGCGAGGCCCTCGGCTTCGACGGCTATACGCCGACCGGCGTCACGCTGACCGTGCGGGCACGCCATGTGGTGGTGGCGGGCGGGGCCATCAACTCGCCGGCGCTACTGCTGCGTTCGGGGGTGCCGGATCCGCACGATCTTGTCGGTCGTCGCACGTTTATTCATCCGGTGAATTTGAGCATTGCGGAAATGCCGGAGCTTATCGAACCGTACTATGGGGCGCCCCAATCCATCGCCTCGGACGAATTTCAGTGGCGCAATGGCGCCACCGGCCCGATGGGCTACAAGCTGGAGGTCCCGCCGATGTTCCCCGGCATCAGCGCTGGCGTGCTCAACAATTTTGGCGATGCGCTGCGCCGCGAGATGGCCGCGTTGCCGCACACCAACGCCATGCTGGCGCTGTTGCGCGACGGCTTCGTGCCGGATAGCCCCGGCGGCCGGGTGCGCGTGGCCGACGACGGCAGCCCGGTGCTGGACTACGCGCTGAGCGACTACGTCTGGGACGGCGTGCGCCGCGCCTGGCTGAGCATGGCCGAGGCCCAGTTCGCCGCTGGCGCCAAAAAGGTGCGTCCCGCCCATCTGGACGCCGCCTGGTACACCAGCTGGCCGCAGGCGCGCGACGCCATCCAGACCCTGCCCCTGAAGCCGTTCCGTGCCCTGCTGTTCACCGCCCACCTGATGGGCGGCTGCGCGATGAGCGACGACCCGGCGCACGGCGTGGTCGATAGCCAGGGCCGGCATCACCATTTGTCCAATTTGTCTGTGTGCGACGGGTCAGTGTTTCCTACGAGCATCGGGGCGAATCCCCAGTTGTCAGTTTTCGCATTGACGGCGCAAAATGGTATGTCGCTAGCAGCTCGCATCACGGCGTGATGGGATCGGCGGCGGCCCGCTCGGGGGGGCGGTAGCGTTGGGTTGGGGATCGCGCAGCGGAGGCAAACCGCCGCCAGGCTTGGCATCACAAGGCATGGCGGAGGCCCGGCGACTGTGGCGACCCTACGGATTCGCGTAGGTTTTCTGCCTGGCGGATCGGTACTCGCGGTCTAGAGGAACTCTTCGAAAATTGCACTTGTGAAACAGTCGAGGCGGTGAAGTAGGCTTCGTACAACCGTTTCAAGCATCCGTACGCCGACAGAGCAACGGAGCCACAGTGGTAGTGGATATTTGCAGGGGTCCACAGCAGTAATTTTGCGAGAGACACCCCATGAAGACCGGCAAAAGCACGGCAGGCGATACCAAGGCGCGGATCCTGGATGCGACCGAGAAGCTGTTCATCGAAGTGGGCTACGAAGCGACCTCCCTGCGGCAAGTCACGTCGCGGGCGATCGTCAATCTCGCAGCCGTCAACTACCACTTCCGCAGCAAGGAAATGATGATGCAGGCGGTGCTCGGCCGCCGGCTGGATCCACTCAACACGCGGCGACTGGCGCTCCTCGATGCCTGCGAGGCCCGCTGGCCCGGCCACGCCATCCGCTGCGAACACGTGATGGGCGCGCTGTTCGTGCCCGCGCTGCAGATGGCACGCCAGCCCGAGATCGGCGGTCCGTCCTTCCTGCGCCTGCTCGGGCGGGTGTACTCGGACACCTCGCCATTCATCCAGTCCTACCTGATGGGGCACTACGCTCCGGTCTTCGGGCGCTTCTTCGAAGCCTTCGCCCTGGCGCTGCCGGACGTGCCACGCCAGGAACTCGGCTGGCGCCTGCATTTCGCGCTCAAGGCGCTGGCCGGCGTGCTGGCCGGCGACGAACTCGGCAACCTGATGCCGGCGTTCACGCAGGGCAAGAGCATGAGCGATGCGCACGTGCTGGCCCAGCTGACGTCGATGGTGGTGGCAGCCCTCAAGGCGCCCTCGCCCGAGACGCAGGAGCTGGGCGCGCTGCAGGACGTGTTCGACATCGGCGATGCTCAGCAGGCCGATGAGCAGGCACATATGGCGGCCCTGGCCGCCACCGTGGAGGACGAGGCCCACCAGGCCGCCGTTGCCACGGCCGCCGCCGTGAACCGTGCCCGACGCGGCACGCGCACGGTACGCAACGAAGGGGCCACGCGCGCGGCCACCGCCAGCCTGGCGGTACGCCGCGAGATGTGTCCCGCTTTCCCCAGCAATCCGCTCGACGACTGGATGCGCACCCGCTCCAGAAACTAGCCGTGCGCGCGACGACCCGCGTCGCGCCGGGATTGCCCTGATTCGAGATCGATTCTTTTCGCCACGCCACCGCGAGGCGTGACGCCCTGCGCGCCACGCACGGGCGCCCTGCTGCCCGCCATTTGCCCACGCCTTGCACAACAACAGACAAGAGACACGCGATGAAGCCATTACATCTGGTCGCCGCCATCGGCGCCGTCATCGGCCTGCTGGCCACGCAACACGTTGGCCTGCCGCTGGCCCGCGCCCAGACCGCGCCGCCGGCCGCCCCAACCATGAGCGCCCCCGCCGCAGCACCGGGTACGCGCGCCGCCACGCCCTATGACGGCATCCCGGCCGCCCAGCAGTCGGCGCTGTTCTCGAAGCAGGTTGCCAGCGGCGAGCTGGCCGCGCTGCCCGATGCGCAGCTACTGGCCACCTTCGACGCCCTGCAGCCCGAGACCCTGCTGATGTGGGCGCGCGCCGAGATGAGCCGCTATCCCGAATACGAATACTGGATGACCCGCCAGGAGCGCCTCAATGGCCAGTGGCAGGACACCCCGGCGCGGATGATGATCCGCTACCGCCACCAGCCGCGCCAGCTCTACGCCAAGTGGCTGCCCAACGGCGTGCAGTCCGGGCAGGAAATTCTCTATGACGAGACCCGCCGCAAGGACGAGATGTACGGCCACCTGGGCGGCATCATGGGCTTCACGTCGATGTGGATCTCGCTCGATGGCACGCTCGCCAAGTCTCAGTCGAACCATACGGTCCGCGACTTGGGCTTCCAGTTCGTGCTGTCGATGCTCGAACGCGACGCGCGCTCGCTGCGCGCCGCCGGCCTCTCCGAAAAGTACAACCGGGCCGAGATCGTGCGCGAACAGGGCGTGCGCATGGTGGCGCTGACCTGGGACCTCCCCGAGGGCGCGCCCAAGTACTACGCCAAGAAGGTGCAGCTGATGCTGGATCTCAAGCACCCGTGGCCGCGCGTGGAAACCGCGTGGGACGCGGACGGCAACATGGTCGAGAAGATCGTGTTCGAGCGCGCGGTGAAGAAGACCTTCGACGCCGCCACGTTCGACCCCGCCAACAGCGAATACAAGTTCTGACCGCCGCGCGAGTGCGTACGCCGGGCGTTTGAATGTGGACGCAGGGGCCTCCGCACACGGTTTGAACGCTGGGCCCCCGCGCTTGCACGGCAACGCTGACAGACCGGCCACCGGTGTTTGGAACGAGCGCTCTATTGACGCTCAAACGCGCCAGACGCGAGAGTCCGACCCACCGCGAGAGATCCGCAACAAGCGGACCGCCGGTCATAACAACATGGAGACAAGTCATGTCCGAGCTGCACCTTCGGCCCGCGCCACATCGCGCCCCTAACAGCGCCCTTAGCTTCGCCGCCATCCTGGCTGGGGTAAGCCTGACGCTCACGCTGGCCGCTTGCGGCGGCGGGGGCGATGACCCGGGCACCGCCGCGCCCGCCGCCGCCCAGCAGTGCGGCGCCACCAACAGCTGCCCCGCCACCGGCCCCACGCAGAACCAGCCCGTGGCCGCGCTGTGCCCGGACACGCTCGACTACAACACCACCTACACGGGCGGCTCCGGCGCTGGCGAACTCGTGAAGATGCAGTTCGACTCCACGCAGGGCACCTACCGCATCCAGATCCTCGAATCGGCCGTGCCGAAGGCCACCAACGACATCTACCCGACGCGCGGCGGCGTGACGCTGACCGGCACGATGGCGCATCCCACGCGCCCGCTGCCCACCCCGGCGCAGAACCAGTGCGCCTACGAGCTGAAGACGGCCACGGCCTCCGACGGCGTCTCGCAGGCGCTGATCGACCCGGCCAACCCGCCGATCATCTTCGTCGGCAACGGCGTGGCGGGCGGCGGCATTCCGGGGGCGACGATCGAGTACGCCGGCATCTTCGGCATCGGCGCGATCCCGAAGACCACCTTTCCGATGTACCCGGTGCTGGCCTTCGCCCAGACCGAGACCGACTTCGCCAAGGTGGCCGGCACCTACAACGTGCTCGGCTACCACCTCGTGCCGTCCGGTGGCGAGCTGTTCCCGGCCGGCTACTTCCTGCCTGCCACGGCGCAGACCGTGGAGACGCTCAATGCCGATGGCACCTGTCACGCATCGAGCGGCAACTGCGTGACCACAGGCCAGCCGTGGAAGCTGCGCGGGGGCACCGACGGCGCGTTCGACAGCGACAACGCCAATAGCACCCAGCCCTACCCGCATTTCTTCGACAAGGCCTTCCTGCAGGACCCCAACAGTCTCGCCAAGGGCGTGCTGGTGGTCGGCAAGCTCGACGGCGCGCAGGTGCCGCTGCTGATCCGCGTCGGCTATGCCCGCATCGACCTGGCGGCGAACATCCTCAGCGTGGATGACGAATCGGGCCTGGCGCTGCTCTCGCCCACCACCGCCACCACGCAGGCGGCGATGCAGGGCAGCTACATCGGCTCGGGCAGCGACTTCAAGTACCTGTCGTCGATCGTCCACGACAACCTCGTCGCGCTGATCGATCCGCAGGACTCGTCGCTCAAGCCGGTGGGCGGCTTCCAGATGGACTTCACGCAGGCCACCCAGCCCGGCGTAGTGGCCACCACCGACAACAGCGGCGTCACCGGCAAGCTGATCACCACCGGCCCGGTCTACGCGCACCTGTTCGGCCCCGCCGCGAGCCCCACGTTCCGCGTGAGCGCGCTGGCCAGCCGCTGATTCCGCACCCCACACCATAAGAAAGACCAAGGAGACGCCTCATGCCCCAACTGCCCTCCCCGCTTCCTGACTCGCTCCCCGTCCCCCGTCGCCAACCGTGGCTGGGCCGGCTCGCGCTGGTACTCGGCGCCACCGCCCTGCTCGCCGCCTGCGGTGGCGGCGGGGACAGCGGCGGTGGCACCGCCACGCCGGCCGCCGCGCCGGTGCGGCTGTGCCCGAGCGCCATCGACTATTCCACGCCCTACATCGGCGGCACGGGTTCGGGCGAACTGGTCAAGGTGCAGATCGATACCACCCAGCGCACCTGGGCTGTCACCTTCCTCGATTCATCGGTGCCGCGCACCACGGGCACCATCAAGCCGACCCGCTCCGACCCCACCGGCGGCAAGAACGTGATGACCGGCACGCTGGCCAAGGAAACCGGTCTGCCGACGGAGAAGCTCAACCAGTGCGCGTTCCAGCTGCTCGGCGCCAGCCTCGACCCGGCCCGGCCGGCGCGGCTGTTCATCGGGCAGGGCGTGATGGGCGGCACCATCCCGGGCGCGCGCATCCAGTTCAACGGCATCGCCGGCGCGGGCTCGGTGCCGGACACCACCTTCCCGTTCTTCCAGTTCATCGGCTTCGCGCAGACCGAGACCGACCTGACCAAGATTGCCGGAAGCTACAACGGCTCGGGCTTCCATGAGGTGCCATCGAAGAAGTTCCAGATGGTGGCGCAGGACTACCGCATGGCGCTGGCGGCCGATGGCTCGTTCACGGTGTGCGACAACAAGGCCGGCGGCACCTGCAAGCAGCGCGGCGACAAGTTCGTGCCGCAGGACAACGGCACCCTGCTCTCCACGCGCTACGAGGGCGAACTGCCGCCGACGCTGGGCGCCGTGCTGGGCCGCGCCTACCTGATCGTCGGCAAGCTGGCCGGGCACCTCGTGCCGATCATGATCCGGGTGGGCTTTGCCAACGACGACTTCACCCAGTTGCCGGTGGGCGCCGACGACGAGATCGGCATCGGCATGATGGCGCAGGCGGTCTCCGCGCCGCAGGGCACCTACAACGCCGAGTACGTGGGGGTGGACAGCAACTTCGAGTACCGCGTGACGGCACTGGTCGATGGCGACGCGGCCATGCTCGACCCGTTCCGCGCCTCGGACGCCACGCTGGCCACGGCGATGAAGCTCGACTTCTCGCAGACGGTGCCCGGCGTGGTCACCACCACTCGCAAGGACGTCGGCGCCAGCGGCCCCAAGGGCAAGTTCATGTTCACCGGCCCACGCGGCGTGTTCGGCTTCGTCGAGGACCGCAACGGCTCGCCCTACTTCACCGTCGGCGCGTTTGTCGAATAACGGACAGGAGACACAACATGACCCTGCACCGCCTGTTCGCCCGCCTCGCCACCATCGCCACGCTGGCCGCGTGCGCCGGCATGCCGACCGCCCACGCCCAGAAAGCCGGGGACAACGTCGTCTCGGCCGGCTGGTTCCATATCCAGACCCACGGCACGAGCCCGCCGCTGACCACCAGCGTGGTGGACGTGCCGATCAACTACCCGCTCGGCCTGCCCTCCACGTTCACGGCGCCGGGCAGCGGCCTGTCGACGTCGAATGCCGATACGCTGGGGCTGACCTTCAGCCACTTCGTCACGGACCATATCGCCGTGACGGCCGTGGGTGGCATTCCGCCCGAGTTCAAGCTGTACGGCCACGGCGAGCTGATCCCGCCGGGGCCCGCCGGCGCACTGGGGCGGCAGAGCCTGGGCGATCCGTCGCTGAACCCGATCATCACGCGCGCCCGCCAGTGGAGCCCTGCCGCGATGGTCCAGTACCACTTCCTGGAGCCGGGCACGCGCTTCCGGCCGTTCCTGGGGGTGGGCGTGTCGTACAACTTCTTCACCGATATCCGCGTGAATCCGGCCTTCGCGGAGTCGGTCAACAACAACCTTGGCGCGGTGCTGGCGGCCGGCGCCGGTATCCCGGGGCCGACTTCGGTCCATGCCGATGCCTCGTCGTCGTGGGCGCCGGTGTTCAACGTCGGCGGCACCTACAACTTCAACGAGCACTGGGGCGTGACGGCGGCGGTGACCTACATCCCGCTGAAGAGCACCTCGACGATGACCATCAAGGCGTCTGACGGCACCACGCTGTCCACCTCGAAGACGAAGCTCGAACCGAATCCGATCATCTTCTTCCTGGCGGCGACGTACAAGTTCTGATCCGGCGCTCCCAAGCAAAAAGGGCGAAGCTCGCGCTTCGCCCTTTTTGCATCTGCGTTGCCGCAGTCCTTACTGTGCCGAGGTGCCCGTCGGCGGCGTGGTGGCCTGCGCCACTGCACCCGTCTCGGTCAGCCCGCCGCCCAGCGCGCGGTACAGGTCGATCGAGTTGACCAGACGCAACTGCCGCGCCTGGATCAGCGCCTGCTCGGCGGAGAACAGCTGGCGCTGCGCGTCGAGTTCGTCCAGATAGCTCGCCACGCCGCTGCGGAAGCGCAGCCGGGACAGCTCGTAGCGCGCCGATTCCGCGTCGCGCTGCTGCTGCTGGCCGGCCACCTGCTCTTCAAGCGTGCCGCGCGCCACGAGGGCGTCGGCCACTTCGCTGAAGGCCACCTGGATGGTCTTCTCGTAGTTGGCCACCTGGATGTTCTTGCGCACGTTCGCCAGGTCGAGGTTCGACAGATTGCGGCCGTAGTCGAAGATCGGCAGCACCAGCTGCGGCGAGAACGACCAGATGTTGGCGCCGGAGTCGAACAGGTTGGTGAACGAGGTGCTGATGTTGCCGGCGCTCGCGGTCATCGTGATGCGCGGGAAGAACGCCGCCCGCGCCGCGCCGATGTTGGCGTTAGCCGACAGCAGGGCCTGCTCGGCCTGGCGGATGTCCGGACGCTGCGTCAGCAGATCGGACGGCAAGCCTTCCGGGATGTCGCTGATGATGTGCTCGTCGGACAGCTGCATCGGTGCCGGCAGGTTGGCAATCTCGCCGATCGGCTTGCCCACCAGCACTTCCAGCGCGTTCTGCGCCTGCGCACGCTGGCGCGCCAGCTGCGCGGCGGCCACGCGGGCCTGCGCCACGAGCGACTCGTTGTCGCGCAGATCCAGGGCCGAGGTGGCCCCCGCATCGAAACGCCGCTTCGCCAGCTCGAACGTGCTCTGGCGCGCTTCCAGCGTGTTGCGGGCCAGGTCGTACTGCTCGGCCGCCGCGCGCTCGGCGAGATAGGCCTTGGCGACTTCGGACACCAGCGAGATGTAGGCGGCGCGATGGGCCTCCTCGGTGCTCAGGTACTGGGCCAGCGCGGCGTTCGACAGGCTGCGGACGCGCCCGAAGAAGTCCAGCTCCCACTGGGTCACCGACAGGCCCACCTGGTAGATGTTGCCCGTGAACGATTGATCGACGCCCGAGGTTGCCCCGGAGAACCGGCCGCGCTGGAAGCTCGCGTTGCCGTTCAGGGTCGGCAGCAGGTCCGCGCGCTGGATCCGATACTGCGCGCGCGCTTCCTCGATACGCAAGGCCGCCGTGCGCAGGTCGCGGTTGTTCTCCAGCGCCGTGGCGATCAGCCCCTGCAGGCGCGGATCGGTGAAGAAGTCGCGCCAGCCGATGTCCGTGGCGCGGCGGGTCTCGCCGCTCTTCACCTCGGCCGATGCGTAGCCCTCCGGCGCCGCCGGAAAGCCAGCCGCGACCGGCGCGGCCGGACGGTCATAGTGCGGCGCCAGCGTGCAGCCCGTCAGCACGCCGGCCACCAGCAGCAGTGTGGTCAGTGTCTTGGTCATGTCAGTTTTTCTCCTGGGCTTCTTCCAGGCGCGCGCGTTCCCGCTCGTGCTGGCTCGCGCTGCCCTTGAAGCGGCCGCGCACCACCACGAAGAATACCGGCACCAGGAAAATCGCCAGCACCGTGGCCGTGATCATCCCGCCCATCACGCCCGTCCCGATGGCGCGCTGGCTGCCCGAGCCTGCGCCGGTGGCAATCGCCAGCGGCAGCACGCCCAGGATAAATGCGAACGACGTCATCAGGATCGGCCGGAAGCGCAGGTGCACCGCCTCGAGCGTCGCCTCGACCAGCCCCTTGCCCTGGGCCTGCAGGTCCTTGGCGAACTCCACGATCAGAATGGCGTTCTTCGCCGAGAGGCCGATCGTCGCGATCAGGCCCACCTTGAAGTACACGTCGTTGGGCATGCCGCGCAGCGTCACGCCGAGCAGCGCGCCGAGCACGCCCAGCGGCACCACCAGCAGCACCGCCACCGGGATCGACCAGCTCTCATACAGCGCGGCCAGGCACAGGAACACGATCACCAGCGACAGCGTGTAGAGAATCGGCTCCTGCGAACCGGCCAGGCGCTCTTCATACGACTGGCCCGACCACTCGAAGCCGAAGCCCGGCGGCAGCTTGGCGAAGTTTTCCTCCATCACGCGCATGGCCTCGCCCGTGGACTTGCCCGGCGCAGCCTGGCCAGCCAGCTTCACGGCCGGCATGCCGTTGTAGCGCTCCAGGCGCGGCGAGCCCATGATCCACTGCGACGTGGCGAACGCGGCAAACGCCACCATGTCGCCATTGGCATTGCGCACGCGCAGCTTGGTCAGGTCGTCCGGCAATTGCCGGTCCGCGCCCTCAGCCTGCACGATCACGCGGCGCACGCGGCCTTCATAGATGAAGTCATTCACGTACGAGGAACCGAAGGCGATGGTCAGCGTGGCGTTGATATCCGCCACCGTCACGCCCAGCGCCCGCGCCTTTTCGCGGTCGATGTCGATGCGCAGCTGCGGCGCGTCTTCCTGGCCCTCCGGGCGCACGCCCTGGAGCACCGGATTCTGCGCCGCCATGCCGAGCATCTGGTTACGCGCTTCCATCAGCTTGGCGTGGCCCTGCCCCGTGCGGTCCTGCAGGCGGAAGTCGAAGCCCGACGAATTGCCGAGTTCCGAGATCGCAGGCGGGTTCAGCGGGAAGATGATCGCATCCTTGATGAACGACAGCGCGCCGAATGCCCGGCCCACCAGCGCCTGGGCGGTCTGGTCCGCGCCGGGGCGCTCCTTCCAGTCCTTGAGCCGCACGAAGGCGATACCGCCGTTCTGGCCACGGCCGAAGAACGAGAAGCCCGCCACCGTGATCATCTGGTCGACGACCTTCGACTCCTTCTGCAGGTAGTAGTCCTCGATCTGCTTGAGCACGCCGATGGTGCGCTCCTGCGTGGCGCCCTGCGGGAGCTGCACGACCGTGATCATGTAGCCCTGGTCCTCATCGGGCAGGAACGACGACGGCAGGCGCTGGAACAGCAGCACCACGCCGGCGATGATCACCGCGTAGATGATCAGGTAGCGGCCCGAGCGCTTCAGGATGCGCGCGACCATGCCCTGGTAGCCGGTGGACGCCGTGGCGAACGTGCGGTTGAACCAGCCGAAGAAGCCCTTCTTCTCTTCGTGATGGCCGGCCTCGACCGGCTTGAGCAGCGTGGCGCACAGCGCCGGGGTCAGCGTCAGCGCCAGCACGGCCGAGAACGCCATCGAGGCGATCAGCGACAGCGAGAACTGGCGGTAGATGTTGCCGACCGAGCCCGAGAAGAAGGCCATCGGGATGAACACGGCGGTCAGCACCAGCGTGATGCCGACGATGGCGCCCGTGATCTGGCCCATGGCCTTGCGGGTGGCCTGGCGGGGCGAGAGCCCCTCCTCGCTCATGATCCGCTCGACGTTCTCGACGACCACGATGGCATCGTCCACCAGGATACCGATGGCCAGCACCATGCCGAACATCGTCAGCACGTTGATGGAGAAGCCGAAGGCCAGCATCGCCCCGAACGTGCCGAGCAGCGCCACCGGCACCACCAGCGTCGGGATCAGCGTGGCGCGGAAGTTCTGGAGGAACAGGTACATCACCAGGAACACCAGCACCACGGCTTCGAGCAGCGTCTTGACCACTTCCTCGATCGAGATCTTCACGAAGGCGGAGGTGTCGTACGGCACGCTGAACTCGTAGTCCGGCGGGAAGTAGCGTTGCAGCTCTTCCATCTTCGCGCGCACGGCGGTGGCCGTGGCCAGCGCGTTACCCGTGGGCGCGAGCTTGATGGCGATGGCCGACGCCGGCTTGCCGTTGATGCGGGCCAGCGTGGAGTAGTCCGCGCCGCCCAGTTCCACACGGCCTACGTCCTTGATGCGCACCGACGACCCATCCGGGTTCGTGCGCAGCAGGATGTTGGCGAACTGCTCGGGCGTGGTCAGCCGGCTTTCCGTGCTCACCGTGGCGTTCAGCTCCGTGCCCCGGGGCGACGGCGTGCCGCCCAGTTCGCCCACGGCGACCTGGATGTTCTGCTCGGAAACCGCCGCGGTCACGTCCAGCGGCGTCAGGTTGTAGCCGGTCAGCTTGGCCGGATCCAGCCAGACGCGCATGGCGTACTCGGTACCGAACAGGTCGGCCGAGCCCACGCCGGGCACGCGGCGGATGGAGTCCACCACCTGCGCGGAGACGAAGTTACCGAGCGCGATCGCATCCGTATTGCCGGACTTGGACGAGACCGTGATGAACATCATGTAGTTGTTGCCGGCCTTGTCCACCTTCACGCCCTGCTGGCGCACCTCCGCCGGCAAGCGCGCTTCCACGCGCTTGAGGCGGTTCTGCACCTCCACGGAGTTCAGGTCGACGTTCGAGCCCGGCGCGAACGCGATGTTGATCGACGCCAGCCCGGACGCCTCGCTTTGCGACTCGTAGTACAGCAGGTTCGGCGCGCCGTTGAGTTCCTGCTCGATCACGGACACCACCGAGTCCTCGATGGTCTTGGCGGACGCACCGGGGTAAGTCGTGGTCACCGAAATGATCGGGGGGGCGATGTTGGGGTACTGGGCGATCGGCAGCTGCAGGATCGCCAGCACCCCGCCGAGCGCGATGATCAGCGCGAGCACCCACGCGAACACCGGCCGGTCGATAAAAAACTTGGCCATGAATCTGGCTCCCTATCTATTACTTATGGTGCGATGGCGCGGGTCAGCCTTGGGTGGCCGGGGTCGACGCGGTCTTCGGCGCCTGGAACGGCACGGCCTTGGCGGGCGCGCCCGGCTGCACCTTCTGCAGCCCTTCCACGATCACCTTCTCGCCGCCCTTCAGGCCTTCGGTGATGATCCAGCGGTCGTCGATCGCCTGCGGTGCCTTGACCGGCACCACGGCCACCTTGCCGTCGGCGCCCACCACCATCACGCTGGCGCCCTGCGCCGTGCGGATCAGCGCGCGCTGCGGCACGGTCAGGGCGTTCTCGTCCACGCCCTGCTCGATCTTCACGCGCACGAAGGTGCCCGAGAGCAGTTCGCGCTTGGCGTTCGGGAACTCCGCGCGCAGCGTGATCGAGCCGGTGGTCGGGTCCACGGTCATGTCCGTGAACAGCAGCTTCCCGGTCTGGCTGTACTCGCGGTCGCCCGCCTCGGGGAACAGGTGCACACGGGCACCGCCATTCACACCCTTGACCTGACCATTCTCGATGGCCCGGCGCAGGCGTGCCACTTCGGCGGCAGGTTGCGTGAACGTCACCCAGATCGGATCGACCTGCTCGACCACCGTCAGCTTGGTGGCTTCGCCCTTGCCGACCAGCGCGCCTTCGGTGACCAGCGCGCGGCCCACGCGGCCGGAGATCGGCGCGGTGACCGTGGTGTAGCCCAGGTTGATCTGGGCCGTGGTCACGGCAGCCTTGGCGGCGGCGATGTCGGCATTGGCCTGGCCGGCAGCGGCCACGGCGTCATCGAACTCCTGCTTGCTGACCGCGTTGGCGGCCACCAGCGGCTTGTAGCGCTCGGCCTTCTGGCGCGCGGAGACGGCGTTGGCCTCGGCCCGCTCCAGCTGCGCCCTGGCGGACGCCAGCTGGGCCTGGTACGGGGCCGGATCGATGCGGAACAGCACCTGGCCAGCCTTCACTTCGCCGCCTTCGGTGTAGTTGCGGGACAGCACGATGCCTTCCACGCGGGCGCGCACTTCGGCGGTCCGCACGCCTTCCAGGCGGCCCGGCAATTCATTGATGACGGCAACAGCGGACGGTGTGACGGTAACCACACCCACTTCGGCCGGCGGCATGGCGCCGCCCTGCGGGGCCTTCTGGCCGCAGGCGGACAACGCCAGGACCGCCACGGCGGCGGCAACGCAATGGATACGTTGGGACTTCCTCATCGATAACCCCATGATGATGTTTGAGATCTGCCGCACTGGCCGCATGTGACGGCCGGACGGGCGCGCCACTGCGTGGCGAGTGCGGAAAAGCGTAATGCGCACCGCAAGCCGGCCCCCTTGAGCGGGCGCATGGCTAGCGGCGTTGGTGCGTTAAAACTGGCAGGTTGGTGCCCGGCGCGTCGGCCGTGACGTCACTTTGCGTGCAGGGCGTCACTGGATCTTGGGCTGGCCGACGATCGAGCAAGCGCGTAGTATATATACATTCAAGCATGTATGTTAAGTCCGGCACGCAAACAGCGCCTTTTACAACACTTTGAAGCGCAGCCTTTTTGACGCAATCTTGACGATTTGCGTCAACAGTGAGCACGAATATTGCGGGCAGGTTAGGATGCGCCCCGCCGATGGCGGTGTCGCCATGAACAAATGAGAGGTTGTCGTCACAATCGTGTGGCACAACGGAGACCTGGGCGGATAAGCGTCCGCTGGCAGGAAAGAGGAAATGGTCAGACGTACCAAGGAAGAAGCGCAGGAAACCCGCAACCGGATCCTGGATGCCGCCGAGGCGGTGTTCCACGCCCGTGGCGTGGCGCGCCCGTCACTTGCAGATATTGCCGAAGCGGCCGGCGTCACGCGCGGCGCCATCTACTGGCACTTCAAGAACAAGAGCGATGTCTTCGCGGCCATGTGCGACCGCGTGAACCTGCCGGTGGAGGCGCTGATCGCCCCCGAGCGGCGTGCGCTGCGCGAGGATCCGCTGAACAGCATCCGCGACATCTGCGCCTTCGTATTCAAGCAGACCGTGGTGAACCCGCAGTGGCGCCGCGTCTTCGAGATCATCTTCCACAAGTGCGAGATGGTGCAGGACAACGGCGCGATCTTCGAACGCCAGCGCCAGTCGCACAAGGAAGGGCTGGTAAAGATGCACGAGCACCTGCGCATGGCCGTGGAATGCGGCCAGCTACCGGAGGATCTCGACATCCCGCTGGCCGTCAACGCCTTCCACGCGGCCATTGGCGGCGTGCTGGCGCACTGGCTGTTCTCGCCCGAGGATTTCGAACTCAATCACGAAGCCGAGCGGCTGGCCGACGCCATGATCGACATGCTGCGCTTCTCCACCGCGCTCCGGAAAGGCTACGTGCCGCGCCCGATGGGGCCGATCGACGCCGAAATGGCCACGTTCTGCGGGTCGTCCACGCCACAGGCCCTGGCCGAATAAGCCTCCCCAGCCCTATCCCCGCAGCGCCTCGCGCCAGCGCGCCAGGAACGCCCGCTTGCGCAGGGCGTCCTGCGCGGCCAGCAGGCCGGGGCCCACGCTGATCGGCTTGAGCGCATAGCCGAGCCGCTCCGCCAGCGTCTGGGCCGTGTAGGCGCTGTCAGTATCGGTGCGAATCGTATAGAGCTGGGAAGTCGACTTGCCGAGCTGCGCCTGCCCCTCGCGCGAGAGCACGAAGTCCAGCCACAGCCGCGCCGCATTGGGCCGGGGCGCCTGCCGGGCGATAAACGCCACGCGCGACATCACCAGCGTGTAGTCGCGCGGCGCGATCACGCCGATGCTGGCGCCGCGCTCCATCAGCGACAGCGCGTACGACCCCAGCAGGTTGTAGCCGAGCACCAGCTCGCCGCTGGCGATGCCTTCGATCATGTCCGCCGTCGAGGCCGACAGCTTCACGCCCGCGCGACCCAGCGCCTGCGCCAGATACCAGAACTCGCTGCCCATGCGCGCGTCCTGCTGCGCAAGCAGGTAGCCCACCCCCGAACGCTCCACGTCATAGGTCACGATGCGCCCGCGCCACTGCGGCCCGCGCTCCTGCAGCAGCCGCGCCAGCCCGCTGCGGCTCCCGGGCACATGCGCGCCATCGAAATACTTGCGGTTGTAGACGATCACGGCCGGCTCGAAGGTCGTGCCCCAGGCCTCGTCACGCCACACCGCCCAGCTCGGCAGGCCGGCGCGCTCGGGCGAGTTGTAGCGCTGGGCATAGCCGTCGTTGACAAGCTTGATCTGGAGGTCCATCGCCGTGCTCCACAGCACATCGGCGAACGCCGCGTCGCGCGGCGCGCGCGTGGCGCCCAGCGCGGCGCTCTCGGCCAGGAATCGATCGTTCAGCTCCACCGTGTTCAGGTCCGCGTAGCGCACGCGCACGCCGGGGTAGCGCGCTTCGAAGGCGGCGATCAGCGGCTGGACCACCGCGAGATCCGTCGACGCGTAGACCGCCACGGCGCCCTCACGCTGGGCCCGTTCGATGATGCCGGCGTACTCGGGCGGATAGCCGTCCGGCACGCGCGGCGCGGCCTGGGCCAGTGCGGGCAGGGCGGCCATCGCGGCACCCGCGCGCAGCAGGTGCCGGCGCACCGGCGATGCGGGCGCGGAGGATGGCGTCGGCAGGGGCGATGTCAGGACGCGATTCGGCAAGGCGGAACGGAGGGCGATGAGGGACAGGCCGCCGACACCGGCGGGCAGGGCGGAGGTATTATAGGCGCCCTCGGGACGCGCCCGCGCCCTCGATTCCCGATCCGGCAGAGGAGGTCCGGCATGCGTATCCTGCTGGTAGAAGATGAGGTGGAACTGGCCCGCTGGGTGGCCCGCGCGCTGGAGCAGGGCGGCTTCGTCATCGAGCACGTGGCGGACGGCCTGCAGGCCGAAGCCCGGCTGATGGCCGAGGAATACGACGCCGTGGTGCTCGACCTGCGCCTGCCCGGCAAGGACGGCCTGGCCGTGCTCAAGGCCATGCGTGGCCGCGACGACCGCACGCCGGTGCTGATCCTGACCGCCCAGGACACCCTCGACGAACGTGTGCGCGGCCTGAACCTCGGCGCCGACGACTACCTGCCCAAGCCCTTCGCCATCGCCGAACTCGAGGCGCGCATCCTCGCCCTGATCCGCCGCAGCCGTGGCCGCGCTCATCCCCGCCTGCAATGCGGCACGCTGGTATTCGATGGCGAGACGCGCAGCTTCACCCTCGGCGGCGCCCCGCTGGCGCTCACGCCACGCGAATCCACGCTGCTCGGCGCGCTGCTGGCCCGCAGCGGCCAGCCGCTGACCAAGGCGCAACTGCTCGACAAAGTCTTCTCGCTCGATGCCGACGTGAGTCCGGACGCCATCGAGGTGCTGGTCTACCGCCTGCGCAAGAAGCTGACCGGCCATGGCGTGACCATCGTCACGCTGCGCGGCTTCGGCTACCTGCTGGAACCCGAGGCCGAGGCCTGACATGAGGCGCCGCCGCCCGCGCACGCCAACGCCGGCGCGGCCCTGGCTGCGCGGCAGCCTGCGCCGCCAGCTACTGATCCTGCTCGTGCCGGCGCTGGCGCTGATGATGGCGGTGGACAGCTGGTTCACCTACGGCACGCTGCGCCACGCCGCCAACACCGCCTACGACCGCTCGCTCTACGGCTCCGTGCGCACCATCGACAACGCCATCGGCATGGCCGGCGAGAGCGTGCAGCTGACGCTGCCGGATGCCGCGATGGAGATGTTCGAGACCGCCGCGCAGACCCACGTGTTCTACCGGGTGTCGATGGAGCGGGCAGGGCGCGTCGAGACCGTGACCGGCTATGACGACCTGCCGCTGCCGGCGGGCACCCTCGTCAACAATCAGACCCGCTTCTACGACGCCACCTATCGCGGCGAGCCGGTGCGCATTGCGGCGATGGCCCGGCCGGTCTACCGGCCCGACGCGCGCATCCGCGTGATCATCCAGGTGGCCGAGACCGCCGAACCCCGCTCGGCGCTGATCGCCAATGTCTGGCGCAGCGCGCTGCTGCGCGACCTGGCGCTGATCGTGCTGTCGGCCCTGATCCTGGTGGGCGGCGTGACCTATGTGCTGCGTCCGCTGCAGCGCGTGCGCGACGATGTGCGCGCGCGCTCGCCCGAGGACCTGACGCCGCTCGAATTCGACCGCGTGCCGGTGGAAGTGCGTCCGCTGGTGGACGCGGTGAACCTGCACGTCTCGCGCTCCGAGACCATGGCGCAGTCGCAGGCCCAGTTCATCGCCGATGCCGCGCACCAGCTGCGCACGCCGCTGGCCATCCTCAAGACGCAGGCCGAGTTCGCCCAGCGGCAGCTGGCGGCCCGCCACAGCGAGGCCGGGCGCGAGGCGGCTGGCGAAGCGGTGGGCGGCATCGTCACGCAACTGGAGCAAGCCGCGCGGCTGACGAACCAGCTACTGGCGCTGGCGCGTGCTCGGCAGCCAGTGCGCGAGGGCGCCGGGCCGGCCGAATTCGTGGCCGAGATCGACGCGGTGACCGTGGCAGAACAGGTGGCACTCGACTACCTGCCGCTGGCGCGCGGCAAGCAGCAGGACTTCGGCTGGGAACGGCCGACGGACCTGACGCTGCCGGTGCGCGCCGACGCCGCGCTGCTGCGCGAGGCACTGGCCAACCTGGTGCACAACGCGATCCAATACTCGGGGCGCGGCAGCCGCATCACGCTCTCCGCCGCGCGCGTGGGCGGCGATGCACTGCTGGTGGTGGAAGACGACGGCCCCGGCATCCCCGAAGCTGAGCGCGAGAAGGTGTTCGCGCGCTTCTATCGACGGGTGGAAAACACCGAACCGGGATCCGGCCTGGGCCTCGCCATCTCGCGGGAAATGGCCGCACGCTTCGGCGGCACAGTGGTGCTGCGCGAAGGCGTACAGGGCAGGGGGGTGCGAGCGGAGTTGAGATTGCTGATGGCTGGCGACGCGTAGACGCGACAGCGATTTTTCGAACTAGTACGATTGTAGTGCCCACTTCGACGCTTCTAGCATGGCCCCTACGCAGCTTTTCCGGGCTGCGCGGGCAACGGAGCGAGAATCATGGCGCGGCAGTCGTATTTCCTGAAAGTCCCCGGTGCGACAAGCGCCGCAGGGTTGTCGGTGGTGTCATTCGAGGCGGTGGAGCGGCTGGGCGAGCCCTACGAGGCCATCGTCCAACTGACACACCCTCTTGAACTGGACCGCGCCGATTATCTCGGCAAGCCGGCCACATTCCTGATCGACCCCGGCGATGAATCCGAGCCGCGCACCTTTGCCGGCTGCATCACCCGCTTCTCCAAGACGGCGCAAACACCGGACTTCCATGCGTATGAGATGGTCGTGGAACCGCTGGTCGCCCGCCTGAGGCTGACTCGCTCCACCCGCATCTACCAGCACCAGACCGCGCCGAAGATTATCGAGGCAATTCTGCGGCGGCATGAACTGGTCGGGCATCAGTTTTCCTTCAGGCTTCGACGCCAATATCCCCAGCACGCGTTCCGCTTCCAGTATCAGATGTCCGATTGGGAAACCATCCGTCTGCTGATGGAGCAGGAGGGGCTGTATTCCTATTTCCTTCCCGGCAAGTTCGGCGAGATGGTGGTGTTTGGCGATGACATCGACCATTACCTCTACCAGCCTGAACTGCGGGTGCCGTACCGGGAGACGGCGGGGCTGGAAGCGGGCATCGAAGCGGTCTTCGCCCTTCGTACTATTGCGAAAACCGTTCCAGCATCGTTCCTGGTGGCGGACTACAACCCCGATCTGGCATGGGAGCCGCTGAAGGGCGAAGCCAATGTCGCGAGGAAGGACAAGACCACCTACGGCCAGCCTTATGTCTTCGGCACTCATCATCTGGATTTCGAAGGCGCCAAGTGGGAGGCGCAGCTTCGGCATGAGGCGGCGGTGGCTTCGCAGGTGGTGTATGAGGGCGAAAGCAACGTGCTGGAACTGCGTCCGGCGCGGATTCTGCGGATGGATCTTGCGCTGGCGGACGCGCCGCATGGGCAGGTCATCACCGAGGTCATCCACACCGGCGCACGCGACGCCGCGTATCGCAATACCTTCAAATCGATCCCTTCGGATCGGCGCTTCCGGCTACCGCTGGACGAGGCCAACTGGCCGAAGATTCAGGGCACGCTGAGTGCGCGCATTACCTCCCCGAGCCAATATCCATATGCCTACCTGACCCAGCAGGGTTATTACACCGTCCGCTTTGACTTCGATTTCGAGGACTGGCCGGGCGGTGGGGAATGCGTGCCGCTGCGGCTGGCCAAGCCATTCGCCGGGGCACTGCAAACGGGATTCCACTTCCCGCTGATCGACGGCACCGAGGCGGCGATCGCATTTCGGGACGGTAATCCCAATAAGCCGTATATCGCCCACGTTCACCATAACAGTCGTCAGACGGATCTGATTACTAATCAGGATCGCTGGCTGTCCCGCAACGTCATCCGTACGCAGAGCGATAACAAGCTCGAATTCGAGGATTGGGAGGGGCAGGAGCACATCAAGCTGTCCACCGAGCATTCGGGGAAGAGTCAGCTGACGCTTGGCCACATGGTGGATGGGAAGTGGAAGCGACGGGGTGAGGGCTTCGAACTCAGGACTTCCGGCTGGGGGGCGATCCGGGGCGGCAAGGGGCTGTTCATCACCGCCGACGATCAGCCAAAGGCCACAGGACAGCAACTCGACATGGCCCCGGCTCAGCGCCTGCTCGAACAAGCGCTCCAGCAAAGCCAGGCACTGGCCGAGACCGCCAGGGCCGCACAAGCCCTCGCCGCCGACTGCGAGCGCCAGCAG
>Ga0160471_100049_pt1 | contig 163291 bp, 159 predicted proteins | sample HID1973K_E11MG_FD_108268 | JGI IMG/M metagenome (GOLD analysis project Ga0160471, IMG submission 108268) | Enriched mosquito-associated microbial communities from UW Madison campus, WI, USA - HID1973K_E11 MG | ecosystem: Host-associated > Arthropoda: Insects > Digestive system > Unclassified ... | reverse complement strand
TACATCCTGCGCGACGAGTCGCTGCACTGCAATTTCGGCATTGACCTGATCAACCAGATCAAGCTCGAGAACCCGCACCTGTGGACGGCCGACTTCAAGGCCGAGATCGCGGAGCTGTTCAAGCAGGCCGTGGACCTGGAATACAAGTACGCCGAAGACACCATGCCGCGTGGCGTGCTGGGCCTGAACGCGCCGATGTTCAAGTCCTACCTGCGCTTCATCTGCAACCGCCGCTGCCAGCAGATCGGCCTGGAGCAGCTGTTCCCGAACGAGGAAAACCCGTTCCCGTGGATGAGCGAGATGATCGACCTGAAGAAGGAGCGCAACTTCTTCGAGACGCGCGTGATCGAGTACCAGACCGGCGGGGCGCTGTCCTGGGATTGAAGTGATGGTGCGCTGACATCCTGGCGAGACAAACAGGCAGGCGACGCGATTGAGCGTCGCCTGTTTTGTTTTGTGGCCACCCGCCGCATTTTTCAGAATCGGCTCACATACCCGGGCCGGAATGCTCCCTACCATCGTCGACAGAGAGGTTCGCTTTCCCTGTCCGATGGACGTTCCAACTAGGAGTTTTCCGATGCAAGCCGTGGTTCTGCACCACCTGGGCGATATTCCGCGCTTCGAGTCCTTCCCCGACCCCGACACCACGCACTGCGAGCGGCTGGTGGGGGTGAGCGCCGCCGCCATCCATGCGATCGACCGGCAGGCCGCCGCCGGGATGCACGCCAGCAGCCCGCTCACGCTGCCGGTGGTGTGCGGGGTGGATGGCGTCGGTCATACGGCCGGCGGCGAGCGCGTCTATTTCAGCGCCACGCGGCGGCCGTTCGGCGCGATGGCCGAGTTCGCGCCGGCGGACTGGGTCGTGCCGCTGCCGGACGGCTTGCCGGGCGAGTTCGCGGCGGCGCTGGTGCGGCCGGCGCTGATGGCGTGGCTGCCGCTGGCGCACCGCGCCGAACTGGAGCCCGGCGAGACGGTGATGGTGCTTGGCGCCACCACGGCGGCCGGGCGCATGGCGGTTCAGGCGGCGCGGCTGCTCGGCGCCAGGCGGGTCATCGCCGCCGGGTACCGCCAGGAGGCACTGGCCACGCTGGAGGCGGACGCCACGATCGACCTGCGCATGCCGCGCACCTCGCTCGAACACACGCTCTTCGCCTACGTGGAGGAGGGGGTCGATGTGATCCTGGACTACATCTGGGGGGAGCCAGTCGAGGTGCTGGCAGCCGCGCTGGTGCGATCGGACCACGCCATGCCGTCTCCCGACGACCGCGGCGTGCGGCTGGTCTCGGTGGCCGAGCGGCCCGGGGGCGATATCGTCCTGCCCGCCCAGGCGCTGCGCGACTCGCGGCTCAGGCTGATGGGCTACGGCCCGTCCAGCTACCCGCCGGTGGACTATGTGAAGGCGTACGTCGAGGACATCCTCATGTACGGGCTGGATGGCGACCTGCGCCTCGATGTGGAAACCATGCCGATGGCCGAGGTGGCCGAGGCATGGGAGCGGGCGGGGCGGCAGGACCGACGCATCGTGCTCACGCTGGACGAGCGCGAGGCATGAGGGTCAGCGCCGCCGCCCGGGGGCGGGCGTGGGCCCTGGGGCTGGCCTCAGGCGGCCTTGCGTACCTCGGGCTGGCTGGCGCCGCTGCCGTCGGCCTTGCGCTCGCCGCCGAGCGCGTCGGTCAGGTCGCCCAGCAGGCCGGCCAGTTCGCCCGCCATCAGCGCGAAATCGGCGTCGAAACGCTCGGCTTCGTCATGCAGCGTGCCGTCGGCCTGTTCCTTGATCACGTCCAGCGGCGCCACGCGCTTGACCGCCAGGTTCTCGGTCAGCACGAAGGAGACGCGGTCGTTCCAGGTCATGGCCAGCCGCGTGCAGCGCTTGCCCGCCGCGATATGGCGGCGCAGGTCCTCGGGGTCGAGCGGATGGCGCACGTATCGCACCGTGGCCTTGGACTCGGCGCTCGATTGCAGTTCGATTTCCTGGTCGACGGTGAAGCCGGCGGGCGCGGTGTCCGTGGACAGCCATTCGGTCATGGCCGCCACCGGCGACTGGTTCACGTGCAGGCCCGCCACCGGCAGCGGATCGATGGCTTTGAACAGCATGCCGCGCACTTCATCGGCCTTGGCCGTGGCGGCGGCGTCGATGGCCAGCCAGCCGTTCACGGGATCGATCCAGACGCGGGTGTCGCGGCGGATGCTGAAGGCGCGCGGCAGCAGTTCCTCGGTGATCTGTTCCTTCAGTTCCTTGATCTGCTTGCGGCCCGGCTTGAAGCCCTGCTGCTCTTCCAGCTCGGTGGCGCGCGCCTTGGTCACCTGATTGACCACGGTGGCCGGCAGCAGCTTCTTTTCGGTACGGAGCACCAGCAGCATCTGCTTGTTGACGCAGTGCACAAGCTGGCCGTTGTCGCGCGGAGATGCCCAGCCCTGGGTTTGCGGTTCCAGGCTGGTGCCGGGGAAGAAGGCGTGTTTCGCCAGGCTGGCCTCTACGTCTTCGGCGCTGAGGGTCCACGGGGCGGTGAAGCGATGAATCTGGAGATTCTTAAACCACATGAGTATTCGGCCACGAGAACGGAAAGGGTCGAATTCTATCTGGTTGAGCGGGCGGTGCCGAGAAATGGCGGGAAATGGGGCGGGAAATGGGGCGGGAAATGGGGCGGGAAATGGGGCGGGAAATGGGGCGGCAAGAAAAAGGCGCGCACGGCGCGGAGGTCACGCTCTCCGCGTCAGTGCGCGCCATGCCGCCGGGCCAAGCCGGCGGTGTCGGTGCGGATCGCAATGCGAATGCAAAGCGATCTCAAATATCGAGCTTCGAGATCTTGGTGCCTTCGAGGCTCAGGCCGGCCATCAGACCCGCGTTGGTCATGGCGAAGCCGACAATCGGATGCTGGGCCGTATTGGTGTCCAGCTGCCCGTTGGCGCCGATGGTGGCCAGTGCCACGGTGGCGTCGGCGCCGACCTGCCATCCATTGCTGCGCACGAACTTGTCGTACGAATCCTGCGTCAGGAACATCAGCACGAACGCCTTGGATTGCGCGCCGATCTGCCAGCCGATGGACCCCGAGATGGCGCGGTAGTAGCCGCGATTGGCGCCGCCGGAGCGCAGCACCCCATCGCCATACTCGCCGCCCACCACGAAGCCTGCCGACAGCAGTTTCGGGAAAACCAGGATGCCGCGTGCCTTGTTGCCAAGGTCCTGCGACCCCTTGACCGTGGAATACAGCCGATTCAGCGTGTCCGTGGCGCCGGCGTCAATCTCGCGCCGTTTGGCGGTCTTGTCGCCCGAATCGCCCGGGCCCGTGGTAGTACAGCCGGCGAGCGAAAGCGCGCCAAGGGACAGACCGGAAACCGTGACAAGACCGGCACCGCCAGCGGACAGGAAGGTTCGACGTTTCATTATTTCCTCCAGGAGGGTGGTGTGTTGCAACCGCCTCTAAAGCATAGGCGTCAAGCGCACATTGTTAAATGCGATTTTGTCTGACACTGGGCAGGAGAGACTCTGACACGCGGGCTGACATACTTTCTTGCAAATGCGCCAGCGCACTTTAGGAACCGCCCGCCCGTGCGGACGGTCTGTCGACCATGAAAAAGACATTCGCCCCCCTCTCTCCCTTGATTTCCTTCGGCGCGATCGTGCCCGTGGTGGTGCTGGCGGCGTGCGCGTCCCCGGCCTCCGTGGAGACCCCGAGCCAGAAGCAGGAAGTCGCCACGCTGAACTCAGGCTGGCAGGCCGAGCGCGCCAAGTACATGGAATGCGTGCAGGACAAGGCCGACGACGGCGCGAAGGGCAAGGGCACCTCGAAGGATGTGGCCGCCGGCGCCCTCGACGCCTGCAAGGCGCAGCTCGGCGTGATGCACGACGCCTTCCAGTCCTATCTCTCGGCCCAGATGAGTTCGGCGCACGGCCAGACCAGCGCCCGGCAGGCGGCTGACCGCGTGACCACCGACACCCGCGAGAAGGCGCGCACCTACCTCACGCGCTACGTGGAGGTGGAGCGCTACAAGTCCGGCCAGCGCTGATCGCCGGGTCGGACGCTCCCATCCCCCTATATATATATAGTCAGAGCATCGCCAGCGGCTCGGCCCGGCGTGGCGGCGGAAACAGCTTGTCGAGTTCGGCAAGCTGTTCTGCTCTCAGGGGGTGCTCCAGCGCGCCGAGGTTCTCGCGCAGGCGGTCGCGGCTGCCGGTCTTGGGAATGGCGATGATGTCGTCCGAGGCCAGCAGCCAGGCCAGCGCCGCCTGGGCCGGCGTCATGCCGTGCGCCTTGGCAAAGCGCTGGAGCCCTGCATGGCGCAGCAGCCGGGCCTGCTCGATCGGGGAATAGGCCATGACCGGCACGCCGCGTGCACGCTGCCATGGCAACAAATCGAATTCGATGCCGCGCCGGCTCAGGTTGTAGAGCAGCTGGTTCGCCGCCACCTCGTCGCCGCCCGGCACCTCCCACAGCTCTTCCATATCGGACAGGTCCAGGTTGCTGACGCCGAAATGTCGGATCTTGCCGGCCTCGCGCAGCGCCAGGAACGCCGCCATGGTCTCCTCGAGCGGCACGCCGCCGCGCCAGTGCAGCAGGTAGAGGTCGAGCCGGTCGGTACCCAGCCGGCGCAGGCTGCGCTCGCACGCGGCCACCACGCCCTCGTGGCTGGCGTTGTGCGGGTAGACCTTGCTGACGAGGAACACCTCGTCGCGCCGGCCCGCGATGGCCTCGCCGATCAGCGATTCGGACAACCCCTCGCCATACATTTCAGCGGTGTCGATCAGCCGCAGCCCGAGGTCCAGCCCGAGCCGCAGCGTGGCGATTTCCTCGGCCCGCGTGTTGCGGTGATCGCCGATATTCCAGGTACCCATGCCCAGCGCGGGCACGCGCTCGCCGCCGGGCAGCGTGACGGTCTTCATCGATTGGCTCCGGTGTCATGAGGCGGCGTGCCGGCCACGCCGCGCTCCATCACACTAGTTAACATTGCCGGCCGGCACAAGGTGGCCGGCGCGGCGGAGCCACTCAACCGTGCTGGTGCCGGTATTCCTGGCTCAGTCCGCCATAGCCGTAGGCGGCCGCGCGGGCGTCGATGACGTGGATATACGACACCTTGTTCACATCGCCAATCACCTCGGAGAGCGCGGCGAACGTCTCCTTCAGGTACAGCGCCTTCTCGGCCTTGGTGTTGGTTTCGTCGGTCACGCTGATGTCGAGCTGGAAGGCGTTGCGGCCGTCGCTGCGGTCGGACAGCGCCTTGCCGCCGATGATCCATTGCTCGCGCGGCAGGTAGCCCACCGTGACGGCGATGACGTTCTCTTCCTTGCGCAGGATGCGCTGGGTCAGCTCGGCCACGGTGGCTGCGGCGCGGCGGGTCAGTTCGGCGTCGGGCTGGCCGGAGATCTGGAGGTTGATGTGGGGCATGGCTGGCTCCTTGTTCTGGATGGTGCGAACCGGAAATCGGTGTCGTGGAAACTATCGTAGTGGTCGCCGTTACATCGGAAAAGCAGGAATATGCGATACCATCCATCGGTAACACCGAATCGTAAAAATGCGAGATAGTGGGGTGTGACCAGGGACGGGAGCAGGCGCCATGCGGGGATTCGAGACCGATCAGTTGAAGACTTTCGTGACGGTGGCCGACAGCGGCAGCCTGTCTGCGGCGGCGCCGCGCCTGTTCCTGTCGCAGTCGTCGGTCAGCGAGCAGTTGCGCAAGCTGGAGGAGCGCGCGGGCGTGCCGCTGCTCACGCGCGGCAAGAAGGGCGCGGCGGTCACGCCGGCCGGTGCGCGGCTGCTGGAATACGCGCGCCGCATCCTCTCGCTGAACGACATGGCGATGCAGGAACTGCGCGGCCGCACGCTCGACGGCGAACTGCGGCTTGCCGTGACCGATTACTTCCGGCCGGGCGAGATTGCCGGCATGCTGCGCCGTCTGCGAGACCGCTATCCGTATCTGAAACTGCACGTCACGGTGATGAAGAGCGCCGCGATCGAGGCCGCCGCTGACTTGGACACCTTCGACATCGGCCTCAGCATGCGGCTGATCCGCGCAACTCGCGCCGAACGGTCAGAGCGCGGCGATCGTGCCGGCACGCTGTTGCGGCGCGAAGGGCTGGCCTGGGTGGCCGCGCCGGAGATCGCCGAATCGCCGCAGCCCACGCTGCCACTGGTGCTACTGCCCGACACCTGCTCGATGCACCAGTTCGTGGTGCAACTGCTCATGCGCCGCAAGCGCGCGTTCGACATCGCCCACTCGGCGTCCGGCGTGGCAGGGCTGCACCTGGCGCTGGCGGCGGGGCTTGGCGTGTCCTGCCTCAATGCGTCGGCCATCGGGCCGGGCGTGACGCCGCTCGATACCGCCGCCGTCTCGCGCTGGCGCCTGCCGGCACTGCCCGATGCCGAGTTCTACCTGCTGCCCGCCCGGCGCGGCGAGAGCGAATTCATCGGCGAAGCGCGCCTCGCGCTGAGCGAGCAGTTCGGCTGACGGCTGTTATCGTTCGACGTAAATGCGCCGCAAGCGGCGCAAATATGTCTGACTTTGCATATTCTTCGCGTGATGCGTTGACCTCGCGTCCCCCAGTAAATGATAATGCGTCGCATTTTCGTAAAAATATTACAACGCATTACAGGGAAATATGAGTCAAAAGCCACATGCGGTGCGCACTGCCGTCCTCGCACTGTTCGCTGCCCACGCGTTGCCTGCCGGCATCGCCCACGCACAGTCGGAAACCCCCGCGCCCGCGCCGCAGGAGCTGCCTGCGGTCACCGTCAAGGCGGACGTCAGCCGGGAGCTTGGCGCCGGCTACAACCCGCCCAACGCGGTCAGCGCCACGCGTACCGAGGCGCCGCTGCGCGACATTCCGCAGACCGTCAACGTGGTCACCAGCGAGGTCATGCAGGACCAGCATGCCAACTCGATGCAGGACGTTCTCAAGAACGTGCCGGGTGTGAGCTTTTCCACCGGCGACGGCCAGCGTGACCAAGTGTCGATCCGTGGCTTCTCGGCCATCGCCGACCAGTTCGTGGACGGCATCCGTGACGACGCGCTGTACTTCCGCGACCTCTCCAACGTCGACCGCGTGGAAGTCATCAAGGGCCCGGCCGCCGTGCTGTATGGCCGGGGCTCGTCCGGCGGCCTGATCAACCGCGTGACCAAGAAGCCGGGCATCGACGTGGCCGACTTCAGCTTCAGCTACGGCTCGTGGGCCGACAAGCGGGCCGAAGTCGACGTCGGCAAGGTGTTCGGCAACGGCGCCGCGGCGTTCCGCCTGACCGGCGCGCTGGAGGATGCCGACAGCTACCGCTCGCAGCAATTCCTGCGCCGCTCGGCGATCGCGCCGTCGCTGGAATTGCGCCTCGCGCCCCAGACCACGGTGTTGCTGCAGGCCGATTACCTCGAGGACAAGCGCGTTACCGACTTCGGCATCCCGGCGTACCGGGGCCGTCCGGTGAACGTGCGGCCCTCCACCTACTACGGCGCGGCCAACGCGCGCGATGTGGATACCTCGGAGTCGCGCGTGTACTCGGGCACGGCCACGATCAACCATCGCTTCAATGAGAACTGGTCGATCCGCAACGCCACGCGCTACTACCATTACTCGCTCGACCGTAACAACACGCTGTCCGGCACGGTCAACGAGGTGGCCCAGACCGTGTCGTTCAATCGTTCCAATGTGTATCGCGAAGAACACGGCTGGTTCAACCAGACCGACCTGACGCAGAAGGCCACGCTCTTCGGGATGCAGCACGAACTGCTCTACGGGGTGGAAGTCGGCCAGCAGAACAAGGACCTGGTCAACTACTCGCGCAACAACGTGGCCACGGTGAACCTGTTCAACCCGGTGCTGCCCGTGCTGCCGCTGCTGGTGGGCGGCACGCCATCGGCCAACAACCTCGGCATCTTCAAGACGCTCGGCCTGTACACGCAGGACATGATGACGCTGACCGAGCACTGGAAGGCGCTGGTGGGCGTGCGCTACGACCGCTTCGAGCAGGAGACCATCGAGCGCCGGCCGGGCCAGCCCAACCTGGCGCGCACCGACAACAACTGGAGCCCGCGCGCGGGGCTGGTGTGGCAGCCGTCGAAGGTGCAGTCCTACTACCTGTCGTGGAGCAAGTCGTTCCAGCCGTCGGGCGAGAACTTCTCGTTGGCCGCCAACAACGCCGAACTGGCACCGGAGACCACCAACAATACCGAGTTGGGCGCCAAGTACGACTTCCTGGACGGCAAGGCCAGCACCACGGTGTCGGTGTTCCGGCTCGAGCGCAGCAATATCAAGGTGGCGAATGCCACCGGCACGGCCCTGATGCCGATTGGCGAGCAGCGCACCGACGGCGTGGAGCTGAGCGGCGCCGCCGAGCTGGGGCAGGGCTGGAAGGTGCTGGCCGGCTATGCCTACCTGGATGCCACGGTGACGAAGTCGACCGCCGCGCTGGAAGGCAAGCGCGCCACGCTGACGCCGCGCCACTCGGGCAACCTATGGCTGACCAAGTCGCTCGGACATGGCTTTGGCGTGGGTGGCGGCCTGAACCTCGTCGGCGCGCGCATGGCCGATCCGGCCAACACGGTCACGCTGCCCGGCTATGTCACGGCCGACATGATGGCCTGGTACCGCCGGGGCCCGTTCGAGGCCCAGCTCAATGTCTACAACCTCTTCAACCAGGGCTACATCGTCTCCGCGCACGGTTCGAGTCCGAACCTGAACATGCCCGGCGCGCCGCGTAGCGTGGTGGCCACGCTGCGGTACCGGATGTAAGCGGTGCCGGCCTCGCTGGCATAGCAGAAAAACGAAAACGGCCCGTCGATGCGGGCCGTTATCTCGTCACAGCGTCGTCACAGCGTTGTAATCGTTACTCGGCGGTCATGTGCGCGTTCTTCGCCAGGCGACCGAGCCGCTCGCGCTCGGCATGGATGAACGCGACGAAGCTCTCCACCGAGCCGCCCGCCGGCTCGATGCCGTTTGGCAGCAGCCGCTCGCGGATCTCCGGCGTCTGCATGCCGGCGGTCAGCTCCGCATTCAGCCGCTTGATGATCGCCGGATCCGTGCCCTTCGGCGCGAAGATGCCGGCCCAATGGCCGATCCGCACCTCGGGCAGGCCCTGCTCGGCCGTGGTGGGGATGTTGGGCGCGGCAGCCATGCGCTTGTCCCAGGTTGCGCCCAGCGCCTTGAGCTTGCCGGCCTTGATCTGTGGCAATACCACCACGCTGGCCTCCGAAGTCGCCGCCACCTGGCCGCCGATCACCGCCGTGATGCTCTCCGAGCCGCTCTTGTACGGCACCACGGTCAGCTGCGCGCCCTTCTCCTTGAGCATCTCCTCGACGAAGTGGGGCGTGCTGCCGCTGCCGGCGGTGGCGAACGGCGCGCCACCCTGCTTCTTCGAGTACTCGATCAGATCCTTGAGGTTGTTCACCGGCAGCGACGGCGACGCGACGATGACCGACGGGCTGACCGCGATCAGCCCAACCGGCACGAGGTCATCGGGCGCATACGGCATCTTCGTGCGAATCAGGCTGTTGGTGACCGTGCCCACGGCGCCCACCAGGAAGGTGTAGCCGTCCGGCTTGCTCTTGGCGACGTAGTCCGCGCCGACCACGCCGCCGGCGCCCGGCCGGTTCTCGATCACCACGGGCTGGCCGATCCGCTTGCTCACCGCCTCGGCCCCCGCGCGAGCGACGAGGTCGTTGGCGCCGCCTGCCGTGAACGGCACGACGAACTTGATCACGTGGTTGGGCCAGGCGTCGGCGGCATGGGCTGGGGCGGTGCAGCACAGCGCGGCGGTGGCGAGGGCGAGGGCCATCGCCCCGCCATGGATGGGGATACGCATGCTTGTCTCCGGTATCTGTTGTGGTGTGTACCGACGTCGATGGTACCGAATGCGGCTGTCAATTGCCTGACGGCGGATCAGCGCAGCGGGGAGGGCGGTCGGCGCCCGGGGCGGGCGGCGGCGCTATTCATGCTGTGCACAGTGTGACGGCAAGGAGGGAGAGGAGGGCGAGGACGGCGTACGGGAACCGATGACCGGTCAATGATCGCGTTCCCAGGTCTGGGTGCGGCCGATCAGGCTGATGCCGATGAAGCCGCGCACGTTGAGCTTCTTGCCGTCGTCCGCCAGCGCCATCTTGCACTTGTAAAGCTTGCCGGTCTCGGGGTCGAGGATCTCGCCGCCGGTGTACTCGTTGTCGCCCGTCTTGCGCAGGCCCGTCAGCAGCGTCATGCCGATGACCGGCTGGTCCTTGCGGGCGTCGGTGCACTTGTCGCAGACCTTGGGTTTGCTCTCGGCGGTCTCCACCAGGCTCTTCACGAGGCGCCCGCTGTAGACGCCGTCCTTCTCGGTGATCTCGATCACGCCGCGCGGCTTGCCGGTGGCGTCGTCGATGGTCTTCCACGTGCCGGCCGGCGTGGCCTGCGCGAGCGCCACGGCGCTGGCGGCGAAGGCGGCCGCGAACACGGTGGCGCGCAGCAGCGTGCGTGGGAGGGAAATGCGCATGAGGGTCTCCTGGTTCAGTGTGTCGGGATGGTGCGAAGGTGTCGCGACGCCAATCTACTGGCGCGCGCGCCGCACCGCAATCACCACTGCGCGTTTGCGTACGCACCAGCGGTGCGCCGCCGTCCCCCGCAATCGACCGCCGTACGGGGGTTTGCGGGATTATGCCGTGCAGCATGCGACGCCGCGCGGCGGGGCCGAAGCATTCCTCTAAGGGGAACTCCGGGGTCGTCCGGGCGCCTGCGGACGCTCGGCCGGTACCTCATCGACACCCCATCGGCACGCTGTGTTCTCTGACCACGCAGCGCTGTGTCGCACGCACGCGGTGCGACGCTGCATCGGGTGTGTCGCGGGTGGTGTCGCGCGCTGTCGAAGCGATGCCGGCGCGTGTCGATGACGTGTCGAAGCGTGTCCAAACATCGTCATCGCATCGAGCAGGGTGACAAACCGTTGCGTTGACGCATCACTCTTTCGTCGTACTCGCGCAACTGTCGGATCGACGCACGGCGGTGTCGGCGCATGTCCGACGCGATGACATCGAACCCTCGCGCATCGATGCGCGTGAAGCGTGCCGAGCGAGTGCCGGAGCGTCGCCGTGCGAGGCCATCGCGGCGTGCGCGTGCGCGGCCAGCATGCCGTGGCGAGGCACCGTGCGCATTACATGCCATCGCCGTGAAAGCCAACATCCATGCGGCTTTCCGGTGGATCGCGCGGCGCGCCGCCGTGCGTGTTGACGGCGCGTTCGGCAGCCTTCGACAGTGTGCGATCGAGGGCGGCGAGGTGTCACGCGAGGCTGTGCGACGCAGTGCGCGACGCCATCGAATCGACGCGCATCGACCTCGCGGAGGAACTTCGGAAGGCGTGTGGAAGTCGAGATGAACAAGCGTGTCGATGATGCTGTCATCGCGATGCGTGAGCGAAGTAGATCGACTCGCTCGCGCACGCAAGTTTTTTTGCACTTTTTTCTTAACATCATCGAACAAACGAATTATGATTCGCCTTGACAAGAGTCTCAGTTCATTGCATCGACGTATCGCAGCGACAAGCAACAAGCAGAAGCAACGATGATGGCGATGACTCGATGCAGTGAATGCGGGTAGCCGAGGAGCACCAGAACTTTGACGCAGACCAAGCCGAACCGGCTTCTCAAAACGCGTGCAGTCTCCTGTAGCCCAGTGACGGGATGGGCGAGCTACCCCCGAATGATTGCCGTCTGCCGTGCGCGAGGCCATGCCCGCACCGCAGGCCTGCTGACCGATATCTCCTCTTTCCTGGTCGTGCGCCGACGTAACGGGCGGCGCGGGCCAATCGAATATTCCAGGGCGCGGCATGCCCCGGACACCCGCCTGCAGGCTGGCTTTGCCGCCCGCGGGGGTCCGTTGCGCTGCCGCTTGAACGCCGCGTGTCGCGGCATCCCTGTCACCGAATTCATTAGCGTGCGACCGAAGCTGTGCCGTGCGCCGATGAATCGCTCGCTCGACTGGAGTCACGCGGTATCGCGCTTCGGGTCGGTCGGGTCGCCATCCTAGGTCATTCGATATTTCACGCTAGTGAAGGAGTTATCCATGGCAACTGCTGCAAAGAAAAAGCCGGCGGCTAAGAAAGCCGCCAAGCCGGCCGCCAAGAAGGCCGTCGTGAAGAAGGTCGCCGCCAAGAAGGCTGCTCCGGCCGCCAAGAAGGCTGCTGCCAAGAAGGTTGCAACGAAGAAGGTTGCTGCCAAGAAGGTAGCCGCCAAGAAGGCACCGGCAAAGAAGGCCGCTGTGAAGAAGGTAGCCGCCAAGAAGGTTGCAACGAAGAAGGTTGCAGCCAAGAAGGTAGTCGCCAAGAAGGCAGCCCCGGCCAAGAAGGCCGCGGTCAAGAAGGTAGCCGCCAAGAAGGCCCCGGCCAAGAAGGCCGTTGCCGCCAAGAAGCCGGCCGCCAAGAAGGCTGTAGCCAAGAAGGCCGCTCCGGCCAAGAAGGCTGCACCGGCCAAGAAGGCTGCTGCTGCGAAGAAGCCGGCTGCTGCGAAGAAGCCTGCTGCTGCCAAGAAGCCTGCTGCTGCGAAGAAGCCGGCTGCCAAGAAGGCTGCTGCGAAGAAGCCGGCTGCCAAGAAGGCGCCTGCTGCCAAGCCTGCCGCGGCTCCTGCCGTTGCACCCGCTGCTGCTGCAAAGACCGCGCTGAACCCGGCTGCGGCCTGGCCGTTCCCGACGGGTACCCGTCCGTAATCGCTTCGCCTCGTGCGAACGATCACAACTGGGAAGCGCCAGGGCACGCATCGCGTGCCGCACTGACCGGATACCTCGTATCCGGTCCGCAAGACAGCTGTCTTGCCGACCCGCCGATGGCATTCGCCCGGCGGGTTTTTTATCGCCCAAAGAAAAACGCCGCGGCCCGGAGGCGCGCGGCGTTGGGGTCGGGCACGGTGTGCCCGGTCCGGGTGCGTGGTGCGATCAGTGGGTCACGCGCGTCACGCCGCCCGAGGACAGCAGGCGCACGCGCTCGCCGGGTCGGAACGCCTCGTCGGCTTCCTGGGTGATGGCGCGCATCTCGCCGTTGTCGAGCTTCACCGTGATCTCCAGGCCGCGACGCTGCTGGATCTTGTTCTCCGCCGCGCTGCCGGCCAGGCCGCCGATCACTGCGCCCAGCAGGCCCGCCGCAATCGCGCCGTTGCCGCCGCCGATGGTGCTGCCCGCCGCGATGCCGCCGATGGCGCCACCGGCCAGCGTGCCCGCGCCGGTCTGCCCGCCCTGGATCAGCACCTCGCGTACGCCCTCCACCACGCCGTAGCGCACGGTCTGCTCACGCTGGGCCTGGCCCGAGGTGTAGACGCTGTTGGAGTTCGACCAGCTGGCGCAGCCCGAGACCAGGCTTGCCGCCACCAGGACGGCCACGCCGCCGGTGCGGACGATGTTCGGCACGATGTTTCTCATGATTGACTTCCTTCCCGTAAAGACCCGCGCTCCGCGATGTCGGCGGATGCCGGCCGGGCGCCGCCGCCTTGTGGGCACGGCGCCGGGCAGCGTCCGGGTTACGCGTAGCGGTAACCGAATGCGGACTGGAACCGGTTGCCAATGTCCTCGCGCGAGAGCCAGTGGTTCTGCGGCCCCTGGCGGGCGATCTTGAGCGCGCCCATGAGCGAGGCGAGGCGGCCGGTGGTTTCCCAGTCCAACCCGTTTTCGATGCCGTAGAGCAGGCCGCCGCGGAAGGCGTCGCCGCAACCGGTGGGGTCGACGACCTGTTCGGCGGGCACGGCCGGAATGGCGTACTGCTGGCCATCGGCAAAGATGCTGGCGCCGCGCTCGCCGTGCGTCACGATGAACGCGCGAACCTTGGCGGCAACCTCGGCGCTGGTCCAGGCCGTGCGGGACAGCAGGACCTGCGCTTCGTAGTCATTGACCGTCACGTAGCTGGCGAGTTCAATGAACTGGCGCAGGTCTTCGCCGTTGAACAGCGGCATGGCCTGACCCAGATCAAAGATGAACGGAATGCCGGCTTCGGCGAACTGCTGCGCGTGGTGCAGCATGCCCTCGCGGCTGTCCGGCGCCACGATGCCCAGGGCGGGCTGGCGGCCGGCCGTCAGCGCATCCTGCACGCTGTTCAGCTGCGACTGGCTCATCGCGCCCGGGTGGAAGGCGGTGATCTGGTTGTTGTCGAGATCGGTCGTGATCATCGCCTGCGCGGTGAAGGTGCCCGGCAGCGTGCGGATGTGATCCGTGACGATGTCGAGTTTGCGCAGGTAGTCCAGGTACGGGCCGGCGTCCTCGCCCACGGTGCCCATCACCACTGGCTCGCCGCCGAGCATCTTGAGCGTGTAGGCGATGTTGCCGGCGCAGCCGCCAAACTCTCGCCGCATGCCCGGCACCAGGAACGACACGTTCAGCATGTGGATCTGGTCGGGCAGGATGTGTTCGCGGAAGCGCCCGTCGAACGTCATGATGGTGTCGTAGGCAACGGAGCCACAGATCAAGCTGGCCATTCTTCCTCGCAATCGAATACGGATGATACGGTTGAAAAAGACGCCGCCCGTGCGGAGACGGGCGGCGGTCGTACTTGTCAGATACCGGTGATGCCGAAGGCCTCCGGCAGCTTACTTCAACGCGGCCAGGGCGGCGTCGTAGTTCGGTTCTTGCTTGATCTCGGGCACGAGTTCGCTGTACTTCACAGCGTTGTTTTCGTCGAGCACGACCACGGCGCGTGCGGCCACGCCGGCCAGCGGGCCGGTCTTGATGTCCACGCCATAGGCGTTCTTGAACTCGGCGCCACGCATGGTCGAGAGCGGCACCACGTTGGCCAGGCCTTCGGCCGTGCAGAAGCGGCCCATGGCGAACGGCAGGTCGGCCGAGATGGTCAGCACCACGGTGTTGTCCAGCGTGCTGGCAGCTTCATTGAACTTGCGGGCGGATGCCTGGCACACCGGCGTATCCAGGCTCGGCACGATGTTCAGCACCTTGCGCTTGCCGGCGAAGTCGGCCAGCTTCACATCCTTCAGGTCCTTGCCCACGAGGGAAAAGTCGGGGGCCTTGTCGCCTGCCTGGGGAAACTTGCCGCCAACTTCGATGGCGTTGCCGCCGAGGGTCACATTGCTCATGGTCACTCCTGTACTGGGATGGGATGTTCGTCCGCGCTGCCCGGTGCGAACCGGCGGCGCGGCGGGGCGCTGGATATCAGGGGTAGAAGATCAGCACGCGGTAGTTGGCCGCCGTCTGGTCTGTCCGGAATCGTACCCGAACCGGCAGCTCGCTGCCCGCGCGCAGGCCCAGCGTTGCGAAGGCACGCTGCGCGGGCTCGAGGTATTCGGTCGGTTGCAGCACGCGGCGCAGCAGCAACTGGTCTTGCAGGTCGGTCATCACCAGTTCGATCGCGGGCAGCGCGGTAGTGGCGCGGCCCTGGTTACGCATGGTGACGGCGAGCTGGTAAACATCGGTCGCCTCGTCCTGTTTCTGAAGCTGGGAGCTGTCGATGCGCAGCGCTTCGAGGTCGCGCCAGGGCGGCACCTCGCAGCCAAGTGGCGCACAGGCGGCCTCGAGCAGCGGACGCAGCACCGGCACGCGGCCGGCCAGCTGGCTGCGGCCGAGGTAGGCGCCCTGCAGCAGCGCGCCGATGGCCAGCAGCACCACGGCGATGCGCACCCAGACGCGCTTGCTGACAGGCACGACCACCTTGGCGCGTGCCGGGCGCGCGCGTTCGCGGTCACGCGCGTGGCGCAGGAAATCGGGGGCGAAGACCGGGCCCGGCGATACCTCGCGGCGGATCCAATGGCGCGTGGTGGATTCGCGTGCGATGGCATCGGGCGTGCCCTCGCGCGACGTATCGAGCGCATTGGCGCTGGCCGACGCGACATCGTCCTTCCCTTCACGCGCGAATTCCTCGGCCGGCGCCACGGTGGGATCGGCGGCACGCAGGTATTCGCTCGCGCTGCGTACCGGCTCGGTATGCGGGAAGGGGTTGGTCGGCGGCAGCGACTCGGCCGCCTCCGGCGTGGGGCTGGGGGATGGACTCGAGGACGGCACCGGCGGCCACGCGGCCCTGGCGCTGTACGCGCCGGACGGCGGCGGGCTGGCCGACGCCGGGGCGAATGCCGCAGCGGGGTCGAGTGACGAGTGCGCCGGCACGGCCGGGGCGGGTGCCGCCGGGGCAGGGAGAGGTTCGCCAAAGGCCGAATGATCGAGGGTCGGCCAGGGTGCCGACGGCGCGACAGGCGCGGGCGCTGCGGCTTCCTCTATGGGCTCGGGCTCGGGTTCGGGTTCCGGCTCGGGCGCAACTTCCGCCACGGGCGCCGGTTCCGGTTCTGGCACAACCACCGGTTCCGGCTCGACTTCGTTCTCATGTTCCGGCGCCAGACCCAGTTCCACTTCCGGCTGCGGCGCCGGTGGCGCCTCGGGTGCTGGCTCTTGCCGTACCGGCGGCTGCTCGGCCTCCGGCATCATCATGGTCGGCGAATCGAGCGCCGGCACGTCATAGCCGGGATCGAAGCCCGGATCGAACGGCGTTTCCTGCGCATGGGCACGCGCGTTGGCCTGGGCCTGCTCGGCATGGGCCAGCGCAGCGGCCACGCTCGGGCCGGTAGTCGTTGACACCGGGGTCGGCACCGGCGCAGGCGTCGGCGCGGCAGCCGAGGCGGCCGGTACCGGCACTTCAATCAGGTGTTCGCGCGCGTCGAAGACGGTATCGCACTGTCCGCAACGGACCAGGCCCTGGCGCAGGCGCAACTGGTCCGCCACAAGCCGGAACGCGGTGCGGCAGGCCGGACAACGCGTGACAAGCTTGGCGGCAGCCATGGTGTCGAATCAGGAAGGGTTGGCGGAGGAGCTGGCGGCGTCGGCGCGGGTGCCGTGCAGGCAGACCCAGCCTTCCTCGCTGCGCCAGACCGACATGGCCAGCCAGGGCGCATAGGCGGCGGCCACTTCGTCCGCCTGCCGTTCCAGCACGCCCGAGAGGATCAGCCGGCCGCCCGGGCGCACGCGCGCACTGAGCATGGCCGCCATCAGCTTGAGCGGATTGGAGAGGATATTGGCCACCACGAGGTCGTAGGTGGCGTCTGATACGGAATCCGGCAGCGCGAAAGTGGCCGCCACCTGGTTGCGTTCCGCGTTGTAGCGCGACGCCTCCACGGCATTCGGATCGATGTCGATGCCGAGCGTATCGCCCGCACCGAGTTTCTTGGCGACGATGGCCAGGATGCCCGAGCCGCAGCCGTAATCGAGCACGGTCTCGCCGGCCCGCACGTTCTGCTCGAGCCACTGCATGCACAGCCGCGTGGTCGGATGGCTGCCCGTGCCGAAGGCCAGGCCGGGGTCCAGCTCCAGCACCACGGCGTCCGGCTCCGGGGCGTCGTGCCACGACGGCACCACCCAGAGCCGTTCGCCGATGCGGATCGGCGCGAACTGCGACTGGGTCAGGCGCACCCAGTCCTGGTCTTCCACCGCGCGCAACGCGAAGTCCGGCACCGGATCGACATTCAGCGCGTTGGCGGCCGCAGCCACCACGAGCGCCGGGTCGGTCTCGTCGTCGAACAGGGCCACCACGCGCGAGCGGTTCCAGGCCAGCCGCGTCGGCTCGAGCCCGGGCTCGCCGAACAGCGGCTGCTCATCGGGCGTGTCGGCATCGGCGTCTTCCACCGAGACCGACAGCGCGCCGAGGTCGAACAATGCGTCGGACCAGGCCTCGGCCTGCTCCTGCGCAATTTCGATCACACATTCCTGGAAAGCCACGTGATTCCTTGCTGCGACGATGCCGGCCGAGGCGGGGCCTCAGGCCTTCTCGCCCTTGGCCACGGCCTTCTGGGCCAGGCGGTGTTCAAGATAATGGATGCTGGTGCCGCCTTCGACGAAGTTGGCATCGAGCATCAGTTCGCGGTGCAGCGGCACATTGGTCAGGATGCCGTCCACCACCATCTCCGACAGCGCGATGCGCATGCGGGCGATGGCCTGGTCACGCGTGGCGCCGTACGTGATGATCTTGCCGATCATCGAATCGTAGTTAGGCGGCACGAAGTAGCCATCATACGCGTGCGAGTCCACCCGCACGCCGGGGCCGCCCGGCATGTGCCAGGCGGTGATGCGGCCCGGCGACGGCGTGAACTTGAACGGGTCCTCGGCGTTGATCCGGCACTCGAGGGCGTGGCCCTGGATCTGCACGTCCTTCTGGCGGAAGCGCAGCTTCTCGCCGTAGGCGATGCGGATCTGTTCCTGCACGATGTCGATGCCCGTGATCATCTCGGTGACCGGGTGCTCCACCTGCACGCGCGTGTTCATCTCGATGAAGTAGAACTCGTTGTTCTCGTACAGGAACTCGAACGTGCCGGCGCCCCGGTAGCCGATCTTCTTGCAGGCCTCGGCGCAGCGGTCGCCGATGCGCTCGATCAGGCGGCGCGGGATGTGCGGGGCCGGTGCTTCCTCGATCACCTTCTGGTGGCGGCGCTGCATCGAGCAGTCACGCTCGCCCAGCCAGATGGCTTGCCGGTGCTGGTCTGCCAGGATCTGGATTTCCACGTGGCGCGGATTCTCCAGGAACTTCTCCATGTAGACCTCGGGGTTGCCGAAGGCGCGGCCGGCTTCCTCGCGCGTCATGTTGACGGCGTTGATCAGCGCGGCCTCGGTGTGCACCACGCGCATGCCACGGCCACCACCGCCGCCAGCGGCCTTGATGATGACCGGATAGCCCACGCGGCGCGCGGTGGCCAGGATTTCCTTGGGGTCGTCGGGCAGGGCGCCTTCGGAGCCCGGCACGCACGGCACGCCGGACTTGATCATGGACTGCTTGGCGGACACCTTGTCGCCCATCAGGCGAATGCTGTCCGAGGTCGGGCCGATGAAGACGAAGCCGGACTTCTCCACGCGCTCGGCGAAGTCGGCGTTCTCCGACAGGAAGCCGTAGCCCGGGTGGATGGCCTGGGCGTCGGTGACCTCGGCGGCCGAGATGATGGCCGGCATGTTCAGGTACGACAGCGGGGACGGCGCCGGGCCGATACAGACGGCCTCGTCGGCCAGCTTGACGTACTTGGCTTCCTTGTCGGCTTCCGAGTACACCACCACGGTCTTGATACCCAGCTCGCGGCAGGCGCGCTGGATGCGAAGGGCGATTTCGCCCCGGTTCGCGATCAGAATTTTTTCAAACATGGTCTCTCTCTGCGAGAACGGGTGCCGGCCCGGCAAGTCGGGCCCCGGCGCGGGGCCGGTGTTGCAAAGCAGGGCGCCACGCGGCGGCCTGAAGCGTGCCAAGCATGGGGGAGCAGGGGCGATGCAGGCCCGCCCCGATCCCCGTGCCGGGGCCGATTGGGCGCGGGCGACGGGGGCGCGGCGGGCAGGCTCGCATCAGCCGATCACGAACAGCGGTTGGCCGTATTCGACGGCCTGGCCGTTCTCGACCAGGATTTCCTTGATCACGCCGGCCTTGTCGCACTCGATTTCGTTGAGCAGCTTCATGGCCTCGATGATGCAGACGGTCTGGCCTTCCTTGACGGTGTCGCCCACGTTCACGAACGGGGCGGCGCCCGGCGACGGTGCGCGGTAGAACGTGCCGACCATCGGCGAGGTGACGACGTGGCCCGACGGAACCTGGGCGGCTTCCGGTGCGGCGGCCGGCGCCATCGGGGCGACGGGGGCAGCGCCCGGCAGGGCCTGCATCTGGGGCATGGCCATCGGGGCGGCGATCACCTGGGGCGGCGCCTTGACGATGCGTACCTTGCCGTCACCTTCGGTGACTTCCAGTTCCGAGATGCCGGATTCGGCCACCAGGTCGATCAGCGTCTTCAGCTTGCGCAGGTCCATCTTCTTATCCTCCAGAATCGGGTTGTCCGGTCTCCTCCCGAGGGAAGGAAACGGCGGCGGTGAGTCATTGATTGGTCTGCCGCGCTGGCCGCGAGGCAGGGTCCGGGCATTCCTGATGCTGTGCCGACGCGCGGGCAGCCTTCAATCGCCCGGGGCCGCGGCCGTCTGCCCCAGCACGTATTCCAGCGCCAGCAGGTAACCCTGCCAGCCCAGGCCGCAGATCACGCCCACGGCCTGATCCGAGAAATACGAGTGATGACGGAACGGTTCGCGGCGATGCACGTTCGACAGATGTATCTCCACGAACGGGATCGCCACGGCGGCCAGGGCATCGCGCAGCGCCACGCTGGTGTGCGTATAGGCTGCCGGGTTGATGAGGATGAAGTCCACCCCCTCGCCGCGTGCTGCCTGGATACGATCCACCAGCGCCCCTTCATGGTTGGACTGGAACGTATCAAGATCCAGGCCAGCCGTGGCGGCGCGTTTTGCCAGCGCATCGTTGATGTCGGCGAGCGTCGTGTGCCCGTACGTCTGCGGTTCGCGCGTGCCCAGCATATTGAGGTTCGGTCCATGCAGGACCAGCACCTTCCGGTAGCGCGCGGCGCCGTTTTCGGCGGGAGTTGAAGACACGGTAGCTCGACCAGATCAACGAAATTGCGCGGAGATTACCGTAGCTTAGAGGGATTTGTCTAGCACGCGATACAAGGCCACGTGGCGTGGCCGGCGCATTTCAGAGTCTTCTCACGGATTTTGGTGTCCGCGCGCTCAGAATGGGGTGGTAGTCACGCCATTGAGCGGAGATCCCGGGCAGTTGGGCCGTGTTTCGGCCCAGAAGCCCGATTTCACGCGCCGGGCAGCACCTTGCGCAATTCCTCGGCGTGCACGCGGCCCATCTTGCGGTATTTCACCGAGCCGTCGGGGTTGATGACCACGGTATAGGGCAGGCCACCCTGCGCGTTGCCGAAACTGCGCGACAGCTCGGTGCCTGCGAACCCGGCCACGGCCAGTGGATAGGCCACCGGCACCTTCTTGAGGAACTGCTGGATATTGCTGGCCGAATCGATGCCGATGCCGACGAATTCGACGTTGCGCTGGGCATATTCGCCATGCAAGGCCGTCAACTCGGGCATTTCTTCCACGCACGGGCCGCACCAGGGCGCCCAGAAGTTCACCACCAGGGTCTTGCCGCGCAGCTTGGTCAGATCCAGTTCCACCCCGGCGGGGTCCGGCATCTTGGTCTGGAAGAAGGTCTCGACGGCCTGGTCGGCCACCGGCTTGGGAGATAACACGAAATGACCGACGATGGCGCCGCCAGCGGCGGCCACGATGGCAACGACGAGCCACAGGCCCAGGCGGGAGCGGCGGATGGGGGTGGAGCCGGGTGCGGAGGCGGTCATCTGGGGGCGCTATCTATATAGAGAGGGTTCGGAGGATCAGGGCGCGGGCGGTTCGGCCGGCTCGGGGGTGCTCAGGGCGCGCACGGCGGCCAGGTCGGCACGCGCGACGCGCCCGCTGGCATCCGCCCGCACGGCGCCGCGTTCATCGATGGCATCGTACAGCGCAATATGAATGCCGACCGGCGCGCCAAGTTCCGCGCGGACCTCGCCGGCCAGCGCGCGGCATTCGCGCGCCGCCGGCCATTGGCCGCGCCACAGGAAGCTCAGCGTCTCCACGTCGCCCCGGCCGGCGAAGTGCCGGCTTTCGCTGGTGTCGAAGTCCACGCCGGCGTTGAGCAGGTGCAGCGCGACGTCCTTGGGACTGTCGCAGAAGCATTGCAGATAGACATCGGAATGCTCGGTGGCCGTGCCGTTGAGCACCGCGCCGACCAGATAAGGCCGGAAACTGGCCAGGTCTTCCATCGCCAGCACGGCCAGCCGGCGCAGCAGCGCAAGGATGCGCGGCTGGCTCTCGGCATGGAACAGTGCCTGGTACGCGCGGACTTCTTCCTCGATCATGTCGTTATCAGGCAGCCATTCGCCGGCAACGCGCATGTCGCCGAGGAGCTGCTTGGCGGCCTTGCGCTTGGCGGTGGCGTAGTCGGCGCCGTCCTCGGCGATCATGCGGGCCGCGGCCTGGGCGATTTCCTCGCGTACGCGGGTCGGGTCGGGGATGTTGCGTCTGGACATGCCGCGATGATACGCCGCTTGCCTGGTCGTGGTGCCGGGCTTGGTGCCGCGGCCGGGTGTCGCAGTCCGGGCGGAGGGCTCGGGTACAATCGACCGCTATCCCGCCCGGCGCCCCGGGCGCACGCCATTTCCCCCGACGCATCCCATGCATATTCACATCCTCGGCATCTGCGGTACTTTCATGGGCGGCCTTGCGGTCCTCGCCCGGCAGGCGGGTCACCGCGTGACCGGCTGCGACGCCAACGTCTACCCGCCCATGAGCACCCAGCTGGAAGCCCAGGGCATCGACCTGATCGAAGGCTTCGACCCGTCCCAGCTCTCGCTGGAGCCGGACCTGTTCGTGATCGGCAACGTGGTGTCGCGCGGCAATCCGCTGATGGAAGCCATCCTCGATCGCAATCTGCCGTACGTCTCCGGCCCGCAATGGCTGGGCGAGCACGTGCTCAACGGCAAATGGGTGCTGGCGGTGGCCGGTACGCATGGCAAGACGACCACCACGTCGATGCTGTCCTGGATCCTTGAGGACGCTGGCTACAACCCGGGCTTCCTGGTCGGCGGCGTGCCACAAAACTTCGGTATCTCCGCGCGACTGACACCATCGGACTTCTTCGTCATCGAAGCCGACGAATACGACACAGCCTTCTTCGACAAGCGCAGCAAGTTCGTCCACTATCGCCCGCGCACGGCCATCCTGAACAACCTCGAGTTCGATCACGCCGACATCTTCCCGGATCTTGCCGCCATCGAGACGCAATTCCATCACTTGGTGCGCACCGTGCCGGGTCAGGGCCGCATCCTCGTGAACGGCGTGGAGCCGGCGCTGGCGCGCGTGCTGGAGCGCGGCTGCTGGAGCGAGGTCGAGCAGTTCGGCGTGGGCGACTGGAAAGAGAGCGATGCGCAGGCGCCGGCCCCGGCGGGCAAGGATGCCTTCGATGTCTGGTTCGGCGATGCGGTGCAGGGCACGGTCGTCTGGGACCTGCAAGGCACCCACAACCGCATGAACGCGATTGCTGCCATCGCCGCCGCCCGCCATGTGGGCGTGACGCCGGCGCAGGCCATCGAGTCGCTGGGTCGCTTCGCCAACGTCAAGCGCCGCATGGAAGTGCGCGGCGTGGCCAACGGCATCACGGTCTATGACGACTTCGCGCACCATCCCACGGCCATCCAGACCACGCTCGACGGCCTGCGCCGCCGGGTGGGCAACGCCCGCATCCTGGCTGTGCTGGAGCCGCGCTCCAATACGATGAAGCTCGGCGTCATGGCCGCGCAACTGCCGGCCAGCCTGGAAGGCGCCGATCGGGTGTTCGGCTACGGTGCGCCGGCGGGCAAGGACGCGCTGGGCTGGAACCTCGGTGAGGCGCTGGCACCACTTGGCGACAAGGCCGCCGCCTATCAGGACCTCGGCGAGCTGGTCGCGGCCGTCACGGCAGCCGCCCGCCCCGGCGACCATGTGCTCGTGATGAGCAATGGCGGCTTCGGCGGCGTGCATCAGAAGCTGCTCGACGCGCTCGCAGCCTGATCAAGAATCGACAAGGGTCCGACGATGCTGCTGTATCTGCACGGCTTCCGCTCCTCGCCGCAATCGTTCAAGTCGCGGCTTGTGCAAGAGCGGATGCGCGCCTGGGGCGTGGAGAAATATTTCGCCTGCCCCACGCTCAATGTCTCGCCGGCCCAGGCCATCGCCCAGGCCGAGGCCGCCATTCGGGGCGCCCGCGCCGGGGGCGAGACGGACATCGCCATCATCGGTTCGTCGCTGGGCGGCTTCTATGCGCGCTGGCTGGCCGAGCGCCATGGCTGCCGTGCGGTGCTGCTCAATCCGGCGATCCATCCGTGGACCGACCTGGAGAAGTACCTGGGCGAGCAGCCGCTGTATCACGGCGGCGGGTCGGTCGTGGTGGAGCGTAGCCACCTTCAGGAATTGCTCGATTTGCGTGTCGAAAAGATCACAAAACCAGCGCGCTATTACCTGCTGGCGGCGACTGGCGACGAGGTGCTCGACTACCGCGAGATGGTCGAAGCCTGCCCGGGTGCCCACATCCGCATCATCGAAGGCAGCGACCACGGCATCAGCGAGTTCGAAGACTACGTGGACGACGTGCTCGCTTTCTGCGGCTACGGCCCCGGCGGCAAGCTGCCCGCCTCCCGCCCGGACCCGGCATGAGCGATTCGCTGTACCGGACGCCGCGCACCGGCGCGTGGCGGGCGCATTTGCCGTTCGATGCCGACATCCCCTTCAACCTGCGCCGCTGGGTGATTGGCGAGGGCTCGCTGACCGCCCGGCTGATGGCCGCCTCCGCGCAGTTCCGCGTCAAGCGGCTCGCCCAGTCGCTCCAACGGCCGTTTGCCGATGAATGGCGGACCATCGGCCTGATCCGGCCCGTGCCGGCCATCACGCGCGAAGTGCTGCTTATCTGCGACGATGTGCCGGCCATCTTCGCCCATACCATCGTCGATCCGCACCACGCGCCGCGCGACTGGCCGTTCCTGCGCGGCTTAGGTGAGCGCCCGCTCGGTGGGGCGCTGTTTATCGATCCGCGCGTGCGGCGCGAGCCGTTCCAGTTTGCGCGGCTGCGTCCGGAGCATCCGCTGCGGCAGGCCCTGGCCCGCGTGGTGCCGGCCATGCAGGATGTGCCGATGCTGCCCGCGCGGCGCTCGGTGTTCCGGCGCGGCGGCGGCACCATGCTGGTGACCGAGGTCTTCCTGCCAGACCTGCTGCGCCGGCCTGCGCCGGCGGCGGTGCGGTATCATCCGGAGTCCGACCGGCCACATCTGCCGGACCCATTGCCATATGGCGGCCCACGGCGCCCATCCATCACGGGCGGTCCGTCGACTCTGCCCGGGAACCCGCTCCCACGCTCACGCGGTGACGGCGCCCGGCATTTCTGAAAGTACCGATCCATGCAGTTGCTGTTTGAAGAAGGCGGCGAAATTCGCGCCGGCACCGTGCTCGCCCAGCAGGGCGAGGCCTACCAGGTGGAATTGCCAGCAGGCAAACGCACCAAGGTGAAGGCGCGCGACGTGCTGCTGCAGTTTGCCCAGCCGTCGGCAATCGAAATGGTGCGGCAGACCGGCGACCTGACCGCCGACATCGACCTCGACTTCCTCTGGGAATGCGCGCCGGCCGAGGAATTCGGCTTTGCCGAGCTGGCCGCCGAATACTACGGCGCCGATGCCGGCCCGGTGCAGCAGGCCGCGCTGGCCATGGCGCTGCATGGCAACCCGGTCTATTTCCGCCGCAAGGGCCGTGGCCGCTACCTGCGCGCCCCGGAAGACCAGCTGCAGGCCGCGCTGGCCGCCGTCGAACGCAAGAAGCAGCAGGCGCTGGTGCAGGCCGGCTATGAAGACCAGCTCAAGGCGCGGACGCTGCCGGACGCGTTCCGGGGCAAGGTGCTGCAACTGCTGTTCAAGCCGGACAAGAACAGCCTCGAATTCAAGGCGATGGACGCCGCCTGCACGGCGCTCGGCATGACGCCGATGCGGCTGATGGTGGCCGTGGGCGGCGTGTCCAGCCCGCGCGCGCTGCACGAGGCCAAGTTCCTCTCCGAATGCTTCCCGAAGGGCACCGGCTTCCCGGACGTGGACGTGCCGGAGCCGGGCGGCGACCTGCCGCTGGCCGACGTGCAGGCGTTCTCGATCGACGATGTGACGACGACCGAGATCGACGACGCGCTGTCCGTCACCGAACTCGACGGCGGCAAGCTGCGCGTGGGTATCCACATTGCTGCGCCGGCGCTGGGCATCAAGCGTGGCGATGCGCTCGACGCCATCGCGCGGCATCGTCTGTCCACGGTGTACTTCCCGGGCGACAAGATCACCATGCTGCCGGACCCCATCGTGGAGCGCTACACGCTCCAGGAAGGGCGCACCTGCCCGGCGCTGTCGCTCTATGTGACGGTGGACCCGAACACACCGGACGGCATCGCCATCACCGCCAGCGAAACCCGCGCCGAGCGGGTGCCGATTGCCGCCAACCTGCGCCACAACCTGCTCGAGGACGTGGTGACCGAGGCCGCGCTGGCCAACGGCACCGGCGACTACCCGTTCCGCTCCGCGCTGACGCACCTGTTCCACCTGGCCAACCACCTGCATGACGAGCGCCAGCGCGCGCGCCTCGCCAGCGGGCTGCGGCCGGAGTCGCACAACCGGGCTGACTACAACTTCTATATCGATCAACTCGAAGGCGGCGCCGAGCGCGTGCGCATCGAGCAGCGCCGCCGGGGCTCCCCGCTGGACAAGATCGTGGCCGAGCTGATGATCCTGGCCAACAGCACGTGGGGCAAGCTGCTGGCCGACCACGGCGTGCCGGGCATCTATCGCACCCAGAAGGCGTGGGGCATGCACCGTACGCGGATGCAGACCTACCCGGCGCCGCATGAGGGGTTGGGCGTGGCGCAGTACGCGTGGAGCACCTCGCCGCTGCGCCGCTACGTCGATCTGGTGAACCAGTGGCAGATCCTGGCGGTGGCGCAGCATGGCGTCACGGCCAAGCTGGTGGCGCCGTTCAAGCCCAAGGATGCCGACCTGCTGGCCGCTGTGGCGGACTTCGAAGGCACCTATGCGGCCTATGCCGAGCACCAGTCGACGATGGAACGCTACTGGTGCCTGCGCTGGCTGGCCCAGGAAGGCCGCGAGAAGCTGATGGCGACCGTGCTCAAGGAAGGCGCGGTGCGCTTTACCGAGATTCCGCTGGTCACGCGCGTGGCGGAACTGGCGCAGGCGGCCCGGGGCACCCAGGTGCTGCTCGAGATTGCCTCGACGGACGAGATTTCGCTGGAAGTGTCGTGCCGCGTGCTTGAGGTCTTCGCCGGGGAAGGCGAAGTCCCCGAGGAAGAGCTGGAGAGCGACGAGGAGGCGGCGGAAGTGTCGGCCGAGGCCGCTGCCGAGGCGGCGGCCGAAGATGCGGCGGAAGCGGCTGCCGAGGGTGGCTCGGAAGGGGCGCCGGAAGGCCAGGAAACCCCGGCCGGGGAGGGCGCCGAGCCCGCCTCGGACGACGAGGCGTCGGCGCCACGCGACACCGGGGCCAGCCCGACGGCCTGACCCCTTCGGAAAAGCAATCCGCTCCCTTACAATCGAAGTCTGATCCGGCCAACCCCGCCTGCGGTGGGGTGGCCGCCCTTCGTATTCACTGTCTGCATTTCCGGACGCTCCCGCCCACCGCCATCGTGAACGCCGTTCTTGTTGCTCCCCGCCATCCCCTGCAGTGGTGGCATTCCAGCGGCACGCTGGCCAAGGCGCTGGCCGTGTCGGTGGCCATTCACGCGCTGATCCTGATGGTGCGGATTGCCGCGCCCGAAGTCTTCGAGATCAAGCGGTCCGATCCGCAGCTCGACGTGGTGCTGGTCAACTCCAAGTCCGCCGAACGCCCCCGCAACCCGACCGTGCTGGCCCAGGCCAACCTGGACGGCGGCGGCGACCACGACGCCCAGCGTGCCACCACGCCGCTGCCGGCGCAGACCGAGTCCAAGGATGGCGACCTGATGCGGCTGACGCAGCGCCGCATCGAGCAACTGGAAGAAGACCAGCGCCGGCTGATGACGCAATCGCGCGAAGCCGCGCCGAGCGTGCGCAGCCAGCCCGTGAAGCCGGGCGAACAGCGGCAGCCGGCCCCCACGCGTGGCCAGGACGACCGCACCGCCGTGACCGAGATGGCACGGCTGGAGGCCGAGATCGGCCGGAACCTGGAGCAGTACGCCAAGCGGCCCAAGCGCATGCAGCTGACCGCGACCAGCGCGCAGGGCGTGGACTACGCCCAGTATTACGACCGCCTGCGCCGCAAGATCGAGACGCGCGGCACGAGCGACTTCCCCCAGCGCAATGGCAAGCCGCTGTACGGCCAGCTGATCCTGGTGATCAACGTCAACCGGCTCGGCAAGCTCGGCTATAACCGCGACGGCTACAACGTCGAGTCCATCGACGTGGCCAAGAGTTCGGGCGACCCCGCGCTGGACCGCCAGGCCGTGGCCATCGTGCGCGCCGCCGCGCCGTTCGGCGCCTTTACCCCGGAAATGCAACAGCGCCAGGACATCCTGGAAGTCATTTCCACGTTCAAGTTCACGCGGAGCGGGCTCGACGTCCGCCTGCAACCCCGTTGATGACCACAGACCTGACTTCCCAGCCGAACCCGCCCGTGCAGCAAGACCGCTACGTGGTGGTGGGCAACCCCGTTTCGCACAGCCGCTCGCCGGCCATCCACGCCGCCTTCGCGCGCCAGACCGGCGAAGCCGTGCAGTACGACCGCCTCGAAGCACCGCTCGGCGCCTTTGCCGACACGGTGCGCCGCTTCCTGGCCGAAGGTGGCCACGGCTTCAACGTGACCACCCCGTTCAAGCTGGAAGCGTACGACCTGGCCGACCGCCTGACCCCGCGCGCCGAAGCCGCGGGCGCGGTCAATACGATGTGGATCGAGGACGGCCTGATCCATGGCGACAACACCGACGGCGTGGGCCTGGTCCGCGACATCCAGGACAACCTGGATGTGCTGCTGGAAGACAAGCGCATCCTGCTGCTCGGCGCCGGTGGCGCGGCCATGGGAGCGATGCTGCCGCTGATCGAGTGCCGTCCGGCGCGGATCGTGGTGGCCAATCGCACCGCTTCCAAGGCGAGCGATATGCTCGAGGAATTCGTCGAAGCGGCCGACCAGTACAACGTGGAACTGTGGGGCGGTGGGCTGGACGCGCTGTCCGCCCTGAGCGAGGAAGAGCGCTGCGACGTGGTGATCAACGCCTCGTCGAGCAGCCTCCAGGGCGAAGTGCCGCCCGTGCCTGACTACCTGCTGGGCGAGGGCGTGCTGGCCTACGACATGATGTACGGCGCCCGTCCGACCGTGTTCCTGGCCTACGCCGCCCAATGGGGCGCGCGCACCAGCGACGGCCTGGGCATGCTCGTGGAGCAGGCCGCCGAGGCGTTCTACAACTGGCGCGGCGTGCGGCCCAACACTGTCCCCGTTCTCGCGGAATTGCGAGCCGGGCTCCAGGCCGAAGCCGCCCGCTGAGGCCACCCGGCTTGGCGCGCCAGCGGACTTCCTCCCGATCGCCGGCGCGTGCCGGCAGCGCGGCCAATCCGCTGCGCTGGCTCGGCTATCTCGCCGGCTGCCTGGTGGCGGGCGTGCTGGCGATGCAGCTCTACTTCTTCCTCCAGATTGCCGCGTGGCAGGTCGTGAACCCATCGTCCACGACCTTCATGCGCGCCGAGCGCTGGCGGCTCTGCGGCGCCAATGTCTGGAGTTGCGGGGTCGAGCGCGAGTGGGTGCGCTACGACGACATCTCGCGGCACCTGAAGCGCGCGGTCATCGCCAGCGAGGACGCGGATTTCGTCAATCATCCCGGCTACGACCTCGACGCGATGCTGACCGCCTGGGAGCGCAACAAGCAGCGCGGGCGCATCGTGCGCGGCGGGTCGACCATCACGCAGCAGCTCGCCAAGAACCTGTTCCTGGCGCCCGAGCAGCACTACCTGCGCAAGGGCCAGGAGCTGGCCATCACGTGGATGCTCGAGTTCTGGCTCGACAAGCAGCGGATCTTTGAGATTTACCTGAATTCGGTGGAGTGGGGCGAGGGCGTCTTCGGTGCCGAGGCCGCCGCCCAGCACTACTTCCACACCTCGGCCGCCAAGCTAGGCGTCGGGCAGGCCGCGCGGCTCGCGGCGGCGCTGCCGGCGCCGAAATGCTTCGACAAGAAGACATATTGCGCCAACGTGCACGTCAACTTCCGCGTCAAGGCGTCGATCATCGCGCGCCGCATGGGCGCGGCCACGCTGCCGGACTAGCGCTTCCGGCAACGGGCGCTGGCGCTGGCACTGACTTCAGCTCAGCCAGCCCTTGCGGCGGAAGTAGATCAGTGGAATCGCCGCCGACACGGCCATCAGCGCGATGGCCCACGGGTAGCCCGCGGCCCAGTCCAGTTCCGGCATCAGCTTGAAGTTCATCCCGTAGATGCTCGCGATCAACGTCGGCGGCATCAGCGCTACCGACACCACCGAGAACAGCTTGATGATCTTGTTCTGGTTGATGTTGATGAAACCGACCGTCGCATCCATCAGGAAGTTGATCTTGTCGAACAGGAACGCGGTGTGGTTTTCGATGGAGTCGATGTCGCGCAGGATCTGGCGGGCCTCGTCCTGCTGCTCGGCGGACAGCAGCTGGCTGCGCATCAGGAACGACACCGCGCGGCGCGTATCCATGACGTTGCGGCGAATGCGGCCGTTCAAGTCTTCCTCGCGGGCGATGGTTTCCAGCACGTCGGCGGCGGCGGCATCGGTCACGTTCTCGGCCAGCACCCGGCGGCTGGCTTCCTCCAGCCGCTCGTAGATCTCCTCGATGGAGTCGGCGGAGTACTCGGCGTCGGTGGCGTACAGGTCCATCAGCACGTCCTTGGCATTGCGCACCGAACCCGGCCGCATGCGCGCGCGCAGGCGCACCAGCCGGAACACCGGCAGATCCTCGTCGTGGATGGAGAACAGCACGTCGCGCGTGAGCACGAAGGCCACGCGCACGTTGCGCGACGCCTCGTCCTCGGCCAGCAGGAAATCGGTGCGGATGTGGATGTTCTCGTCCTCGCCCTCGAAATACCGGGCGGACGCTTCCAGGTCACCGAGGTCCTCGAGTTCCGGCAGGACGACGTTATAGGCTTCCTTGATCCATGCCAGCTCCTCGTCGTCGGGGCTGACGACGTCGATCCAGATGGGCTTGTGCTGCAGCAGCTCATTGCGCTCGTCGACCTGCTCCTGGGCAAGCCGGCCTTTCTGCAGGACGAACAGGTTGATCATCCCTGGGTTCCTTGTTACTGATGGCGCGGTTGTCGATGCATCGAAGACAGGCGCAGGCAAGGCAAGCCAGCCGGGTGACCATGGCGCGGCCACGGGCAAGCGTGATCGCGCTGCGGACGGCCGCAACAAAGCGGCGCGCGGGCAAGGCGATGGCGTTTGCCTGGGTTTGGCTGGCTGGCCGGGAGAGGGAAGATCCGAAGCGCGACACGGCAGTCAGGGCGACGGCCGCAGGGGGAAACGGAAAGACACTCACCCGCAGGTGTCTGCGGGCAAGGACGGCGATAAGCAAGGGCAGGGGGCCCCGCGGATCGTCGTTACGCAGCCCGCAGTGACATGGCATCCGACGATGTCGCGGTACGACCGCGGCAACTCGAACACCCGATGCTACTGCCCACGTACTTTCTCCGGGATTCTGATGGCCGCGAGTGTAATCCAACGCAGGGGGGCTTGTTAAGCGAAATCTCATCCCGCGCGCCACCCGTTGCGCGCCGCGAACGCCGCCCTACGTTTGGCTTACAGGCGGCGGCGCAGCAGCGGGGCCAGCATCACCGAAGACAGCGCCGCGAACATCAGCACGATGGCCGCGTAGTCCTGCCAGTGCGGCGTCTCGCCGAGCAGCCACATGCCCGAGAAGACCCCCACCACGGGGATGAACATGATCGACAGGCTGGACACCACCGGCGGCAGGCTGCGCGCCAGCGCGAACCAGACCAGGTGGCAGTAGGCGAAGACCACCACGGCGTTATAGGCGATGGCGCCCCATTCCACGGCCGTGGGCATGCGCCAGCCCGACTCCAGCAGCAGCGTGCCGAGGCCCAGGAAGGGCAGGGTGATGGCCAGCATCCAGAACGTGAGCGCGCCGATGGGAATATCCACCTGGGTCCGCTTCATCAACTGGGTGCCGAGGCCCCAGCCGGCCGCCGCCACCAGCATCAGCAAGGTGCCGGCCGGGCTGCCGGTGAGCGCGGCGATCTCGCCCGAGAGCAGCAGCACCGTGCCGGCCAGCGCGCAGGCAATGCCGATCCAGGCGGACAGGGCGATGCGGTCCCGGAACAGCACCAGCCCCCAGACCACGGCCCAGATCGGCATGGTGTAGCCGAGGATGGCCGCGCGGCCCGAGGACAGCATCTTGACCGCGCAGATCGCGAACAGGTGCCAGATCACCATGTTCGGGATGGCCAGCTTGATCACCATCGGCCAGCTGGCGCGCGGTACGTGGAGGGATTCCCCGCGCAGCTTCAGCGCCAGTCCCAGCGCCACCAGCCCGCCGGCCATGCAGAGCAGCCGGAAGCCCATGGCCGGGAAATGGGCGACGCCCACCTTCATGATGGGCCAGTTGATGCCCCAGGCGAGCGTGAGGATGACGAGCAGGACGATGCCGCGGCGATCGAGGGTCATGGGAGGCGAGACGGGATTTGGCGACGTAGCGAGGTCGCTCTTATTAAGCGGGAGCGCAAAACCCGAAAACGATAGCACGCAACGGGTAAAATTGCGCCAACGCCATATATCGTGCGCCGGACCGCGCTGCCGGCGCCCCGCGACAACCGGCCGGCGCGCCGCCGCGTTATCCTTGGATAACGTCCGGCCCCCGGGCCTTACCCAACATCGAGCATCCCATGACTTTCACCGAGCAGCTGTCCGCCGCATGGCAGCGTAACGATTCCCTGCTGTGCGTCGGCCTCGATCCGGACCCGGCCAAGCTGCCGCTGTCCCTGACCAGCACGGGCGGCGCGATTTTCTCGTTCTGCCGGGAGATCGTCGACGCCACGGCCGACCTGGTCTGCGCCTTCAAGCCGCAGATCGCCTATTTCCATTCGCAGCGCGCCGAGGACCAGCTCGAGCAACTGATCGAGTACATCCACGATGCCCACCCGGGGATTCCGGTGATCCTGGATGCCAAGCGCGGCGACATCGGCTCCACGGCCGAGCACTATGCCGTGGAGGCGTTCGAGCGCTACCGCGCCGATGCGGTCACGGTCAGCCCGTACATGGGGTTCGATTCGATGTCGCCGTACCTGGCGCATCCGGGGCGGGGGGTGATCGTGCTGTGCCGGACCTCCAACCCGGGCGGCTCGGACGTGCAGTTCCTGCAGGTCGACGGCAAGCCGCTCTACCAGGTGGTGGCCGAGGCCGCGCGCGAGCGCTGGAATACTAACGGGCAGATGGGACTGGTGGTCGGCGCCACGTTCCCGAATGAAATCGCCAAGGTGCGCCAGATCGTGGGTGACATGCCGCTGCTGATTCCGGGCATCGGCGCGCAGGGCGGGGACATCGAGGCCACGGTGAAGGCCGGCCGCACCGCCGACGGCACCGGCATGATGATCAATTCCTCGCGCGCCATCCTGTACGCGAGCCGTGACAAGGATTTCGCCACGGCCGCCCGGAATGTGGCGTTGCAGACGCGCGAGACCATCAACCGCTATCGTCACGGTTAAGCGACGATCAGCGTGATAGCCGCCGGAGCGGGCAGCTTACTGCTCGTTTCGGATCAATTCGAAGAGGCCGCGCATGGCATGCTCCGCGGCCTGGCGGCGGATCTGGGCGCGATCGCCCTTGAACCGCTGCGTCTGCGTCAGCGTGGTAACGCGGTTGCTCCAGCCGAAACAGACCATGCCGACGGGCTTTTCCGGCGTGCCGCCGCCCGGGCCGGCCACGCCGGTAATCGCCAGCGACACCTGCGCGCGGCTGTTCAGCAGCGCGCCCTCGGCCATGGCATGGGCCACTTCCTCGCTGACCGCGCCATGATCGCGGATCAGCTTCGCCGGCACCCCCAGCATCGTGGACTTGGCTTCGTTCGAATACGTGACGAAGCCGCGCTCGAACCAGCCCGACGACCCGGCCACATCGGTGATCGCGGCGGCGACGAGGCCGCCGGTGCACGATTCCGCCGTGGCAAGCATCAGCGAATGTTCCGCAAGGACGGATCCGGCCTGGATGGCAAGCTGGTCAAGCAGGCGACTGACGGACATATCGACGAATCCTTATTTGACGATGCGATGCCCGCTCAGAACGAGCGCCAGAGCGCGAACACGAGCAGGGTGTAGAAGGCCGCGAAGATGTCGTCGAACATCACGCCAAACGCGCCGAGCAGGCCGGGGCCCTTGAGCGTGCGGTCGTAATAGGCGATGGGTGCGGGTTTGGCGATGTCGAACAGGCGGAACCACAGGAACGCCGCGAACTGGCCCCAGAAGCCGGTGGGGGTGACGAACAGCAGCACCAGCCAGAACGCCACGATCTCGTCCCAGACCATGCTGCCATGGTCATACACGCCCATATCGCGCGCGGTACGCCGGCACGCCCAGATGCCGACGAGGAAACCGCCGGCGATGATCCAGAGCCACGTGGACGGCTCGATCCACATCGAGATCACAACGAACGACAGCCAGCCGTACAGCGTGCCGACCGTGCCCGGGCTGACCGGCGACAGCCCCGAGCCAAAGCCGAGTGCGATGGCGCGTGCGGGATGGCCGAGCATGAAGCGCGCGGTGGGGCGCGTGACGCGCGCGGTTTGTCCCGCTTCCAGCGTGACGGGGGGAACAGGGTCGCGCGGCGCGGCCCCGGGAGGATAGGCGGACATCAGGAGTTGGCTCGTCTGTCTTGCTTTTGTCATATGGCGCGCGGCGGTGGCTCCCGCCGAGCGCATGGCGGCATCATGACATGGCTCGTGCGCGAAGTGTCAGGAAGCGAAGTGGTCGAACGCGGTGCCGCTGAAGGCGTAGGGGTTGCCGTCACCATCCACCAGGCGCAGGCCCGGCTCCGGTGTGATGCTGCCGGCACGCGTCAGCGGCAGGCCGAGTTGCCGGGAGATGCCGGCGATGGCTTCGCGCGCGCCGACGGGCGCCGTGAAGCACAGTTCGTAGTCATCGCCGCCGGCCAGTACGCATTCGCGCTGGCGCGCCAGCGGCTGGGCGCCGAGCACTTCGGAGCGAGGCAGCGCATCCACGTCGATGATCGCGCCCAGCGCCGACCGGGTGAGGATATGGCCGAGGTCGCCGATCAGCCCGTCCGAGATATCGAGCGCGGCATGGGCGATGCCACGCAGCGCCATGCCCAGCGCCACGCGCGGGGTGGGGGTGTCCATGCGCGGCCGGATGATCGTGAAATCCGGCTCGGGCAGCAGCCATTCGCCCCGGCAGTCGCCCAGCGCCAGGCGGGCGTCGCCGAGGGTGCCGGAGATCCAGATATCGTCGCCGGGCCGCGCGGCATCGCGGCGCAGCGCCTGACGGCCGGGCACATCGCCGAACACGGTAATCGACAGCGTAAGCGGTCCCTTGGTCGTATCGCCGCCGATCAGCTCGCAGCCGTGGGCATCGGCCAGCGCCAGCATGCCGGCGGCCAGTTCGGCCAGCCAGGCGGGGTCCGCCTCGGGCAAGGCGAGCGCGAGCGTGAAGGCGCGTGGTTCGGCGCCCATCGCGGCAAGATCGGAGAGGTTGACCGCCAATGCCTTGTGGCCGAGCGCACGCGGGGGCACATCGGGGAAGAAATGGCGGCCGCTGACCAGCATGTCGGTGCTAATGGCCAGTTGATGGCCCGGACGGCCCTCGATCAGTGCGCAATCGTCGCCTACGCCCAACGCGGCCTTGTGGACCGGGCGGGTGAAGAACTGGCGGATCAGGTCGAATTCGGAAAGCGGGGCGCTGGCGGGGTCCGGCATGGGGGATGGGCGTTTGGCGAAAAAAGCCTTGGGAGATTACCGGTGGTCAAGCCCTTCGGCATGCGGCATATTGTACCGAAACGCAAAGCTGCCCCGCGCAAAACGCTTATTGTGAAATAATATTTCACAATATAAAATGCGCAGTTCAAAAAGCAGAGACAGCGGGTACGTGGAGCCGGCCCGCTCGGTTTTCCGCGAATTTCAGTGCGGCTCCACCGATCGGAAGATGCGCAGATGACCAGTCCTCAGCAGTCCCCGTCCCAAGACGATCTGAAACAACAGCAGCGTGAGGCGCTGCGCAAGGCCGCGCTCGAGTATCACGAGTTTCCGACCCCGGGCAAGATCTCCGTCACCCCGACCAAGCCGCTCTCGAACCAGCGCGACCTGGCCCTGGCCTATTCGCCAGGTGTTGCCGCCGCTTGCGAGGAGATCGTTGCCGATCCGGCCAATTCCTTCCGCTACACCGCGCGTGGCAACCTCGTTGCCGTGATCACCAACGGCACGGCCGTGCTGGGCCTGGGCGACATCGGCGCTGCAGCCTCGAAGCCGGTCATGGAAGGCAAGGCCGGCCTGTTCAAGAAATTCGCCGGTATCGATGTGTTTGACATCGAGATCGACGAAAAAGACCCGCAGAAGCTGGTCGATATCATCGCCTCGCTCGAGCCGACCTTCGGCGGCATCAACCTTGAGGACATCAAGGCGCCGGAATGCTTCTACGTGGAGCGCACGCTGCGTGAGCGGATGAAGATTCCCGTCTTCCACGACGACCAGCACGGCACCGCCATCGTGGTGGGCGCGGCGGTCATCAACGGCCTGAAGGTGGTGGGCAAGGACATCTCCGAGGTCAAGCTGGTCGCCTCGGGCGCCGGCGCGGCCGCGCTGGCCTGCCTGGACCTGCTGGTGGACCTGGGCCTGCCCATCGAAAACATCTGGGTGACCGATCTGGTCGGCGTGGTCTACGAAGGCCGTACCGAGCTGATGGACCCGGAAAAGGCGCGTTTCTCGCAGAAGACCGACAAGCGCAAGCTGGCCGAAGTCATCGATGGCGCCGACATCTTCCTGGGCCTGTCCGCTGCCGGCGTGCTGAAGCAGGACATGGTCCAGCGCATGGCCGACAAGCCGCTGGTGCTGGCACTCGCCAATCCGAATCCGGAAATCATGCCGGAGCTGGTCAAGGAAGTGCGTCCGGACGCCGTGATCGCCACGGGCCGTACCGACTACCCGAACCAGGTCAACAACGTCCTCTGCTTCCCGTTCATCTTCCGCGGCGCGCTCGATTGCGGCGCCACGACGATCACGCGTGAAATGGAAGTGGCCGCCGCGCACGCCGTGGCCGAACTGGCGCGCCAGGAACAGAGCGACATCGTGGCGACGGCCTACGGCATCCAGGACCTGTCCTTCGGTCCGGAATACCTGATCCCGAAGCCGTTCGATCCGCGCCTGATCGTCAAGATCGCCCCGGCCGTGGCCGAGGCCGCCGCCAAGTCCGGCGTGGCCGCGCGTCCGATCGAGGACATGGACGCCTACCGCCTCCAGCTCCAGCAGTTCGTGTACCACTCGGGCACGCTGATGAAGCCGATCTACGCGGCAGCGCGCAAGGTCGAGATGGAGAAGAAGCGCATCGTCTTCGCCGAGGGCGAGGAAGAGCGCGTGCTGCGCGCAGTGCAGGTCATCGTCGACGAAAAGCTGGCCAACCCGATCCTGATCGGTCGTCCGGCCGTGCTGACGCACCGCATCGAGCGCTTCGGCCTGCGTCTGCGCATGGGCGTGGACTTCACCGTGGTCAACCCCGAGCACGACGAGCGTTTCCGGGATTATTCGGAAAGCTACTACAAGATGATGGCGCGCGAGGGCATCACCCAGCAGTACGCCAAGCTGGAGATGCGCCGCCGTACGACGCTGATCGGCGCCATGCTGGTCAAGAAGGGCGAGGCCGATGGCATGATCTGCGGCACGGTCAGCACCACGGCCGCGCACCTGCGCTACATCGACCAGGTGCTGGGCGGCACGAACAAGGTCTACGCGGCCATGAACGGGCTGGTCCTGCCGGGCCGCCAGATCTTCCTGGTGGACACCCACGTCAACATCGACCCGACCGCCGAGGAACTGGCCGAGATCACGATGATGGCGGCGGAAGAACTCAAGCGCTTCGGTATCGAGCCGAAGGTGGGCCTGCTGTCGCATTCGAACTTCGGTACGTCCGAGGCGCCTTCGGCACGCAAGATGCGCGATACGCTCGCCATCCTGCGCGAACGCGCACCGGAACTCGAGGTGGATGGCGAGATGCACGGCGACAGCGCGCTCGACCAGAAGCTGCGTGATTCGCTGGTGCCGGACGGCGCGCTGGTGGGCGAGGCCAACCTGCTGGTGTGCCCGAATATCGACGCAGCCAACATCTCGTACAACCTGCTCAAGGTGGCGGCGGGCAATAACGTGGCCATCGGCCCGATCCTGCTCGGCGTGAAGGAGCCGGTGCACATCCTGACGCCGTCGGCCACGGTGCGGCGTATCGTCAACATGACCTCGCTGGTCGTGGTGGATGCGGCGGCCAAGCGCTGAAGTCGGGTATTTGCCACGCGGTATCAGGAAAGCCGGGTTCGCCCGGCTTTTTTCATGCAGCCGTTCGGGGCATCGTATGCAAGGTTAGTATGCGCCCACATCCAAATAACATATTGAAACAATTGAAGATTTCCGGCGCGGCGGCGCGCAGGGATTGATTATTGGTGGACATGCGCGTAACCTTACGCCTTTGAATGCAGGCGCTCGTCCCGGGCGCGCCGGTGCCCGCGAGCAGGTTTCGCGCGCCGGAATGACCGTCCAACCAATATTTCGATAACGTGGGATCCAGGATTTCCCCGAACCAGACGCAGCGGCAGTCACTTTGGCAGTCCCTGAGCCTGGCACGACGCCTGGGCCATGTGTTGGCGGGCGCGGCGCTGTCGGTGGCCATCGCCACCGGTGCGCAGGTTGCGGTGGCACGGCAGGCGACGCAGGATCTGGGCGCCAGCATCGACGGCATGGCGGGAACCATCGCCACGCAGCAGTTGCCCAACGATGCGCGCCAGACACTGGAGCGCATCGAGTCCGGCGGGCCGTTTCCGTTCGACAAGGATGGTTCGCGGTTCGGTAATTACGAACGCATCCTGCCGCAGCAGCCGCGCGGGTATTACCGCGAATACACCGTCAAGAACAGCAACACCAAAAGCCGGAATCGGGGAGCCAGGCGGATCGTTTGTGGTGGGGATCAGCGCGCCGCCAACGACTGCTATTACACGGAAGACCACTACAACAGTTTCAAACGGATAACCAAATGATGACTGACATTTTCGGATTGGGCGACGCCCTTGCCGCCCGCGAGGAGCGCGGCGCCGGAGATGGCTGGCAACGGGCCCACCATCAGGCCCAGAACCTTTATGACAACGTGCTCATGATGCCCCGACAGGAGCTCACGCACAGACTTCCGCCCGCATGCGCGCCCGCCATGGTGACCTGGGCCGACGACGGCACCAGCGAGGGAGCCATGAACCTGTTCAAGACGGTGCGTCCGAACATCGTCCAGTCGATTCGCGCGTTCCGCGTGCCTGAGCTGGCCCACGCGGCCGCCGCGCTGAACCAGCATTTCCTGTACGCCAATTGCGCCCATTGCGCGAGCAAGGCGGAGATCCTTGAGACGATTGCCACGGAATTCACCTTCCCGAAGCATTTCGGCAAGAATTTCGATGCGCTGTCTGATTGCCTGACGGACATGATCCACAAGGCCGGCCCGCAGCCGGGCTTCGTGATCGTGCTGGAAGGACTGCCGATTGCGCAGAAATTCGACAAGGAAGGGCGTGAGGTGCTGCTCGACGTCTTCCGCGACGCGGCCGAGTTCTGGGCCGAGCGCAAGGTCCAGTTCCGGGTGTTCTACTCGTTCGCCTGAAGCCGCCTGCTGAATAAGAAATGCCCGCTGTTGCAGCGGGCATTTTCTTTTTGCAGGTTCGGACGGGGCAGGTCAGGCCGATGGCGGCAACTGGCCGTTCGGCGTGAGCCGGTCGATCAGCTCGGGCAGGCCCTCGCTGAGGCTGGCCGCCACGTCGTCCTGCGACATGCCCGTGGTTTCCGCCAGCGATTGCAGCGCCCCGCTGCCGCCGAGTGCGCCGCTCAGGTCCGCCGGGCTGACCGGCTCGTTGGCGCCGCCGCCAATCCACGAATCCACCTGCTGGCCGAGACCGGCCTGCGAGAGCATGTCGCGGAGCGCGCCGATGCCGCCCGTGGCCGCACCCATTGCCTGCGCGCTGCCGGTGGCCTCGCCCTGGCCGCCCAGCAGGCCGCCGAGCAGCGAGCCGAGGTCCATGCCGCCGGGCGCCGGCGCGCTGCCACCGCCCAGCATGCCGCCGAGCATCCCGCCCAATCCTCCAAGTCCACCCAGTCCGCCAAGCCCGCCCGCCGCGCCCGGATCGCTCGCGTCGGCCGGCGCCACGCTGCCATCGGCGCCCTGTGTCTTGTTGCGCATCGCCATCATGGCCAGCAGGCCGAGCGCGATCATCAGCTTCGGATTCATGCCGCCCCCGCCGGGCTGGCCATCTTCGCGTTGCCCGCCCAGTTGGCCGAGCACGCCGCCCAGCACGCTATCGAGTAGTCCCATCATCGACTCCTTTGGAGTTTGGAAGGTCAGAATCCGCCAAGTACGGCGTTCAGGGCCGCCAGGCAGGTCAGCCCGGCGGTTTCGGTACGAAGGATGCGCGGCCCCAGCGACACGCCCGTGAATCCGGCGCGGATCGCCGCCGCCTCTTCCTCGGGAGATAGCCCGCCTTCGGGGCCGATCACCAGCGTTACGCCCTGTTCGCGCCAGGCATCGCGGTGCGCGGCGGCCAACTCGGGCAGCGACGCCGACGCGCGTGGCGAAAGCAGCAGCCGCGGCGCACCTCCAGCCGGTTGGGCCGATGCCGCCAGCCACGCTTCCAAGGTAGCCAGCGGCGCCACGTCCGGCAAGCGGTTCCGTCCGCATTGCTCGCACGCGGCCTGCACAAGGGCCTGCCAGTGCGCCTGGCGGCGCGCGGCGCGGTCGCCCGACAGCCGCACGACCGAGCGCGCAGCCTGCAGGGGCTGGATCTCGGTGACGCCGAGTTCGACGGCTTTCTCGATCAGCCAGTCCATCTTGTCGCCGCCGGCCAGCCCCTGCGCCAGCGTCACGCGGTAGGGCAGTTCGGCCTCGGCCGGGTCGTGGCCGGCCACCTGCGCGGTGGCGTGCCGCTTGCCGATGTCCGCCAGCGTGGCCGCGTGGCTGCCGCCGCGGCCGTCGAACAGCGTGATGGCGTCGCCCGGGGCGAGGCGCAGCACCTGGATGTGACGCACCACGGCGTCGGGCAAGTCGAGCACGGCATCGGCAGTCAGTGCCGAGTCAATGAAAAAGCGAGGGGGCATCAGTCAGTCAGGAGTTGGCGGGCGCCTTGGCTGGGTCGAGGCGGGTGGCGAAGCCCCAGCGGTAGCCATCCGGGTCTTCGACCATGCAGTAGCGGTCGCCCCAGAACTGGTCGGCGGGCGGCATCACGCTGATGGCGCCGGCGGCGAGGGCCTGGGCGTAGATGGCGTCCACGTCGCCACAGTAGACATAGAAGGTCTGCGGGGCTTCCACGCCGAGCGAGCGCGGCGTGCGGGCGGTGCTGCCCCAGGCGCCTTCAGGCGCGAACATGACCACGAGTTCGCCATGGTAGTGCATCTCGGCGTGGGTCGGCACGCCGTTTTCGTCGAGCACATGGCCGGCGGTGAAGCCGAACGCGCGGCTGTAGAAGTCGAGCGCGGCGCGACCACTGGCCACCGTGAGGTACGGGGTCAGCCAGGGCGTGTTGGACGGTCTGGGCATGATGGTCTCCGGATGGGCAGGCGTTTCCGGTGCATGTTACTTGGAGCCGCCGGCGCTGTCGAAGATCGCCTGCAGATGGCGCGGGTGCGTGAACAGCGTCGGATGGAGATCGGCGTGGTAGCAGCGCAGCGCGGACGCAAGCTGCCACTGGCGCAGGCGCGCGGCGATCTGGCTCGCGGGGCAGGCGGCGATGTCGAGTGCGTCGCTGGTCAGCGCGATCCCCCACAGTGCGCCGTAGGCCGGGATGAACGTGGCGAGCGGCGCCACATGGGCGAATAGTTCGCGCAGGCGCGCCAGCAGCAGCCGGGCTGTGTCGGGCCGGTGCAGCGGCGGGCCGAGGTGGATCGACATCGCCCCGCCCGGCGCCAGGCAGCGGCGCGCGGCCTGCAGGCCGTGGAGGGAGAAGAGCGCGGTGGCCGGGCTGCCATCGTCGGCTTCGGTCAGATCGAAGACGATCAGGTCGAAGCGCCGGCCGGCACGGCCGAAGGCTTCCATCAGCCCGAGCGCGTCGCCGATGGCGATGTGCAGGCGCGGATCGTCGGGCTTGCTGGGCGCACTCAGGGCGCCCTGATGGATGCCCGGCAGCCATTCGCGCGCCAGGCGGACCACCTCGGCGTCCAGTTCGGCCACCACCACCTCGCGGATCGTGGGAATGCGCAGCAGTTCGAAGGCCGAGCCGCCGTCACCGCCGCCCACCACCAGCGCACTGCGCGGGCTGCCGTGCGCCGCGGCCATGGGATGGACCATCAATTCATGCTGGATCCAGGCGTCCGCTTCTGTGCTCATCACGCGGCCATCGAGCCGGAAGATGCGGCCAAATTGGGCGCTGTCGCCAATTTCGATCTGTTGATGGGCGGAACGTGACGCCGCAACCACATGAATATCGCCCAATGTGGCGCCTACGCCGGGTGCCAGCCATTCGGTCCAGCTTTGACGACCCCTTCGAGCCGTGCCCGGGCGTCCGGAAATACCCTCTGCTTCTGCTAAAATTGCGGTTTTCCCGCGCTCAGGTTCTCGCCGCATGTCTGCCCTCGCCCATCCCGCCACCAGCCCTTTCGCCTCGCAGCCCGCCAAATTGATGGCGGACGCCATCCGCGTGCTTGCCATGGACGCCGTCCAGCAAGCCAATTCCGGTCACCCCGGTGCACCGATGGGCATGGCGGATATCGCCGTGGCGCTCTGGGGCCGGCACCTGAAGCATAACCCCACGAACCCGCACTGGCCCGACCGCGACCGCTTCGTGCTGTCCAACGGCCACGGCTCGATGCTGGTCTACGCACTGCTGCACCTGACCGGCTACGACCTGCCGATCGAGGAACTGCGCAACTTCCGCCAACTGCACAGCAAGACCGCCGGCCACCCCGAGTACGGCATCACGCCGGGCGTGGAAACCACCACCGGCCCGCTGGGCCAGGGCATCACCAACGCGGTGGGCATGGCGCTGGCCGAGCGCCTGCTGGGCGAGGAATTCAACCGCCCCGGCTACGACATCGTCAACCATCACACCTATGTGTTCCTGGGCGATGGCTGCCTGATGGAAGGCATCAGCCACGAAGCCTGCTCGCTGGCCGGCACGCTCAAGCTGAACAAGCTGATTGCGATGTGGGATGACAACGGCATCTCGATCGACGGCGACGTGGTGCACTGGTTCGCCGACGACACCCCGAAGCGCTTCGAAGCCTACGGCTGGAACGTGATCCGTGGCGTGGACGGCCATGACGTGGTGGCCGTGGACAACGCCATCGCGCAGGCCAAGGCCAGCGACAAGCCGACCCTGATCTGCTGCCGTACGATCATCGGCAAGGGTGCCCCGAACAAGCAAGGCGGCCACGACGTGCACGGCGCCCCGCTGGGCGGCGCCGAAGTGCTGGCCACGCGCGAGGCGCTGGGCTGGACGCACGCCCCGTTCGAACTCCCGCAGGACGCCTACACCGCCTGGGACGCCAAGACCAACGGCAACGCGCTGGAGCGCGCCTGGAACGCGCTGTTCGAGTCGTACGCCGAAGTGCATCCGTATGAAGCCGGCGAATTCACGCGCCGCATGCGCGGCGAGCTGCCGGGCGCGTTCGACGCCGCCGTGGACGCCTTCATCGCCAAGTGCGAGGAAAAGGCCGAAACGATCGCCACGCGCAAGGCCAGCCAGAACACCATCGAGGCCTTCGGCCCGGTGCTGCCCGAATTCCTGGGCGGCTCGGCCGACCTGACCGGCTCGAACCTGACCAACTGGTCGGGCAGCCAGGCCGTGCGCGTGGACGCCTGGGGCAACCACATCAACTACGGTGTGCGCGAGTTCGGCATGAGCGCCATCATGAACGGCATCACGCTGCATGGCGGCTACATCCCCTACGGCGCCACGTTCCTGACTTTCTCGGACTACAGCCGCAACGCGCTGCGCATGGCCGCGCTGATGCGGATCCGCTCGCTGTTCGTGTTCACGCACGATTCCATCGGCCTGGGCGAAGACGGCCCGACCCACCAGTCGATCGAGCACGTGGCCAGCCTGCGCCTGATTCCGAACATGGATGTCTGGCGTACCGCCGACACCACCGAGACCGCCGTGGCCTGGGCCGAGGCGATCCGCCGCGAGAACGGCCCGAGCTGCCTGATCTTCAGCCGCCAGAACCTGCCGTTCCAGCGCCGCGATGACGTCACGCGCGCCAATATCGCACGCGGCGGCTATGTGCTGCGCGATGGCACCAACCCGCGCACCAAGCGTCCGGACGCGGTGATCCTGGCCACGGGCTCCGAAGTGGGCCTGGCCGTGGGCGCCGCCGAGCAGCTGGCTGCCGATGGCGTGCACGTGCGCGTGGTATCGGTGCCGGCGACGACCGTGTTCGACAAGCAGGACGCCGCCTACAAGGTCAGCGTGCTGCCGGCTGGCGTGCCGCGCGTGGCAGTGGAGGCCGGCGTCAGCGACTTCTGGTGGAAGTACCAGGTCCAGGCGGTGGTCGGCATCGACACCTTCGGCGAATCCGCCCCGGCCGGCGTGCTGTTCAAGCACTTCGGCTTCACGGTGGAAAACGTCGCCGATACCGTGCGCGCCGCGCTCGCCCAGTAATTCCCGCCCGCGCGGCAGCCGGCGCGACGCGCCGGTTGCGGCGCCGGCCCCGCTTTCATCGATCGCACTCTAGGAGATAGACATGACCATCAAGATCGGCATCAACGGCTTCGGCCGCATCGGGCGCATGGTGTTCCGTGCCGCCGTGGCCAACTTCAAGGACGTTGAAGTGGTCGCCATCAACGACCTGCTCGAGCCCGATTACCTGGCCTATATGCTCAAGTACGACTCGGTGCACGGCCGCTTTGACGGCGAAGTGGCCGTGGACGGCAACACGCTGGTCGTGAACGGCAAGAAAATTCGCCTGACCGCCGTGAAGGACCCGGCCGAGCTGAAGTGGGGCGAGGTGGGCGCGGACGTGGTCATCGAATCGACCGGCATCTTCCTGACCAAGGAAGGCGCACAGAAGCACATCGACGCGGGCGCGAAGAAGGTGATCATGTCGGCGCCGTCGAAGGACGACACTCCGATGTTCGTGTACGGCGTGAACCACGCCTCGTACAAGGGCGAGGCGATCATCTCGAACGCCAGCTGCACGACGAACTGCCTGGCCCCGGTGGCCAAGGTGCTGAACGACAAGTGGGGCATCAAGCGCGGCCTGATGACCACGGTGCACGCCGCCACGGCAACGCAGAAGACCGTCGACGGCCCGTCGAACAAGGACTGGCGCGGTGGCCGCGGCATCCTGGAAAACATCATCCCTTCGTCGACTGGCGCTGCCAAGGCCGTGGGCGTGGTGATTCCGCAGCTGAACAAGAAGCTGACCGGCATGTCGTTCCGCGTGCCGACCTCGGATGTGTCCGTGGTCGACCTGACCGTCGAACTCGAAAAGTCGGCAACTTACGATGAAATCTGCGCCGAAATGAAGGCCCAGAGCCAGGGCGCGCTGAAGGGCGTGCTGGGCTACACCGAAGACAAGGTCGTGGCGACGGATTTCCGTGGCGACGCGCGCACCTCGATCTTCGACGCCGAAGCCGGCATCGCGCTGGATGGCACCTTCATCAAGGTCGTGAGCTGGTACGACAACGAGTGGGGCTATTCGAACAAGTGCCTGGAAATGGCACGCGTGGTGGCCAAGTAATCGTCGCAGGCTGGACGAAGTACTAAAAAAAACGCGCCTGCGGGCGCGTTTTTTTTATGGCTGCGAGGCGAGTGGCGGTAGCGGCTGGGCGTCGACGCCGTCGCCATCGACAATGAAATGGCCGCCGGCCACATGGTGGATAGTGCGCAGTGCATCGTGGCCGGCAAAGTGCCAGCGGCCCTCGCTGAACACGCGGCCGTCGGCATGCGCGGCCACCACTTCGCCGAGGAACAGGTCATAGCCGGCCTGGATGGCAGGTTCCGGCAGCAGCCGGCATTCGAGCCACGCGGCACAGCCCTCGAGCAACGGCGCACCGACGACATCGCCCTGGAAAGTCTGCAGTCCGTAGGCGGCGAACTTGTCGATCCCTTGCTGCTCGGAGATGGCCAGGCCAGAACTGGAGCCGAGGGCTTGCGTGACATCCACCTGGCTCACCGTCGGCACGTGCAGCGCGAATTCACCGCTGGCCTCGAGCAGTTGGCGCGTCCACGTGGCTTTGTCGAGCACCACGGCCACCTTCGGCGGTGCGAAGTCCAGCGGCATGGCCCAGGCCGCCGCCATGATGTTGCGCTGGCCGCCATGCGCGGCGCTGACCAGCACGGTCGGGCCATGGTTGAGCAGCCGGTAGGCTTTGGCGAGTTCGACGGGAAGGCGGTGGGACGTCATGGCGCGAAATCGGACGATTCTGAGTGAAAGATGCGGGCTTCCGCTCACTATACGCCGTCGGCGCAAAGGCTACCGGGGCGTCTTTTGACATTATCTGTCGCTATCCAGTCAAATCCCGCCCAATCCGAGCCCTCGTAGTGCGAGAAATGATGAATTTGCTTTTCCCGGTAGTTTTTTTCTCTTACACTCGGAAGAATCTGTTGAACTCTGATGTGCAGCCAGTGAAAGTGGTGGGGCCATCTAAGCGTGGGCATAACAACCGGGCCTGATCATGGTGAATGTGGATACCAAGCTGCTGGTGATTTTCACCGAGCTGCTGAGCAAGCGAAACGCCACATATGTGGCGGAAAAGATGCATATGACCGCACCTGCGGTCTCGCATTCGCTTGGCCGCCTGCGCGAGATCTTCGACGATCCTCTTTTTATCCGCGTGCCTCACGGCCTGACGCCGACGCCGCGCGCGCTGGAACTGGGCCCCAAGATCCGCGACATGCTGGATCTCTGGTCGTCCATCAATGAAGGTGAAGTCGACGACTTCGACCCGGCTATCGCGACCGGCACCTTGAATATCGGCTTTGCCGCCGAACTGGGCGACACGGTCTTCAATCGTTTCATTCTCCGTATCAAGCAGATGGCGCCGGAACTGCACATCCGGCTGGTCGAATCCCATTCGTGGGAATCGGACGTCGCTTCGATGCGCGCCAACGAGCTGGACCTCGCATTTTCGCCATTCCCGACCCGGCATCCGGAGATCGTCGAGGAGATGGTGACGTCGTTGAACCTCTGGGTTTGCGCCCGCAAGGACCACCCGCTGCTCAAGACCGATTTGACGCTTGAGCAATACCTCGATTGCAGCCATATCTTCATGGCGCACTCGGGCGGCGCCGGCCGTCCGGCTCCGTCGCTGATTCCGCTCGATTACGCCCTGCAGCAACGAGGCCTCAAGCGGAATGCGACGCTGACGGTACATTCGTGGCGTGCTCAGGCCGAACTGGCTGCCCAGACCGACATGATCTTCACGGTCAACGCGCTGACCAAGGACATGGCCTGCGAGACCTACGGCCTCAAGGCTTTCCCGCTACCAGCTGAACTCAACACGCTGCTGGGCCTGAACATGTTCTGGCACCGCAGCCGCAACACGCACCCCATGCTGGTATGGGCGCGTGGCCTGTTCCGGCAAGTGGTAGCCGAGTTCGTCGGCGTCCAGGCCGTCACCCCGCGCGGCCTGCGCGTGGTGGAAGAACAGGATCAGGATATTCCGCAGCCGTAATCGGACTCTGCAGCAAGCGGTTAAACGACTCGGGCGCCTTGTGCGCCCGAGTCGTTTTTATTTGTGCCATCGCAAAGTGCCAGCAGTTTCGGACATGTCTCATATCCGGCCAGGTGATGCCCTGCTAGCGTCGCCATTCGCAACCAACCCAGGGAGCAATGAATGGCGCAGGACATTTTCTTGAACCTCAGCGGCATCGCGGGCGAGTCCATCGACGCGACGCATACCGGTGATATCGAAGTGCTCGAGTGGGCGTGGTCCGTCAGGCAACCCGCAAACATGCACGCAGGCAGCGGGGGCGGCGCCGGCAAGTGCGCCGTCGAGGATCTGACGTTTGACCACTATACGGATCGGGCCTCGCCCAATCTTGTCCAGTACTGCCTCACCGGCAAGCATATTGCCCGCGCCATCCTCGTCATGAGGAAGGCGGGCGGATCACCACTCGAATATCTGAAGATGACGATGGAGGACGTGCTGGTCACGCAGGTAGCTCCCGTCTACTACAACACCATGCGCGTGCCGAGGGAGCGCGTGGCGCTGTCGTTTTCGCGATTCCGGCAGGAGTACGTCGTGCAGAACGCGAGCGGCGGCAGTGCGGGGACGGTAGGGGTGGGGTATGACGTCAAGGCCAATGCGGTGATTTGAGGAGAGGTCATGTTGCTTATATCGAAGAGCGGCATCGTTGACGCCGAGCGGGTCAAGGTGAAGATCTTTCCAGGATTGGAGAGAACCCCCATGCTCAAGGTCAACGGGATAGTGGTCCACCAAACGAACTCTTCCACATCGGGCAGTACGTTCGCGCATTATCAGAAGGCGGGAGCGCATGGCGCGCATTTTCTGATCGACAAGGATGGGACGATATACCAGACCGCATCCGTGTATAAGCGTACCAACCATGTTGGCTGGCTTAAATCACGCTGCCTGGAAACCAGCCAGTGTGCGCCTGCCGAATTTCGGGATGCGCAGAGAATCAAGGGGATCAAGAAGCTCTCCGCGTATGAGCACAAGAAAGAGTCTCCAGCGCGATATCCGGGCAACAATGACTCAATCGGAATTGAAATCGTTGGCCGGGAAATCGGTAAAGTCGAGGGATATGAGGCCGTCAACGAAGCGCAAAATAGATCGTTGCGTTGGCTAGTCAGGGAGCTCGCCGAAACGTTGGGAGTGTCGATGCGCGAAGTGCACAAGCACCCCGACATATCCTACAAAAAGCCGTCGGAAGCGAGGTCGGCGAAATGGCAGGACTGAGAAACGCCGCACTAGCGCTATGTCTCTTGAGTGGGCTAGCAACTCATTCTTACGCTAGAGATGTTAAGAAGGTCGTTGTGGAGAGCGTCGGCCTGAGCGATATAGAGGGGGTTGCCGAGGAGGCCTGCAAAGCGTTTAAGCCAACCGCTTCTCAGATCCGGGCGTATTTCTCAAGAGCTTATCCAGTTGACGGATTCTGGTCGACTAATAAATTCTATTCTCCGTGCCATGCGAAAGGCTCTGTGGAATTTTCCGACGGAAATGCGGGGCGGTGGATCCTGACGTCCAGTGGCATCGCCGAGTTGACGTGGAACCTAAGCGGGCGGGTAGTGCTATATCACGAGAAAAATGGGTGGAGCGACCCATTTCGAGGCATGTACGATGGGCCGGAGCAATAGCGCGACCGAGGGGAGGCGAGGGGGCAACGACTCGATCTAGCCTCCCAAATAAAAAAACCGGCGCCGAGGCGCCGGTTTTTGTTGCCTGCTCGCTGGGCCGTGGCCCGCGGCGGCTTATCGTTTGGGTCTGTGGGGACAGTCGTTCTTGGTGCAGTTGCCGTACAGCGACAATGCGTGTTCCTGCAGTGCAAAGCCGCGCTCGCGCGCAATGCTTTGCTGGCGTTGCTCGATGTCGGAGTCGAAGAATTCCTCGACCCGGCCGCAATCGAGGCACACCAGGTGATCATGGTGCTTGCCTTCGTTGAGTTCGAAGATCGCCTTGCCTGATTCGAAGTTGTTGCGCGACAGCAAACCCGCCTGCTCGAATTGGGTCAGGACGCGATATACCGTGGCGAGACCGATATCCATGTGCTCGTTGAGCAGGATGCGGTACACGTCTTCGGCGCTCAGGTGGCGCTGTTCACTGGTCTGGAAGATCTCGAGGATCTTGAGGCGGGGGACGGTCGCCTTCAGGCCGATGTTTTTGAGGTCCGCCGGACTCGGCATAGGCGTGACTCCCTAGAGTACAATGTCTGGATAGTTGAATCATAAGGGTTTTGACGACAAAAGTCGCCCCGGTGCCACGGCCTGTACCGGACCCGGCACTATCCTTTCCCGTCTGAAAGCGAGATCCATGCGTTCATTCCGTACGACCGCCATGCGCCTGCCGCTGGTGTCTTCCCTGCTGGTCGCCGCCGTGCTGGCCGGCGCCTGCTCGGCCTATGACAGCACGTCGCGCAAGGTGGCCGACGCCATCACGCCGTATCGTATCAATATCGTACAGGGCAATTTCGTCTCGCGCGAGGCGGCGTCGCAACTGCGCGAAGGCATGACGCGCGATCAGGTCCGCTTCCTGCTGGGCACGCCGCTCTTGACCGACGTTTTCCACGGCAATCGCTGGGATTACGTGTTCTCGTTCCGCCGCGGCAGCACGCCAGTCGTGCAGCAGCGCCGCTACACGGTGTTCTTCGATGGCGACAAGCTGGTCAAGTTTGGCGGGGACGAACTGCCGTCCGAATATGAGCTGATCGCCGAAATCGACGGGATGAAGGCAGCCCTGCGCAACCAGACGCCGGGCAAGATCGTGACGAGTTCGAGCAGCGCACCGGCTGACGCCCCGGCCACGCCGGCACCGGCCGCACCGGCAGGCGCTGCCGATAGTGCCGCCCCCGTGCCGCCGACCGCCGCGCCGGCCCCCGAAGCCGCCCCGGCTCCGGCCACCCCGCCAGCCACGCCCACGCCCGACACGTCCGCCAAACCGGCAAGCTGACCGGCACGCGGCCCGTTGCGGGCCGCGCCCGGACGCCATGCCGCCTCGCCGCCCCGGCCGGGCGGCGCCCCTTCCCCGACATCGCACAATCACCATGAATATTGCAATCGCAGGCGCTTCCGGCCGCATGGGCCGCATGCTCATCGAACATGTGCTGAATACCGACGGCGTGACGCTGACCGGCGCGCTCGACGTGCCCGGCGCCGCCGCGCTGGGCCAGGATGCCGGGCTATTCCTGGGCCGCGCCACGGGTGTGACGATTTCGTCCGATGTGGACGCCGTGCTCGGCGCCGCCGACTGCCTGATCGACTTTACGCGCCCCGAAGGCACGCTGGCCCACGTGGCGGCGGCGCGCCGGCTCGGCAAGAAGATGGTGATCGGCACCACGGGCTTCGACGCCGCCGGCAAGCAGGCGCTGGCGGACGCTGCCAAGTCGATCGCCATCGTCTTCGCCGCGAACATGAGCGTGGGGGTGAACGCCACCTTCAAGCTGCTGGAAGTGGCGGCAAAGCTACTTTCGACCGGCTATGACATCGAGATCATCGAAGCCCACCATCGTCATAAAGTGGACGCGCCATCGGGCACGGCGCTGGCCATGGGCGAGGTGGTTGCCGGCGCGCTGGGCCGCAGCCTGGACGATTGCGCCGTCTACGCCCGCGAAGGCCATACCGGCCCGCGCGACGCCAACAGCATCGGCTTTGCCACCGTGCGCGGCGGCGATATCGTCGGCGATCACACCGTGATGTTCGCCGGCATTGGCGAGCGCATCGAGATCAGCCACAAGTCGTCGAGCCGCCAGTCGTACGCCGATGGCGCCGTGCGCGCGGCGCGCTTCCTGGCCGACAAGCCGGCCGGCCTGTTCGACATGCAGGACGTGCTGGGCCTGAAGTAAGCCCGGCACACGCCAAAAATTGCCGAAAATGGCCCGCCGCGTGGCCATTTTCAGACTTTTCGCCGTCCGTGGCGGGTGTCCGCCACGGTTATAATCGGCTCTTTCGCAAATCGGTCCGCCCGGCACCCCAGGTGCGCGCGGAACGCCGTCCCCGATCCGACGTCCTGATCCGTCGTACCAAACATGCAAGACAAATATCTTCCTTCCGCCGTTGAACAAGCCGCCCAGCAGCACTGGCAGGCCACCGAAGCCTACAAGGTGGCCGAGCACGCTGTGGGTCCCGACGGGAAGGAGAAGTCGAAGTTCTACGCCTGCTCGATGCTGCCGTACCCGTCGGGCAAGCTGCACATGGGTCACGTGCGGAACTACACGATCAACGACGTAATGGCGCGCTACCTGCGCATGAACGGCCACAACGTGCTGATGCCGATGGGCTGGGACGCGTTCGGCATGCCGGCCGAGAACGCCGCGCTGAACAACCACGTGGCGCCAGCCGCCTGGACCTACGACAACATCGCTTACATGAAGAAGCAGATGCAGTCGATGGGCCTGGCGATCGACTGGTCGCGCGAGGTGGCAACCTGCAGCCCGGACTACTACCGCTGGAACCAGTGGCTGTTCCTGAAGATGCTGGAAAAGGGCATCGCCTACCGCAAGACCGGCACGGTCAACTGGGACCCCGTGGACCAGACCGTGCTGGCGAACGAGCAGGTCATCGACGGGCGCGGCTGGCGCTCGGGCGCGGTGGTGGAAAAGCGCGAAATTCCGATGTATTACCTGCGGATTACCGATTATGCGGAGGAGTTGCTCGGTGATCTGGATGCGCTGGGCTGGCCCGAGCGCGTCAAGGTCATGCAGCAGAACTGGATCGGCAAGAGCACCGGCGTGCGCTTCGCGTTCCCGCACAAGATTTCGGGCTCGGACGGCAAGCTCGTCAATGACGGCAAGTTGTACGTGTTCACGACCCGTGCCGACACGATCATGGGCGTGACGTTCTGCGCCGTGGCCGCCGAGCACCCGCTGGCTACCCTGGCCGCGGCGAACAACCCGACGCTGGCCGCCTTCATCGACGAATGCAAGCACGGTTCGGTCATGGAAGCCGACATGGCGACCATGGAGAAGAAGGGCATGCCGACCGGGCTCCAGGTCGAGCACCCGCTGACCGGCGAGCCGGTGGACGTCTGGGTCGGCAACTATGTGCTGATGAGCTACGGCGACGGCGCCGTGATGGGCGTGCCGGCGCACGACGAGCGCGACTTCGCGTTCGCGAACAAGTACCAGCTGCCGATCCGGCAGGTGGTGGACGTCAAGGCCCAGCCGTTCTCCACCGAAGCGTGGCAGGAATGGTACGGCGACAAGGAAGCCGGCAAGCTGGTCCACAGCGGCAAGTACGATGGCCTGGGCTATCAGGCCGCCGTCGACGCCATCGCGGCCGACCTCGCCGCCAAGGGCCTGGGCGAGAAGAAGGTGACCTGGCGCCTGCGCGACTGGGGCATCTCGCGCCAGCGCTACTGGGGCACGCCGATCCCGTTGATCCATTGCGATGCCTGCGGCGTGGTGCCGGTGCCCGAGCAGGACCTGCCCGTGGTGCTGCCGGAAGACCTCGTGCCGGACGGCACCGGCAATCCGCTGAACAAGGACCCGCGCTTCCTGAACTGCACGTGCCCGTCCTGCGGCAAGCCCGCGCGCCGCGAGACCGACACGATGGATACGTTCATCGACTCGTGCTGGTACTACATGCGCTACACGTGCCCGGACGCCCCGACGATGGTCGACGCCCGCAACGACTACTGGATGCCGATGGACCAGTACATCGGCGGCATCGAGCACGCGATCCTGCATTTGCTGTACGCCCGCTTCTGGACCAAGGTCATGCGCGATATGGGCCTGGTCAAGTTCAGCGAGCCGTTCACGAACCTGCTGACGCAGGGGATGGTGCTCAACGAGACCTATTACCGCGAGGACGCCTCGGGCAAGAAGCACTGGTACAACCCGGCCGAGGTGGACGTGCGGACCGACGAGCGCGGCCGCCCGCTGGGTGCCACGCTGAAGGCGGACGGCCAGCCGGTGGTGATCGGCGGCGTGGAGAAGATGTCGAAGTCGAAGAACAACGGCATCGATCCGCAGGCGCTGATCGACCAGTACGGCGCCGACACGGCGCGCCTGTTCGTCATGTTCGCCGCGCCGCCCGAGCAGCAGCTCGAGTGGAGCGGTTCGGGCGTGGAAGGCGCGTCGCGCTTCCTGCGCCGCGTGTGGAACTTCGCCCATGCCAACGCGCAGGCGATTCGTGACGGCGCCGGCACGGCGTTCACGGCCGATGACGCCGCGCTGCGCCGCGACCTGCACGGCGTGTTGAAGCAAGCGAATTACGATTATCAGCGCATCCAGTACAACACCGTGGTCTCGGCCACGATGAAGATGCTGAACGCGCTGGAAGACGCTAAGGGCGCCTCGCCGGCCGCGCGCCGCGAGGGCTTCGGCATCCTGCTGCGCGTGCTGTACCCGGTGGTGCCGCACGTTACGCACGCGCTGTGGCAGGAGCTGGGCTACGCCGAGCAGGGCGGCGACCTGCTGGACGCCGCCTGGCCGCAGGTGGACGAAGCCGCGCTGGTGCGTAGCGAGATCGAACTGGTGCTCCAGGTGAACGGCAAGGTCCGTGGCAGCCTGACGGTGCCGGCCGATGCCGATCGCGCCGCCATCGAGGCCACGGCCGCCGCGAGCGAGATTGTGGCGAAGTTCGCCGCCGGCGCCGCGCCCAAGAAGATCGTGGTTGTGCCGGGCCGACTCGTCAACGTGGTGCTCTGAGGCGCCCGGAAACAAGGGAATTGCGAAGCATGGACGGAATCAACACAGGACGTCGCAGGGTGCTGGCCGCGATGGCGGCAGCCGGCTTGCTGGCCGGCTGCGGCTTTCACATGCGCGGCAACGCCGACTTCGCGTTCAAGCGACTCTATATTGGGCTTCCGGCCAATTCGCTGATGGGATCGGACCTGCGCCGCAACATCCGCAATGGCTCGGACACGCAGATCGTCGATGATCTGAAGGAAGCCGACGCGATTCTCGATGTGCTGGGTGACACCCGCGGCAAGTCGATCCTGTCGATCACGACCGAGGGCGTGGTGCGCGAATACCGGTTGACGCAGCGGTTCAGCTTCCGCCTGCGCGACCCGGCCGGCAAGGAACTGATTCCGCCGTCGCAACTGGTCCTGACCCGCGACCTGACCTACAACGAAGCCAACACGCTGGCCAAGGACTACGAGGAGCAGCAGCTCTATCGCGACATGCAGCGCGATATCGTCCAGCAGCTGATGCGCCGCCTGGCCTCGGTCAAGGCCATCTGAGAGCGGCTAGACTCCGCCCCGCACCGCGATGCAACTGAAGCTCGACGGACTCGACGCGCACCTGAAGCAGGCCCAGGCCAAGGGCATGGCGCCGCTGTACGTCGTGCATGGCGACGAACACCTGCTGGTGCTCGAAGCGGTAGACCGGCTGCGCCGCACCGCGCGCGAGGCCGGTTTTTCCGAGCGGGACGTCCTCGTGGCGGAGCGCGGCTTCCACTGGAGCCAACTGGTCGAGGCCCAGCAGTCGATGTCGCTGTTCGGCGACCGGAAAATCGTGGAATTGCGGATCCCGACCGGCAAGCCCGGCAAGGATGGCGGCGAGGCGCTGCGCGCCGTGGCGGCCCAGCCGTCGCCGGACGTGGTGATGCTCGTCACGCTGCCCCGGCTTGATTTCGCGACGTCCAAGTCGGCGTGGTTCCAGGCGCTGGAGTCCGCCGGGGTCTCGATCAAGGTCGATGCCGTGGACCGCACGCGGCTGCCGGCCTGGGTTGGCGAGCGGCTGGGATTGCAGCAGCAGCGCGTGGAACCGGGCGAGGCCGGGCGCCGGGCGCTCCAGTTCATCGCCGACAAGGTGGAAGGCAACCTGCTCGCCGCCCACCAGGAAATCCAGAAGCTCGGCCTGCTGTACCCGCCCGGCGTGCTTACCTTCGACCAGGTGCACGACGCGGTGCTCAATGTGGCCCGTTACGACGTCTTCAAGCTGTCCGAGGCGATGCTCGGCGGCGACGTGCCGCGCCTCACGCGCATGCTCGAAGGGCTGCGCGGCGAGGGCGAGGCCACGGTGCTGGTGCTCTGGGCGCTGACCGAGGAAATTCGCGTATTATCCAAAGTCCGGCAAGGGCTGGCGGCCGGCAAGCCGGCGGGCGTGCTGATGCGCGAATTGCGCGTCTGGGGCCCACGCGAGCGGTTGGTGCCGCAGGCCGCGCAGCGGTTGGCGCTGCCGCAGCTGGAAGCCGCGCTGGCCATGGCCGCCCGGCTGGACCGGCAGGTCAAGGGCCTATCCGACCTGCCAGGCGCAGGCGGCCTGGGCGGCAGCCTCCCGGCCGAGCCATGGGATGGCCTGCTGCAACTGGCGCTGATGATCGCGCGCCCGGCCTGAGTTTCCGATCGACCGGTCGCCTGACCTACCCGCACGACACCGGCCCCCGGGCCCCCGAGACACTACTACGCAGTCGAGCCAGGAACGCCTGGACACCATCATGACCGAGTTCGATCTCAACGCTTACATGGACCGCGTTGGCCAGCAGGCCCGCGCGGCGTCGCGCGCGATGGCGCGGGCCACCACGGCCGACAAGAACCGCGCGCTGCTGACCATCGCCGCCGCCATCCGCCGGGATGCCGACAAGCTCAAGGCCGTGAATGCGCGCGATGTGGAGCGTGCCCGGGCCAACGGCCAGGACGCCGCGTTCGTGGACCGCCTGACGCTGTCCGACAAGGCCATCGACACGATGGCGGCCGGGCTGGAGCAGATCGCCGCGCTGGCGGACCCGATCGGCGAGATCACCAATATGAAGTTCCGCCCGACCGGCATCCAGGTCGGCCAGATGCGCGTACCGCTGGGCGTGATCGGCATCATCTATGAGTCGCGCCCGAACGTGACCATCGACGCCGCGGCACTGTGCCTGAAGTCCGGCAACGCCACGATCCTCCGCGGCGGCTCCGAAGCCATCGAGTCGAACACGGCACTGGCCGCGCTGGTGGCGGAAGGGCTGTCGTCGGCCGGGCTGCCGGCCGAGGCCGTGCAGGTCATCGAGACCACCGACCGCGCCGCCGTGGGCCGGCTGATCACGATGACCGAATACGTCGATGTGATCGTGCCGCGCGGCGGCAAGAGCCTGATCGCGCGCCTGATGGAAGAGGCCCGCGTGCCGATGATCAAGCACCTGGACGGCATCTGCCACGTCTACATCGACACCGATGCGGACCTGGACAAGGCCATCCGCGTGGCCGACAACGCCAAGACGCAGCGCTACGCGCCGTGCAACACGATGGAAACGCTGCTGGTGTCGCGCGACATCGCCGCCGCCGTGCTGCCGCCGTTGGCCAGCATCTATCAGGAGAAAGGCGTGGAGCTGCGCGTCTGCGCCGCCACGCGCGCCACGCTGGAAGCGGCCGGCTTCGGCAAGCTGGTCGATGCCACCGAGGAGGACTGGCGCCTCGAATACCTGGCGCCGGTGCTGGCCATCCGCACCGTGGACGGGCTCGACGCGGCCATCGACCATATCAATACCTATGGCTCGGCCCACACCGATTCGATCATCACCGAGAACTACACCGCCGGCATGCGATTCCTGCGCGAGGTGGATTCGGCCAGCGTGATGATCAACGCCTCCACGCGCTTCGCCGATGGTTTCGAATACGGCCTGGGCGCGGAGATCGGCATTTCCAACGACAAGCTCCACGCACGCGGCCCGGTCGGGCTGGAGGGGCTGACTTCGTTGAAATACGTCGTATTCGGGCACGGGGAAATCCGGACCTGAGGATTGCCGGCCACGCTTCTTAAAAACGCCAAAACAACGTCCACCACCAATGCTCTGGGTCAAGTCGTTCCATATCGTCTTTGTCGTGTCGTGGTTCGCGGGGCTGTTCTACCTGCCGCGCATCTTCGTCAACCTGGCGATGGAGACCGATCCGGCCGGCGTGCAGCGGCTGCTGCTGATGGCGCGCAAGCTGTTCCGGTTCATGACCATGCTGGCCGTCCCGGCCGTGGTGTTCGGGCTGTGGCTGTACCTCGGCTATGGCATCGGACGCGGCACGGGGCAGGGCTGGATGCACGCCAAGCTGGCGCTGGTGCTGGTGCTGATCGGCTACCACCACGGCTGCGGCGTGCTGTTGCGCAAGTTCGAGCGGGGCGCCAATGCGCGCTCGCACACGTTCTATCGATGGTTCAACGAAGTGCCGGTGCTGGTGCTGCTGGCTATCGTGATCCTCGTGGTCGTGAAGCCGTTTTAAGCGATCTACGATTCAGCGTTCTCCCCCAAAGCCTTACATGAGGTCATGATGAGCAAGCAGGTCGAGTACTTCCTGGCGCCGCAGTCCCCGTTTACCTACCTCGGACATGCCCGCTTCGTCGACATCGCCAACCGCCATAACGCCCAGGTGCTGCTGAAGCCGGTGGATCTTGGCAAGGTGTTCGCGGTGTCCGGCGGCGTGCCGCTGGCGCAGCGTCCGCCGCAGCGCCAGGCATACCGGCTGGTGGAACTCGAGCGTTGGAGCCAGTTCCTGAACATGCCGATGCATCTGCATCCGACGTTCTTCCCGGTGTCCGGCGATGCCGCCGCCCGGCTGATCATCGCCGCGCAACTGGCGCACGGCACGGCGCGCGCGCTGGAGTTGACCGGCGCCATCTGCCGGGGCGTGTGGGCGGACCAGCGCAATATCGCCGATGCGGCCACGCTGGCGCTGATCGCGGACGAGGCCGGCCTGGACGGCGCCAATCTGCTCAAGGCCAGCGAGGGTCAGGCCGTGCAGGCCGCCTACGCGCAGAATACGCAGGACGCGCTCTCCGCCAACGTGTACGGCGCCCCGTGGTTCGTGCTGGATGGCCAGCCGTACTGGGGCCAGGACCGCCTCGATTTCCTGGACCGCGCCCTGGCCGCCGACTAGCGGTCCGCCGCGCGGTCCGCTACGCTAGTCTCACTCCCGTCCGCCACGGCGGACGTTTTTGTTTGCAGGATGTTCTTCCCATGACCCAAGCCTTCTTTGCTCCTTGCCCGCGTGGCCTGGAATCCGCCCTTGCCGAGGAACTGCGGGAAATCGCCCAGTATCCGGCCGTGGTGGCCGCCGCGCCGTTCCAGGTGCATCGCGAGGTGCCGGGCGGCGTGCCGTTCTCGGGCGAGATGGCGGCGGCCTATGCCGTCAACCTGCACTCGCGCATTGCCAGCCGCGTGCTGCTGCGCGTGGCGCAGCGCGGCTACCGGCATGAGGACGATGTCTACGCGCTGGCCCGCCAGCAACGCTGGGATCAGTGGTTTTCGCCGGATGAGTCGCTGCGGGTGGACATCACCGCGCACAAGTCACCGCTGCACAGCCTGAACTTCACCGCGCTGCGCGTGAAGGACGGTGTTTGCGATGCCATGCGCGAGGCGCTCGGCGACCGTCCCAGCGTCGATACGGTCAGCCCGGATGTGCGGATTTATGCGCATTTGACCGAGTTCGACTGCACGCTCTACCTCGACACCACCGGCGAGCCGCTGTTCAAGCGCGGCTGGCGCATGGAGAAGGGCGAGGCGCCGCTCAAGGAAAACCTCGCCGCCGGCATCCTGCGGCTGGCGGGATGGGTGCAGGGCCAGACCGACCGCCCGTTCTTTGATCCGATGTGCGGCAGCGGCACGTTCCTGGTGGAGGCGGCGCAGGTGGCGCTGGGCCTCCCACCGGGCGGGGCGCGGACCTTCGCGTTCGAATGGCTCAAGGGCATGGACAACAAGGCCTGGCAGGCCCTGCGCGCCGATGCGCAACGCGCCAAGGAGGCGGCGGCCAAGGGCGTGGCGGCGCTGGAGATCGCCGGATCGGACATTTCCACGGACATGCTGACCATGGCGGACGCCAACTGGCAGCGCGCCGGGCTGCCGGGCGAGGTGCCCCTGAAGCAGGTGGATGCGCGCTTTGTGCAGCCACCGTTCGCCACGCCGGGCGTGATGCTGATGAATCCGCCCTATGGCGAGCGGATTGCCGTGCGCGGCGAGCAGCGCCGGGGCGCACTGCCCGAGGCCCCGCGCGACGAGGCCGAGGAGGCCGCCGCGAACCAGTTCGCCAGCGCCTTCGCTACCACCTTGAAGCAACACTTCGCGGGCTGGCAGGCGTGGGTGTTCACGGGCGACCTGAGTATGCCGAAGCGCCTGCGGCTCAAGGAATCGCGCCGCACGCCGCTCTACAACGGCAATATCGAATGCCGGCTGTTCCGCTTCGACATGGTGCGCGGCGGCAACCGCAAGGAAGGCGGGGAAGCGCCGAAGGAATAAGGGGGATGCGGGACGGTCAGGCTTATGCCTGCTTGTTCCGGCCCGTCAGCGCCTCGGGGTTGCGGGCGAAATCGCTCAGGAACCCCTGCAGGCTCACCACCGGCTCCTGGAGCAGGTGGCGCGGCAGGTCGAACAGCGCGTAGAAATACTCCTCGCGCCCTTCGCACCGCTCGGCCGGCAGGCAGTATTGCTCCCAGTCGGCGCACGCCGGCGTGTACATGCCGTTGCCGGGCCAGAAGAACGGCACGATGCGGCCTTCGCGCAGCCCTTCGATCAGCGTGGCCGGCGCCTCGTAGGCTTCGGCCGACTCCACCTGGCTCATCAGCCCGGCGCGCGTCTCGATCACCATCAGCGTGGCATGTCCCTGCGCCGTCAGCAGCAGGATGCCCACCGGATTCGGATACAGGTAGTACTCGACGAAGCCATAGCGCGCGGCGGTCTGGCGCACGCGGTCGGCCATCACCGGATCGGACAGGAACGCGTACGAGTGCCGCGTGAGCAGGTCGCGCAGCGTGCGCGAGATCGCCGCGAAATACTGTTGCTGGAGTGCGTCGATTTCCTGGTCGAGCCGCGCCACCATGTTCGGATCGTGCTTCTTCACATAGCGGTCGATCAGCCCATGGTTGAAGCCTTGCACCGCAATGCTTTCGTCGGCGGTGCCGGTCAGCAGGATGGTCTTGCACGGCAGGTCCTGCAGCGCCTGGCAGAACTCGAGGCCATCCATCTGCGGCATCGAGTAGTCCACCACGATCACCCCGGGCTGCATGAAGCGATGGATGTCGTGGACCTGGCGATAGATGCGGTCCACGTCGAGTTGCACGGTGCGCCGCTCGCTCAGGAAGGTCAGGTCGTCGTGGGTCACGCGCACGGGCAGGAAGGCCGGATGCCGGGTGGCATAGGCTTCGCGGATCCATGTCAGTGCCTCGCGCGGGTCGGTGAAGCTCACCACGGCGCGCGACGCGTCCATCTGGAATGCCAGGCTGTCGATAAACGATTTGCTGTCGTCCACCAGCACCGTCAGGACGGGGTGATGGAAGACCGACAGGTTCCTGTCATGCGGGCTGAATGTCATGGTGCGATCTACGCTGCGGCCGGCAGCGAATGAAGAGCGAGGGTTTGGGGGCCGTGGCAAGCCAGTATAGCGCGCGGATGGGTCCACGCAATGTTGCCGCACCAAAGGAGGCCAAAAGCAAACGGCCGGCGTTGGTTGCCGGCCGCATGTCTTCGATTTCGTTGATTTCAGGTCTTCACGCCGCTTTAATCACCGAGGGTTTCCGGCCTGATTGTCAGTCGGATTCCGATTCCGATTCGGATTTGCGTTCCGCGGTGTCCGGCCTTATTCCACGGCCTTGAACATGTCCTCGACCACCTTCTTGGCATCGCCGAACACCATCATGGTCTTGTCCATATAGAACAGCTCGTTGTCCAGGCCCGCGTACCCGGCCGCCATCGAGCGCTTGTTCACGATGATGGTCTTGGCCTTGTACGCCTCCAGGATCGGCATGCCGGCGATGGGCGACTTCGGATCGGTCTTGGCGGCCGGGTTGACCACGTCGTTGGCGCCCAGCACCAGCACAACGTCGGCCTGCCCGAACTCGCTGTTGATGTCCTCCATCTCGAAGACCTGGTCGTACGGCACCTCGGCTTCCGCCAGCAGCACGTTCATATGGCCCGGCATGCGGCCCGCCACGGGGTGGATCGCGTACTTTACGATCACGCCCTTGTCGTGCAGCTTCTCGGTCAATTCTTTAAGTGCATGCTGAGCGCGGGCCACCGCCAGGCCGTAGCCGGGCACGATGATCACGGTTTCGGCATTGCCCATCAGGAACGCGGCGTCGTCGGCCGAGCCGGACTTCACGTTGCGCTGGGCCTGCGCGCCGGCCGGGCCGGCTGCCGCCGCGTCGCCGCCGAAGCCGCCCAGAATCACGTTGAAGAACGAGCGGTTCATCGCCTTGCACATGATGTACGAGAGGATGGCACCGGACGAGCCGACCAGCGAGCCGGCGATGATCAGCATCGGATTGTTCAGCGAGAAGCCGATGCCCGCCGCCGCCCAGCCCGAGTACGAGTTCAGCATCGAGACCACCACAGGCATGTCCGCGCCGCCGATCGGGATGATGATCAGCACGCCCAGCACGAAGGCCAGCGCCAGCATGATTAGGAACGGCAGCCACGCCTGCGATAGGAAGAAGATGATGCCGAAGCCGAACATCGCCACGGCCAGCAGCAGGTTCAGCCAGTGCTGGCCCGGGAACACCACCGGGGCGCCCTGGAACAGCCGGAACTTGTAGCGCCCCGCCAGCTTGCCGAAGGCGATCACCGAGCCCGAGAACGTGATGGCGCCGACGAAGCAGCCGATGAACAGTTCGATCCGGTTGCCGGTGGGAATCAGGTGCGAGCCAGCCGGCGCGATGCCGAACGCAGCCGGCTCCGCCACGGCGGCCACGGCGATGAACACCGCCGCGAGACCGATCAGCGAGTGCATCGCCGCCACCAGTTCCGGCATCTTGGTCATCTCGACCTTGCGCGCCACATAGGCGCCGATGCCGCCACCGACGACCAGCGCGCCGAAGATCAGCGCCAGGCCCGTGCCCACCGACGACTGGGCCGTGCCCGCCGCCAGGAACTCCTCCTTGAGCTTGACGATCAGCGCCAGCGTGGTCACCACGGCGATGGCCATGCCGATCATGCCGAAGGTGTTGCCCTTGCGGGCCGAAGCGGGGTGGGACAGGCCCTTGAGCGCCTGGATGAAGCAGACCGAGGCCACGAGGTACAGCAGCGTGACGAGGTTCATGCTGACGAGTCCGGTCATCGTGCCCCCTCCTTGCCAGCCAGCTTCTTCGGTTCCTTCTTCTTGAACATCTCCAGCATGCGCTGGGTCACGAGGAAGCCGCCGAACACATTGACGGCCGCCAGCGCCACCGCCAGCGTGCCCATGATGCGGCCCACGCTGCCTTCCGTGAGGCCGGCCGCCAGCATGGCGCCGACGATGATGATGGCCGAAATCGCATTGGTCACGGCCATCAGCGGGGTGTGCAGGGCCGGCGTTACCGTCCAGACCACGTGGTATCCCACGTAGATTGCCAGCACAAAGATGATCAGGTTGATCACCGTGTGGTTCACCATCTCCATCGACTTCTCCTCGTTGCTTTCGAATTCTTCGTGCTTCGTATCGATGTGGGACTGCAGGGCCGGCACCGCCACCGCGCCGGGCGGCTCGCCCCGGGCGCGGCTATCGCAAAAAAATCCAGAAAGATCAGTCGATCTTCTTGATTTCCTTGATGCGGTTCTTCTCGTCCACCAGGATGACCTTGGGCTTATAGGTCTTCACTTCCTCGTCGCTCATCGGTGCGTAGGTGCAGATGATCAGGTGGTCGCCCAGGTGCGCGCGGCGCGCGGCGGCGCCGTTCAGCGAGATCTCGCCGCTACCGCGTGCACCCTTGATGATGTACGTGGAGAAGCGCTCGCCGTTCTGTACGTTGTACAGCTCGATCTTTTCGAACTCCTTCATGTCGGCAGCGTCGAGAAGATTCTCGTCGATGCCGCACGATCCCTCGTAATGGAGGTCCGCCTGCGTCACGGTGACACGGTGGAGCTTGGCGCGGAGCATGTTGCGTTGCATGGGTGATACGTCCTTGGTTGAGGCTGGGTGGGCCGTCCGCCGGTGTGTCCTGGCGTGGCGGCTCCGGTTGGGAATCTAGGCGGCCTGCCTGACGAGCTGGCCGTCCTTGCACATCAGGCAGGCGGCGACGATGTCGTCCTCAAGGTTGAGCGTGTAGCGCGCATCCTTGTCGACGATCAGCTTGAGGAAGTCGAGCACGTTGCGCGCGTAGAGCGCCGAGGCGTCCGCGGCGACCATGCCGGCCAGGTTGGTGTAGCCGATCAGGACCACGCCGTGGCGTTCCACGACCTCGTCGGCCACGGTCAGCGGGCAGTTGCCGCCCTGGGCGGCGGCCAGGTCGACCACTACCGAGCCGGGCTTCATCTGCTTGACAGTGTCTTCCTGCAGCAGCACGGGCGCCTTGCGGCCCGGGATCAGCGCGGTGGTGATGACGATGTCGGCCTGCGTGGCGCGCTGGTGCACCAGTTCCGCCTGGCGGCGCATCCAGTCGGCCGGCATGGGACGGGCGTAGCCGCCCACGCCCTGGGCGATCTCGCGTTCCTCGTCGGTCTCGAACGGTACGTCGAGAAATTTGGCGCCAAGCGACTCGATCTGCTCTTTTACGGCGGGGCGGACGTCCGAGGCCTCGATCACGGCGCCCAGCCGCTTGGCCGTGGCAATCGCCTGGAGACCGGCCACGCCGGCGCCAAGGATCAGCACGCGCGCGGCCTTCACCGTGCCGGCGGCCGTCATCAGCATCGGCATGAAGCGCTGGTAGTGGTGCGCGGCCACCAGCACGGCCTTGTAGCCGGCGATGTTGGCCTGCGACGACAGCACGTCCATGCTCTGCGCGCGCGTGGTGCGCGGCGCGGCCTCGAGCGCGAACGCGGTGATGGCCGCACTGGCCATGCGCGCGTTGTTCTCGATATCGAAGGGATTGAGCATGCCCACCAGCACGGCGCCCGGCTTGATCTGGGCGCGCTCGGCATCGTCCGGTGCCCGCACCTTCAGCACCAGCTCGGCGCCGAAGGCATCGGCAGCCGTGCCGATCCGTGCGCCGGCGGCTTCGAACGCCGCGTCGGGAATGCTGGCGCGTACGCCTGCGCCAGCCTGCACCGTGACCTGATGCCCTTGGGCAACGTACTTCTTGATGGTCTCCGGGGTGGCGGCGACGCGTGCCTCGCCTGCCCGCGTTTCCTGCGGGATGCCGATATGCATCGTCAATTTCTCCTTTAGCTGGCGTCGTATCTGATTGGGCGGGCTGACGTCCTGGCCCGTTGGTCCACCGCGGCGCGGCGCACCAATTTTTGCGCAGCTTACCCGAAACTTACGTTCGGTGGTGACTGCCCGGTCGACGATTTGTGCGGTCGCCACGACTCATTTTTGCGACGCATGAAACGACTCGTTTAATGCAGGCAGGATTCCCTCTTGATTCGAACATGTTGCCGGGGCGCCCAATCTTGATGCCGATTTGATGCGCCGCTCCGTATCGTGACGGGTACGCCGCTTTCCCCCTTTTTCGGGGAAGGGCGCCTCCAAACACCCGTTACGCATCCAGCATCCATGATCGCTACCCGCCTTACCGCCCTCGTCCTCCTTGCCGCCCCGTGCGCCACCGCGCTCGCCCAGGAGGCGGAGGCCTCGCCGCACACCTTCACCGCCAATGTCGCGCTGGCCAGCGAATACCGCTACCGGGGCCTGATGCAGTCCGACCGCCGCCCGGCCATCCAGGGCGGGTTCGACTACACCCACGCGAGCGGGCTCTACCTCGGCAACTGGAACTCAAGCATCAGCTGGCTTTCGGACAGTAACGCGGAAGTCTCCGCCCCGGTGGAGATGGATTTCTACGGCGGCTTCCGCAACACGTTCAAGCTGGCCGACGCCGAATTCAACTATGACCTCGGCGTGCTCGAGTACTACTACCCTGGCGATTATCCGAGTGGCTTCACGCGTCCCTACACCACCGAGGTCTATGCCGGCATCGGCTACGGCCCAGTGTTCCTCAAGTACTCGCACGCGCTGACCAACCTTTTCGGATTTGGCGACACCAAGAACAGCTACTACATCGACCTCACGGCCAACGTGCCGCTCAATGTGTGGGACCTGACGGTCAACGCGCACGTGGGCTACCAGGGCGTGAAGAATCTCAGCGACGCCTCGTATACCGACTGGAAAATCGGCGTGACCAAGGACTTCGGCAAGGGCCTGAGCGTGGCCGTAGCCTACCTCGACACCAACGCCAAGCGTGGCACTTATACGAATTCGCATGGCCGCTACATGGGCAAGGCGACCGCGCTCGCGTCCATCACAAAGACGTTCTGACCGGGTTCGACGACGCGGCGTTGATGCGTTGTTGATACCCGGCGCCGCGATTGCTGCATCAATTTGAGACGCCGCTCCCTAGCATGGAGCCATGTTCCACAGACGATCCGCCCCGCGCGGATTCAAGCGTAATGCGACAGTCGCGACAGTCCTCGAGCCTCGCCGTTGCCTTTGCCACCGTCCCGCGCCGCCGCGCCGGGCGTGACGCCCTGCCAGCCTCCGCCGCCAGCGATGGCCACTGGATCCGCCTGCGCCTGGCGGTGGCCTCGGCGCAGGTCTTCATGCTGCGCCAGACGCTGCACGTGGCCATCGGCAAGCTCGCCCGTGTGTATGTGGTGGAGGTGGACCATCGGCACGGGGAAACCACGCTCCATGTGGAAGTGGAGCGCGCCGGCCGCGACGCCGCCATGCACGCCATCATGACCGCGCTGCCGGCCGCCGAGTTCGGCATCACGACGATGCTGGGGAGCGATCATGCCGCGCACTGATTCGGTCATCGGCGATGGCCTGTGGCTGCCGCTGGTCACGCCGCTGCGCCACGGCGCGCCCGACCTGCGCGCCGCCCAGCAACTGGCCGCGCACTATGCTGGCGCCGGTGTGGATGGCCTGATCGTGCTCGGCACGACGGGCGAGGGCGGCCTGCTGACCGAGGCAGAGCGGCTGATGGTCACCGCAGCCGTGCTTGAGGTGGCGCAGGGCCGCATGCCGGTCATGGCGGGCGTGGGCGGCGTGGACACGCGCTCGGTCTGCGAGCAGGTGCGCACGCTGGATCGATTCGACCTCGCCGGCTACCTCGTCCCGCCGCCGTACTACCTGCGCGTGTCGGACGAGGGCATCGCCTGGCACGTGCGCCGCGTGGCCAGCCAGACGGCGCGCCCGCTGATGCTCTACAACGTGCCGAAGCGCACCGGCTCCACGATTTCCCCCGCGCTGGCACTGCGGCTGGCCGACCATCCGCAGGTCGTGGCGATCAAGGAATGCGACCGCACCGGGCTGCGCGCGTTGGCCGGGCAGGATGCCCTGCGCGTGTTCTGCGGCGAGGATGCCGCCATGCTCGACCACCTGCTGGCCGACGGCGCAGGCGTGGTGCCGGCTGCCGCCCATATCCGCCCGGACTTGTTCGTCCGGCTGCTGCAACTGGCCCGCACCGGCTGCGACGAAGCGGCGCGCGCGCTGTTCCGCCAGCTCTCGCCGCTGATCGACCTGATGTTCGCCGAGCCGAACCCCGCGCCGGTCAAGGCCGCGCTGGCGCTGGCAGGCCTGGCCCGCGCCGAGGTGCGCCAGCCGCTCACGCCGGCCACGCGCGCGCTGACGGCCCGCCTGGAAGCGGCCATGGCCCTGCTGCCGCCCGCGGTGTTTCCGCCCTTTCCGCCTTCATCCCTGCACATTCCGACAGCAACCGGTAAAATGCCGGATTGCTTAAAAAATGTGCATCATGTCACGTGAATGGAACGCCAGCGTCACAGTTGCCGCTGTCATCGAACGCGGCGGCCGCTTCCTGTTGGTTGAAGAGGAAACGCGCGACGGCCTGCGGCTGAACCAGCCGGCCGGCCACCTGGAAGCGGGCGAGAGCCTGATCCGCGCCGTCGTGCGCGAGACCCTCGAGGAAACCGCCCACACCTTCGAGCCGCGCGCGCTGATCGGCTGCTATATGAGCCGGGGGCTCTCCTCGCGCGACCAGGGCGACACCACCTATATCCGCTTCGCCTTCACGGGCGACCTCGGCACGCTCGATGAAGGCCGCCAGCTCGATACCGGCATCATCCGCACGCTGTGGATGACCGCCGAGGAACTGCGCGCCTGCCCCGAGCGCCATCGCACCCCGTTGCTGATGGCCTGCGTGAACGATTACCTCGCCGGCAAGCGCTTCGCGCTGGATGTGCTTTATACGCATCCCACAAGCGTGGCGGTCAGCACCGGAGACGCATCGTGAGCGGCAAGCGGGTGGTGGTGGGTATGTCGGGCGGGGTCGATTCGTCGGTCACCGCGTGGCTGCTCAAGCAGCAGGGGTACGAAGTCATCGGCCTGTTCATGAAGAACTGGGAGGACGATGACGACAGCGAATACTGCTCCACGCGCGAGGACTGGCTCGACGTGGTGTCCGTGGCCGACCTGATCGGCGTGGACGTGGAGGCGGTGAACTTCGCCGCCGAGTACAAGGACCGCGTGTTCGCCGATTTCCTGCGCGAATACTCGGCCGGGCGCACGCCCAATCCGGACGTGCTCTGCAATGCCGAGATCAAGTTCAAGGCGTTCCTGGACCACGCGATGTCGCTCGGCGCCGAGACCATCGCCACGGGCCACTATGCGCGCGTGCGGCAGGCGGACAACGGGCGCTTCGAGCTGCTCAAGGCGTTCGACCACACCAAGGACCAGAGCTACTTCCTGCACCGGCTGAACCAGGCGCAGCTGTCGCGCACGCTGTTCCCGCTGGGCGAGATGCCGAAGACGCGCGTGCGCGAGATTGCCGCCGAAATCGGCCTGCCGAACGCGAAGAAGAAGGATTCGACCGGGATCTGCTTTATCGGCGAACGGCCGTTCCGCGACTTCCTCAATCGCTACCTGCCGACCAAGCCGGGGCCGATGAAGACGCCCGAGGGCAAGGTGGTGGGGGAGCACATCGGGCTGGCGTTCTATACGCTGGGCCAGCGCAAGGGCATTGGCCTGGGCGGCAGCCGCGAAGGCAGCGGCGACGCCTGGTACGTGGCGCGCAAGGACATGGCCAATAACACGCTCTACGTGGTGCAGGGGCACGACCATCCGTGGCTGCTGACGCCGGTGCTGGAAGCGGCGGACCTGTCCTGGGTGGCGGGTGAGCCACCTGCGGCCGGCGCAGAGATGGCGGCCAAGACGCGCTATCGCCAGAGCGATGCGGCCTGCCGCGTGGAAGCGGCCAACGGCGAGGCGCTGAAGCTGGCCTTCGCCGAAGCGCAGTGGGCGGTGACGCCGGGGCAGTCGGCCGTTCTCTACGACGGCGACGTCTGCCTGGGCGGCGGCATCATCCAGTAATTGTCTGATGAGGCACATCGGCGCACAGAGGCGCCGGCGTGCCCAATCTACCGCTCAACCCGCCGAAGGCGGGGCGGTGTCGATGAACGACTGGCGCTTCTCGATCTTTTCCTGGAACGCGGCGAGGTTCGGGTACTGCTCGCGCCAGGCGATGTCCGGGAAACGGAAATCCAGATAGGCCAGCGCGCAGCCCACGGCCACATCGGCCAGGGTGAAATGGATGCCGGTGCACCACGGGCGGTCGCCCAGGCCGGAAGACATCGCGCCCAGTGCGGCGTCGATCTTGGTCCGCTGGCGCTTGACCCATGATTCGCTGCGCTGGCCCTCTTCGCGCTGGGTGGTTTCCAGGCGGACCAGCAGCGCGGCGTCGAGCAGGCCATCGGCCAGGGCTTCCCAGCAGCGCACTTCGAGGCGCTCGCGGCTGCCCTGCGGAATCAGGCGGCCGACTGGCGACAGCGTATCGGCGTATTCGGCGATCACGCGCGAATCGAAGACCGCGCCGCCATCCTCCATGACCAGGCAGGGCACCTTGCCGAGCGGGTTGAACTGGCCGATGATGGTCGCGGGCGACCAGACGTTCTCCTCGATCATCTGGTAGTCGACCTTCTTTTCCGCCAGCACGACGCGCACCTTGCGCGCGTACGGGCTGGTGTGGGACGCATACAGCTTCATGTTCTCCCCTTGAGCTTGTTATGAAGTGCATCGGCGCTCTGTGGCTGCCATGGCGCCCTGGCGGGCGGCATGTCGATGGACTTCATAACAGGCTACTGGAACGGCGAGCGCGAGTATACCCGCGCCGGCCCGCGGATGCCGTGTCAATGCGGCGCTTCGCACTCTCTGTGTCGCCTGACCCATGGCGCGCCGCACAGGCGCGGTGGGCGATGGTAAAATCCCGCGTTGCGCGATGCCGGCCAGCCCTTTGTGGCGTGCCGGCGGCAGGTCCGATGGCGCGCCCGGCGGCTCGCCCCGTGCGGCGCATCGGTCGCTTGAAGCCGCCCGCCTCGCCAGTCTTCGCATGGTTACCGCGCCCCCGCGGAAACCCGTCTTCCCTCTTTCTCCCGGTTGCCAGCATGTCCACCCCATCCCTTTCGCCGCTCACCGCACTGTCTCCCATCGATGGCCGTTATGCCGCCAAGGCCGACGCGCTGCGCGAGTGGCTCTCCGAGGCGGCCTTCATGCGTAATCGCGTGAAGGTCGAGGTCAACTGGCTGATCGCCCTGGCCCAGGCCGGCCTGCCGGACGTGCCGAAGTTCTCGGCCGATTCCGAGGCGAAGCTGCAGGCACTGGTGGAGAACTTCACCGAAGCCGACGCCGCCCGCATCAAGGACATCGAGGCCGTGACCAACCACGACGTCAAGGCCGTGGAGTACTGGCTCAAGGAACAGGTCAAGGGCAACGCCGAGCTGGAGGCCGCGAGCGAGTTCATCCACTTCGCCTGCACCTCGGAAGACATCAACAACACCTCGCACGGCATGATGCTCAAGGGCGCCCGTGACGGCGTGCTGGTGCCCACGCTCCAGCGCGTGCAGGCCCGCCTGGTGGAACTGGCCAAGGCCAACGCTACCCAGCCGATGCTGTCGCGCACGCACGGCCAGCCGGCCAGCCCGACCACGCTGGGCAAGGAAATGGCCAACGTGGCCGCCCGCCTGGCGCGCGCCATCGAGCGCATCCAGCGCGTGGAACTGCTCGGCAAGATGAATGGCGCGGTGGGTAACTACAACGCCCACCTGTCGGCCTACCCGACGTTCGACTGGGAAGCGTTCTCGAAGCAGGTGATCGAGTCGCGCCTGGGCCTGAGCTTTAACCCGTACACCATCCAGATCGAGCCGCACGACTACATGGCCGAGCTGTTCGACGCCATCGCGCGCGCCAACACGATCCTGCTGGACCTGAACCGGGACGTGTGGGGCTATATCTCGCTGGGCTACTTCAAGCAGCGGACCAAGGCCGGCGAGATCGGCTCGTCGACGATGCCGCACAAGGTCAATCCGATCGACTTCGAGAACTCGGAAGGCAACCTCGGCCTGGCCAACGCCGTGCTGCGCCACCTTTCGGAAAAGCTGCCGGTTTCGCGCTGGCAGCGTGACCTGACGGACTCCACCGTGCTGCGCAACATGGGCGTGGCGTTCGGCTACAGCCTGCTGGCCTACGAGGCCTGCCTGCGCGGCCTGGGCAAGCTGGAAACCAATCCGGAACGCCTGAACGAAGACCTCGACAACTGCTGGGAAGTGCTGGCCGAGCCGGTGCAGACCGTGATGCGCCGCTTTGGCGTGCCGAACCCGTACGAACAGCTCAAGGAGCTGACGCGCGGCAAGGGCATCTCGCGCGAGGCGCTGCAGACCTTCGTGTCGGGCCTGGCGATTCCGGACGATGCCAAGCAACTGCTGCTGGACATGACGCCGGCCAGCTACATCGGCAAGGCCGTGGAACTGGCGAACAAGATCTGACGACGCAGGCGGACCCGGAAGGGGTCTGAATCGACGGGAAAGAAGGGCTGGCGTTGCGCTGGCCCTTTTTTTCGCCCCTGCGGCAATGCGTCACATCAAATCATTTGAACGACTTCATGAAGTTCCGCATCTCATAGCGCACGGACGAATGCCAATAATGCGAGAATTCCTGCCAGCAGGGTAGGGCGACACAAGCCCCCGCTGGCCGATGGCCGGTCCGGACGATCGCTATAAGAAAAATCGAAGGGATTCACAGACATGACTTCATACGGGGTGCACAGCGTCGCGCGCAGTCGCGGCGGCAATGGTGCCAATGGCTACACGGCGACCGCTATCGGCCTGCACTGGCTGATCGCGTTCGGCATTTTCGCGGCGTTCGGGCTGGGCCTGTACATGACCGGCATTCCGGGCCTGACGCCGACCAAGCTCAAGCTCTTCTCGTGGCATAAATGGCTCGGCGTGACGATCTTCGCCGTGGCCGTGCTGCGCGTGCTGTGGCGCGCTACCCACGTCGCACCGCCCGTGGCGGCCGGCACGCCGGCCTGGCAGGCCCGCGCCGCCGCCGCCGCGCACCATCTGCTGTATGTGCTGATTATCGTGGTGCCGCTGACCGGCTACTTCTATAGCCTATCGGCCGGCGTGCCGGTGGTCTACCTGGGTCTCTGGAAGATGCCGGTACTGATCGAGGCCAATACCACGCTCAAGCCGATCCTGCAGGCCGCCCACGCCTGGCTCAACTACCTGATGGCAGGTATCGTGCTGCTGCACGCGGCCGCCGCCATCAAGCACCAGGTGATCGACCGCGACGGCACGCTCGCCCGGATGATTCCGTTCCTGCGCTGAATGACATCGTATTTTCCTGAGAGGAGTGCACCGATGAAACGCATGACCCGTCCTGGCGCCATCGTCGTGGCCGCCGCGCTGGCCACGGCCGGCCTGGCCGCCAACCTGGCCTGGGCGCAGATCGACACAGCCAAGAGCACCGTCACCGCCACGGCGCGGCAGATCGGCGTGCCGATGGAAGGCAAGTTCAAGAAATTCGACGCAACGGTCGATTTCGACCCGGCCAAGCTGGCCACGTCGTCCGCCAAGGTGGAAATCGACGTGTCGAGCTTCGAGATCGGCGATGCCGAGACCACCAAGGAGGTCAAGGGCAAGGACTGGTTCGACGCTGCCAAGTATCCCAAGGCCGTGTTCCAGTCCACCGCCATCAAGGCCGGCGCGGCGGGCAAGTACGATGTGACTGGCAAGCTGACCATCAAGGGCAAGACCCTGGACGTGGTGGTGCCTGCCACGTACAAGCAGGACGCGGCAGGGCAGGTGTTCGACGGTGTGCTGCCGATCAAGCGCACCGTGTTCAATATCGGCGACGGCGAATGGAAGGACACTTCCGTGGTGGCCGACGACGTGCAGATCAAGTTCCACATCGTAACCCCGGCGAAGAAGGGCTGAGGCAGGCCGCGTGCCCGCCCATCGATTTCCTCGCTGTATTTCGACTTTCCTCTCCAACCTTTTGACGGGAGACCTAGACATGAAGATGCGCACCCTGTTCGCGGCTGTTGCCGCTGCCTCCGCCACGCTGGCCGCCGGCGCCGCCATGGCCAATGCCGTGACCTACAACGTGGACCCGACCCACACCTACCCGAGCTTCGAGGCCGACCACCTGGGTGGCCTGTCCAACTGGCGCGGCAAGTTCGACAAGTCGACCGGCGTGGTCACGCTGGACCGCGCGGCCAAGGCCGGCACGGTCGAGATCAAGATCGACCCGTCGTCGATCGACTTCGGCAACGCCAAGCTGAACGAGCATGCCAAGGGCCCGGAAATGTTCGACGTGCAGGCCTTCCCGGAAGCCACGTACAAGGGCAAGTTCTCGAAGTTCAAGGGCGACGTGCCGACCGAAGTGGATGGCGTGCTGACGCTGCGCGGCGTGTCCAAGCCGGTGAAGCTGGAAATCCGCCAGTTCAAGTGCATCGAACACCCGATGCTCAAGCGCGAGGCATGCGGCGCCGATGCGGTGGGCCAGTTCAACCGCGCGGACTTCGGCATCGACTACGGCGCGAAGTACGGTTTCAAACAGGACGTCAAGCTGGCGATCCAGGTGGAAGCCGTCAAGGCGGACTAAGTCAGGCGTTTGTTACAAGACGCGAAGGGCCGGCAACACGCCGGCCCTTTTTTTCGTTCCTGCCGATACCCCTCTTCATGGCGCGGAAGCAATGTTGTATGGTTTCCGACAGCCACAGTACAATGGCTCGCCGCAGTCCCACCTTCGGGGGCGCCGCGCCTGCCATTCCTGGCGTGCGTCTGCCCCATAACCGGTCACGCGCATTGTTATGAGTATTGGCTGCATTCCCTGATTCCGGTATCCCCGCCGCAAGCTTCTTGCCTGAGCTGTACCCGGCCGGCCCCTTCGGGTGCCCCGGCCCGCAGCGTTCCCTGGATTTCCCTGGCGCGATACCGTGTACTCCAAAACGCAAATCGATCCGGTAGTTAGCTTCCGCAACTCGCAGGGCGAGCAGGTGCGGGGCACGATCATCAATCTCCAGCGCAAGTCGCTGGTGATGGAAATCTACAATCCTTACTCGATCGTTCAGGTCAGCGAGGTGCTCAGTGAGCTGAGCGTGCGGATGGGGGCGAAGAACGCCTACCTCGGCAAGGCCGTGGTCATGAGCCTGGTGAATACCGGCCTGACCGCCGTGGTCTCCCTGACGCTGATCGACGAATGGCGCGAGCTGACCGACGTCAACGACGCACCGAAATCGGTCGCGCGCGAAGCCGAACTCTTCGTGCAGGACTGGGACACCCGTTTCAATATCCGCCGCGACTACCAGATCGTGGTCAACGAGATGCGCGCGTATCTCTCGGAGGTGTCGCGCTGGGTCGAGCAGGTGGACCTGACCGAGTCGCTGCCGAAGACCGAGGGGCGCCTGCGCGAGGACGTGTTCTACGAGCTGGCCGTGCCGCTGATGGGCAAGGTCAAGGTCTACCTGGACTGGCTCGAGGGCGAGGCCCAGCAGGTGGACCCCGAGATCGCCCCGGTGCACCGTACCTACGCCCAGGCGGCCCTGCACCCGCTGCTGCTGCGAGCCCCGTTCGTCTATCGGACATTTACGAAGCCGCTCGGCTATGCCGGCGACTACGAGATGGTCAACCAGATCCTGAGCGACCCGCAACAGGGGCCGACCACGTACTTCCAGATCGTCAACACGGCGTTTCTGAAGGCGGCGGTGGCCACCGCGCACCGCAACCGGATCGACCTGCTGGTCGATTACCTGACCCGCCAGGCCGAGCGCGCGCGCGCCGAAGGCCGGCCGTTCCGCGTGCTGAACGTGGGCTGCGGGCCGGCGTTCGAGATCCAGCGCTTCGTGCGCGAGTATCCGAATCCGGAACTGCTGTCGTTCCAGCTCGTGGATTTCAGCGAGGAAACGCTCGCTTACACGCGCAGTTCCATCGAGCGCTCGGCGGCTTCGGCCGGGCACAAGGTGTCCGTCGACATGGTCCACCAGTCGGTGCATGACCTGCTCAAGCGCCGCATCTCGCCCGACGACCCCACCACGCGTACGTTCGACGCCGTGTACTGCGCCGGGCTGTTCGACTACCTGTCGGACAAGGTCTGCGCGCGGCTGCTGACCTATTTCGCCTCGCGCACGCGCCCGGGCGGCAACCTGCTGGTTACGAATGTCCACTCCGACAACCCCGAGAAGTTCGGGATGGAGCACCTGCTGGAGTGGTACCTGATCTACCGCGACGAGGCCAGTATGGCCTCGCTGCTGCCGGAGAACTCGAATGCCCACCGACTCTATGTCGATGAAACCGGCGTCAATGTCTTCGCCGAAGCCGCTATCCAGTGACGCCGAGGCGGCGCCGTCCGCCCCGGCCGCGCGTGGCAACGAGCTGTACGCCGGCTACCAGTCCGAACTGGCCGACTTCCGCCTGGCGTTCAGCCGGGGCGGCGCCTACACGGCCATCGTACTGGTGCTGCTGGGCGTAGGGCTCGACTACGGCCAGTATCCGGACAAGCAGCTGCCATTCGCCGTGGCGCGGATCGTGGTGTCGCTGCTGATCGCCGGGGTGATCGTCGCGCTGTACAGCAACGCCGGCCGCCGCTTCGCGCCGTGGCTGACGATGTCGTGGCTGCTGCTGCCGCAGGTCATGATCGCGTGGATGATCTCGCAGACCGAAGGCGTGGAGTCGCCGTACTACGTGGGCCTGAACCTGGCGATCTTCGCCTCGGGTATCGCGCTGCCGTTCGGGCTCTGGCAGAACCTCGTCTTCGGCGTGCTCTCGTACCTGCTCTACGCCGCGGCGTGTTTGCTGCACTCGGGCGGCGTCGAGCCGATGGGCACTTTCATCGTCAATTCGCTGTTCCTGCTCTTTGCCGCGGCGGCCAGTGGCGTGTACACGTTCTTTAATGAACGGGCGCGCTTCATGCTGTTCCGCCTGAAGGCCGAAGTGGCTGACAAGAACACCGAACTCGAGGTCATCAACCGCAAGCTGGTCGATATCAAGGGCCAGATGCTCCAGCAGGAGAAGATGGCGGCCATCGGTACGCTGGCGGCGGGGTTGCTGCACGAAGTCAACAATCCGGTGAACTTCTGCCTGATGGCGATCGAGGTGGCCATGGAGGAACCGGTCACCAAGAACGAGCCGGGCCTCGAGGAATGCCTGGTCGATGCCAAGCAGGGCATGCAGCGCATCCAGCATATCGTCTCCGACCTGAAGACATTCGCCTACCGCAAGCCGGGGGCCGAGGTGGAGGGCACCCCGTTCCTGTTCGAGAAGGCGCTCGACTCATCGGTCCGGCTGACCGCGCACGAGTTGCGCGGCGTAAAGGTCACGCGCGAATTGCCCGACGATACGCTGGTGATGGGCGACGAAGCGGCCATTATCGGCGTGCTGATCAACCTTTTCTCGAATGCCGCGCTGGCCATGCGAAAGGCCGGTACGCAGCAGCCTGCCATCCACACCACGGTGAAGTGGACCGATGGGCGGATGCACGTGGCCGTACGCGACAACGGGCCGGGCATCGCGCCGGAGCATCTCGCGCGCGTGTTCGAGCCGTTCTTCACCACCCGCGAGGTGGGCCAGGGGCTTGGCCTCGGGCTGTCGATCAGCTACGCGGTTGTCGAGCGCCACGGCGGCGTGCTGTTTGCCGAGAGCGAACTGGGCCAGTGGGCCGCGTTCAGCTTCGACCTGCCGCGCGCGGAGTGAGGGGGCAATGAGCGATACCAGCCAGCCGCGCCCCACCGTGCTCTACGTCGATGACGAAGAGATGGCGTGCAAATACTTCGCGCGGGCCGTCGGCAACGAATATGAGGTGCTGTCGGCCACCAGCGCCGATGCCGCCATGGCGGTGCTGCACGCACATCACGCGCAGATTTCTATTCTAGTAACCGATTTCCGCATGCCGGGGCGTGATGGCGGTGATTTGCTGCGCCAGGTGGCGCAGGAATACCCGCATATCGTCCGCCTGCTCGTGACGGCCTATGCCGACAAGGACATGCTGCTGAAGACCGTGAACAGCGGCGAGGTCTTCCGCATCCTGGAAAAGCCGCTGGCCGTGGCCGAGATCCGCGACGTGCTGCGGCTGGCCGGCGAGCGCCACCGGGAACGCGCGGTCCGTCAGCAGCGCCTGATGGCCATCGACGAGACGCTGGCGTTCCTGGCCCATGAGCTGAACACCCCGCTGGCGGCCATCGCCAACTTCGCGCGCGGCATCGGCTCGCGCGTGGCGGGCGAGTACAGCCCGCAGCGCAACGCCGAGATCGGCCATGCGGCCGGTGCGATGCATGACAACGCCCAGTATTGCCTGGCAGTGCTGTCGTCGTTCCTGCAGTCCGTGCGCAGCAGCGCGGGCACGGTGGCGCCCAAGCCGGGTGTTGGGCAGGAGGTCAGCGCGGGCGCGCTGGTGGCATCGCTACTGGATACCTATCCTTTTGCCGATAACCAACGTGACTGGGTGCAAGTTGAGCTGCATGGCGATTTTCCGGTGCCGACGCTGCCGAATTGCGTGGCGCTGGTGCTGTCGTCCGTCATGAGCAACGCGCTGCGGGCGCTGGGCGACGTGCCCACGCCGGCGCTGCGCTTCGTGGTGGTGGCTGGCGAGCGCCCCGAGATCCGTATTGCTGACAATGGTCCCGGCATTCCCCCGGAAGTGATGGACCGGCTGCTTGTGGACCCGGTCACGACGCACGCGGCGGCCGGCGGCAGCGGCCTCGGCATGATTTTCTGCAACCGCGTGATGCAGTCGTTCGGCGGCGGCATCCGCATTGCCTCGGCAACCGGGGCCGGCACCACCGTTACCCTCGATTTCCCAAATTTCAAGAATCGTATGCACAGGAGTGATCGATGAGCGAACTGAATACTACGCAGGCACCCCCGGCGATTCTGTTCGTCGATGACGAGGCCACGGCCGTCAAATACTTCCAGCGCGCCATTGGCCAGCTGGCTCCGGTGGTAACCGGCGGCTCGGTGGAGGAGGGCAAGGCCCTGCTCGACGCCCATGCCGATAGCCTCGCCGTGCTGGTTTCGGACCAGCGCATGCCGGGCGAGTATGGCAATGAACTGCTGCGCTACGCGCGCGAGCGCTACCCGCACATTGTGCGCATCCTGACCACGGCCTATTCGGAACTGGACCAGACCGTGGAAGCGGTGAACCAGGGCCAGATCCATCGCTATATCAAGAAGCCGTGGGATATCACCGCGCTGCGCATGGAGCTGAAGCAGGCGCTGGAGCTGGCCGGGCTGCGCAAGGAGCGTGACCAATTGCTGCGCGAGAAGCTGTCGGTGCTGCAAAAGCAGACCGTGGCCACGCGCGTCGGCATGGTGCAGGCGTTGTGCGCGAGCCTGATCGGCCCGGGCCGCTTCCAGCCGGTGGAAACCTATCTCGCCGGCACCTCGCTGGCTGGCGCGCGCAACGCGGAACCTGACTGGCAACGCCTGGACTACGCCGATCTGGTCGGCGCGGAGAGCCAGCGCAGCGGCACGTTCGGCCACGCAGTGGGCAAGCGGCTCATCGAATTGCGAGGTCGTCTGGCCGGGAAGGGTGCCGCCGACGCGGTGGCGGTCCTCGCCGAAACGCTGGGCGACGGCGCCGTGCGGCGCGACGGCGATACTGTGACCTGGCTGGCCCCGTCGGCGCTCGGCGAGTTCGTTGGCAACCCGGTGGGCGAGGTGGTTTCGGCCGGGCACGCCGACTGGCTGGCCGTTCTGCTATGGATCGAGGAAGCCGGTGGCGCGCTGAAGTTGCAGCGCGAGGCCGATGCCATCTCGGCACGCGCCGGCGTGCGGACCGAGACGTTCGCTTCGGACCGCCTCGCGGTGTGGATCGAGCAGCTGTCGGACTAAGCCTGCGGCATAGCAACGAAAAAGGCGCCCTCGGGCGCCTTTTTCGTTTCCAGCGTGCCAGCAGCCGTCAGGCCTGCGCGCCGAAGTTCGGGTCGTTGCGGTCGTTGGTATCGCCGGGCTTCTTCTCGCCCTTGATCAGGTCCTCGCGCTTCACGCCCAGCCACATCGCCAGCGCCGCAGCCACGAACACCGACGAATAGATACCGAACAGGATACCCACCGTCAGGGCCAGCGCGAAGTAATGGAGCGTCGGGCCGCCGAAGAAAAACATCGACAGCACCATCATTTCGGTCGAACCGTGCGTGATGATGGTCCGCGACATCGTGCTGGTGATCGCGTTGTCGATGACCTCGTGCGTGGTCATCTTGCGGTACTTGCGGAAGTTCTCGCGAATCCGGTCGAAGATCACGACCGACTCGTTGACCGAGTAACCCAGCACCGCCAGCACCGCCGCGAGCACCGACAGCGAGAATTCCCACTGGAAGAACGCGAAGAAGCCCAGGATGATCACGATGTCGTGCAGGTTGGCGATGATGCCCGCCACCGCGAACTTCCACTCGAAGCGGAACGACAGGTAGATCACGATGCCGGCCACCACGCACAGCAGCGCCAGCAGGCCATCCGTGGCCAGTTCCTTGCCCACCTGCGGGCCGACGAACTCCACGCGCTGGAGCTTCACGTCCGGCGTGGCGGCCTGCAGCGCGCCCATGACCTGCTCGCTCTGCTGGGCCGAGGTCACCGGCTTGCCGTCCGGACCCTTCTGCAGCGGCAGACGGATCATGATGTCGCGCGAGGTGCCAAAGTTCTGCACCTGCACGTCGGTGTAGCCGAGCTTGCCGACCTGTCCCCGAATCTTCTCAAGGTCGGCCGCCTGCGAGTAGGTCACCTCCATCACCGTACCGCCGGTGAACTCGATCGACAGGTGCAGGCCCTTCTGCCAGAGGAAGAAGACAGCCGCGGCAAACGTCAGGAAGGAAATCACGTTGAAGACCAACGCGTGCTTCATGAACGGAATGTCGCGCTTGATGCGGAAAAATTCCATGATGTTGTCCTGATGTGTCCGTGCTTACTTGGCGACCGGCGTTTCGGTGTCCGGCTTCCAGATCTGGCCGATGGCCACGCTCTGGAGCTTCTTCTTGCGGCCGTACCAGAGGTTGACCAGGCCGCGGTTGAAGAACACCGCCGAGAACATCGAGGTCAGGATGCCCAGGCAGTGCACCACCGCGAAGCCGCGCACCGGGCCCGAACCGAAGGCCAGCAGCGCGAGGCCGGCGATCAGGGTGGTCACGTTGGAGTCCAGGATGGTGGCCCACGCGCGGTCGAAACCGACCGCGATGGCCATCTGCGGCGAGGCCCCCGAGCGCAGCTCCTCGCGGATACGCTCGTTGATCAGCACGTTGGCGTCGATGGCCATGCCCAGCACCAGCGCGATAGCGGCGATGCCCGGCAGCGTCAGCGTAGCCTGCAGCATCGACAGCACGGCAATCAGCAGCAGCAGGTTCACGCCCAGCGCGGCCACCGAGAACATGCCGAACAGCATGTAGTACAGCACCATGAACACGGCGATGGCGCCGAAGCCATAGGCCACGGAGTCGAAGCCCTTCTGGATGTTGTCCGCGCCCAGCGACGGGCCGATCGTGCGTTCCTCGATGATGTCCATCGGAGCCGCCAGCGAGCCGGCGCGCAGCAGCAGCGCCAGGTCATTGGCCGCCTCGGTCGAGTACGAGCCCGTGATCTGGAAGCTCGAACCCAGTTCCGACTGGATCGTCGCCACGGTCAGGACTTCACCTTTGCCCTTCTCGAACAGCACGATGCCCATCGGCTTGCCGATGTTCTCGCGCGACACGTCACGCAGCACGCGACCGCCCTGGGCGTCGAGCTTGATGTTGACGGACGGGCGCTGGTTCTGGTCGAAGCCGGCCGAGGCGGATTCGATGCGGTCGCCGGTGAAAATCACCTGCTTCTTGAGGACCACCGGCGCGCCGTTGCCCTGGGTGAACAGCTCGCTGCCGAACGGCACCGGGTCGCCCGGACGCGGGTTGCGCGGCGCGTCGTTGTCGGCCAGGCGGGCCTCCAGCGTGGCCGTGCGGCCGATGATGTCCTTGGCCTTGGCGGTGTCCTGCACGCCGGGCAGCTGCACCACGATGCGGTCCGCGCCCTGTTGCTGGATCACCGGCTCGGCCACGCCGAGTTCGTTCACGCGGTTGTGCAGCGTGGTGATGTTCTGCTTGACGGCGGCGTCCTGCACGGCCTTGCGGGCTGCGTCGGTGAACGTGCCGACCACGTTGTTGCCGTCCATCGTGAACGACAGTTCCCGCAGGCTGTCGGCCAGCACGGCGCGCGCGCGGTCGCCATCGGCGGCGCTGCCGAAGCGCACGATCAGGCGGGCGCCATCGCGGTCGATGCCGCCATGGCGGATGTTCTTGTCACGGAGCAGGGTGCGGGCATCGCCGGACAGGCTGTCCAGCTTCTTGTCCACCGCGCCCTTCATGTCCACCTGGAGCAGGAAGTGCACGCCACCGCGCAAATCCAGGCCCAGGTACATTGGCAGCGCGTGCATCGCGGTCAGCCAGCGCGGCGAACCGGACAGCAGGTTCAGCGCCACCACGTAGGTCGGGTCGGCCGGATCCGGGTTCAGCGCCCGGGTCAGCGCATCCTTGGCCTTGAGCTGCTCGTCCGTGGTGCGGAAACGCGCCTTGACCGAGCCGGACTGGCCGGACACGTCGAAGAACACGCCGTCAGGCTGGAGCTGACTCTGCGCCAGCACCTCCTCCACGCGCTTCTGCATGGACAGGTCGACCTTGACGGTGGCCTTGGCGGACGAGACCTGCACGGCCGGGGCCTCGCCGAAGAAGTTCGGCAGGGTGTAGATGATGCCGATGGCCAGGGCCACCAGGATCACGATGTACTTCCAAAGCGGATAACGATTCATCTCTGGCCAGTCATTGCGGTTGGCGTGGCCGACGGGCGCGCGGGGGGCGCGCCGATCCGGCCGGACCGGTTGGCAAACAGCCGCCTGGCAGCCCTGGCCGGGTCCGGTATGGACCCGCGGGCTGGTTCAGGCGGCTGCTGGGGCATGCGCACGGCAAGATGAACAGCCGTGCTGACGAACATGCCGGGAAAATCAGGCGGGTTCAGGCGCCGCATGCGTGGCGCCCGGCGGGCCCGGTCAGAGCGACTTCAGCGAGCCCTTCGGCAGCACCGTGGTCACGGCATTCTTCTGCACGGTGACTTCGGTGCCTTCGGAGATTTCCACTACCACGTATTGCTCGTTGACCTTGACCACGCGGCCCAGGATGCCGCCGGCGGTGACGACTTCGTCATTCTTGGCCAGCGCTTCCATCATCGCCTTGGCTTCCTTCTGGCGCTTCATTTGCGGGCGGATCATGATGAACCACAGCACCGCAAACATCAGGATGATGGGCAGGAAGCTCATCAGGCCACCCGCCGCGCCACCGGCGCTGGCAGTCTGGGCAAAAGCGTTGGAAATCAGCACGTTACTTCTCCGTCACAAAGGTCAATCAGGGAATCGGGCATTCTATCACCCGTGTTTGTCCCGCCAGAGCATTCTAGGTTCGAATTGCGGGTTTGTTCGGGGTGATTTGCACGTCCTTTTCCAGACGTTGCAGACACCCGCCAACATTCGACCATGCCACCGCCCGAAGTTCATTCGGTTGTCTGGTTTTCAGAACATTCTCAAGCGGCGCCTACTTGGTCCCGCGCGCGCGGTGCTCGGCGAACTGGCGCCGGAACGGCTCGAAGCGGTGCTCCTCGATAGCCGTGCGCATCTCGCGCATCAGTTCCAGGTAGTAATAGAGGTTGTGGATCGTGTTCAGGCGCGCGCCGAGGATTTCGCCCACGCGGTGCAGGTGGTGCAGGTAGGCGCGCGAGAAATTGCGGCAGGTGTAGCAGCCGCAGGTCTCGTCCAGCGGGCGCGGATCGTTGCGGTGGGCCGCGTTGCGGATCTTCACGTCGCCAAAGCGGGTGAACAGCCAGCCGTTGCGGGCGTTGCGGGTCGGCATCACGCAGTCGAACATGTCCACGCCCGAGGCCACGCCGGCCACCAGGTCTTCGGGCGTGCCCACGCCCATCAGGTAGTGCGGCTTGTTGGCCGGCAGGCGGGGGCCCACGTGCTCCAGCACGCGCATCATGTCTTCCTTGGGCTCGCCCACGGACAGCCCGCCGATGGCGTAGCCGTGGAAGTCCAACTCGGACAGCCCGGCCAGCGACTCGTCGCGCAGATCCTCGAACATGCCGCCCTGGACGATGCCGAACAGCGCGTTCGGGTTGTCCAGCCGCTCGAACTCGTCGCGCGAGCGCTTGGCCCAGCGCAGGCTCATGCGCATCGAGCGCGCGGCCTCGTCGTGCGTGGCGGGGCGGCCATCGATCTCATAAGGCGTGCACTCATCGAACTGCATGACGATGTCCGAGTTCAGCGTGCGCTGGATCTGCATCGAGATCTCGGGCGACAGGAACAGCTTGTCGCCATTCACCGGCGACGCGAACGTGACCCCATCTTCGGTGATCTTGCGTAGCTCTCCGAGTGAAAACACCTGAAAACCGCCTGAATCGGTCAGGATGGGCTTGTCCCAGCCGACAAAGCGATGCAGGCCCTCATGCGCCTCCACCACGTCCAGCCCGGGGCGCAGCCACAGGTGGAAGGTGTTGCCGAGGATGATCTGCGCGCCGATCTCGTTCAGTTCGAGCGGCGACATGGCCTTGACCGAGCCATAGGTGCCCACGGGCATGAAGATGGGCGTCTCCACGACGCCGTGGTTCAGGGTGACGCGGCCGCGGCGGGCGTTGCCATCGGTGGTCAGCAGTTCGAAATCGAGCATTTGGCGGGTCTCAGGTCAGTCCAGGCGGGTCAACAGCATGGCGTCGCCGTAGCTGAAGAAGCGGTAGCGTTGATCCACGGCGTGGCGATAGGTGGCGCGGATGGCCTCCACGCCGGCCAGCGCCGAGACCAGCATCAGCAGCGTGGACTTGGGCAGGTGGAAGTTGGTGATCAGGGCATCGACCAGCCGGAAGCGGTACCCCGGCGTGATGAAGATGTCGGTGTCGCCGCTGTGCGGGGCCAGCGTGCCGTCCGCCGCCGCGGCGGATTCGAGCGCGCGCAGCGAGGTGGTGCCCACGGCGATCACCCGGCCGCCGCGCGCGCGGGTCTCGCGCACCGCCTCGGCCAGTTCGGGCGTGATGGCGTACCACTCCGCGTGCATCTTGTGTTCGGCGAGATTCTCCGTCCGCACCGGCTGGAACGTGCCGGCGCCCACGTGCAGCGTCAGGAACGCGCGGCGCACGCCCTTGGCATCGAGCCGCGCGAACAGCGCGTCGTCGAAATGGAGCCCGGCCGTCGGCGCCGCCACGGCGCCCGGGTTGCGGGCATAGACGGTCTGGTAGCGGGTTTCGTCGTAGGCGTCGGGATCGTGCGTGATGTAGGGCGGCAGCGGCAGGCGGCCGTATTGCTCGATCAGGTCCAGCGCGGGCGCGGGAAAGCGCAGCGTGAAGAACTGGTCGACGCGCGGCCCCACCGTCACGGCGAAGGCATCGTCGGCCAAGTGCAGTTGGCTGCCCTCAGCGGGCGTTTTCGACGCGCGCACCTGCGCCAGCACCGTATGGCTGTCGACCACGCGCTCCACCAGCACCTCTACCCGGCCGCCGCTCGGCTTCTGGCCGAAGAAGCGCGCCTTGATCACGCGGGTGTCGTTGAAGACCAGCAGGTCGTTGGGACCGAGGTAGTCCAGGATGTCGCTGAACGCGCGGTCGACCAGACGCACGGCGTCGGCACGGTCTTCCGGCGCGGTCCGCTCCACCACGAGCAGGCGGCTGGCGCTGCGGTCGGGCAGGGCGGATTGCGCGATCAGCTCGGGCGGCAGGGGAAAATCGAAGTCGGATAGCGTCAACATTGCTTCAGAATAGCGGGCACGGCAAGCGGGTGGCGGCACCGGGTTAGGGCGTCGTCACAGGCATGGGTACAATCGGCGAATCCGACATTGTAAGGCTTGGGACGTCCGCGCATCGGCCAGTCCCCCGTTTACCGCCCATATTCACGCGCTGATGCCAGGCACCGCCACCGACTCCCTCGACCGTCGCGACGATAGCGAAAACAGCGAACCCAGCGACCGCAACGACACGTCCGTCGAGCGCGCCCCGAAGGGCAAGCCGGCCGCGCCGGCCAAGCCGTCGTCGGCCGTGGCCCGCCTGGCCAAGCTGGGGCTGCGCCGCCCGGTGGACCTCGTGCTGCACCTGCCCATGCGCTACGAGGACGAAACCGCGCTGGAAACCATCGGCGAGGCCATCCGCCGCGCCGGCATGGGCCTGGCCGCGCAGGTGGAGGGCGAGGTCATCTCGAACGAGGTTACCTTCCGGCCGCGCCGCCAACTGGTGGTCAAGATCGCCGACGACACCGGCGAGCTGACGCTCCGCTTTCTCAATTTCTATGGCAGCCAGACCAAGCAGATGGCCGAAGGCGTGCGCCTGCGCGTGCGCGGCGAGATCCGCGGCGGCTTCTTCGGCGCCGAGATGGTCCACCCGCAGGTGCGCCCCGTGGTGCCCGGCGAGGCCCTGCCAGACCGCCTGACCCCGGTCTATCCCGCCACGGCCGGCATCTCGCAAGCCTATCTGCGCAAGGCGATTGGCGGGGCGATGTCCCGCACGCCGATGCCCGAGACGCTGCCGCAGGCCGTGCTGCAGGGCCCGGTTGCCCAGCTAAAGCTGGCGCCGCTGGCCGATTGCCTGCGCCTGCTGCACAACCCGCCGCCGCAGGAGAGCGAGGCCGCGCTGGCGGACCGCTCGCACCCGGCCTGGCAGCGGATCAAATTCGACGAATTGCTGGCCCAGCAGATCTCGCTGCGGCGCTCGCAGGCCGCGCGGCGCGAGAAGAACGCGCCGTCGATGCCGCGCCACGCGGACGGGCTGCTCACGCGCTTCCTGGCCGCGCTGCCGTTCCGGCTGACCGGGGCGCAGGAGCGCGTGGTGGAGGAGATTGCCGCCGACATGACGCGCCCGCACCCGATGCACCGCCTGCTCCAGGGCGACGTGGGCAGCGGCAAGACCATCGTGGCCGCGCTGGCCGCCTGCCAGGCCATCGACGCCGGTTATCAGGCCGCCCTGATGGCACCCACTGAAATCCTCGCCGAGCAACACTTCCGCAAGCTTTCCGCGTGGCTGGAGCCGCTGGGCGTGCCCGTGGTCTGGCTGGCCGGCAGCCTCAAGGCGAAGGAGAAGCGCGAGGCCGCTGCGCGCGTGGAATCGGGCGAGGCGCAGCTGGTCATCGGCACCCACGCGCTGATCCAGGACACCGTGCGCTTTGCGCGGCTCGGGCTGTCCGTGGTCGATGAACAGCACCGCTTCGGCGTGGCGCAGCGGCTGGCGCTGCGCGGCAAGGCGGGGGAGGCGGACACGAAAGCCGCGCCGGACAAGGTTCCGCATCAACTGATGATGTCGGCCACGCCGATCCCGCGCACGCTGGCCATGACCTACTACGCCGACCTCGATGTGTCCGTGATCGACGAACTGCCGCCGGGCCGCACGCCAATCGTGACCCGGCTCGTCAACGACGCGCGGCGCGACGAGGTGATCGAACGCGTGCACCACGCCGCCGCCGAGGGCCGCCAGGTCTACTGGGTGTGCCCGCTGATCGAGGAATCGGAGGCGCTCCAGCTACAGACTGCCGTCGAGACGTATGAAACGCTAATCGCCGCGCTGCCGGACCTGCGCGTGGGGCTGGTCCACGGCCGCCTGCCGCCCGCCGAGAAGGCTGCGGTCATGGGCGATTTCAGCGCCAACCGGCTCCAGGTGCTGGTGGCGACCACGGTGATCGAGGTGGGGGTGGATGTGCCGAACGCCTCGCTGATGGTGATCGAGCATGCCGAGCGCTTCGGCCTGGCCCAGCTGCACCAGCTGCGCGGGCGCGTGGGGCGGGGCAGCGCGGAATCGGTCTGCCTGCTGATGTATCAGGCGCCGCTCTCGCCCACGGCGCGCGAGCGGCTGGCCACGATGCGTGAGACCACCGATGGCTTCGAGATCGCCCGGCGCGACCTCCAGATCCGCGGCCCCGGCGAATTCCTGGGCGCGCGCCAGTCGGGCGAGGCCATGCTGCGCTTTGCCGACCTCAACACCGATGCCTGGCTGGTGGACTATGCCCAGGAAGCTGCCGAACTGATGCTGGCGCGCTTCCCCGAGGCCGTGGAAGCGCATCTTCTGCGCTGGCTGGGGGGGCGGGAGCACTTTTTGAAGGCGTGACGGCGCGTAAGACAAGTCTTATATGTGCCTAAGACGATACATTACAGTGCCGATCTGACAGAAGGCACAATCGAAGTTAAAATCTATCGCCTAACCGAACCTGATAAGTCATGACGCTCACCGAACTCAAGTACATCGTCGCCGTGGCGCGCGAGCGCCATTTCGGCCGGGCGGCCGAGGCGTGCTTCGTTTCGCAGCCGACGCTGTCGGTGGCCATCAAGAAGCTGGAAGACGAGCTGACCGTGCAGATCTTCGAGCGCGGCACCTCCGAGGTGTCGGTGACGGCCATTGGCGAGCAGATCGTGGCCCAGGCCCAGCGCGTGCTGGAGCAGACCATGGCCATCCGCGAGATCGCCAAGCAGGGCAAGGACCCGCTGGCCGGGCCGCTGCGCGTGGGCGTGATCTATACGATCGGGCCGTACCTGTTGCCGATGCTGGTCAAGCAGATGATCGGCACGGTGCCGCAGATGCCGCTGATGCTGCAGGAAAACTATACGAACAAGCTGATCGAACTGCTCAAGCAGGGCGAGATCGACTGCGCGATCATGGCCGAGCCGTTCCCGGATTCGGGCCTGACCGTGCGCCCGCTGTACGACGAGCCCTTCGTGGTGGCCGTGCCGCGCGGCCATCAACTGGCCGAGCAGCGCAGTGTCGATCCGGACGAACTCAAGCAGCAGACCATGCTGCTGCTGGGCAGCGGGCACTGCTTCCGCGACCACGTGCTGGGCGTGTGCCCGGAGCTGTCGCGCTTCTCGCAGGCCGCCGACGGCATCCAGAAGACCTTCGAAGGGTCGTCGCTTGAGACGATTCGCCATATGGTGGCCAGCGGCGTGGGCATTACCGTGCTGCCGCGCACCTCGGTGCCCGACCTGAAGCCGCGCAACGACATGCTCGCCTACGTGCCCTTCGCCGATCCGGTGCCGGACCGCCGCGTGGTGCTGGCGTGGCGCAAGAGCTTCACGCGCCTGCCCGCCATGGAGGCGCTGGCCAATGCGGTGGCGGCGTGCGACCTGGCCGGCGTGAGCCGGATTGGCGACGCGGCGTCCGTGGAAGCGGTGGCCGCCTGAGCGGATTCTCACGACATCCACGTCGACATCGATCACGGCAGGGGCGCTTCCCTGCCGTTTTTGTTTGCGCCGCATCGAGACATAGCCAATCGCTATGCAATAGGTTGATATTATCGAATGTGAAGTTCGATAGGTTTTCCTATACTTCACTCATCGACACCCCGCCTGCGGGGCATCCACCGACTGAAGCGGAGAAACACCATGACGATGCTCGACCTGTTCGTGACCGAATTCCAGCAACTGCGCACGGCCGCCGACGAGGGTCCGCGCACCGAGGAAGCCAGCCGCCTGCGCCGCAAGGTGGTGCGCAAGGAGATCGGCATGGCCATCGTGGCGCTGGGCGCGATGGCGATGTTCTTCCACGCGGCGCAGGGTTTTGCCTTCCTCGGCACATAAAGCTAATGCGATAATGGCCGCCGACTGCCCCCCGACAATCTGAATGGCGTGGGCTGGATTCCTCGTGGCTACAAACGGAGCTGAACGACCATGGCAAAGAAGAATGAGATGAGCGTGAACATCGGCATGTCCGACAAGGACCGCAAGAAGATTGCGGAAGGCCTGTCCAAGCTGCTGGCGGATACCTACACCCTCTACCTCAAGACCCACAACTTCCACTGGAACGTGACGGGGCCGATGTTCAACACGCTGCATACGATGTTCGAGACGCAGTACACCGAGCTGGCGCTGGCCGTGGACGCCATCGCCGAGCGGATCCGCGCGCTGGGCTACCCGGCACCGGGCACGTACAAGGAGTACGCGAAGCTGTCGTCGATCGCCGAGGAAGAAGGCGTGCCCGACGCGACCGAGATGATCCGCAAGCTGGTGGAAGGCCAGGAAGCCGTGGTGCGCACCGCGCGCTCGCTGTTCCCGGCCATCGATGCAGCGGGCGACGAGCCCTCGGCCGACCTGCTGACCCAGCGCATGCAGACGCACGAAAAGACCGCGTGGATGCTGCGCGCGATGCTGGCCTGAGTCTGTCTGACCAGCGCACAACGCGTCACGGCTATCCACGCCGCGACGCGTTTTTTGTTTTGTCTCGCCAGAAGTGAACGCAGTCCCCATGTCCGAACATTCCGCCGCCCCGCCGCAACCCCGCCGTCCCGGACGCCTCGCGCTCTACGCGCGGCTGGTGCGGATCGACAAGCCCATCGGTACCCTGCTGCTGCTGTGGCCCACGCTGTGGGCGCTGTGGATGGCTGCCGAAGGGCCGCCCGCCTGGGGTATTTTCTGGATTTTCTTCGTCGGCACGTTCCTGATGCGCTCGTCGGGCTGCGCCATGAACGACTGGGCCGACCGCGACTTCGACAAGCATGTGAAGCGCACCAAGGAGCGGCCGCTGACCGCTGGCTACATCGCCGGCTGGGAGGCGCTGGTGGTGGCCGCCGTGCTGGCGCTGGCGGCGTTCGCGCTGATCCTGCCGCTGAACGGGCTGACCAAGGCGCTGGCCGTGGTGGCGGCCGTGGTAGCCGGCACCTATCCGTTCTTCAAGCGATTCTTCGCGATTCCGCAGGCCTACCTCGGCATTGCCTTCGGGTTTGGGATTCCGATGGCGTTCGCGGCGGTGCAGGGTGAGGTGCCCCCCGTGGCGTGGCTGATGCTGCTGGCCAACGTCTTCTGGTCCGTGGCCTACGACACCGCCTATGCGATGGTCGACCGTGACGACGACCTGCTGATCGGCATCAAGACCTCGGCGATCACCTTCGGTCGCTTCGACGTGGCAGCGATCATGCTCTGCTACGCCGGCTTCCTGGGCCTGATGGCCTGGGCTGGCGCGCTGCTGGGGCTGGGCTGGCCGTATTACGCCGGGCTGGTGGGGGCGGCCGGTCTGGCCGGCTACCACTACACGCTGATCCGTGACCGCGACCGCATGAAGTGCTTCGCGGCGTTCCGGCACAACAACTGGCTGGGCGGGGTGGTGTTCGCAGGAACGGCGCTCGCCTACTGGCTGAAGTAAGCGGCCGTTCAGCGTTGGTCCGGACTCCCGCCCGGACTATTCCTCAGTCCTTGCCGAACTCGGCGCCCATCTCGCGGCCCCGGGCCGCCGCCGCGTGCATGGCGCGGACGAAGGCGTCCTGCATCTTGTCCGCGTCCATCGACGTCAGCGCCGCGTAGGTCGTGCCGCCCTTCGATGTCACGCGCTCGCGCAGCAGGGACACCGGCTCCGACGACTCGGCAGCTAGCGCGGCCGCGCCCCGGAACGTCTCCACGCCCAGCTGGCGGCCCTGTTCGGCGGTCAGGCCCATCTCCTTCGCCGCGCGCTCCATGGCTTCGATGAAGTAGAAGACGTAGGCCGGGCCGCTGCCCGAGAGGGCCGTCACGGCGTCGATCTGGTTGTCGTCATCGACCCAGACGCACTGGCCCACGGCTTGCGCCACAGCCGTGGCGATGGCGCGGTCCGCCTTGCTCAGGCCCGGCGCGGCGGCCAGGCCGGTCATGCCCATGCCGGCCAGCGCCGGCGTGTTCGGCATCGCCCGTACCAGGCGCGAGGTGCCCAGCCAGCGGCCCATGTCCTGGAGCCGGATGCCGGCCGCCACGCTGATGATCAGATTGCCCTGGCTGGCGCCCAGATGCGGCACGAGCGGCGCCACGGCGTCGCGGAACTGCTGCGGCTTGACCGCCAGCACGATGACGTGGCTGGCGCCGAAGCGGGCGTCCGGCGCGGCCTGGGTCCGGACGCCGAGCGTCTGTTCCAGCCGCTGGCGGGCATCGTCCGACGGATCGATGACGCAAATGGCGCGCGCGGGCACGCCGCGGGCCACCAGGCCGCCGATCAGGGCGGAGGCCATGTTGCCGCCGCCGAGGAAGCCGAAGGTGAGCGTATCGAGCATGTCTTTCCTTGTCTTTTCCGAATGTTGCCGGGTCGATGCGTGTCGCCCGGCGTTCTTGTGGGTGGGGGGGCGCTGCGCCGTCAGGCGCGCGCGCCGAAAATCGCGGTGCCGATGCGCACCAGTGTGGCGCCCTCGGTGATGGCCGCGCCCATGTCCGCGGACATGCCCATCGAGAGCGTGTCTACGTGTAGACCGGATAGCCGGAGTTGATCAAGCAACCCGCGCAGCGCCGCGAACGGCCGGCGCTGGGCCTCCGGGTCGTCGGCCGGCGCCGGAATCGCCATCAGCCCGCGCAGCCGCAGGTTCGGCAGGGCGGCGATGGCCTGCGCCAGCGGCAGTACCTCGGCCGGCGCCACGCCGCTCTTGCTGGCCTCTTCGCTGATATTGACCTGGATGCAGACCTGGAGCGGCGCCATGCCCACCGGCCGCTGGGCCGACAGCCGCTCGGCGATCTTCAGCCGGTCGATGGCGTGGACCCAGTCGAACTGCTCGGCCACCGGCCGGGTCTTGTTACTTTGCAGCGGGCCGATGAAATGCCAGGCGATCCGGTCGCGCAGGTCGGCCAGGGCGGCGATCTTGTCGAGGCCTTCCTGGACGTAGTTTTCCCCGAAAGCGGCCTGCCCGGCCTGGAAAGCCGCCCGCACGGTGGCCGGCGCGACGGTCTTGGAGACGGCCAGCAGGGTGACCGCGGACGGGTCCCTGCCGGCTTGTTGTGCAGCCGCCGCGATGTCATTTAGCACGGCTTGCAAGTTGGCGGCGATTACAGACATAATCCGGCGGACATACCAAAGAAGTACACAACAACAAGTCGTATATTAGGGTGGGGTCATTATAGATGGACATCGCGCAGCTATTGGCTTTTGCGGTCAAGAACAAGGCATCCGATCTCCACCTCTCGGCAGACATGCCGCCGATGGTGCGTATTCACGGGGATATGCGGCGGATCAACGTGGCGGCCATGGGCCACAAGGACGTCCACGCCATGGTGTACGACATCATGAGCGACGTTCAGCGCAAGAGCTACGAAGAACGCCTCGAGGTCGACTTCTCGTTCGAGATTGCCGGCCTGTCACGGTTCCGGGTCAATGCCTACACCACGCAGCGCGGCTCCGCCGCCGTGTTCCGGACCATTCCGTCGAAAGTCCTGACGCTCGATGACCTCCATGCACCGGCCGTGTTCGCGGACCTCTGCATCAAGCCACGCGGTCTCGTGCTCGTGACCGGGCCGACCGGCTCGGGCAAGTCGACCACGCTGGCGGCCATGGTCGATCACCGCAACGACAACGACATGGGTCACATCCTCACGGTGGAAGACCCGATCGAATTCGTCCACACCTCCAAGAAAAGCCTGATCAACCAGCGCGAACTGGGCCCGCACACGCATTCGTTCTCGAACGCGCTGCGCTCGGCGCTGCGTGAGGATCCGGACGTGATCCTGGTGGGCGAATTGCGTGACCTGGAAACCATCCGGCTGGCGCTGACCGCCGCCGAAACCGGCCACCTGGTCTTCGCCACGCTGCACACGAGTTCCGCCGCCAAGACCATCGACCGGGTCGTGGACGTGTTCCCGCCCGAGGAAAAGGACATGGTGCGGACCATGCTGTCGGAATCGCTCGAGGCCGTGATCTCCCAGACGCTGCTCAAGACGCGCGACGGCAACGGCCGGACCGCGGCGCACGAGATCATGATCGCCACGCCCGCCATCCGCCACCTGATCCGCGAGAACAAGATCGCGCAGATGTACTCGATGATGCAGACGTCGAGCGGTATGGGCATGCAGACGCTCGACCAGTGCCTGAGCGACCTGATCAAGCGTGGCATGATCAACTACAACGACGCGCGGGCGATTGCCAAGAATCCCGACGCCTTCATGGGCTAAGGGGAGGCCGACGCCATGCTCGACCGCGAATCCGCCGCGAAGTACATCAACGACCTGCTGGAGCTGATGGTCAACAACCGCGGCTCGGACCTGTTCATCACGTCCGAATTCCCGCCGGCCATCAAGGTGGACGGCAAGATCACGCCCGTCTCGCAGCAGCCGCTCAACCCGGCGCAGGCGCTGGGCCTGGTCCGTTCGATCATGAACGAGCGCCAGGTGAAGGAATTCGACGAAAGCCGCGAGTGCAACTTCGCGATTACCGCGCCGAACGCCGGGCGCTTCCGCGTCTCGGCCTTCATCCAGCAGGGCAAGGCCGGCATGGTGGTGCGGACGATCAACACGCGCATTCCGTCGGTGGAAGACCTGGACCTGCCCACGTCGCTCCATGAGATCGTCATGGCCAAGCGCGGGCTGGTAATCGTGACCGGCGCCACGGGCTCGGGCAAGTCCACCTCGCTGGCGGCCATGCTCGACCACCGCAACGCGCACTCGTACGGCCACATCATCACGATCGAGGACCCGATCGAGTACGTGCACGCGCACCAGAACTGCGTCGTCACGCAGCGCGAGGTCGGCATCGACACCGAGTCGTGGCACGTGGCGCTGAAGAACACCCTGCGCCAGGCGCCGGATGTGATCCTGATCGGCGAAATCCGCGACCGCGACACCATGGAATACGCGATGCAGTACGCCGAGACGGGCCACCTGTGCCTGGCCACGCTGCACGCCAACAACGCCAACCAGGCCATCGACCGGATCATCAACTTCTTCCCCGAGGAGAAGCGCCAGCAGCTGCTGATCGACCTGTCGCTGAACCTCAAGGCGATGATCTCGCAGCGGCTGCTGCCGCGCGCCGGCCGCAAGGGCCGCGTGCCGGCCGTGGAGATCATGATCGGAACGCCGCTGGTGGCCGACCTGATCTTCAAGGGCGAGATCCACGAGCTCAAGGAAGTTATCAAGAAGTCCCGTGAGCAGGGCATGATCTCCTTCGACCAGGCGTTGTTCGAACTGTACGAGGAAGAGAAGATCGCCTACGAGGACGCGCTCAAGAACGCCGACTCGCTGAATGACCTGCGCCTGATGATCAAGCTCCACAGCGCCCGCCACCGCGACGCCGACCTGGGTGCCGGCACCGAGCACCTGAACGTCATTTGATCGGACGACCGGCGGGCGCGGTATGCTCGCGGTTGTCTGCAATGCATTCTCCGGAGCCGCCATGAGCAACGTCTACCAGTTCGAAGCGAAGTCCCTGTCCGGCCAGCCGGTGCCGCTGGCCGATTTCCACGGCAAGGTGCTGCTGATCGTCAACACGGCCAGCGAGTGCGGCTTCACGCCCCAGTACGCCGGGCTGGAGGCGCTGCACGAGGCCTACGAGCCGCGCGGCCTGGCGGTGCTCGGCTTCCCCTGCAACCAGTTCGGCAAGCAGGAGCCGGGCGACGCGGCGCAGATCGGCCAGTTCTGCGAGACGCGCTTCCAGGTCAAGTTTCCGATGTTCGAGAAGATCGAGGTCAACGGCGCCGGTGCCCATCCGCTCTACAAGTGGCTGACCTCCGAAAAGCCCGGCGTGCTCGGCACCCAGGGCATCAAGTGGAACTTCACCAAGTTCCTGCTGCGCCGCGATGGCACGGTCTTCAAGCGCTACGCACCGACGACCAAGCCCGAGGACATCCGCGCGGATATCGAGACGCTGCTGAGCGATCCGGCAGCCTGATGGGTCAGCCGGGCCTGACTGCCTCAGCCCGGCATATCGGACTGCACCGCGCGCAGGAAGCCGTTGAGCGAGCGGTCCGGCGTCTCGTGGAATTGCTCGTCGAGGATCTCGATGGTGCGGCAGCGGTCCAGCCGGAAGCTGCGATAGTCGGACCGCGCCGTGCACCACGCCGCCAGCAGCCAGACATTGCCCCAGAAGAACAGCCCCAGCGGCTGCACCACGCGCTCGGTGACGCGCTGCTGGGCATCGATATAGTCGAGCCGCAGCAGCCGTTGCGCGCCAATGGCGCCATGCACGGTGTCGAAGGCCTCGCGCACGGCCGGATGGTTGAGGTACTCGGGCGCGAAAATCCGGCTCTGCTGCGCCGCCACGCGGCGCGGGGGCGGCAGGGCGGCCATAAGCTTCTCCAGCGCCGGATCCGCCGCCGCGGCCAGCGCGCCGCCGCCCCAGGCCTTGAGCAGGCGCAGGCCGGCGACCATCGCTTCCACTTCCATCGCGGTGAACATCAGCGGCGGCACATCGTAATCCGGCCGCAGCCGGTAGCCGATGCCAGCCTCGCCCTCCACCGGCACCCCCGACAGCGACAGCGCCTGGATGTCACGGTAGACCGTGCGCTCGGACACGCCCAGCCGCTGCGCCAGCAATGCCGCCGTGGTCAGCCGGCGGCCACGCAGGACCTGCACGATCTGGAAGAGGCGGTCGGCACGGCGGCTCATGGGCTGGGGAAGAATGAAGGAGGCGGGGGGCCGGATGGGCGCATCATGCCCGCCGGCTCCTGACAGCGTACTGTCAGGAGGGTGTCAGGGGTGGCAGGGGAACCCGCCCCGGTCAGTGGGGCATCCATGCCGCCAGCACCGGCACCACGATGGCGGTCAGCACGCCGTTCAGGCCCATGCCCAGCGCGGCGAAGGCGCCGGCCTCCTGGTTGACCTGGAACGCGCGCGCCGTGCCGATGCCGTGGGCCGCCACGCCGGTGGCGAAGCCGCGAATCACGTAGTCGCGCACGCGCAGCATGTTGAGCAGGCCGGTGGTGCTGACCGCGCCGATGATGCCGGTGGCCATCACCAGCACGGCCGTCAGCGAGGGCAGGCCGCCGATCTTCTCGGACACCCCCATGGCGATCGGGATCGTGACCGACTTGGGCGCCAGCGAGCGCACCACCTCGGGCGACGCCCCCAGCGCGTAGGCGATGCCCACCGCCGACACCACGGCCACCAGCGATCCCGCCACCAGCCCGCAAAGCAGCGGGAAGACGTGCGCGCGCAGCTTCGGCAACTGGGTGTAGAGCGGCACCGCCAGTGCCACCGTGGCCGGCCCGAGCAGGAAGTGGACGAACTGCGCCCCGTCGAAGTAGGTCTTGTACGGCGTGCCGGTCACGGTCAGCACGGTGACGAGGATGGCCACCGAGATCATCACCGGGTTGGCCAGCGGCGAGTACCGCGCGCGCTCGTAGATCCGGAACGCGAAGACGTAGGCGATCAGCGTGGCGGTGAGCCCGATCAGCGGGCTGGCCGACAGGTAGACCCAGATCTCGTTCAGACGCGGCGACATCATGGCTGCGCCCCGCTATCGGCAGCTTCGGCGGCTTCGGCCTGGGGCGGCGCCGGCTTGCGCATCAGCGCCCGGGTGACCAGCGCGGTCACGACGATGGCCAGCCAGGTGGAGATGACCAGCGCGACGACAATCGGCATCCATTCGCCGCCAATCCGGTTGGCGTGGACCATGATGCCGACGCCGGCCGGCACGAACAGCAGCGACAGGTGCTTGAGCAGCTCGCTGGTGGTGTTCTGGATGATGGGGAGCAGGCGGTTGTCGAAGACCAGCCAGCCGAACAGCAGGAGCATGCCGATCACAGGACCGGGCACGGGCAGGCGCAGCGCGTAGCTGATCACCTCGCCCACGGTCTGGAAGACCAGCAGGATGGCAAACGTCTGGAGCATGGGGGCGCATCAGGGTCGAAATGTGCCGACATGGTACTCCGATGGCGCGGGCCGTGTTTTGCTCCCCTCTCCCTTTGGGAGAGGGCTGGGGGAGAGGGCAGGCGCATCCACGAAGCGTCACCGCGCAGTTCGCTCAATCCCTCTCCCCCGACCCCTCTCCAACAAGCGGGCGAGGGGAGAACTCCCTACGCGCAGACCATGCGCTCCACCAGTTCCACCCAGTGCATCACCGGCGTGTCGGTGCCGCTTTGCAGGTGCGTGATGCAGCCAATATTGGCCGAGACGATGGCATCGGGCGAGGAGGCCTGGAGCTTGGCGAGCTTGTCGTCGCGCAGCGGATAGGACAACTCCGGCTGCAGCACCGAGTACGTACCCGCCGAGCCGCAGCACAGGTGGCTGTCGGCGCAGAGCCGCACCTCGATGCCCAGGCCGGTCAGTAGCGCCTCCACCTTGCCGCGGATCTGCTGGCCGTGCTGAAGCGTACAGGGCGGATGGTAAGCCACGCGCCGGCCCTCGCGCGGCACGGCGCCGGCCAGCTTGTGCAGGTCGTCGGCGAAGTCGGGCAGGATCTCGGACAGGTCGCGCGTCATCGCCGAAACCCGTGCCGCGCGCTCCGCGTAGGCGCGGTCGTGGCGCAGCAGGTGGCCGTAGTCCTTCACCATCACGCCGCAGCCGGAGGCCGTCATGACGATGGCCTCCGCGCCGGATTCGATATAGGGCCACCAGGCGTCGATGTTGGCGCGCATATTGTCCAGCCCGCCGTCGTGGTCGCCGGTGTGGAAGCGGATCGCGCCGCAGCAGCCGGCCTCGCTCGCCACCACCAGTTGCACGCCGAGCTTGTCCAGCACGCGCGCGGTGGCCACGTTGATGTTGGGCGACATCGCCGGCTGCACGCAGCCGTCCAGCAGCAGCATCTTGCGGGTGTGCGTGGTGCGCGGCCACGGCCCCGTCGGCGAGGTGATCGCCGGCAGCTTGTTGCGCAGCGCCACCGGCAGCATCGGACGCATCATCTGGCCGAGCTTCAGCGCCGGGCCGAACAGCTTCGGCCGGGTCAGCCCCTCGCGCAGCAGCCAGCGCGCCATCCGCTCTTTTGCGGGGCGGTGGATGCCTTGCGCCTCGAGTCGCTCATCCACCACCTTCCGGCCGATATCGACCAGCCGCCCGTACTTCACGCCGGACGGGCAGGTCGATTCGCAGTTGCGGCAGGTCAGGCAGCGGTCCAGGTGCAGCCGCGTGCTTTCCGTCACGGGCTGGCCCTCGAGCATCTGCTTCATCAGGTAGATGCGGCCGCGCGGGCCGTCCAGCTCATCGCCGAGCAACTGGTAGGTGGGGCAAGTGGCGGTGCAGAAGCCGCAGTGCACGCACTTGCCGACGATGGACTTGGCTTCTTCGCCTTCGGGCGTGTTGCGCAGGAATTCGGCCAGTGTGGTTTGCATGGTTCGGGGGGCTTGGGCGGTGGGCGGCTCAGAGGCCGGTGTACAGGCGCTGCGGATTGAAGATGCCGGCGGGGTCGAAGGTGGCCTTCAGCCGCTTGTGGATGGCGGCCAGCGGGGCCGACAGCGGCGTGAACACGCCGACTGCCTTGTCGCCGTTGCGGAACAGCGTGGCGTGGCCGCCGGCGGCCTGGGCGATGGCGCGCACCGAATCGGCCGAGACCGTGGCGGGGTCGCCCTCGGGCGCCAGCCACCAGCGCTGGCCGCCGCCCCATTCCACAAGCTGCGCGCCGGGCAGGTCCAGCGGCGGGGCGATGGGCGGCACGGCAATGCGCCACAGTGCGCGGCCATGGTCTTTGGTGTGGGCCGGGGCGAAGAAGGGGTGCGACTGCTCGCGCAGCGCGGCCCAGAGCGCGAGCGCCTCGCCGGGCTCGACGCGATCGCCGCCCAGCTTCTCGCACGCGGCGCGCACGGCCGCCGTGGCGCCCGAGAGCCGCACGTCAAGCACGCCGTCCTGCCACGCCGACGCCGCGATCGGCAGCGGCTGGCCGCCCCAGCGGTTCAGGCGCTCGATGGCTTCGGCCTGCGGCAGCGCAAAGCGGAGCGTGGCGTCGTCGAACGGTATCGGCAGCACCTTCAGCGAGACCTCCAGGATCAGGCCGAGCGTGCCGAGCGAGCCGGTCAGCAGCCGCGAGACGTCATAGCCGGCCACGTTCTTCATCACCTGCCCGCCGAAGTTGAGCACCTCGCCGCGCCCGTCCATCAGCTGCACACCGAGCACGAAATCGCGCAGCGCGCCCACCGACTGCCGGCGCGGGCCGGACAGCCCGGCCGCCACGGCGCCGCCCAGCGTGGCGATGCCGGGCGCGGCGAAATGCGGCGCCTCGAAGGCCAGCATCTGGCGACGTTCGGCCAGCGCGGTCTCGATCTCGGCCAGCGGCGTGCCGCAGCGTGCCGTGACCACCAGCTCCGCCGGGTCATAGTCGACGATGCCGGCGTGCGGGCGCGTGTCGAGCACGGTGCCGACCAGCGCCTGGCCGTAGAAGTCCTTGCTGCCGCCGCCGCGCAGGCGCAGCGGGGCGCGGCTGTCGCCGGCCTGGCGGATGGCATCGCGAAAGGCGTCGAGTGTGGCTTCCATATGGGGGACCCTTGGCGTTTTTTGTTGGGTTGTCGTCGAATCAGGGCTGGCGCGGCGGCGTCTTGCCGGGGCCGCCGAGATCCTCGAACCCCGTCGGGTTCTCGACCTGATAGGGAGGCAGCACCGTCCCGCAATGCTTGCAGAAGCCCGCGTCGGGGTCGTGCCCCTCGGTCAGGCAGTGCTCGCAACAGCGCGTGGTCAGCGGCCGCCGGATGATGCTGGCCGCCAGTTCCGCGCCGACGATGCCGGTCGGGAAGGCGATGATCCCGTAGCCGAGCAGGATGGTCAGCGAGGTGATGAACTGCCCGATGGGCGTGCGCGGCACGATGTCGCCGAAGCCGGTCGTGGTCAGCGTGACGATGGCCCAGTACATGCTGACCGGGATGCTGGTGAAGCCGTGCCGCGGGCCTTCCACCACGTACATGATCGTGCCGAGGATGATCGTGATGATGAACACGGTGCCCAGGAACACGAAAATCTTGCGGCGGCTGTTGGACAGCGCCATCGCCAGGATCTGGGCTTCCTCGAAATAGACCGTGAGCTTGAGGATCCGGAACACGCGCAGCAGCCGCAGCAGCCGCACGTCGATCAGGAAGGCCAGTTCTGGCACGAAGAACGCGGCCCAGGTCGGGATGATCGAGATGAAGTCGATGATGCCGAAGAAGCTGAACGCGTAGCGCAGCGGCCGGCGCACCACCAGCAGCCGCATCACGTACTCGGCCGTGAACAGCAGCGTGAACATCCACTCCAGCAGCGTGAACGCCAGCCCGGCGCGCGCGTTGATCGACGGCACGCTGTCCAGCATCACGATGGCCACGCTGGTCACGATGGCGATCAGCAGCACGATGTCGAACAGGCGCCCCTGGCGCGTGTCGGCCTCGAAGATGATCGTGTACCAGCGCTGGCGCCAGCCGGCTTCGGGCTGGCCCAGGCGCTGCCGGGTGCGCGCGTTGAGGAAGCGCTCCTGGCGGGCGTCCCGTTGGTGGGTGTTGGGGTTGGGCATGGGTGGCGATGGTGAGCGGGTAGCGGTGGGGCGCGTGGCCCGCCCGGTACCCGCCCGCGCTCAGAAGCGCGGCAGGTCCGGATGCGGCAGCAGGCCGCGCCTGACGTGCATCTTGCCGTACTCGGCGCAGCGCGCCAGCGTCGGGATGGCCTTGTCCGGGTTCAGCAGCCGGGCCGGGTCGAAGGCGGCCTTCACGCCGAAGAACGCATCGCGCTCGGCCGGCGAGAACTGCACGCACATCGAATTCAGCTTCTCCACGCCCACGCCGTGCTCGCCGGTGACGGTGCCGCCCAGTTCCACGCAGGACTCCAGGATGTCGGCACCGAACAGTTCGGCGCGATGCCATTCGTCGAGGTCCTCGCCGTTGAACAGGATCAGCGGGTGCATGTTGCCATCGCCGGCATGGAAGACGTTGATGCAGCGCAAGGCGTACTTGCGTTCCATCGCCTCGATCCGCTTGAGCAGCGTGCCGATGTGCTTGCGCGGGATCGTGCCGTCCATGCAGTAGTAGTCGGGCGAGATGCGCCCGGCGGCCGGGAAGGCGTTCTTGCGCCCGCTCCAGAAGCGCAGCCGTTCGGCCTCGCTCTGCGACACCGTGATCCGCGTGGCGCCCGAGCGGCGCAGCACCTCGCTCATCCGCTCGATCTCCTCGGCCACTTCCTCGGGCGTGCCGTCCGATTCGCACAGCAGGATGGCGGCGGCGTCGAGGTCGTAGCCCGCCTTGACGAACTCCTCCACGGCGGCCGTGGCGGGCTTGTCCATCATCTCCAGGCCGGCCGGGATGATGCCGGCGGCAATCACGTCGGCCACGGCGTTGCCGCCTTTTTCCACATCGTCGAAGCTGGCCATGATGACCTGCGCGAGCTGCGGCTTGGGAATCAGCCGGACCGTGATCTCGGTGGCGACGGCCAGCATGCCCTCGGAGCCGATCAGCGTGGCCAGCAGGTCCAGTCCCGGCGCGTCGGGCGCCTCGGAGCCGAAGACCACCACATCGCCCTCCATCGTCACGGCGCGCACGCGCAGCACGTTGTGCACGGTGAGGCCGTACTTGAGGCAGTGCACGCCGCCCGAGTTCTCGGCCACGTTGCCGCCGATGGAGCAGGCGATCTGCGAGGACGGGTCGGGTGCGTAATAGAGATTGTGCGGCGCGGCGGCCTCGGAGATGGCGAGGTTGCGCACGCCGGGCTGGACCACGGCGGTGCGCGAGTAGGAATCGACCGAGAGGATGCGCTTGAACTTGGCCAGCGACAGCACCAGCCCGCCGGCGATGGGCATCGCCCCGCCCGAGAGGCTCGTGCCGGAGCCGCGCGGCACTACCGGCACCCCGAGTTCGTGGCACAGGCGCAGGATGGCGCAGACCTGTTCCTCGGTGTCGGGCAGGACCACGGCGTCGGGCACCTGGCGGTAGGCGGCCAGGCCATCGCACTCGTACGGCACGGTGTCCTCGGCCTTCCAGAGCACGGCGGCAGGCGGGAGGATGCGGGCCAGGCCGGCCAGCAGCGCGGCGCGGGGGCCGTCGGCCTGCGTGGCAGCGCCGGCCAGGGTGTGGGCGTCTTGCGGGGCGTTCATGGCAACTCCTTGACGAGCCGGCCGCCGCGCATCGCTTCACGCACCCGGCCGGGACGGCAGACTATAGCGCAGGCCCCCTGCCACGGGAGCCTTCGCCCACGTGAATTCGGCATGGCAAGCCGATCAAAACTGCTCATGCCATGCGCCCCGGCCCGGCTGGCGCGCGCTTCTCTCTCCAGCCTAGTGGCCCGGACGCTACCAGTCCAGCCCGAGCAGCCAGTCGACGAAGTAGCGCGCCTCTGGCTGGAGCGGCGCTTGCTCGCGCTCGACGATGTAGTAGCCGTGCGGCGAGACCGATTCCACATCGAGCAGCTTGACCATCTGTCCGGCGGCCAGCCACTGGCGCGCCATGCGCTGGCGCACCAGTCCCACGCCCTGGTTCGAGACGATGGCTTCCAGCATCAGGCCGATATCGTTGAATTGCGGGCCGGTCTGGGGCTCCGGCCAGTCGAGCCCGGCGGTCTCGAACCACGGCCGCCACGGCTCCAGCGGACTGCGCAGCAGCACGAGGTTGTGCAGGTCGTCTGGCTTGGCGATGGCGCGCCCGTTGACCCGCTCGTAGTACTCCCGCCCGCACGCCGGAAACACCGGTTCGACTAGCAGTTTCGTGGTTTTGAGGCCCGAATAGCGTCCCGTGCCGTAGCGGATCTCGACATCGGTGTCCTCGGCCTTCACATCGAGGAAGGGCACGGACAGGTGCAGTTCCAGGTCGATATGGGGGTAGAGCGCGCCGAACTCGGGCAGGCGCGGCACCAGGTGCTGCCGGCCGAACGTCGGCGGAATGGCCACCCGCAGCCGCGTGCGCAGCTTGTTGTACTCGGGGCGGGCCAGTTCGTTGAGGGACTTCAGCGCGTCCTGCACATTGCGCTGGTAGCGCGTGCCGGCGGCGGTGAGCCGCAGCGCGGCGTTGGAGCGCACGAACAGGTCGTCGCCCCATAATTCCTCCAGATTCTTGATGCGGTGCGAGACCGCGCTGGGCGTGACCGACAGTTCTTCCGCCGCACGCGCGAAGCTGCCAAGCCGCGCGGCGGCCTCGAACGCGATCAGCAGGTGCAGGGGCGGGACGCGGTGGAACACCGATGCCATGGCGCGGGCCCCCGGTCAGCGCGCCGCGCTGAAGATCTTGCCCGGATTCAGAATCTGATTGGGATCGAGCGCCGCCTTGATCGCCCGCATCAGGTCCAGTGCGTCCTCGCCGTGCTCCTGCACGAGGAAACCCATCTTGTGCAGCCCCACGCCGTGCTCGCCGGTGCAGGTGCCGCCCATGGCCAGCGCCCGTTCGACGATGCGGCGGTTGATGTCCTCCGCCTCGGCCATTTCCTCGGGCTTGGCCGGGTCGACCAGGATCGCCACGTGGAAGTTACCATCGCCGACATGGCCGACGATGGGGCAGGGCAGCTGCGAGGCGTTCAGGTCGCGCTCGGTCTCGGTCACGCAGTCGGCCAGGCGGGAAATCGGCACGCAGACGTCGGTTGTCACGGACTTGCAGCCGGGCTTGAGCTGCAGCATCGCAAAGTAGGCCGTATGGCGCGCATTCCAGAGCCGGCTGCGGTCTTCGGGGCGCGTGGCCCATTCGAAGCCCTGGCCGCCGTGCTCGTCGGCAATCTGCTGCACGGTTTCGGCCTGCTCGCGCACGCCGGCCTCGGTGCCGTGGAACTCGAAGAACAGGTGCGGGGTTTCCGGCAGCGTGAGGTTGTCGTGGCGGTTGATCGCGCGGATGGCCAGCGCATCGACGAACTCCACGCGGGCCACCGGCACGCCAAGCTGGATGGTCTGGATCGTGGCGCGCACGGCGTCGCCCATGCTCGGGAACGCGCACACGGCGGCCGAGATCGCTTCCGGCTGCGGGTAGAGCCGCACGGTGACCTCGGTGATGATGCCGAGCGTGCCTTCGCTGCCGACGAACAGCCGGGTCAGGTCATAGCCGGCCGACGACTTGCGCGCCTGGGTGCCGGTGCGGATCACGCGGCCGTCCGCCGTGACCACGGTCAGGGCCAGCACGTTCTCGCGCATCGTGCCGTAGCGGACCGCGTTGGTGCCGGAGGCGCGCGTGGCGCACATCCCGCCCAGCGAGGCATCGGCGCCCGGGTCGATCGGGAAGAACAGCCCGGTGTCCTTGATTTCCTGGTTCAGCTGCTTGCGGGTCACGCCCGGCTGCACCGTCACGGTCAGGTCCTCGGGATGCACCGCCAGCACGCGGTTCATCTGGGAGAGGTCCAGGCTGATGCCCCCGGCCACGGCCAGCAGGTGGCCTTCGAGCGACGATCCGGCGCCGTAGGGGATCAGCGGCACCCCATGCTGGTTGCAGAGGCTGGCCAGTTCGGCGATTTCCTCGGTGGTGTGGGCGAAGACCACGGCGTCCGGGGCGGCGGGCGGGAACGGGGATTCGTCGCGGCCATGGTGGGCGCAGACGCCGGCCGAGGTGGAAAACCGTTCGCCGAAGCGGGCGGCCAGTGTCTCGGCCAGGGCAACGGGAAGGGGACGGCGCGCCAGGGCGGCGGCGGGCGTGGGGTGGTTCATGCTTTTGTCTCCGGCGAATCTCGCCATTCTACGCCGTCCGCGTCACGCGGCGGACCGCATCGCGGCGCCCGGAACCCGCCCCGAAGCCCGGGTTCGGGGCCATAATTGCGCCACTTCAAACCAAGACGAGGGAGACCGGCATGGGTAACCGCCTGTCCAAGATCGCCACCCGCACCGGTGACGCCGGCACCACCGGGCTGGGCGACGGCAGCCGCACGGGCAAGAACAGCGAGCGCATCGCCGCCATCGGCGACGTGGACGAACTGAATTCCCACATCGGCCTGCTGCTGACCGAGCCGGACCTGCCGGATGACGTGCGCGCCGCCCTGCTCCATATCCAGCACGACCTGTTCGACCTGGGCGGCGAGCTGTCGATTCCGGGCTACACGCTGCTCAAGGAAGCGCAGGTGATCCAGCTGGACGACTGGCTGGCGCACTACAACGCGAACCTGCCCCGGCTGGCGGAGTTCATCCTGCCGGGCGGCAGCCGCGCCGCCGCCCAGGCCCACGTCTGCCGTACGGTGTGCCGCCGGGCGGAGCGGGCGCTGGTGGCGCTGGGCGCCACCGAGGCCCTCAACGAGGCGCCGCGCCAGTACCTGAACCGGCTCTCGGACCTGCTGTTCGTGCTCGCCCGGGTGCTGAATCGGGCCGGCGGCGGCACCGACGTGCTCTGGCAGCGCGAGCGGCAGTCCTGATATCCGCAAAAAAGATAACAATAAGCCACTTTTTGGCCGCTCCCGACGCAGGCACGGTGCTACCCCGCAAAACCGAGAAAATTACTCGGAATTGCGGGTTCTGCCCTTGAAATGCCCCCGGACGGCCACATTTCGCACTCAGGTTGAATTGCAGCCGCTGCGCCAAAGCAGGGCTCAATAGGAGAGAACACAAATGGGTAAGATCATCGGTATCGACTTGGGTACCACCAATAGCTGCGTTGCGATCCTGGAAGGCAACACGCCGAAGGTCATCGAGAACGCCGAAGGCACGCGCACCACCCCGTCGATCATCGCCTACATGGAAGATGGCGAGATCCTGGTCGGCGCGCCGGCCAAGCGCCAGGCGGTCACGAATCCGCGCAACACGCTGTACGCCGTGAAGCGCCTGATCGGCCGCAAGTTCGAAGAAAAGGAAGTGCAGAAGGACATCGGCCTGATGCCCTACGCCATCGTCAAGGCCGATAACGGCGACGCATGGGTGGGCGCGCGTGACCAGAAGCTGGCCCCGCCGCAGGTGTCCGCCGAAGTGCTGCGCAAGATGAAGAAGACCGCCGAGGACTACCTGGGCGAGCCGGTGACCGAAGCCGTGATCACCGTGCCGGCTTACTTCAACGACTCGCAGCGTCAGGCGACCAAGGACGCCGGCCGCATCGCGGGCCTGGACGTCAAGCGCATCATCAACGAGCCGACTGCCGCCGCGCTGGCGTTCGGCATGGACAAGAACGAGAAGGGCGACCGCAAGATCGCCGTGTATGACCTCGGCGGCGGCACGTTCGACATCTCGATCATCGAGATCGCGGACGTGGACGGCGAGAAGCAGTTCGAAGTGCTGTCGACCAACGGCGACACCTTCCTCGGTGGCGAGGACTTCGACCAGCGCATCATCGACTACATCATCGGCGAGTTCAAGAAGGACCAGGGCGTTGACCTGTCCAAGGACGTGCTGGCGCTGCAACGCCTGAAGGAAGCCGCTGAAAAGGCCAAGATCGAGCTGTCCAGCTCGCAGCAGACCGAGATCAACCTGCCGTACATCACGGCGGATGCCTCGGGTCCGAAGCACTTGAACCTGAAGATCACGCGCGCCAAGCTGGAAGCGCTGGTGGAAGACCTGATCAAGCGCACGATCGACCCGTGCCGCACCGCCATCAAGGATGCGGGCGTCAAGGTGGGCGATATCGACGACGTGATCCTGGTCGGCGGCATGACCCGCATGCCCAAGGTGCAGGAGCAGGTGCGCGAGTTCTTCGGCAAGGAAGCGCGTAAGGACGTGAACCCGGACGAAGCCGTGGCCGTCGGTGCCGCCATCCAGGGCTCGGTGCTGTCGGGCGACCGTACCGACGTGCTGCTGCTGGACGTGACGCCGCTGTCGCTGGGCATCGAGACGCTGGGCGGCGTGATGACCAAGATGATCAGCAAGAACACGACCATCCCGACCAAGCACGCACAGGTCTTCTCGACGGCTGACGACAACCAGCCGGCGGTGACGATCAAGGTGTTCCAGGGCGAGCGCGAGATGGCCAGCGGCAACAAGCTGCTGGGCGAGTTCAACCTGGAAGGCATTCCGCCGTCGCCGCGTGGCACGCCGCAGATCGAGGTCTCGTTCGACATCGACGCCAACGGCATCCTGCACGTGGGCGCCAAGGACAAGGCCACCGGCAAGGAAAACCGCATCACTATCAAGGCGAACTCGGGTCTGTCGGAAGACGAGATCCAGCGCATGGTGAAGGACGCCGAGGCCAACGCCGAGGAAGACAAGCGCGCCCGTGAGCTGGCCGATGCCCGCAATCAGGCCGATGCGCTGGTCCACTCGACCCGCAAGGCCGTGGCCGAGCATGGCGACAAGCTCGAGGCCGGCGAGAAGGAAAAGATCGAAGTCGCGATCAAGGAACTGGAAGACGCCGCACGCGGCGGCGACAAGGCCGAGATCGAAACCAAGATCAACGCGCTGTCCGAAGCGAGCCAGAAGCTGGGCGAGAAGGTCTACGCCGACATGCAGGCCAAGGCCGGTGAAGCCGGCGGTGCAGCCGGTGCCGCGGGCGGCCAGCAGCAGCAGTCCCAGGCGCAGCCGCAGGACGATAACGTCGTGGACGCCGAGTTCAAGGAAGTGAACGACAAGAAGTAAGCGGGAATCAGCGGGAGCGGCGCAGGTGCATCCAGCGCCACTCCCGCCCCGACGCCGGGCGATGGTGTTCTGACACAGGGTGAGAAACCGTGGTCGAACACCTCGCTCGGCTTTTTTGCTATTCGCCCGACCGGTGATTCTTTGCCGGGCAGGCCAATCAGGTAAGAGCCACCATGGCAAAACGTGACTATTACGAAGTGCTCGGGGTAGGCAAGAACGCGAGCGACGAAGAGATCAAGAAGGCTTATCGCAAGCTCGCGATGAAGTACCACCCGGACCGCAATCCGGACAGCAAGGAAGCGGAAGACAAATTCAAGGAGGGCAAGGAAGCGTACGAGATGCTCTCCGACCCCGAGAAGAAGGCGGCCTACGACCAGTATGGCCACGCCGGCGTGGACCCGAACATGGCTGGCGGCTTCGGCGGCGGCCAGGGCTACGGCGGGTTTGCCGAAGCCTTCGGCGACATCTTCGGCGACATCTTCGGCCAGCAGGGCGGCCAGCGTCGCGGCAACGGCCCGCAGGCCTACCGTGGCGCCGACCTGCGCTACAGCATGGAAATCTCGCTGGAGCAGGCCGCGCATGGCCACGAGGCGCAGATCCGCGTGCCGCACTGGGAAGACTGCGAACACTGCCACGGCAATGGCGCCGAGCCGGGATCGTCGGTGGAAACCTGCCCGACCTGTAACGGCGTGGGCCAGGTGCGTGTGTCGCAAGGCTTCTTCACGATGCAGCAGACCTGCCCGAAGTGCCACGGCAGCGGCAAGTTCATCCCCAAGCCGTGCGTGAAGTGCCATGGCCAGGGCAAGCTGAAGTCGCAGAAGACGCTGGAAGTGAAGATTCCGGCCGGCATCGACGAAGGCATGCGCATCCGCTCGTCGGGCAATGGCGAGCCGGGCATCAACGGCGGCCCCCCGGGCGACCTGTATGTGGAAGTGCACATCAAGGCGCACGAGGTATTCGAGCGTGATGGCGATGACCTGCACTGCCAGATGCCGATCTCCTTCGCCACGGCGGCGCTGGGCGGCGAACTGGAAGTGCCGACGCTGGGCGGCCGCGCCAGCTTCCCGGTGCCGGAAGGCACGCAGGGCGGCAAGACGTTCCGGCTGCGTGGCAAGGGCATCAAGGGTGTGCGGTCGGGCTATCCCGGCGACCTCTACGTCCATGTGAACGTGGAAACGCCGGTCAAGCTGACCGAGGCCCAGAAGGACATGCTGCGTGAATTCGACCGCTCGGTGCACGAGGGCGGCTCGCGCCACAGCCCGCAGGAGCAGTCCTGGCTGGACAAGGTGAAAAGCTTCTTCAGCTAAATCGCCGGATTGCCCGGCAGGCAGGACGATGAAACCGGCCACGTGACCAGCGTGGCCGGTTTTTTCATGCCCGGCGCGGCGATAATGCGGCATTGATGCACCCTGCCGAGTTGCCGTGGTTCCGCCGTCCCCCGCCCCCTCCAGCGCCAGTTTCGACCCCTTCGTCCTGCTTGACGATGCCGCCGCCGCACCCGGCGTGGCGGCGTCGCGCCTCTATACGGAGTTTGTCCAGGCCGATGTCCTGCCCGCCGGCACCGATCCCGCCACGCTGCATGCGCTGCTGGCCGCCGGCTGGCGCCACGGGCTGCATGCCACGCTGTTCGCGCCGTACGAGTACGGCGGGGCGCTGGTCGGGGCGCCGGTCCATTGCGGCGATGCGCTGCCGTTCCATGACGGCGCGCTGCAACTGCTCTGGTTCCGCGACCTGGCCCGGCTTGACGGCGACGCCGTAGGCGCATGGCTGGCCGCGCGGGCAGAATCCTCCCCGGCCGGGGCGATGGACGTACGCGCCGAGCCGTCGCACGCCGTCTACGCGGACGCCATCGCGCGCATCCACGCCTATATCGAGGCCGGCGATACCTATCAGGTGAATTTCACGCAGCGGCTCCGCTTCTCCGCCTTCGGCGACCCGGTGACGTTCTACGCCGCGCTGCGGGCCGCGCAGCCGGTGCCGTTCGGCGTGCTGGCCTGGCTACCCGGCGATGGCTGGGTGCTGTCGCTATCGCCCGAGCTGTTCGTCGAACACGACGGCGCCGGGCATCTGGTGACCCGGCCGATGAAGGGCACCGCGCCGCGCATCGGGGACGCCGAGCAGGATGCCCGCGCCGCGCGCCGGCTGGCTGCCGACGCCAAGAACCGGGCCGAAAACGTGATGATCGTCGACCTGCTGCGCAACGACCTGGGCCGCATCGCCCAGCCCGGCAGCGTGGCCGTGCCCGACCGCTTCGTGGTCCAGCCATTCGGCCGCGTGCTGCAGATGACCTCCACCGTGACGGCCACGGCGCGGCCCGGCACCGGCTTCGGCGCGCTGATGGCGGCGCTGTTCCCATGCGGCTCGATCACCGGCGCGCCCAAGCGGCGGACCATGCAGATCATCGCCGAACTGGAAACCGCGCCGCGCGGCCTCTACACGGGCGCCATCGGCTGGCTCGATGCGCCGGCCGATGGCCAGCCCTGCGGCGCCTTCGGCATGTCCGTGGCCATCCGCACGCTGGTGCTGGGGCCGCAGGGTGACGACGGCCTGCGCCGGGGCGAGATGGGGGTGGGCGGCGGCATCGTCCATGACAGCGTGGCCGCCGACGAATTCGCCGAGTGCGGCTGGAAGGCGCGCTTCCTGACTGCGCACGATCCCGGCTTCACGCTGTTCGAGACCATGCACGCGCGCGATGGCGTGGTGCTGCACCGCGAGCGCCATCTGACGCGGCTGGCGCATTCCACGGCCGTGTTCGGCTTCGCGTTCGACCAGCCCGCCGCGCGGGCGGCCATGCAGGCCGAGGCAGGGCGGCTGGGCGATGGCGACTGGCGGCTGCGGATGGCCGTCGACAAGGCCGGCGCGCTGGCCTTCGCGAGCGGCCCGCTGGCGCCGCGCGCCGAGCCGGTGGCGCTACTCGACCTGGCCGCGACGCCCTTGCCGGTGGCCGACCCGATGCGCCGCCACAAGTCCAGCGCCCGCGCCACGTTCGATGCCGGCTGGCAGGCGGCCGAGCGCGAGGGCGGCTTCGACGCGCTGTTCTTCAACACGCGCGACGAGTTGCTCGAAGGCGGACGCAGTTCGGTGTTCGTGAAGGTGGGCGGGCGCTGGCTGACGCCGCCGCTGTCGGCGGACATCCTGCCGGGCGTGATGCGCGCCGTGGTGCTCGAAGCGGGCGACGCACTGATCGACGGCCCGATCGAACAGGCCGTGGTCACGCGTGAGATGGTGCGGCACGCCGAGGCCATCGTCCTCGCCAATGCGCTGCGCGGGACGATGCGGGCGCGGCTGCGCTAAATAGGAAGCGTAGGCGCCAGCCGCCTACCGATGCCGCGTATCGAGCCGGCCGTCCCCCAGTTTCCATCTGACCACCCCGGGCAGGTTGATCAGTTCCCGGTCGTGGCAGACCATCACCACGGAGCGGCCTTCCGCCGCCAGTTCCCCGATCAGCGCAATCACCTGCTCGCGCGCGTGGCCGTCGAGGTTGGAGGTCGGTTCGTCGAGCAGCAGCAATTCCGGCTCCAGCACCTTGGCTCGCGCCAGCGCCACGCGCTGGACTTCGCCGCCGGACAGCTTCTCCGGCGCGGTGTCCTGCACATGGACGATGCCGGCCCAGCCCAGCGCCGCGCCCACGCGTCGCTCGATCTCGTCGTGCGCCACGCCCCGGGCCCGCAGGCCATAGGCGATGTTGTCGCGTACCGAGGTGCGGAACAGGTAGGGATGCTGGTGCATATAGGCCACGCGCTGGCGCAGCGCGGGCGGGAGCGGCGTCAGCGGCGCCTCGCGGTGCTTGCCGCCTTCGTCTTGCCACGCCACGGTCGCGCCCGGTGCCGGCTCCAGCCCGGCCATCATCCGCAGCAGCGTGGACTTGCCCGCGCCGTTCACGCCGGTCAGCGCCACGGCGGCGGCGCGCGGGAATACCAGTTCGGGGATGTCGAACAACTGGCGAGCGCCGACGCGCCGCGCCAGTCCCCGCACCGTCAGCAGTGCGCTGGTCATCGCCGGAACCCTCCCGCGCCTTGCAGCCAGGCGAGCATGATGTTGACGGCCAGCGCCAGCGCCACCAGCACGATGCCGAGCGCGATGCCCTGCGCGAACTCGCCCTTGCTGGTCTCCAGCGCGATGGCCGTGGTGATGGTGCGCGTGGAGCCTTCGATATTGCCGCCGATCATCAGCGCCGAGCCCACCTCGGCAATCACGCGCCCGAAGCCGGCCACCACGGCCGCCATCAGGCCGAAACGCAGTTCGCGCAGCACGGTGAAGAAGGTGCGCCAGCGGCCGGCGCCGAGCACCCAGGCGGTCTCGCGCAGGCGCGGATCCGCCGCCTGCATGGCCGCGAGCGAGAACGCCAGCACCACGGGAAAGCCGATCACGGCCTGCCCGAAGACCATGCCGGATGGGGTGAACAGCAGGGAGAAACTACCCAGCGGCCCCTGCCGCGTGAACAGCAGGTAGAGCACCAGGCCAACCAGCACCGTCGGGAACGACAGGAAGGCCTGCGCCAGCACCACCACCACGCGCCGGCCGGGAAAGGCATGGGTGGCGATCAGGTAGGCGGCGCCGATGGCCGGCACGGTAGCCAGCGCCAGGCCAAGCACCGCCACCATCAGCGAGGTCCAGACGATGAACCATAGCGCGCCGTCCCCGCTGGCCAGCAGGCGAAAAGCGTCCAGCGTGGCCGTGCCGATCTCCACGTGGGCGCGCTCAGGCGGAGAACGTGTGCTCGACGGCCGGGAAGCTGCCGTCCTTCACGGCGGCGACATAGGCGCGCACGGCGGCCTCGATCGAGGTCTGGCCGTCCATGAAGTTGCGCACGAACTTGGCCTTGCGGCCCGGATAGATATTGAGCATGTCCTGCAGCACCAGCACCTGGCCGGAGCAGTCCACGCCGGCGCCGATGCCGATGGTCGGAATCGTCAGCTGTGCCGTGACCTCGCCAGCCAGCGCGGCCGGCACGGCTTCCATGACGATCAGCTGCGCACCGGCGGCCTGCAGCGCCAGCGCGTCACGCTTGAGCTGCGCGGCGCCGGCATCGGTCTTGCCCTGCACCTTGAAGCCGCCCAGCGCGTGCACCGACTGCGGGGTCAGGCCGATGTGGGCGCACACCGGAATGCTGCGCTCGACCAGGAACTTCACGGTGGGAGCGAGCCAGTCGCCGCCTTCCAGCTTCACCATCTGCGCGCCCGCGCGCATCAGCGCGGCGGCGCTCTCGAAGGCCTGCGTGGGCGTGCCGTAGGTGCCGAACGGCAGGTCCGAAACCAGCAGCGCGGTCTGGTTGCCGCGCGCCACGCATTCGGTGTGATAGACCATGTGCGGCAGCGTGACGGGCAGCGTGGTCTGCTGGCCCTGCATTACGTTGCCGAGCGAATCGCCGACGAGGATGACTTCCACGCCGCAGAAATCGAGCAGTGCGGCGAAGCTCGAGTCGTAGGCAGTCAGCATGACGATCTTGTCGTCCGCGGCACGCATGGCCTGGAGCTTGGGAATGGTGACGGTCTTGCGGGAGGGGTCGAGGAGGTAACTCATGGCAGTGCCCGTGGGGGTGTGTGGCTGCCTGGGCCTGAGGCGGGCAGGGCGGTCAGGGGGCCGCGAGATTCAGGAAGGCCTTGCGGCCCCGCATGTTCTCGATGCGCGACAGTAGTGTACGGAAATCGCCGTCGTTGTCCACCGGATTGAAGCGCGCGGTGTCCACGATCAGGACCGGCGCCTCGTCGTAGCGGTGGAACAGTTCGCCGTAGGCGTCGGTCAGCCGCTGGAGGTAGGTTTCGTCGATGCCGGACTCGCCAGGCAGGCCGCGTCGCGCAATCCGCTCGCGCAGCAGCGACGGCGTGGCCTGGAGCATGATGACCAGGTCCACGCGCTGGGCCGGCACCTGGAGCCGGGCGGCGAGCGCGTCGTAGAGCGCGAGTTCGTCGGCTTCGAGGGTCAGCGCCGCATAGAGGCGGTCACGTGCGTAGAGGAAATTGCCGATCACGCGCTGGCCGGCCAGCAGCGCGGCCTGCCATTGCTGGATCTGGGTGGCGCGCTGGTCCAGGCAGTGCAACTGCATCGGCAGTGCATAGCGCTGCGGCTCGCGGTAGAAGCGTTCGAGGAAGGGGTTCTGGCGTGCGCCGTCAGGCAGTTCGCCGGCCTGGAGCGTACGGGCCAGGCGCTGCGCCAGCGAGGTCTTGCCGGAGCCGACGGGCCCTTCGACGACGATGCGGCGCAGATGGTCGAGCATGGCTCGTGGGGTGCCGATGGATCAGGCGTGGATCACGCCTGCGTGCCGCCTTCCTGAAGGCGGGGGCATTTGCATGAGGAAAACTTCTCGATGCGCTGGTCGCGCACGCCGGGCAGGAAGTCCGCCGCGCGGCCACGGCCCGGGATGACCAGTTCGCCGTCCAGCTCCACCAGCGGCACCAGCACGAAGGCGCGCTCGGTGATGCGTGGATGCGGCACGGTCATCGCCTCGGAGTCGATCCGGTCGGCGCCGAACAGCAGCAGGTCGAGGTCCAGCGTGCGCGGCGCGTTGTGAAACGGGCGCTCGCGGCCGAACTGGTCCTCGATGTGGTGGCAGATGCGCAACAGCTGCGGCGCGGTGAAGGACGTCTCCACCTTCACCACGGCGTTGAAGTAGTCGTCGCCGCTGGCGTCGACGGGTGCGGTGCGGTAGAACGAGGACTTGGCCAATACCGTGATGCCGACCTGCTGGGCCAGGCACACGATGGCGTCCTTCAGTGCCTGGCGGGCATCGCCGAGATTGGCGCCGATGCCGATAAAGGCAAGTGTCATGTTATTCCTCCGGCTGGGCGCGGCCGGACTCCGATGCGGCTTGACCCCCCTCCGCCGCGTCCGTGTCGCCCCGGGAAGAAACTTTATCCGATTTCCGCGGACCGCGCCGACGACGCTTCTTGCGCGCCGGGCCCTCGCCATCGACGCCCGCGAAGCCTTCGCCCTCGTCGGCACCCTGGCCGCCCTGGCCACCGGCGGCGCCCGAGCCACCCTTGCCGCGCTTCTGGCGGGTGGCCTCGATCATGTCTTCGCGCGTATCGGGCGGCGCGTTCTGGAAGTCGGTCCACCATTGGCCGATTTCAGCCGGCTGTTCGCCCGATTCGCAGCGCAGTTGCAGGAAGTCATAGCCGGCACGGAAGCGCGGCGATTCCAGCAGGCGGAACGGCATGCGGCCCACGCGCTTCTCGAAGCGCGGCTGCATGCCCCAGATGTCGCGCATGTCGGTGACAAAGCGGCGCTGGATGGCCAGTTGGCCGGTCTGCTTCTCCAGCACCATGTCCATGGCCGTGTTGAGCGCCGCAATCGCGTGCTCGCCCTCGTCGCGCAGCTTGTTCCAGCGTTGCAGCACGTGGTGCCACAGCAGCGCGGCGAACAGGAAACCGGGCGACACCGGCTTGCCGGCCTGCACGCGGCGGTCGGTGTTGTCGAGCGCCAGCTGCACGAAGCGCTGGCCCATCGGCTGCTCCAGCGCCACGTCCAGCAGCGGCAGCAGGCCCTTGTGCAGGCCGGCCTTGCGCAGCTCCTGCAGCGAGGCCCAGGCGTGCCCGGACATCAGCAGCTTTAGCATTTCGTCGAACAGGCGCGCGCTCGGCACGTTGTGGATCAGCGGGGCCAGTTCGGCGATGGGCTCGCGCGTCGCTTCGTCGATCGAAAAACCTGTCTTGGCCGCGAAGCGCACCACGCGCAGCATGCGCACCGGGTCTTCGCGGTAGCGCGTGACCGGGTCGCCGATCATCCGCAGCGTGCGCGCGCGGATGTCTTCCATGCCGTGATGGTAGTCATGCACGGTCTGCGCGGCCGGGTCGTAGTACATCGCGTTGATCGTGAAGTCGCGGCGCTCGGCGTCCTCGGCCTGGGAGCCCCAGACGTTGTCGCGCAGCACGCGGCCGCTGGCGTCGATCGCGTGCGTCTTGCTGTCCAGCTCGGCGCGCTTCAGGCGGCGGCCTTCGGGCAGCGTCTCGCTGGCAATGGCGTCCACCAGCGCGCGGAACGTCGAGACCTCGATGATTTCCTGCTCGCGGCCGCCGTAGAAGGTCACGTGCACGATCTGGAAGCGCCGGCCGATGATGCGCGAGCGGCGGAACAGTGCCTGCACCTCTTCGGGCGTGGCGTTGGTCGCCACGTCGAAGTCCTTCGGCTTGATGCCGAGCAGCACGTCGCGCACGGCGCCGCCGACGATGAAGGCCTGGAAACCGGCCTGCTGGAGCGTGGCGGTGACCTTGACCGCGTTGCGCGAGAGCAGCGTGGGGTCGATCTGGTGTTCGTCCACGTTGACGATGCGCTGCGTATGGGCGCGCCCGGTGCGGCGCAGCTTGGGGCCAGGCTTGCCGAGCAGCCGGTTGATGAGCTTCTTGATCACGTCAGAACAGGTCCATGATGCGCCAGCCGGCCGCGGCCGCATGGTTGCGCAGGCGGTCGTCGGGATTGGCGGCGATCGGCTCGCTGACCTTTTCCAGCAGCGGCAGGTCGTTGGCGGAATCGCTATAGAACGTCGTGGTGCCGAAGTCTTCCCACTGGGTGCCGAGGCCCTTGAGCCACTGCTCCACGCGGGCGATCTTGCCCTCGCGGAAGCTCGGCACGCCGAAGACCTCGCCCGTGAAGGCGCTTTCCGGCTTGCCGTCGGACGTGGCCGGCTCGGTGGCGATCAGGTGCTTGATGCCGAAGGCCTGGGCGATCGGCGCGGTGACGAAGCTGTTGGTAGCCGTCACCACGGCGCACAGGTCGCCCGCCTCCAGGTGCTTGTAGACCAGCGCCTTGGCCTGCGGGGTGATGACCGGGTCGATCACCTCGCGCATGAAGCGCTGGCGCCAGGCGTCCAGCCGGTCACGCGGATTGGCAGCCAGCGGGGCCAGCGCGAAGCGCAGGAACGCCTGGATATCCAGGGTGCCCGCCTTGTATTGCCCATAGAACTCGTCGTTCTTGCGACGATAGGATTCCTCGTCGACAACGCCCATGCGGACCAGGAAGCGGCCCCATTCGTGGTCGCTGTCGGTGGGGATCAGGGTGTGGTCGAGGTCAAACAGTGCCAGATTCATGGGCGGCGATTTTACATTAAGGTACACATGGCGGTTGGCGCGGCTTGGCGCGCCAGGACCATTTTGGGAGCGGATTTCGTGCCAGCTTCGGCGCGGATTCGCGATTTATTCGCGGAATTCCGCAAACATCTCGCGCAGCAGCGGCAGGGTGACCGCGCGCTTGCGCTCGAGCGAATACGTGTCCAGCGCGTCCAGCAGGGCCATCAGGCTGGGCATGTCGCGGTAATGCCGCGTGACCAGCCAGTGGGGGATTTCGGGCGATAACTGCAAGCCACGCTCGCGCGCGGCCTGCAGCAGGGCGGCCATCTTGTCGTCATCGGACAGCGAGGCCACCTGGTAGACCAGCCCCCAGCCGAGCCGGGTGCGCAGGTCTTCACGTACCGGCATGGCACGCGGCGCCAGGCCGCCCGCCACCACCAGCGCGGTGCGCACGTGGGCGCGCACCTCGTTATACAGCGAAAACACGGCGATCTGTCGCGCTTCGTCGAGCAATTCCACATCATCGACGGTGTAAAGCCGGCAGGACGGGTCGAAATTGAAGTCGGCGAGCGCGTGGTGCGGGCTCAGGTAGCGGCAGTTCAGGCCGGTATGGAGCGCCGCGTCGCACACTGCGTGCAGCAGGTGGGTGCGCCCCGAGCCGACCTCGCCCCACAGGTAGATCAGCCGGTCGTTGGCGTGTTCCTGGGCGATGGCGGCCGGCAGCTCGCGCAGGCGCTGCACCGGCTCCCGGTTCGAAGCCACGAAAAAGTTCTCGAACGTGGACGGCGGCGGGCTGCCGAGCTCGAGCGAAAGCTGCTTATGACGCGATGACATGACGTTTTCGTAACTTCCTACCTCGGTTCCATCAGTTTCTGTGGGCTTCAATCAGTTGCGATACAGATCGCTAGCCATGTAAACGCGCCGGATCTGCCGCGCGCCGACCAGCAGCACCGCACAGGTCGGCAGGGCCAGCAGCACGCCGAAGAAGCCAAACAACTGGCCGAATGCCAGCAGCGCGAAGATCACCACCAGCGGGTGCAGCCCGATGCGCTCGCCCACCAGGCGCGGCGTCAGGTAGAAGCTTTCCACGAACTGCCCGATGCCGTATACCACGGCCACGGCGCCCAGCCCGTACAAATTGCCGAATTGCAGCAGCGCAGCCAGGATCGCCAGCGCTAGCCCCAGCCCGAAACCGATGTACGGGATGAACACGGCCAGCCCGGTGAACACGCCCACCGGAACGCCCACCTCGAACCCGGCGATGGTCAGCCCGATCGAATAAAGTGCAGCAAGGATCACCATAACCAGGATCTGGCCGCGCAGGTACTGGGAAAGCAGCGCATCGGTCTCATTCGACAGCTCGCGCACCTTCGGCACCCAGCGGCGCGGCACCAGCCGCTCGATACGCCGCATGACCATATGCCAGTCCATCATCAGGTAATACATGACGATGGGGATGATGAACAGCATCCCGAACACGCTGATCAGGGCCGAGCCGGACACCTTCGCATAATTCAGCAGCACCTGGAACAGGTCTTCCGGGCTCGCCGCGAAGCGGTCCTGGAGCATGTTGCGCAGGCCGGGGAAGTCAAAGCGCACGCGCACCCCCAGTTCTGCCAGGCGGGGCGACACCACATTGTTGAGCTTTTGCAACAGCAGCGGCACCTGCTCGCGGATCTGCGGGATCTCGCGCTGGAGCACGGCGATCAGCAGCAGCACCAGCAGCACCACGATAATGGTCAGCAGGCCGATCATCAGCGTCACGCCGATAAAGCGCGGCACGCGGCGGCGCTGCAGCCAGTCCACGCCCGGCGTGAGAATGTACGCAAAAATGAACGCGAACAGGAAGGGCGTGAGCACCGGCGCCAGCGCCACGATGGCGGCGAACAGGCCGGCGGCCACGACGATCCAGATCAGGATACGTTTGGAGTCTGGCGAGAGCAGGGGAGCGTTCATCGAAAGGGTCCGGAAACCGCCGGGCGGGGCACTTTGGCCGGTCTGGTGACCGGGTGTCGCCGCGAAACTGGTAGCCGGGAGCCTGTATCCGTTAAAATCGCGATTCTAACGGACTCGCGCCCGCCCTCCGTGGCGCCGGGCGCCGTAATCCACACTTTACCTCGTCAAAGACAAGCAGGATCTCATGAGCGCATCCCAGAACGCCGGCCAGGCAGGCCTTTCCTACCGCGATGCCGGTGTTGACATCGACGCCGGCGACGCGCTGGTAGACCGCATCAAGCCGTTCGCCAAGCGCACCATGCGTGAAGGCGTGATGGCCGGCATCGGCGGATTCGGCGCGCTGTTCGAACTCTCGAAGAAGTTCCAGGAGCCAGTGCTGGTGTCCGGCACGGACGGCGTGGGCACCAAGCTCAAGCTGGCCTTCCAGCTGAACCGCCATGACACCGTGGGCCAGGATCTGGTGGCGATGAGCGTCAACGACATCCTGGTGCAGGGCGCCGAGCCGCTGTTCTTCCTCGACTACTTCGCCTGCGGCAAGCTGGACGTGGACACGGCCGCTACCGTGATCCAGGGCATCGCCCATGGCTGCGAACTGGCCGGCTGCGCGCTGATCGGCGGCGAGACCGCCGAAATGCCGAGCATGTACCCGGACGGCGAGTACGACCTGGCCGGCTTCGCGGTGGGCGCGGTGGAAAAGCGCAAGATCATCGATGGCAGCACGATTATCCCGGGCGACGTGGTGCTGGGCCTGGCTTCGTCGGGCGCGCATTCGAACGGTTACTCGCTGGTGCGCAAGATCATCGACGTGGCCAAGCCGGACCTGAACGCCGACTTCCACGGCCAGCGCCTGCAGGACGCCATCATGGCGCCGACGCGCATCTACGTGAAGCCGCTGCTCTCGCTGATCGAGACGCTGCCGGTCAAGGGCATGGCCCACATCACCGGCGGCGGCCTGACCGAGAACGTGCCGCGCGTGCTGGCGGACAACGTCACCGCCGTGATCCAGAAGGATGCCTGGACGCTGCCGCCGCTGTTCCAGTGGCTCCAGGAGCAAGGCCGCGTGGCCGATGCGGAAATGCACCGCGTGTTCAACTGCGGCATCGGCATGGTCGTGATCGTGGCGAAGGAAGACGCCGAACGCGCGATCCGTCACCTCCAGGCGGCTGGCGAAGCCGTGTGGCAGATCGGCGAAATCCGCGAACGCGAGGAAGGCCAGGCTCAGACCGTGGTGGTCTGAGCGCGGTCCAATCCCTCGCAGGATGGCAAAACGCCCGATGGCAACATCGGGCGTTTTTGTTTTTGGGCTTGCTCGATGCAGGGGCGCAGGGCCTCAGGGCTGGCCGCCGAGCTTGGTCAGCGCATCCCCGGTCACGCGGCAGATGCGCCAGTCCGGCATCACGTTGGCGCCCATCGCCTGATAGGAATCGATCGACGGCTGGTTCCAGTCCAGCACCGACCATTCGAAGCGCCCGCAGCCGCGCGCCACGGCGATGCCGGCCAGATGGCGCAGCAGCGCCTTGCCCAGTCCGTGGCCGCGCCACGCGGGCTCCACGAACAGGTCTTCGAGGTACAGCCCCGGCTTGGCCAGAAAGGTCGAGAAATTGTGAAAGAACAGCGCGAAGCCGACCGCCTGCCGGCCTTCGTCCGTCTCCACTTCCACCAGCACCGCCTCGGCATGTGGGCGGTCGCCGAACAGCGCGGTCTGGATTTTTTCCGGCGTGGCTTCGACGAGATGGGTGAGCTTTTCATACTCGGCCAGCGCGGCGATCAGGCGAAATAGCGTGGTGCTGTCTGCGGGCTCGGCAGGGCGGATGGCGAAGGCGGTCATGGGAACGGTAGTAAGCGGCGAATGCGGGAGCGTGCGGGAATGCTACCCCAACATCCCAGCCAGCCGGGCCACCTGGGCCACGTAGTCCGGGGCGAGGCAGTCCACGCTGACGCGCTCGGGCGTGCTGCGCAGCCAGGTGAGCTGGCGCTTGCAGAGCTGGCGCGTGGCGGCGATGCCGCGTTCGCGCATGGTCGAGGCATCGCAGGCGCCGTCGAGGAACTCCCACACCTGCCGGTAGCCGACGCAGCGCATCGACGGCAGGCCGAGATGCAGGTCGCCGCGCGCGCGCAGCCGTTGCACCTCGTCGATCAGGCCGCCGGCCAGCATCGCATCGAATCTTTCCGAGATCCGCGTGTGCAACACCGCGCGATCCGACGGCTCCAGCGCAATCACGCGGTAGCGCGCATCGGCCGCGCCGGTGAAGGTGCGGGCATCAGCCTGGCGGGCCAGCAGCGCGGACATCGGCTGTCCGCTTAGTCGGAAAATCTCCAGCGCGCGCTGGATGCGCTGCGCATCGTTGGGCGCCAGCCGGGCGGCGGTCACCGGGTCTACCTCGGCCAGCATCGCGTGCAGCGCCGGCCAGCCGCGTTCGGCCGCCAGCGCGTCGAGTTCGGCGCGCAGCGTGGCGTCGGCCTGCGGCAGGTCGTTCAGGCCCTGCGTCAGCGCCTTGTAATAGAGCATGGTCCCGCCCACGATCAGCGGCGCCCGGCCGCGCGCGCGGATCTCGGCGATCAGCCGCTCGGCATCGGTCACGAACTGCGCGGCGGAGTAGCTGTCGACTGGATCGATGATGTCGATCAGATGGTGCGGCACGCTGGCCAGTTCGTCGCGCGTGGGTTTGGCGGTGCCGATGTCCATCTCGCGATAGACCAGCGCGGAGTCGAGGCTGATGATCTCCACCGGCGTGCGCGCGGCCAGCGCCAGCGCGGCGGCGGTCTTGCCGGAGGCGGTGGGGCCGAGCAGGCAGACCACCGGCGGCAGGGCGGAAGACAGCGGAGCGGAAGACAGCGCAGACATCGACGAACTGTTACTGGCCACGCAGGAACAGCCGGTCCAGCTCGGCCACAGTGAGCTGCACCCAGGTGGGGCGCCCGTGGTTGCATTGGTCGGCGCGCTCGGTCTGCTCCATCTGGCGCAGCAGCGCGTTCATCTCTTCCAGCGTGAGCTTGCGATTGGCGCGCACGGCGCTGTGGCAGGCCAGCGTGGCGAGCAGCTCGTTCTGGCGCTCGGCCAGCACGCGCGAGCCGCCATAGGACTGGAGGTCGCGCAGCACGTCGCGCGCGAGCGCCTCGGCATCGGCCTGCTTGAGCAGTGCGGGAATGGCACGCACGGCCAGCGTGGTCGGGGAGACCGGGGCGATGTCGAAACCGAGCAGGGTCAGCGTTTCCTGATGTTCCTCGGCCGCGCCGATCTCGACCGGGCTGGCCGGCAGCGTGACCGGGATCAGCAGCGGCTGTACGGCTAGTTCACGCGCTTCGAGTGCCGTCTTGATCTGCTCGTACAGGATGCGTTCGTGCGCGGCATGCATGTCCACCAGCACCAGCCCGCGCGCGTTCTGCGCCAGCACGTAGATGCCGTGGAGCTGGGCCACCGCGTAGCCGAGCGGGTGATCGGCCTCGGCGCCGTCCGTATCGTGCTGGACGAAGGGCGAGGAGGTGCCCATCGGCAGGCGATCGAGCAGGCTGGGCGGTTCGTCGGCCCGGGCGGCCTGGGCATCGGCCAGCCAGGCGGGCGGCTGCGTGGATGGCTGCCAGGCGCGGCCGGCGCCATCGCCGGTGGCCTCGCGCACCATGCCGAGATAGGCCTGACGCGGCTGAGCGATGCCGAGTTCGGTCTGGCGGCCTGCGGAGTAGTTAACCCACTGCGGCGCCGCGCCGGGTACGCCGCCGGCCATGCCGCTGCCCCCGATCGGGCTTGCGTTCGGCATCATGGCGCCATCCGCTGCATCGGTATGCAGGCTGTCGCCCTGTTCGCCGGCCTGCCGCGCCAGGCAGCGCTGCACGGCGTGGTAGACGAACTGGTGCACCGCGCGGGATTCGCGGAAGCGCACCTCGATCTTCGACGGATGCACGTTCACATCGACCATTTCCGGCGGCAGGTCCAGGCACAGCACGTACGACGGGAAGCGGTCGCCATGCAGGACGTCCTGATAGGCGCTACGCACGGCGTGGTTGAGCAGCTTGTCGCGCACAAAACGGCCGTTGACGAAGAAGTACTGCTGGTCCGGCCGCCCCCGGGACGCCGTGGGCAGCCCCGCGAAGCCATAGAGGTGCAGCGTGCCGGCTTCCTCGTCCAGCGCCAGCCGGGCGCGTGCGAAGTCGGTGCCGAGCACCTGCGCGGTGCGCGTGGCCACGTCGCCGCCGTTCCAGTGCTCGAGCGGCTTGCCGTTGTGATGGACCGAAATCGTGACATCGGGCCGCGCCAGCGCCACCCGCCGGATCATCTCCAGGCAGTGTCCCAGCTCGGTTTGTTCCGTTTTAAGGAACTTTCGGCGCGCTGGCGTGTTGAAGTACAGGTGCTGCACATCGACCATCGTGCCGACCCCGCCCGAGGCGGGCTGGAGATGGCCGGTGTCGGCGCTGACCTGGGTGGCATGGGCGGCATCGGCGGTGCGGCTGGTCAGCACGAGGTGCGAGACCGAGGCGATGGACGCGAGCGCCTCGCCCCGGAAGCCCAGCGTGAGCACCGACTCCAGTTCGTCGAGCGAGGCGATCTTGCTGGTGGCGTGGCGCGTCAGCGCGACGGGCAGTTCGTCGGCGGGAATGCCGCAGCCGTTGTCCGTGATGACCATGCGCCGCACGCCGCCTTCTTCGAGCCGGATGGCCAGCTGCGTGGCGCCGGCATCGAGTGCATTTTCGAGCAGTTCCTTGACCACCGAGGCGGGCCGTTCCACCACCTCGCCGGCGGCGATCTGGCTGATCAACTGGTCCGGCAGGGCGCGGATGGGGCGGCTGGGCTGGGTGGTGCGGAGGGCGTCGGCAGGCATGCGGCGATTATACGTGCGGCCGGACACCTTTTCGGCACACTTGGGCCGCCCGGGTGACGGACGCGCCCGGCGGCTCTTGTATCATGGGGACCTTCTTCTAGGGGATCAGTTTGGACACCGTATTGCAACTGCTGGACATGGTCCTGCACATCGACAAATTCCTCGGCCAGTTCGTTCAGGACTATGGCGTCTGGGTGTACGGCATCCTGTTCGCCATCGTCTTCGCCGAGACCGGCCTGGTGGTGCTGCCGTTCCTGCCCGGCGACTCCCTGCTGTTCATTGCCGGCGCCATGTGCGCCACCGGCGCGATGAACGAGTGGGTGCTTTGCGGCCTGCTGTTGGTGGCCGCGATCACGGGCAACACGGTCAACTACTTCGTGGGGAGCTGGATCGGGCCGAAGGTGTTCGACCACCAATGGCGCTTCCTGGACCAGAAGGCGCTGCGCAAGACGCACGACTTCTACGAGCGCCACGGTGGCAAGACGCTGGTGATGGCGCGTTTCATCCCGATCGTGCGGACTTTCGCGCCGTTCGTGGCGGGGGTGTCGCAGATGACGTTCGCGCGCTTCCAGATGTTCAACGTGCTTGGCGCGGTGGCCTGGGTCTGCGGACTGGTGTTCGCCGGCTACTTCTTCGGCAATTTGCCCTTCATCAAGCAGTACCTGAACCTGATCGTGCTGGCGGGCATTGGTGCGGCGGTGGTGCCGCTGGTGCTGGGCGGGCTGTGGAAGCTGGTACGCGGCAAGCCGCGCACCCGTGCGGATCTCAAGGACTGATGGGGATGAGCCCAGCGATTAGCTGAGGCTCCGGCTCATCATCCGCAGCGCCGGCATGCGGTCGCGGATCTGGGTCGTATCGGCCGCATCGGGACGGGCCTGGACGTAGGCTTCCAGGTCCTCCAGCGCCGGCCGGAAGCACTCCAGGTTGGCATACGCCAGCCCCCGATCGCGCACTTCCTCGATCGAATTCGGCAACAGGATCACCAGGCGGTTCTGCACCGCCAGCAGCCGTTGCCAGCGCGATTCCTGCAGGTAGATCGCCTTCAGGTTGCGCAGCAGGCGGGCGACGATCTCGCGGTGGCTCGCCACCTGCAGGAACAGCCCCAGCGGCACCTGGTTCGGGTCCGAAATCCCCTCCCGCTCGAGGTAGGGGTCCAGCATCTCCTGCAACTGCTCCTTCGACAGCGTCTCCCCGGTGAGCGGGTCCAGCACCACCTCGCCGGCGGGGATGGTCATGCGCACGAGGAAATGATTCGGGAACGACACGCCCTTCAGCGGCAGCCCGATCTGCTGCCCCAACTCCATATAGAGCACCGCCAGCGTGATCGGAATGCCGCGCCGCTGGCGCAGCACCACGTTCAGGTAGGAATTGTCCGGATCGTAGTAGTCGTTGGCGTTGGCGCCGAAACCGAGATCGCGGTAGAAGAAATGATTGAGCAGGCGCAGGCGCTGGATGGCGGGCGTGCCCTCGGCAATCCGCCGCTTGAGCCGCAGCGCGAGTACGTCGAGGGAGGCCAGTTCGGCTTGGAGGTCGAGGTCCGGGTACGCGTCCTGGGCGATGGAGAGCGCGGTTTCCGTCAGCGGGATGCCGTTTTCGTCGGCCACGAGGCTGGCGAAGTAATCCAGGACTTTCGTGGATGTCATTGCGGGTTCCTGACTAGCCGGCGCGGCGCCGGAAGGCGGCGTAACGCAGCCCCATGATCCACAGTGTACCGAAGTAGACCACCGCCGCAAGTACCAGGCACGACGCCATCAGCGCGATGCGCGCAAGCGGCGTGGCGCCCATCGCCACCCAGTCGAAGTTCCGGGCGAACCACAGCAGCATGCCCGCCAGGATCAGCACCGCCGCGAGCAGCCGGGCGAGAAACAGGCCCCAGCCCGGGGCCGGCCGGTAGAAGCCGCGCCGGCGCAGGCCGAAGAACAGCAGCAGGGCGTTGACGGTGGCGCCGAAGCTGATCGACAGCGCCAGCCCGGCGTGGCCCAGCAGCGGCACGAAGACGTAGTTCGACGCCTGCGTGATGACCAGCACCAGCAGCGCGATCTTCACCGGCGTGCGGATGTCCTGCCGCGCGTAGAAGCCCGGCGTCAGGATCTTGATCAGGATCAGCGCCACCAGGCCGGTGCCGTACGACACCAGCGCCTGGCGCGTCATTTCCACCGCGTGGGCGTCGAACTTGCCATAGTGGAACAGTACGGCCGTCAGCGGCGTGCCGAACACGAACAGGCCCACGGCGGCGGGCACGGCCAGCAGGAAGGTCAGGCGCAGGCCCCAGTCGAGCAGGCCCGAGTACTCCTCGCGGTCGTCCGTGGCGCTGGCGCGCGAGAGGCTCGGCAGCAGGATGGTGCCCAGCGCCACGCCCAGCAGCGCGGTCGGGAATTCCATCAGGCGGTCCGCATAGGTCAGGTACGAGACGCTGCCGGCGGCCAGGTGCGAGGCGATATTCGTGTTGATGATCAGGCTGATCTGCGCCACCGACACGGCCAGCAGCGCCGGCAGCATCTGACGGATCACGCGCCGCACGCCGGCGTCCGACCAGGCCGCGCGCAGGTTGAACGAGAGCCGCGGCATCACGCCGAGCCGGCGCAGCGCCGGCACCTGGATGACCAGCTGGAGCACGCCGCCCGCCAGCACGCCCCAGGCCTGGGCATAGATCGGCTGGCTCATGTGCGGGCCGACGAACAGCGCCGCCACGATCAGGCAAAGGTTCAGCAGCACCGGGGTGAAGGCCGGCACGGCGAAGTTGCGCCAGGTATTGAGGATGCCCGACGCCAGCGCCACCATCGAGATCAGGCCGATGTACGGGAACATGACGCGCGTCATGAACACTGCCGAGTTGTAGGTCTCGGAGTCGCCCCGGAAGCCGGTGGCCACCACCGTCATCACCACCGGGGCGCCGATCACGCCCAGCACGGACACCGCCACGAGCACCCAGGACATCACCGTGGCCACCGCGTCGATCAGGTGGTGGGTCTCGTCCGGCCCGCGCTTGCCGTGGTATTCGTTCAGGATCGGGACGAAAGCCTGCGAGAATGCGCCCTCGGCAAAGACCCGGCGTAGCAGGTTAGGTATGCGAAACGCCACATTGAAGGCGTCGGTCATGTCCGAGGCGCCGAACGCCCGGGCAATCAGGATTTCGCGCACCAGCCCCGTGATGCGGGAGAGCATGGTCAGGCTGCTGATGGTGGCGAGCGCTTTGAGCAGGTTCAAGATGGGCCGTGAAAGTTGCTGCGGCGCCACGTATGAGGCGGGGGCCGGCTGGGAATGTGGCGGCTATTATACGGATCGGGCCGCGCGGCACGCCCAGGATGCGGCAGGTGCGTATCGGTCTTGCCCACCGTGCCGGCATGTGTGTATAATCGCCGATTCGCAAAGGACAGTCGCGTTCCGGATTCGTGTGTCAGAGCATCCCGGGTCGCACGATGTGACTTAATTGTTGCGTCCCAAATTATTGCGTCGCCCCGGGCGCGCATTCTGAATTCAGGAAGAAATTACATGGCAAATTCCGCACAAGCCCGCAAGCGCGCGCGCCAGGCCGTCGCCCAGAACGCTCACAACTCGAGCCTGCGTTCGCGTCTGCGCACCGCCGTCAAGGCCGTTCGCAAGGCAATCAACGCTGGTGACAAGGCCGCCGCTGCCGAGATCTTCAAGCAGTCGCAGACCGTGATCGACAGCATCGCCGACAAGAAGATCGTGCACAAGAACAAGGCTGCACGTCACAAGTCGCGCCTGTCGGCTGCCATCAAGTCGATGGCTGCCTGATTGCCGCACGGGCCGCTTCGGCGGTCCTGTAGCAGTCCGAGTGGTACCGCAGTGCGCCGGATCGGCATCGGTCCGGCATGAAAAAAGCTCGTCAATGCGACGAGCTTTTTTGCGTTCTGACGCCAGCTTGGCCCGGGTGTCCGGGCCGGGCAGGGATCTTCAGTCGTTCAGGAAGCAGGCTTCCACCACCTGGAGGTTGTTGTCGCGGGCGAAGTTGAGGACGAAGTCGAGCGCCTTCGGCTCGATGTCGCGCAGGCGAGTGTCGACCACCACGTTCTTCACGCCGGCCACGATCACGGGCCGCACATAGGGCGAGTAGGTCAGGCGGGGATCGCCAGTGTCGCCCTCAGGGCGAAATTGCGCCATCACGCCGCACAGCCGCTCCGCCCAATCGCTCGGTCGAAAGGTCTTGCCTTCCTTGGTGACGCCTTGGATGAAGTATTCGCGAACGTTGGGGGTGGTCATGGGACTGCGGGGATAAGACGGTGACTCGACGGTAAACCCGCTGGACGGGCGCCCGTTTGACGTGTCCGGCCGGCGATTGGTTCGCACGCATCCGGATGGGAGAGCGGGGCGCTTTGTCTGCGGGGGCACTTTTGATGCCGACGGCGGGCGGTGGCATGGGTATGCCGGGGCCCCGCGTGAATCAGCGAGTATTATATCTTATATAAGACCTGCGCATAGGGGCGAATCCTGTCGGGAAGCTGTCAGCGCGAGCATGCGGGCCGATCTGCCCGGGCTCGCCAAAGCTGGAATAATCCCTTATGATTCTTGCAATTACATTGCGTAAGCGACGCGAAAGGCGGCTCCGCGACACGCTCCGACCCTCAGGGACAGCCAGTACCGGCTTCCGGGTTGCGTGTCCTGATCGAGCCGCCTTCTTTGTTTTATGAGCCCAACCCCGATCAAGCATTACCTCCAGTTCAGCGATTTCGGACCCGAAGAGTACGAATACCTGCTGGACCGCGCGCGGATCCTCAAGGCCAAGTTCAAGAACTACGAGACATGGCACCCGCTGCACGACCGCACGCTGGCCATGATCTTCGAGAAGAATTCCACACGCACGCGTCTGTCGTTCGAAGCCGGCATCCACCAGCTCGGCGGCCATGCGGTGTTCCTGAACACGCGTGACTCCCAGCTGGGCCGCGGCGAGCCGATCGAGGACGCCGCGCAGGTGATCTCGCGCATGGTCGACATCATCATGATCCGCACGTTCGGCCAGGAGATCCTGGAGCGTTTTGCCGCGCATTCGCGCGTGCCGGTCATCAACGGGCTCACCAACGAATACCACCCGTGCCAGGTGCTGGCCGATATCTTCACCTACATCGAGCAGCGCGGCAGCATTGCCGGCAAGACGGTGGCGTGGATCGGCGATGCCAACAACATGGCGTACACCTGGATCCAGGCCGCCGAGCGCCTGGGTTTCACGTTCCATTTCTCGGCGCCGCCGGGATACCAGCTCGATCCGGCCATGGTGCCGGCCACGGCCGCACACCTCGTCAAGGTGTTCGATAATCCGCTCGATGCCTGCCAGGGCGCGCACCTGGTGACCACCGATGTCTGGACCAGCATGGGCTTCGAGGCCGAGAACGACGTGCGCAAGCGCGCGTTCCAGGACTGGATGGTGACCACGGCGATGATGGACCGCGCTACCGATGACGCGCTGTTCATGCACTGCCTGCCCGCCCACCGTGGCGAGGAAGTGGAAGCGGCGGTCATCGACGGCCCGCGCAGCGTGGTCTGGGAGGAAGCCGAGAACCGCCTCCACGTGCAGAAGGCGCTGATGGAATTCCTGCTCTGCGGCCGCTACTGAACACCGCGCCACACCCGACGAAATGGGGCCTGCAAGGGCCCCGTTTTTACGTCCAAATCCCTGAGGAGAATGAACAAATGAGTCAGTTCGACAATGTTTCCGTCGTCAAGAAGGCCAACCTGTACTTCGACGGCAAGTGCGTGAGCCACACGGTGGTGTTTCCCGATGGCACGCGCAAGACGCTGGGCGTGATCTTCCCGGCCACGCTGAACTTCAATACCGGCGCGCCGGAGATCATGGAGATCAACGGCGGTAGCTGCCGCGTGCGTCTGGCCGGTTCGGAGGAATGGAAGACCTATGCTGCGGGCCAGCAGTTCGACGTGCCAGGCAACAGCAATTTCGATATCGAAGTGACCGAGACGCTGGACTACGTCTGCCACTTTGGCTGATTTGCCGGGGTGAGGGGGCCGCGCAGCGGCCTCAGAGGATCACCGGCTCCGGCTCGATCCGCACGCCGAAGCGCGCCTGGACCGTATCGACGATGCGGTCCGCCAGCTTCAGCAGCGCGGCACCCGTGCCGCCGCCGTGGTGTACCAGCACCAGCGCCTGTTTACCGTAGACGCCCACCGGGCCGTCGTCCAACCCCTTGAACCCGCACTGATCGATCAGCCAGCCCGCCGCGAGCTTGTAGCCGCCATCGGGCTGTGGATAACTGACCAGCGACGGGTGCGCGGCCAGCAGCGCGTTGCGCAGCGCGGCATCGACCACAGGATTCTTGAAGAAACTGCCAGCGTTGCCGATCTTGGCCGGGTCCGGCAGCTTGCGCGAGCGAATGGCCACCACGGCATCGCGGACCCGGGCCGCATCGGGCGCCGCCACGGGGTCCAACTCGCGCGCCAGTTCGCCATAGTTGAGCACCGGCACCCATGCCTTCGGCAGGCGCAGCGTGACGGCGGTGATCAGGTAGCGCTCGCGCCCCTCGCGCTTGAACAGGCTGTCCCGGTAGCCGAATGCGCACTGTTCGCGATCCAGGGTGACGAAGACGCCAGTCTGGCGGTCATAGGCGCGCAGGCTGGCGAAGCGCTCGCGCAACTCCACGCCATAGGCGCCGATGTTCTGGATCGGCGCCGCGCCGGCCGTGCCGGGGATCAGGGCGAGGTTTTCCAGCCCGGGGTGGCCGTCCGCGATGGTGCGGCCCACCAGCCCGTGCCAGTTCTCGCCGGCGCCGGCGGTGACCAGCCAGTCGTCGCCGTCTTCCGCCACCGCGTAGCCGGGAATTTCCATCAGCAGCACCAGCGCGTCGAGGTCGCCAGTCAGCACCACGTTGCTGCCGCCGCCCAGCACCACCAGCGGCAGGCCCTGCGCGCGCGGGTCGGCCAGCGCGGCCAGCAGGTCGGCTTCGGAGCGAATGTGGGCCGCGAGGCGCGCCCGGACATCGAAACCGAATGTATTGTGCCGGCGCAGGGGATAGAATTCGTGGAAATCTGCCATCAAGGGAAGGGTTTGCGGCCGCCGCGGCGGGCGACCCGGACTGCGGGGTAGGCCCGATTATACGTAGGAGAATCGAAAATGCCGTCGTTCGACGTAGTGTGTGAAGCCAATATGGTGGAAGTGAAGAACGCCGTGGAGCAGTCCAACAAGGAAATCTCCACGCGCTTCGACTTCAAGGGCTCCGACGCCCGTGTGGAGCAGAAGGAAGGCGAGCTGACCGCGTTTGCCGACGATGACTTCAAGCTCGGCCAGGTCAAGGACGTACTCATCAACAAGATGGCCAAGCGCAACGTGGACGTGCGCTTCCTCGACTACGGCAAGACCGAGAAGATGAGCGGCGACAAGCTCAAGCAGGTCATCACGATCAAGAAGGGCGTGACTGGCGACCTGGCCAAGAAGATCGTCCGCATGATCAAGGACAGCAAGATCAAGGTGCAGGCCAGCATCCAGGGCGACGCCGTGCGCGTCTCCGGCACCAAGCGCGACGACCTGCAGTCGGTGATCGCGCTGCTGCGCAAGGATGTTTCCGACGCGCCGCTGGACTTCAACAACTTCCGCGACTAAGCGCCCGCCGGCGCGGCGGCCTGCGCCGCGCCGAGACCTGTCTTATTGCGCCTGCCGCGCCTGCTGCGGCAGGCCGCCAATCTTCGCGCCCGGCTTGATGCCCTTCTGCGCGAACCATCCCTTGTTCATCTCGAGCGCATAGCGCACCGCCGCGCGCGGGCAGTGGTTGTCTTCGCTCTGCGGGGCCATGTCCTCGATGTTCACGATGCTGCCGTCGTCGGCCAGGAAGGCGATCGAGAGCGGCAGGTTCGTGTTCTTCATCCAGAAGCAGTGACCCGCCTTCTCATCGAAGACGAACAGCATGCCGGCGTTGGCGGGCATGGTCTTGCGATACATCAGGCCACGCTCGCGCGCCTCCGGGGAGGCGGCCACTTCGGCCTGGATGGCATACATGCCGGCCGTCAGCGGGATCACGGGCAGCGCGGCCTGCGCCTGGGCGAGGCTGGCGAAGGACGTCAGCGCGGCGGCGCCGGCGGCCAGCAGAATCTTGGGCACGAGTTGCATGGCTTGGGAGAGGATTTGGATGTTCGACCGCCGAGAGCATAGCGCAGCCCGGCGCCACCGCGCTTGCGCGGACACATCGGCGCAAGAAAAAAGGCAGGCCGCCGATGCGCGCCTGCCTTTCCGAGGGGCGGCGCGCCGGGCTTGCGCCGGGCCGCCGCAGCACCGCCCTTACTGGGTGGTGGTTGCCGAAGCTGCCTTCTTGGTGGAGGCGTGCTTCGTGTGCTTTTTCTTGCTGGTCTTCGCGGGCTTGGTGGCTTCCTTGGCGGCCGGTGCAGCGTCCGTGGCGGGAGCGGCCGGAGCCTGGGCAAACGCGCCAGTGGCGAACAGTCCGACAACCAGGGCAGCGATCAGTTTTTTCATTGCGAGTACCTCAAAGTGGGTTCTGCGTAGGGAAATCGACGGGACCGTGGCTGTCCCGTCTGCCCTCTGAAACGGCGCGCGCAATCGCGCCGTTGACGTCGCGCTTGTCACTATTTGTAACGGCGCCTTACCGGTGGACGAGCCTGCGGGCGAGGGGATGGCCTTGGCGACGACTGCGGCAGACCGAGCACGGCCGGGTCGATCTCGCACCAGGCGCCAGGCGCCAGTCCCAGCTCGGGCAAGGCCAGCGCGCCGATGCCCACGCGCACCAGCCGCAGCGTGGGAAACCCCACGGCGGCGGTCATCCGCCTGACCTGGCGATTCTTGCCCTCGCGGATCTGCAATTCCACCCAGGTGGTGGGGATGGCCGCGCGGAACCGGATTGGCGGATCGCGGGTCCAGAGCCAGTTGGGTTCGTCGACGATGCGCGCCGAGGCGGGCAGCGTGCGGAAATCGCCAAGATCGACGCCGGCGCGCAGCGTGGCCAGCGCGGCGGCATCCGGCACCCCTTCGACCTGCGCCAGGTAGGTCTTGGCCAGCTTGTGGTGCGGGTCCGCGATGCGGGCCTGGAGCGCGCCATCATCGGTCAGCAGCAGCAGGCCCTCGCTGTCGGCATCCAGCCGGCCGGCCGGATAGACGCCGGGCACGCGCACGCAGTCGGCCAGCGTCGGCCGCGTAGGGTGCGCGGAGAACTGGCTCATCGTGTTGAACGGCTTGTTCAGGGCAATCAAGGTCATGGGCGCGAAGTATGCCAGCGCGGGCGGACTGCGGACAGCGGCCCGATTTGGCGAATCCCAAATCCATGTTGCATAATAATAAGACTAGTCTTATGTCTTATATAAGACTCATTTGACAATATCCATGCGAACCGCAGCGAGGCGGGCTTCCCCATCTACAATGCCTCGCATCAGTCACGCATTGGCGTTGCCGGGCACCGGCCGGGCAGCGGACACAACCCGCAAGTGGAGACGTTCATGTACCAGCACATCAAGGTCCCGGCAGGCGAGAAGATCACGGTCAACGCCGACTCCTCGCTCAACGTGCCGGACAATCCCATCATTCCGTATATCGAGGGCGACGGCACGGGTGTGGATATCACCCCGGTGATGCTCAAGGTGGTGGACGCAGCCGTGGAAAAGGCCTACGGCGGCAAGCGCAAGCTGGCCTGGATGGAGATCTACGCCGGCGAGAAGTCCACGCGCCTCTACGGCCCGGACGTGTGGCTGCCGGACGAGACGTTGCAGGTGGTGAAGGACTACGTGGTGTCGATCAAGGGTCCGCTGACCACGCCGGTGGGCGGCGGCATCCGCTCCCTGAACGTGGCGCTGCGCCAGCAGCTCGACCTTTACGTCTGCCTGCGCCCGGTACGCTACTTCAAGGGCGTGCCCTCGCCGGTGCGCGAGCCGGAGAAGATCGACATGGTGATCTTCCGCGAGAATTCGGAAGATATCTATGCCGGCATCGAGTGGGAGGCTGGCAGCGAAGGCGCCAAGAAGCTGATCAAGTTCCTGCAGGACGAGATGGGCGTCAAGAAAATCCGATTCCCGGAGACGTCGGGCATCGGCGTGAAGCCGGTTTCGCGCGAGGGCACGCAGCGGCTGGTGCGCAAGGCGATCCAGTATGCAATCGACAACGACAAGCCGTCGGTCACGCTGGTGCACAAGGGCAACATCATGAAGTTCACCGAGGGTGGCTTCCGTGACTGGGGCTATGAGCTGGCGCTGCAGGAATTCGGCGCGGAGCTGGTCGACGGCGGCCCGTGGTGCAAGCTGAAGAATCCGAAGACGGGCCGCGATATCGTCATCAAGGACGCGATTGCCGATGCCTTCCTGCAGCAGATCCTGCTGCGTCCGGCCGAGTATTCGGTCATCGCCACGCTGAACCTGAACGGCGATTATGTCTCTGACGCGCTGGCGGCCCAGGTGGGCGGCATCGGCATTGCGCCGGGCGCGAATATGTCCGACACCGTGGCCATGTTCGAAGCCACCCACGGCACTGCGCCGAAATATGCCGGCAAGGATTATGTGAATCCAGGCTCGGAAATCCTCTCGGCAGAAATGATGCTGCGCCACATGGGCTGGACCGAAGCGGCCGACCTGATCATCCGGTCGATGGAAAAATCGATCCAGTCGAAAAAGGTGACCTACGACTTCGCGCGGCTGCTGGAAGGCGCCACGCAGGTGTCCTGCTCGGGGTTCGGACAGGTGATGATCGACAATATGTAAGGGCGGTTCCGGCCTCACTGGCCGAAGTCGAAGACAAAACCCCGGTGGCTGAAAGGCCGCCGGGGTTTTTTGTTGGATTGCGGGTACCCCTTACTGACTCAATCCAATCGTCCGCCCATTCAACGGCTGTACCGGCCGGGCGTTCATTGGATAAAGCGCCTTGAATGCCGCGATCTGCGCCGCCGAGATTCCTACCGGCTGCTTTATCACGTGCCACAGCACGCCCTCGCTGCATGGCGGCGTGGTCAAGCTGCCGGTGTAGGCAAAATAGGTGCGATCCTTCGGCAGCAATGCCTCCGGGTTCAACGTGCCAGCCAGTTTCACCGGCTCGGCGCCGTGGGCCGGCATGGACGAGAAAACCTGTTCGATGATTGGATTGGCGCCGCCCTCCTCGAATAGCACGGCCACGACGGCGAGTTGCCCGGTACTGTTCATATGGACCATGTGCGCGACCATCGGATAGGTCTTGCCGTCGATGACCTCTTCGCTCGGGGTATGGAAGTGGAACTGGATGAGTTCGTAGTCGCCCGAAGGCAGGTGCGCCTTGCTGCCGCTCTCTGGCCGGACGGCGATGGTGTGGCCGTTGTTGAGCACCTTGGCACTGCCGGCGGCGTACGCGAAGCGGATCGGCTTGAACCCGCCGGGCACGGCACCGCGGATGTCAATCGGCGATTGTTCCTTGCCGAGCTTGCAAGTCGCGTATTCGGCGTCCAGGTCGCCCCAGGCGGGGCTTTCGTAGGTCCACGGTGCGTGATGCGGCGCTGCCGCAATCGCGCTCAAGGCGCACGTGGATAAGAGGGCGGCGGACAGCAACTGTTTCATGTGAAATTCCGTTTCTGAGGGGCGCGGCGCGCAGTCTACCGGCTCGCGTGCCGGACCAGAACGTCAAGACGGTATTTTCAGAAATGCACGATGTGCATGCCGCCGCGCTATATGCATTGCACCGCGACATGGACCCTTCTGGCGATTGACCTCGCCATCCGCTACAACATCAGAACTCAGTGTTTTACGAGGAGACCTTCATGGATGACCCGTTTGGAAGACGCGCGCTCGGGGCGGCGCTCTTCTACAAGGATCCGCTGACCGCGCTCGACTGGCTCGAACGCGCGTTTGGCTTCGAGCGCGTGATGGTGATTACCGACAAGGAGGGCCATCTCGTGCATTCGGAGATGCGCTATCGCGACAGTTACCTGATGGTGGGGAGCGAGTGGGCCGACTACACGGCCAGCCCGGCGTCGGTTGGCGGCAAGAACACGCAGGCGGTGCACGTGCACATGCCGGACGGTCTCGACGACCATTGCGAGCGGGCGCGCGCCGCCGGCGCGGTGATCGTGCGCGAGCCGGAAGACCAGTTCTACGGCGATCGCGTCTATTCGGCGCGCGACCCGGAGGGCCATGTCTGGAGTTTCGGGCAGTCGGTGCGCAAGGTCAGCCGCGAGGCGGCCGAGCTGTCCAGCGGGCTGAATATCGAGGGGTGGACTGGCTGACGCATGCCGCGCCGACCGTGCAAAACAAGAAGCCCGGTTTTCACCGGGCTTCTTGTTGGATGCGTGGCGTGTCGCTTGTGAACCGCTACTGCAGCGTGCCGCGCTGGCGGACCAGCGTGGCACAGGATCCCGTTCCGGGGGAGCGCGTCCCCCCGCATCCGTTTGACCGCCGCGGCTCTGAGGCCCGTACGGTCGCGGCGCGACTTTTACTGCGCGTCCTGGATATTCGTGGCCTGCTTGCCCTTAGGGCCCTGCACCACCTCGAACTCCACGCGCTGGCCTTCCTTCAGCGTCTTGAAACCCGCCATCTGGATTGCCGAAAAGTGCGCAAACAGTTCTTCCTCGCCATCGTCCGGCTTGATAAAACCGAAACCCTTGGCGTCATTGAACCATTTGACGATACCGCTAGCCATAAACTCCCCCAACGAAAAAACAGATTTTCAAGCGGGGAAACCTGTGGCCAGCCGCATGACGCCGGCGCGCCCGCCGGGCCGATCCTTGTCGGATTCGGCCGGTGGAATCGCCGGGTCTTGTGGAGCGCGTGGCAAGACATTGCGATCCGCCTGATAATCAGGTGGAAAACGTCGTGCCGACGCCGGTCGTGGGCCTCCCTGCTCACGGAATCATCCGGGCCGGCCTTGTACGTTTGGCTCGCCGGTCGGGCCTGGATGTGCGACCGATTTTTCTGGCAAACCACCATACTGTCAAGCTGGCAGATTCCCCACTCGGCGTAGGGTGTGGCGGGATTGAAACGGCGCGGAATGGTACCTTTGCGACAGGCGTGCAGCCTGCCCGAAGGCCGGGCGCGCCGTGCACCACGGACGTGCGGCGTAAGTCGTTTGCGGCATTTCCGTGCGTTCGGACACGTTGGAACTTTCCGAAGGTGTGGCCCTTGAATACGTGGCCATTTCCCCAAATTGCAGACTTGTGAGTAAGGGTTAGAATAAAGCCATGGCGACACGGCTGGCGAATACCCCACAACGCGAGACAGGCACCGTCATCGAACGGAAGGAGCAACAGCTCAAACCCCCGGCGATGTACAAGGTGGTCCTGCTCAACGACGACTACACACCGATGGAGTTCGTCGTGATGATCCTGCAGCAGTATTTCAGCAGGGACCGGGAAACGGCGACGCAGATCATGCTCACCGTCCACCGGGAAGGCAAGGGCGTTTGCGGTATCTACACGCGGGATATCGCGGCGACCAAGGTCGAGCTTGTATCAACCCATGCGCGGCAGGCGGGCCACCCGTTGCAGTGCGTGATGGAGGAAGCATGATTGCGCAAGAATTGGAAGTAAGCCTGCACATGGCTTTTGTCGAAGCCCGCCAGGCGCGCCACGAGTTCATTACCGTGGAACACCTGCTGCTGGCGTTGCTCGACAACCCGACGGCAGCCGAAGTGCTGCGCGCGTGCGCAGCCAATATCGAGGACTTGCGCACCAGCCTGAAGAACTTCATTGCCGATAACACCCCAGTCGTACCGGGGTCGGACGAGGTGGACACGCAACCCACGCTGGGCTTCCAGCGGGTGATCCAGCGCGCCATCATGCACGTGCAGTCCACGTCCAACGGCAAGAAGGAAGTCACTGGCGCCAATGTTCTGGTGGCTATCTTCGGCGAAAAGGACTCACATGCGGTCTACTACCTGCAACAGCAGGGAGTGACGCGCCTCGATGTCGTCAATTTCATCAGCCACGGCATCCGCAAGGACCAGTCCGAGCCGGCCAAGCACGGCGAGGGTAATGCCGAGGGCGAGGGTGGCGACGGCAAGGAAAGTCCGCTCGAGCAGTACACCCAGAACCTGAACGCCCTGGCCAAGGCCGGCAAGATCGATCCACTGATTGGCCGGGATTCCGAGGTGGAGCGCGTGGTGCAGGTGCTGTGCCGCCGACGCAAGAACAACCCGCTGCTGGTGGGCGAGGCTGGCGTGGGCAAGACCGCCATCGCCGAGGGTCTGGCGTGGCGCATCACCAAGAACGAGGTGCCCGACATCCTGGAAAAGGCTGTCGTGTACTCGCTCGACATGGGCGCGCTGCTGGCCGGCACCAAGTATCGGGGCGATTTCGAACAACGCCTGAAGGGCGTGCTGAAGTCGCTCAAGGACAATCCGAACGCGATCCTGTTCATCGACGAAATCCACACGCTGATCGGCGCAGGCGCCGCCTCGGGCGGCACGCTGGACGCCAGCAACCTGCTCAAGCCGGCGCTGTCGTCTGGGGCGCTCAAGTGCGTCGGTGCGACCACGTTCACCGAATATCGCGGCATTTTCGAGAAAGATGCGGCCTTATCGCGTCGTTTCCAGAAGATCGACGTGGTCGAGCCCTCGGTAGACCAGACCGTGCAGATCCTGCGTGGCCTGAAGTCGCGGTTCGAGGAGCACCACGGCGTCAAGTACGCCGCCGCGGCACTGACTGCTGCAGCCGAACTGTCGGCGCGCTTCATCACCGACCGTCATCTGCCGGACAAGGCCATTGATGTGATCGATGAGGCAGGTGCTGCGCAGCGCATCCTGCCGAAGTCGAAGCAGAAGAAGACCATTGGCAAGGGCGAGATCGAGGACATCGTCTCGCGCATCGCGCGGATCCCGCCGCAGAGCGTGAACCAGGACGATCGCAGCAAGCTGCAGACGCTGGATCGCGACCTGAAGTCGGTGGTGTTCGGGCAAGACCCGGCCATCGAGGCGCTGTCGTCGGCCATCAAGATGTCGCGGGCTGGCCTGGGCAAGACGGACAAGCCGATCGGCTCGTTCCTGTTCTCGGGCCCGACCGGCGTCGGCAAGACCGAAGTCGCCAAGCAGCTCGCCTTCATCATGGGCATCGAGTTGCTCCGCTTCGACATGTCCGAATACATGGAGCGCCACGCGGTCAGCCGCCTGATCGGTGCGCCTCCGGGCTATGTCGGCTTCGATCAGGGTGGTTTGCTGACCGAGGCGGTGACGAAGAAGCCGCACTGCGTGCTGCTGCTCGATGAGATCGAAAAGGCACATCCGGATATTTTCAATATCCTGCTGCAGGTGATGGACCATGGGGCGCTGACCGATAACAACGGCCGGCGCGCTGACTTCCGCAACGTGATCATCATCATGACCACGAACGCGGGGGCGGAGACCATGAACCGCGCCACGATTGGCTTCACGAGCGCGCGCGAGCAGGGCGACGAGATGGCGGACATCAAGCGTATGTTCACGCCAGAGTTCCGCAACCGCCTGGACGCGACCATCAGCTTCCGTTCGCTGGATGAGGAAATCATCCTGCGCGTGGTGGACAAGTTCCTGATGCAACTGGAAGAGCAGTTGCACGAGAAGAAGGTGGAAGCGAGCTTCACCGAGACCCTGCGCAAGTTCCTGGCCAAGAAGGGCTTCGATCCGCTGATGGGTGCGCGGCCGATGCAGCGCCTGATCCAGGACATGATCCGCAAGGCACTTGCCGACGAACTGCTGTTCGGCAAGCTGGTGACCGGCGGCAAGGTGGTCGTGGACCTGGACGAGGGCGATCAGATCAAGCTGACGTTCTCCGAGGCCGATCCGGAACCGCCGGAGGCACCGGAAAGCGAACAGCGCGCCGAGGCCTGAACCTGACGAGGCGTTGCGGGCCGGCCTCAGTGCCGGCCCGTTTGTTCCTGGATTGTTCCATTTCTGGGCGATCAACGATGCCCGCGCCAGCAACGTGGGCGATCATCGGGCAAAATAGAGGGTGGCGGCGTGCCGCCCTTTCTTTTTTGTACGCGGTCGGTTGACCGCCCAGCCTGAGTTATCGATGTCTTCTCCCGAACGCGCGCGGCTCCGCCGCCTGCTGCTCAAGACGCTGCCGATGGGGGCCATGCCCGCGTCCCTGGCGTCCTTCGCTGCCGTGACCCATGCCGACACCGGTATCGGCAACCGGCCGATTGCGATGGTGTTGCCGTTCCCACCGGGTGGCAGCGTGGACATCGTCGCGCGCCAGCTGCAACCGGGGCTGAAGACTGGCCTCGGCCAGACCGTCGTGGTCGACAACAAGCCCGGCGCGGGCGGCCTGATCGCCAGCAGCACCGTGGCGCGCGCCAAGCCGGACGGCACGACGCTGCTGATGGCGTTCGATACGCACGCGATCAACCCATTTGCGTACAAGAACCTCCCGTACGACACCTTCAAAGACTTCACGCCGATTACCCAGTTGGTGCGTTTTCCGCTGGTCATTGCCGCGAACCCGGGCGTGGGTGCATCGAACGTCAAGGAATTGATCGAGCTGGCCAAGGCCAAGCCGGGCGGCATCCGCTACGCCTCGTCGGGCATCGGCAGCCTGAATCAGCTTGCCGCCGAGGCGCTGGCCACCGAGGCCGGCGTGCAGTTCCTCCACGTGCCCTACAAGGGCGGCGGCCCTGCCGTGCAGGCCGTGCTGGCGGGCGAGGTGGACGTGTTCTTCAGCAGCTTCGCGGCAGTGCAGGCGCACGTCGCGGCCAAGACCATCAAGGTGCTTGGCGTGACTGGCACGAGCCGCATCCGCCAGTTGCCGCAGGTGCCGACCGTGGCCGAGCAGGGCTTCAAGGGCTTCGAGGCCTATTCGTGGATCGGCGTGTTCGGCCCGGCCGGCATGCAGCCCGCCACGGTGATGCGACTGCACGACGCGTTGGCGGAATCGATCCGTCAGCCCAAGGTGGTCGAGGCGCTGTCGGCACAGGGGTTCGAGATCGCCGTGGGTACGCCGGCGGACCTCGGCAACCTGGTGCGGCACGAGCACGACAAATGGCAGGCCGTGGCCCGCAAGGCCAATATCCAGTTCGAATAAGCGATGACGGCTGTCTCCGAACCGTTCGATCACGCCGTGGTGGTCTGCGGCGATCTTGATGCCGCCGCCGCCAATTGGCGTGCATTCGGCTTCACATTGACCCCGCGCGGCTATCACACGCTTGGTTCGCAGAACCACTGCATCATGCTGGCGCGCGATTATCTCGAGCTGCTCCACGTGACCGCGCCGAGCCCGAGCCGCCAGTATTACTGGGACGCCCAGCAGCGCGGCGACGGTTGCGCGGCGATGTCCTGCAAGAGTCGCGATGCGTTTGCCACGGCGGCACGACTGCGTGCGGCGGGCTACAAGACATCCGATCCGATCGAATTCTCTCGGCCGGTGCGGCTGGACGATGGTTCGGAGCATCCGGCCACCTTCCGCGTGACGGCTCTCGACGAGGCCCCCGGCGCGCGTTACTTCGTCTGCGAGCACCGCACGCCCGAGCTGCTGTGGCGTCCGGAATGGCTGGCGCACGCAAACGGCGCCACCGCCATCGAGGCAGCCTACTTGGTTGTGGAAGCGGGGCAGGTGGGGGCGGCGGCTGCCGCCTATGTGGAGATCACGGCCGGCAAGCTGATTGCCGCCGATGATCGCGTCGCGCGCATCGCGGTGGATGGCGCCGAACTGGTTATCTCGACGGCCGACGCGCTCGCCGAGGTGACGGGTACGCTACAAATCACCGCCGAATCGACGGGCTATGCCGCGATCCGGCTCAGGACCTCGGATCTGGCGAAAGCGCGCACTTACTGGGGCACGCAGTCGATTGCCACCGTGGACCTTGGCCCGCAGGCCACACTGATCCCGGCGGCCAGCGCCAACGGCGTGGCGCTGATCTTCGCGCAGGCCTGATCGAGCCTTACAGGTTCGGCGCTCAGCCGGCCTTGGCGTGATGCACGCCGGTCGAGCCGAAGCCGCCCGCGCCGCGGGCGGTGTCCGCCGAGAACTCGGTCACGGTCGTGAATACGGGCCGCAGCACCGGCACGAACATCATCTGGGCGATGCGCTCGCCGGGCTGGATCACGATCGGCTCGGTGCCGGGCGCATTGCGATTCCACACACTCACCATGATTTGGCCTTGGTAATCGGCGTCGATCACCCCGATCGTATTGCCGAGCACGAGACCTTTCTTATGTCCCAGGCCCGAACGCGGCACGATGGTGGCGGCCATGTACGGATTGCCCATGTGCACGGCGATGCCGGCCGGCACCAGTTGCGCGGCGGTGCCGGGGGCGATGCTGACCGGGCCGTCCACGCAAGCATGCAGGTCGATGGCGGCGGCCATGTCGCTCTGGTAGGCCGGCAGGCCCCAGTCATTGAGGCGGGTGTCCAGGACCTTGATTTCAACGGCGGGGTTCAGGGGTGCGGTCATGTGCAAATCCGGGTAGTTGGCTCAGGAAAGAGCCAGGAAAGTATCTGAAGAAGGCGGGATGGGATGATACCGCGCGTGCGCGGCTCAGCCGGCCGACGCGCCGGAGAGGTCGAACGCCTCGGCGAGCAACTGGTAGGTGCGCAGCCGCGCCGCGTACGAAGCCGTCACGCTCAGCACCACCAGCTCATCGGCCGCGAAGCGCTCGCGCAGCGCCAGCATGCGCTCGGCCACCACCTCGGGCGTGCCGCAGATGGTGCGCGGACGTTCGCGCTCGATGATCATGCGATCGCGCTCGCTCGGCGTGAAATCGGCCGCCTGGGCCAGCGAGGGGATCGGCGCGTTGACGCCATACGCCATCTGCAGGCGGCGGATGTCCACGGCGCGCTCCAGTTCTGCCGCTTCCGCCTCGGTATCGGCGCAGATCACGAAGACCGCCGCCGCGCTGTAGGGGGCATCCTCATAGCCGGGTTCGAAGCCGGCCCGGTACTGCTGCGCCACGGCGTGCCCGCCATGGGCATTGATGAAGTGGGCGAAGGCAAAGCGGAGGCCGAGCTTGGCGGCCAGCGCGCCGCCGAAATCGCTTGAGCCGAGCACCCAGAGTTCGGGCCGGGTGTCGATGGCCGGCTGCAGCAGCACGCCTTCGGCCACGTGGCCGGGCGGCACCTCGCCGCGCAGCAGCCAGGCCAGGTCCTGCACCTGCTGGGGAAACTGGTCGCCCCGGTTGTACTGGCCCATGGACACGGCCTGCGCCGTGCGCATGTCGCCGCCGGGCGCGCGGCCCACGCCCAGATCGATCCGGTTCGGGAACAGGCCTTCGAGCATGCGGAACTGCTCGGCCACCTTGAAGGGGCTGTAGTAGGGCAGCATCACGCCGCCCGAGCCGAGCCGGATACGGTTTGTCACACTGCCGAGCCGCGCCAGCATGACCTCGGGCGCCGGGTTGCACACGCCCTGCAGGCCATGGTGCTCGGCGCACCAGTAGCGGGTGTAGCCGAGGTCGTCGGCGAGTTGGGCCAGTTCGACGGTGGCGGCCAGCGCGTCGCGCGCGCTGTGGCCGGCAATCACCGGGCTCTGGTCGAGCACGGACAGGCGCAATTTGGGACGATTCACAGCAGTCATGCTTACGAAGGCTCAGACGGGTTTGCGCGGCAGGCGTTGGCCGATGGCGGCCACGAGGTCGCGTGCGAGCGAGAGCTTGTCCGCGCGCGGCAGCCGGGTCATGCCGCCCGCATCGAACAGCACGATCTCGTTGTCGTCCATACCGAAGGTGTGGTGGCCGATGTTGCCCACCAGCAGCGGCACGCCCTTGCGCTGGCGCTTCTGCTCGCCGTACTGCTCCAGGTTCTCGCTTTCGGCGGCGAACCCCACGCAATAGGGCGCATCGGCGCGCGCGGCCACGGCGGCCAGGATGTCCGGATTCTGGATGAACTGCAGCGTTGGCGTGTCGGTGTCGTTGGCCTTCTTGATCTTCTGCCGGGAGACCTCGGCGGGGCGCCAGTCGGCCACCGCTGCCACGGCGACGAAGACGTCGACATCACGCAACTGCGCCATCACCGTGTCGTGCATCTGCTGGGCGCTGCGCACGTCGGTGCGCACCACGCCGCGCGGCGTGTCCAGCGCGGTGGGGCCGGCCACGAGCAGGACATCGGCGCCGGCCTCGCGAGCGGCGCGGGCAATCGAGAAGCCCATCTTGCCCGACGACAGGTTGGTGATGCCGCGCACAGGATCGATCGCCTCGAAAGTCGGCCCAGCCGTGATCAGCACGCGCTTGCCGGCGAGCGGCTTGGGCTGGAAGAAGGCGACGAGATCCTCGACGATCTCCGCCGGTTCCAGCATCCGACCGTCGCCAATCTCGCCGCACGCCTGGTCGCCGGTGCCCGGGCCGAGGATCGCCACGCCGTCCGCGCGCAGTTGCGCGGCGTTGCGCTGCGTGGGCGCGGCGGCCCACATCTGGCGGTTCATCGCCGGCGCCACCAGTAGCGGGCATTCACGCGCGATGCAGAGCGTTGTCAGCAGATCGTCGCACAGGCCGTTGGCCACCTTGGCCAGGAAATCGGTGGAGGCTGGGGCGATCAGGATGGCATCGGCCTCGCGCGAGAGGTCGATGTGGGCCATGTTGTTATCGATGCGCGCGTCCCACTGCGACAGGAACACGGGTCGCCCCGAGAGCGCCTGCATGGTCACGGGCGTGATGAAGTGCGTTGCCGCCTCGGTCATCGCCACCTGCACGGTGGCCCCGGCCTTGGTCAGCAGGCGGACCAGCTCGGCCGACTTGTAGCAGGCGATGCCGCCGGTCAGGCCAAGGACGATGTGCTTGCCTCGCAGATCCATGGGTAGGCTCTCAGGGTTCCAGTCAGTGACGACGAACGCGTCGCAGTTCGTCCAGAATCAGCAGCACCGCGCCGACCGTGATGGCGCAATCGGCCACGTTGAACGCCGGGAAATGCATGTTGCGCCAGTGGAAGTCGAGGAAGTCGATCACATGGCCGTACAGCACGCGATCCACGACGTTGCCGATGGCGCCGCCCAGGATCAGGGACACCGCCAGGCAGAACAGCTTCTGTCCCGTATGGCGGTACAGCAGCCAGACGATGAACCCGCCCACCACCACGCCCAGCAGCGTGAAGAACCAGCGCTGCCAGCCGCCGGCATCGGCCAGGAAGCTGAACGCCGCGCCCTTGTTATAGACCAGCACGAGGTTGAAGAAGCGCGTGACCGGGCGCGACTCGCCGTACTGGAACGACCGCGTGATCAGGATCTTGAAGAACTGGTCGATCAGGACCACCAGCAGCGCGAAGGCCATCCAGAGCCACGGCGTGACGTTGGCACTGCCACGGCTCTTGGAGGTTTTGCGGGCCGGCGTGGCGCGCGTCGATCGGGTGGAGGACGATGCCATCAGGCGTGGCTCCTGTGTTCACCGGCGCCGAACAGGTTGCTGTCGCAGCGGCCGCAAAGGGTCGGATGTTCGGGGTTATGGCCCACATCGGCGCGGTAATGCCAGCAACGCTCGCACTTTGCGTGCGCCGACGGCGTGACTATGACGAGCAGGTCGCCGCCTTCCGGCGCGGCCGTGACCTTGGCCGCAGAGGTCAGCAGCACGAAGCGCAGGTCGTCGTGCAGGCTTTGCAGGGCCTCCAGCACCGGGCCGCCGGCCGCGATCGTGACTTCGGCCTGCAGCGACGAGCCGATCTCGCCTTCCACACGCACCGACTCCAGCTGCTTGGTCACTTCCGCGCGCACGGCGCGGATTTCGTGCCACTTTTGCAGGAGATCGTCGGCGTTGTCGACGGCGGGCACCGCGTAGTACGTGCTCGTGAAGATGGTGTCCGTGTGCGCGGTGCCGTGGGCGAAGATCTGCCATGCTTCCTCGGCCGTGAACGACAGGAACGGCGCCATCCAGTGCAGCATGGCCTGGGTGATGTGATACAGCGCGTTCTGGGCGGCGCGGCGGGCCTGCGAGTCGGGCGCCGTGGTGTACAGGCGGTCCTTGAGCACGTCCAGGTAGAAGCCGCCCAGGTCTTCCGAGCAGAAGGTCTGGAGCTTGGCCACCACCGGGTGGAACTCGTACGCCTGGTAGTGCGACAGCACTTCCTTCTGCAGGCGGTCCGTCAGGGCCACGGCGTAGCGGTCGATCTCGAGCCATTCCGAGGCCGGCAGCGCATGCTTGGCGTGATCGTAGTCGGTCAGGTTCGACAGCAGGAATCGCAGCGTATTACGAATCCGGCGATAGCCTTCCACCACGCGCTTCAGGATTTCGTCCGAGATCGACAGTTCGCCGGAGTAGTCCGTGGAAGCCACCCACAGGCGGATGATCTCGGCACCCATCTTATTGGAGATGTCCTGCGGCGACACGGTGTTGCCGACCGATTTGGACATCTTGCGACCTTCGCCGTCCACGGTGAAGCCGTGGGTGAGCAGCGCCTTGTAGGGCGGCTTGCCGTACAGCATCGAGGCGGTCAGCAGCGACGAGTGGAACCAGCCGCGGTGCTGGTCCGAGCCTTCGAGGTACAGGTCTGCCAGACGGCCATCGGGGGTATCGGCGGACGGATCGTAGAGGTCGTCACGGTGCGAGCCACGGATCACGGTCCAGTGCGTGGTGCCGGAGTCGAACCAGACGTCGAGCGTGTCGCGGTTCTTCTCGTAGACGGCGGCCTCATCGCTTAGCAATTCCTTCGGATCGAGCGCCTGCCAGGCCTCGATGCCGTGCTGCTCCACGCGCTGGGCGATCTGCTCCAGCAGCTCCGGCGTGCGCGGATGCAGGGCGCCCGTTTCCTTGTGGACGAAGAACGCCATCGGCACGCCCCATTGGCGCTGGCGCGAGAGCGTCCAGTCCGGGCGGTTGGCGATCATATTGTGCAGCCGCTGCTTGCCCCAGGCGGGGAAGAACTCGGTGGCCTCGATGCCGGCCAGCGCGGTTGCGCGCAGCGTGGGGCCGTTGTCGACCGGGTTCACGTCCATCCCCGCGAACCACTGCGAGGTGGCGCGGTAGATGATCGGCGTCTTGTGACGCCAGCAGTGCATGTAGCTGTGCTCGTACTTATGCGAGTTGAACAGGTTTCCAGACTCGCGCAGCACCTCCACGATCTTGGGGTTCGCGGCCCAGATCGACAGCCCGCCGAACAGCGGCAGCGTGCTGGCGTAGACGCCATCGCCCATCACCGGGCTGATGATGTCCGCGTCGGGCATGCCGTGCGCCTTGCACGACTGGAAGTCTTCCACGCCATAGGCCGGCGCCGAGTGGACGATGCCGGTACCGGTATCGGTGGTCACGTAGTCGCCGAGGTAGACCGGCGAGGTGCGCGCGTAGCCGGCATCGATCTTGGCCAGCGGGTGGTGGAAGCGGATTTCCGACAGCGCGTCGCCGCGCGCGGTGGCCACCACGCTGCCTTCCAGCGCGTAGGTCTTGAGCTGTTCCTCGACGCGGTCCTTGGCCAGGATCAGGAAGCCGCGCGGCGTGTCCACCAGCGCGTATTCCACTTCCGGGTGCATGTTCAGCGCCTGGTTGCTCGGGATGGTCCACGGCGTGGTGGTCCAGATCACCACCCAGCCGGGCTTGCCTTCGAGCTGCGCCACCGGCACGTGGAAGGCGCGCGCGAGCTTGTCGACTTCCGCGAACGGGAAGCCCACGTCGATCGACAGGTCGGTCTTGTCCTTGTACTCGACCTCAGCTTCGGCCAGCGCCGAACCGCAGTCGAAACACCAGTTCACGGGCTTCAGGCCACGGAACACGTAACCCTTCTCCATGATCTTGCCCAGCGCACGCAGCTCATCGGCTTCGTTGCTGAAGTTCATGGTCAGGTAGGGGTGGTCCCAGTCGCCCAGCACGCCCAGGCGCTCGAAGTCCACCTTCTGGCGGGCGATCTGTTCGGTGGCGTAGGCGCGGGCCTTGGCCTGCACTTCCTGCACCGGCAGGCCCTTGCCGAATTTCTTCTCGATCTGGATCTCGATCGGCATGCCGTGGCAGTCCCAGCCCGGCACATACACGGCGTCCAGCCCTGTCAGCCCGCGCGCCTTGATGATCATGTCCTTGAGGACCTTGTTCACGGCGTGGCCAATGTGGATGTCGCCGTTGGCATACGGGGGGCCATCGTGCAGCACGAACTTCTTCGCGCCCTTGCGCGCGGCGCGAATCTTCTTGTAGAGCTGCTTGTCCTGCCACTGCTTCACCCATTGCGGCTCGCGCTTGGGCAGGTCGCCACGCATGGGGAAGGGGGTATCCAGCAGGTTCACCGGATACTTGCTTTTCTCGGGCTTGGCGCGTTTCTCGTCGGACATGTTCGATTCTCGGGGCAATTCAGTGGGGCGCGGCGGGTGGAATGGCCGGCGCGCTGGTCATGGGGTACGGCGGGGCGGGTCCCGGCTGCTGCACCTTCGGCAGCGGCCGGCCGCTAGCTAATTCGGTCGGTGGCGGAGGTGGCGAAGTCGCGCCGGCCCGGGCCGGCCTCGGTGCCGCCGGGGGCGGCCAGGCCGAAGAAGGCGCGGGCGTCGAGGGTGTCCTGGGCGATGGCCGCCGTCAGGGCCTCGAGCGTGTCGAAGCGCGCTTCATCGCGCAGCTTCTTCATGAATTCCACGCGGACCAGCTTGCCGTAAAGGTTCTCGTTGAAGTCGAACAGATGCACTTCCAGCAGCACGCGGCCGGCATCCTCGACGGTGGGGCGCACGCCGATGCTGGCCACGCCGGGCAGCGGATGATCGGCCAGCCCGTGCACCTGCACCACGAAGATGCCGTTCACGGCGGGCCGCTTGTGCGAGATCTTGAGGTTCAGCGTCGGGAAACCGAGGTCGCGGCCGAGCTTGCGGCCGTGGATCACGTGGCCGCTGATGGCGTAGCCATGGCCCAGCAGGCGTCGGGCGTGTTCGAGGTCGCCATCGGCCAGCGCCTGGCGCACGGCCGAGCTGGAGATGCGGATACCGCCTTCGGAGACGGAGCCCATTTGTTCGACGTCGAAGCCGAACTGGCGGCCCGCTTCCTCAAGATAGGCAAAGTCGCCGGCGCGGCGGGCGCCGAAGCGGAAATCATCGCCCACCAGCACCCAGCGCGCGTGCAGCCCGTGCCAGAGCACGTTCTCGACGAAGGCTTGCGGAGACTGGGCGGCGAAATGGGCGTTGAAGTGTTCCACCACCACGCGGTCCACCCCGTTGCGGCGCAGGGCGTCGAGCTTGTCGCGCAACAGCGCGATGCGCGTGGGCGCGCGCTCGGGCGTGAAGAATTCGCGCGGATGCGGCTCGAACGTCATTACACAGAGCGGCAGGCCGCGGGCATCCGCGGCGGCGCGCGCGCGCGCGAGCAACGACTGGTGGCCGCGATGCACACCGTCGAAATTGCCGATGGTGAGCGCGCAGGGCGCCCGGCTTTCGGCGTTGGGCAGGCCGCGGAAGACTTTCACGAGGACGGCGGACTAAGCGTTTTGGGGAAAGGGGGCATTATAAGGCGAATGGGGCGGCTTGCCCCGCTTTGGGGGCGGACCGGGGCGGGCAGGGCGGCGCCTTGCCCGCAAGCGTTGACTTTGTGCGTCATCCGGCCCGCCAGGCGTGGCGCCCTCAGGCAAAAGGCGGCATGATATGCGCGACTCCGACATGCCACGGCCCCCTTTGAACGCGCTGCTCAACAAGATCTTGCCCCCGCCCGGGCCACAACTGGACACCGAGACGCGGGCCAAGCTGCTTGCCACGGTGCACCGCGTTTCGCCCACCGGCATCGCCGCGTCGGTCCTGCTGCCGTGGCTGACCGCCGCTGCCTTCTGGAGCGAGGCCAACCACTTCGCCCTGCTGGCCTGGTGCGCGATCATGGCGGTCCTGACCGCCGGCGGCACCTGGTTCTACCTTGGCTACCAGCGCGACGCCGGCAAAATGAGCCGTTCGGCGCACACGCGCAAGTGGTGGAACCACATGCGCGCGATTGCCTTCCTCACCGGCCTGACCTGGGGCAGCTCCGCGCTGCTCCATCTGTATTCCAGCTCCGTGGTGTTCTCGAGCGTGCTGTACCTGCTCACGCTCGGCGTGCTGGCGGGCGGCGCCACCTCGCAGTCGCCTATCCCGTCGAACCTTGTCTTCGCGGGCGTCCCGATCCTCGTGCCGAATGTCTTGCTGGCCGATTTCGCCTTCCCGAACCATGGCGGCTACGTGCAGGTGCTGCTCGCCCTGTACGCGCTGATGCTGGCGCGGCACGCGCTGAACCTGCAGCAGACGCTGGTGCGCGCCATCCAGCTGGAGAGCGAAAGCCGCCGGCTGGCCAAGCAGTTCCAGGAGGAAAAGGAGCGCGCGCTCCACGCCAGCGAGGAGAAATCCCGCTTCCTGGCCGCTGCCAGCCACGACCTGCGCCAGCCCGTGCATGCGCTGGTCATGCTCGTGGAAGCGTTGCGTGCGCGCAACCAGTCGAGCTCGCTCCATCCGCTGGTGGAGCAGGTGGCGGCCGGCACGCAGACCATCGACCTGCTGTTCCGGTCCTTGCTCGACCTCTCCAAGCTCGAAGGCCGCAAGGTGCTGCCGACGCTGGAGCCCTGCGAGCTGAGTTCGCTGATCAACGATGTCATGAGCCAGTTCGCCGCCGATGCGCGCGACAGCGGCCTGACCCTGAGCCCGCGCGTGCCGAGCGAGCTGTACGCGATGGCCGAGCCGGTGCTGCTGCGCCGCGCGCTGTTCAACCTCGTGCAGAACGCGCTGCGCTATACCAAGCGCGGCGGCGTGCTGGTGACGGCGCGGCAGCGGCGCAAGCACATCCGGCTCGAAGTCTGGGACACCGGCGCCGGCATCACGCCCGAGCACCTGCCGGACATTTTCTCGCCGTATTACCAGGTCCATAACCCGCAGCGCGACCCCTCGCAGGGCCTGGGGCTGGGTCTGGCGATCTTCAAGGAATGCGTGCGGTTGATGCGCGGCACCTACGGCGTGCGCTCGGTGCCGGGCAAGGGCTCGGTGTTCTGGTTCGCGCTGGCGCCGGTGCCGGCGGAGACCATCGAAGCCGTGCGCGCCATGCGCGCCAACGTCCAGGCGCAGGAGGCCAAGCCGGAACGGCTGCGCGGCACCGTGCTCGTGGTGGACGACGACAGCCAGATCCGCAAGGCCTGGATCGCGCTGATGGAGGCGTGGGGCATCCGCGTGGCCTGCGCCGCCCATGGCGCCGAGGCCGACGCGCTGTTCGCCAAGGGGCTGAAGCCGGACATCATCTTCTGCGACCTGCGCCTGCCCGGCAGCGAAAACGGGCTGGACCTGCTCGAACGCTGGCAGACCACGCAGCCCCAGGCGCGCAGCGCGCTGCTGACCGGCGACCTGAAATCGGCGGCGCTCCAGGCGGCCGAGGAGGCGGGCTACTTCGTGCTGCCCAAGCCGGTGGACCCGAGCAACCTGCGCATGTTGCTGCGGCGCTGGCTCCATCCGGCCTGATCGCTGTTCTGCAATGCAAAACGCCACCGCTAGGGGGGTGGCGTTATTGCTTGAAGATCCTACGATGAATTACTGGCGAAGCCGGAACCGTTCCATGCGCGACATGACCTGCATCCGCGTGCGCACGCCCAGCCGTTGCAGAATGGCGGAGACGTGCTCCTTGACCGTATTCTCGGTGAGGCCCAGCTTGCGGGCGATGACCTTGTTCGGCAGTCCTTCCAGCACCAGCGCGAGCACCGAGCCCTGGCGCGGCGTCAGGCCCAGTTCGGCCGGCGTCACGGGAATGCCGTGGGCGGGGCCGAAGGACTGGGAGCGGCCGGAGAGCGCCTCGTCGGTCGGGAAGCTGGTATCGCCGGCCAGCACTTTGCGCACGGCGGCCGTGAACGCGTTGGCATCGAGGTGCTTGCCCACGAAGCCGCAGGCGGAGAGCGCCCGCGCGCGGCCCACGATCTCTGGCGTGGCCTCGGCGGACATGAAGATGAAGCGCGCGCTCGGGATCACGGTCTTGAATGCCAGCATGGCATCGAAGCCGGTACCGTCGTTCAGCCAGATATCGAGCAGCACGATATCGGGGCGCAATCCCTGGTTTAGCGAGTGGAGGGCTTCCTTGGCACTGCCCGCCGCGTGGACGGCGACATCGGGCATCACCTCCGCGAGAAATGCGGTGGTGCCTGAGAGGGCCATAGGATGATCATCGACCACCAACAAAGTCGGTGCAGCGTTCGACATGCGTATTCCCGTCTAATTTCCCGTCTCGTCCTTGTTGTCACCTACTTGCACAGTGGCGCGTGGACGTAGTGACCACTCTATCAGAGCGGGGGAGGCGTCACAATCCATCACACAGGGGTATATGCATCGTACTGGGCGCCGCGCGCCCGCTCCGGAGGCCGGTTTCGCGTGAATTAAGTACCTAATGTGCTCGCTTTGCAAGCGTTTGGACCACAGCTTGGTAGAATCGCGCCGATGAAAAATATTGTGATCCTGATTTCCGGGCGTGGCAGCAACATGGAAGCCATCGTCCGGGCCTGCGCCGCGGAGCAGTGGCCGGGGCGCGTGGCGGCGGTGCTGTCGAACCGTCCCGACGCCAGCGGTCTGGCGTTTGCGGGGGAACACGGCATTGCCACGGGCGTGGTGGACCACAAGCAGTACCCCGATCGTGCCGGTTTCGATGCGGCGATGCGCGATGCCATCGACGCGCACCAGCCCGATCTCGTTGTGCTGGCGGGCTTCATGCGCATCTTGACGCCCGAATTCGTGGAGCATTACGCGGGCCGGATGCTGAATATCCACCCGTCGCTGCTGCCCAGTTTCCCGGGTCTCCATACCCATCGCCAGGCCCTTGAGGCCGGCGTCAAGTTTCACGGGGCGACAGTCCATTTCGTCACTCCGGAGCTCGATCATGGTCCGATCGTGCTGCAAGCAGCACTCGATGTTCTGCCTGGCGACACTCCCGAGTCGCTCGCCACGCGTTTGCTCGACTGCGAGCATGTGATGTATCCCCGCGCCGTCCGCTGGTTTGTGGAAGACCGTCTGCAGGTACGAGACGGCGTGGTTCAAGTTCAACCGGCCGAACCGCAGTGGTTCCTGGCCCTCTCCGCTCCGGCGGCAGGCATCTCTCAATGAGTCGTAATCCCGCAACACCTCAGGACAAAAGCCAGCGTTCGCGCGGCAGCAAAGGCAAGGGCAGCCCGATCCGCATGGCCCCCACGCCGCGCCCGCAAGGGGTGGATGGCGCACATGGGCGCTCGGGTAGCCTGCAGGCTTTCCACCTGCAACACATCGAACGGCTGCTGGGCAAGGTGCTGCTGTTCGCACGCCCGGCCGACGCCGTCGTCAGCTACTACTTCCGCGAGAACGCGAAACTCGGTCATCGGGATCGCGGCATCATTGCCGAGGCGATCTATGCAGTGTTGCGCCGACGCGTCGAATTCGGCCAATTCGCCGAAAGTGGCACCGGTGCGGCCACCCGCCGACTGGGCCTGCTGGGCCTCGCCGCGACGCTGGGCCGCGATGTCCTGAGCCCGTTCCTTTACCCGGATGAAGCCGAGTGGCTGGACCGTCTGACGACGATCGAGCGCTCCAGCCTCTCGCCGCGCGTGCGGGCGAACCTGCCGGAATGGCTCTACGACGACCTCGTCGCGCACCATGGCGAAGCCTTCACCACCGCCCTCGGCGATGCGTGGCTGCGTCCCGCGCCGCTGGATCTGCGCGTGAACACGGCCAAGATCTCCCGCGAAGAAGCGCTGGCCGAACTGGAAACGGCTGGCATCGCCGCCGAAGTCGCCCCGATGTCGCCCGCCGGCATCCGCCTCAAGGGCAAGCCCGCGCTGAACCAGTTGCCGCTGTTTATCAACGGCGGCGTGGAAGTGCAGGACGAAGGCAGCCAACTGCTGTGCCACCTCGTGGCGCCCAAGCGTGGCGAGATGGTTGTGGATTTCTGCGCCGGCGCGGGTGGCAAGACGCTGTCGCTGGGCGCCGCCATGCGCTCGACCGGCCGGCTCTACGCCTTCGACGTCTCCGAGAAGCGTCTGGCCAACCTGAAGCCGCGCCTGGCGCGCAGCGGGCTGTCGAACGTCCATCCGGTGCTGATCGATTCCGAACGCGACGCCAAGATCAAGCGTCTGGCTGGCAAGATCGACCGCGTACTGGTGGATGCGCCTTGCAGCGGCCTCGGCACCCTGCGCCGCAACCCGGACCTGAAGTGGCGCCAGTCGCCGGAGTCGGTGGTTGAGCTGACCGCGAAGCAGTCGGCCATCCTTGACTCGGCGGCCCGCCTGGTGAAGGGCGGCGGACGAGTCGTATATGCGACTTGCAGCGTGCTGGAAGCTGAAAACGAGGCAATCGTCCGCGATTTCCTGGCAACCCACGAGAATTTCCGCCTCGTGCCGGTGGCTGAAGTGCTGGCCGAGCAAAAGATCGAAGTGCCCCAGTTGCCGGCAGAAGGCGGCATGTTGGCGCTGTTTCCGCATATCCATCAGACCGATGGCTTCTTCGCGGCGGTGTTGGAACGCACCCGATAAGCCCCGGCGCCCATGGAGCATTCCGGATTTGGCAAGATGCTGGACGACCTGCTCCGCGATGCAGGCGGGCCGGGCTTCTTCTGGCAGCTTGGGGTGCTGGCCGCCTGCCTGGTGGTGGCATGGCCGCTCGCGCGCCATGTGACCCGCCGGCTGGAAGCGCGCTACGAATCCTCGAGTTTCTCGCTCCGGCTGGCCGCCGTCAGCCTTGAGCGGGCGATGTTTCCGCTGATTGGCTGGCTGCTGGTCCTGGCCGCGCGCTTCGCGCTGGCGCCGTTCCTGTCGATCAGCGTGCTGCGGCTGGCGCTGGTGCCGCTGTTCGGCATCACCTCGCTTTATGTCGGCTTCTATATCCTGCGGCGCGTATTGTCGGGCAACGGGCAGTTGCACGGCATGCTGGTGCTGGTGGAGAAGGTGCTGACCACGGTGGTCTGGCTCGGCATGGCGCTGTACGTGCTGGGCGTGCTGTCCGACGTGATGGCGTGGATGCATGCGGTGCGCTTCTCGATCGGCGGCAAGCACGACGTCAGCCTGGCCAGCACGCTGATGGCCGTGGTCTGGATTCTGCTGACCGTGCTCGCGGCGATGTGGTTTGGCTCGTGGCTCGAGGAGCGGCTGATGCGCGCGCCGAGCCTCGATTCGAACCTGAAGGTGGTGCTTACGCGCATCGCCAAGGCGTTGCTGCTGCTGGTGTCGCTGCTGCTGAGCCTGTCGCTGGTCGGCATCGATCTGACCGTGCTGTCGGTATTCGGCGGCGCGCTGGGCGTGGGCCTCGGCCTGGGCCTGCAGAAGATTGCCAGCAACTACATCTCGGGCTTCATCATCCTGCTGGACCGCTCGGTCAAGCTCGGCGACCAGATCACGGTGGACAAGTACACCGGCATCGTCTCGCAGATCCGCACCCGCTACACCGTGGTGCGTAATGGTGACGGCGAGACGCTGGTGCCGAATGAGCAACTTGTCGCCCAATCGGTGCAGAACCATTCGTTTTCAGGGACAAATGTGCGCGTAGCGACACGCGTGCAGGCCGACTACGCCGCCGACCCCGAAACGGTGATCACGCTGCTCCAGGATTGCGTGCGCGGCCTGCCGCGTGTGCTGCCCGAGCCGGCCCCGGCTGCGTTTCTTGTCATGTTTGCGGACAGCGGCATCGAGTACGAGGTGGCGGTCAACATTGCCGACCCGCAAAACGGCAAGCTCGGGGTGCAATCGGCGATGAATCGTGCTATTTGGCGCACTTTCCGCGAACATGGCATCGCGATCCCGTATCCCCAGCGGGAGATGCGCGTGCTGGCATCCCAGGCGGCGCCTGCGCCACCCCTCGCATGAAAGGGGAACGAAAGCCATAGGGGGCACTCAAAGTCGGGGAAAAAGCGGATGTTCGAGTGGCGCCGATCCGGTAGAATACCGGGTTGACGCGCGCTTGCAGAGCAAGCCGCAGCCCCACACAAAACAGCCGCCAGATTGCAGCGGCTCGTGCCTTCGCCCGGCTCCCATACTGTTTCGACAGGTTGCGCCAGGCGCCAGTAATAATCGCAATCGCCTGATTTCGCAGTCTTTTTTCTGCGCGTTCGCCGTGCCGCACCATTGTGCCGCGCTGCAAGACCTTCGATTCACAGACGGAGAACAGTTTGTTCGACTCAATTCTTGACTGGGCCGCCAACGGCCTTGCCAACTGGTCCTGGTGGGAGATCGTGATCTTCACCCTCGTGGTGACGCATATCACGATCGCCGGCGTGACCATTTTCCTGCACCGCTGCATGGCGCACCGGTCGCTGGACCTGCACCCAATTGCGCAACACTTCTTCCGCTTTTGGCTCTGGCTGACGACGGGCATGGTGACCAAGGAATGGACCGCCATCCACCGCAAGCACCACGCCAAGTGCGAGACCGAGGACGATCCGCACAGCCCGCAGACCCGCGGCATCCGCAAGGTGCTGCTGGAAGGCGCGGAGCTGTATCGCGAGGAAGCCAAGAACAAGGAAACCGTCGCCAAGTTCGGCCATGGCACGCCTGACGACTGGGTCGAGCGCAACGTGTACTCGCGCTTCGCCTGGCAGGGCGTTGGCCTGATGCTGATCATCGACGTGGCGCTGTTCGGCGTGATCGGCCTGTCGGTCTGGGCCGTGCAGATGCTCTGGATCCCGATCCACGCGGCCGGCATCATCAACGGCCTGGGCCACTGGTGGGGCTATCGCAACTACGATTGCGAGGATGCTTCGACCAACGTGTCGCCGTGGGGCTTTATCATCGGCGGCGAAGAGCTGCACAACAACCACCACACGTATCCGACGTCGGCCAAGTTCTCGATCAAGTGGTACGAGATCGATGTGGGCTGGTGGTACATCCGTGCGATGCAGTCCGTGGGCCTGGCCAAGGTCAAGAAGACCCCGCCCAAGGCGCGTCTGGTGGATGCCCGCCCGGTGGACCACAACACGCTGGAAGCGATCATCGCCAACCGCTACGACGTTATGGCGCGCTACGCCAAGGCCGTGAAGAGCGCATACAACGAGGAACTGGAGAAGCTGAAGGAAGGCCGTGCGGCCGACTACAGCCACTTCAAGCTCGCCCGCAAGTGGTTCCATCGCGAGGAAGGCAAGCTGGCCGCGCCGCAGCGCCAGCAACTGGCCAGCATCGTCGAGCAGAACAAGGCGCTGCATACCTTCGTGGAAATGCGCCGCGAACTCGCCGCGATCTGGGGTCGTTCGAGCCTCACACGCGAGCAGCTGCTCCAGCAACTGCAGGCGTGGTGCCATCGCGCCGAAGCCAGCGGAATCCAGGCCCTGCAAGAGTTTTCGCTGCGCCTGCGCCGGTACGCCTGATACAATTCTCGTCGCGCCCGCATGGTAAAAGCCCCGCCCCTGGCGGGGCTTTTCTTTTCGCTACACTCCCCCATGTCCAGGTCAGACCGCGTGCTTCCAAGCGCGGCGGCCCACGGGTGCCCCGAGGAGTACTGCTGAGATGACCCCACAAACGATCAAGTCCATCGAGTTCGAGAAACCGAACGTGACGGATACCGAAAGCGCAGCCGGCGGCAGTTGCGTGGCCCATGCCTGGGCCAAGGTACCGCCCGCGCTGACCCCCGACGAGCGCCAGGCACTCAAGGCCCGCATCCGCAAGCTGCTCAAGGAGCGCAACGCGGTGCTCGTGGCGCACTATTACGTCGATGCCGACCTGCAGGACCTGGCCGAGGAAACCGGCGGCTGCGTGTCGGACTCGCTGGAAATGGCGCGCTTCGGCCGCGATCATGCGGCTCAGACGCTGGTCGTGGCCGGCGTGCGCTTCATGGGCGAGACCGCCAAGATCCTGAGCCCCGAGAAGACCATCCTGATGCCGGACCTCGACGCCACGTGCTCGCTGGACCTGGGCTGCCCGGCTGACGAATTCTCGGCATTCTGCGACGCCCACCCGGATCGCACGGTGGTGGTCTATGCCAATACCAGTGCGGCCGTGAAGGCCCGTGCGGATTGGATGGTGACGTCGAGCATCGGCCTGAAAATCGTCGAACATCTACACGCGCGCGGCGAGAAAATTCTTTGGGCACCGGACAAGCACCTCGGCGGCTACATCCAGAAGGAAACCGGCGCCGACATGCTGCTGTGGCAGGGCTCCTGCCTGGTGCATGACGAGTTCAAAGGCATCGAGCTGGACCTGCTGCGCAAGGACTATCCGAATGCCAAGATCCTGGTGCACCCGGAATCCCCGGCCAATGTGGTGGCGCAGGCGGACGTGGTGGGTTCCACGAGCCAACTGATCGCGGCGGCCCAGCACCTCGACGCCAACGAGTTCATCGTGGCCACCGACAACGGCATCCTGCACAAGATGCGGATGGCCGCGCCGGGCAAGCACTTCATCGAGGCTCCCACGGCCGGCAACAGCGCCACCTGCAAGAGCTGCGCGCATTGCCCGTGGATGGCCATGAATGCGCTGACCAATCTGGCCGAAGTGCTGGAAACGGGGCGCAACGAGATCCAAGTGGACCCAATCATCGGCCAGCGCGCCGTTACCTGCATTGATCGGATGCTCAACTTCGCCGCGCAGCAGAAGGCCAATGTGCGGCCGGCCAGCGATCTGGCCCAGACGGGCGCGCTGTTCCAGGGAGTGGGCCCGGCATGACTGTGAATTCCGTGTTCGATAGTTACGGCCCGGCGCTGCCCGCGGCGCTGGCAGCCAACGTGCAGGCCGCGATTGCCGAGGATGTGGGCACCGGCGACCTGACGGGCCTGCTGATTCCGGCCGACAAACCCGTGCAGGCGCGCGTGATCGTGCGCGAGAGCGCGGTGCTGTGCGGCCAGCCCTGGTTTGAGGCGTGTATGGCGGCCGTCGATGCGCGGCTCCAGGTGCGCTGGCTCAAGGAGGAGGGCGCGCGGATGGCCCCCGATGATGTGGTGTGCGAGATTGCCGGCCCGGCCCGTGCGCTGCTGACGGCGGAGCGGCCATCGCTGAACTTCCTGCAACTGCTGTCCGGCGTGGCCACGGCCACCCGGCGCTATGCGGATCTGATTGCCGGCACGCGGGCCCGCGTGCTCGACACCCGCAAGACGCTGCCCGGCCTGCGCCTGGCGCAGAAGTACGCGGTGCGCATCGGCGGCGGCGAGAATCAGCGGCTGGCGCTCTATGACGGCATCCTGATCAAGGAAAACCATATCGCGGCGGCGGGCAGCATCACGGCGGCCATGCAGGCTGCGCTGGCGCTGGGCACGGACGCCTCGGTGCAGATCGAGGTGGAGTCAATCGCCGAACTGGAAGAGGCACTCGCTGCCGGCGCCAAATCGGTCCTGATCGACAACTTTACGGTGCCGATGATGCGCGAAGCGGTGGAAATCAACCGTGGTCGGGCGCTGCTGGAGGTGTCGGGCGGCGTCAATGCCGAGTCGATTCGGGAATTCGCCGAAACGGGCGTGGACCGGATCTCGGTGGGCGCGCTGACCAAGGATGTGCGCGCGACCGACTATTCGCTGCGGATCGTTGGGTAACGCGCAAAGCGCATCGCAAAAGGGAAGGGGCCGTATCGGCCCCTTTTTCACGTCTGTTTTACGACTTTTGCTTGTTCTGTCGATGCTGCGCCGCGCGGCCCAGCAGCGGCTGGAGCACGGTCGGCAACGCCTTGGGCAGCGTGTCGGGGTAGTCGCGGCTGAAGTGGAGGCCCCGGCTTTCGTGGCGCGAGTACGCGCTGTCGACGATCAGCGCCGCCACTTCGACCAGATTGCGCAGTTCCAGCAGGTCGCGCGTGACGCGGAAGTTGGCGTAGTACTCGGCAATTTCCTCGCGTAACAGACCAATCCGGTGCTGGGCGCGCTCGAGGCGCTTGTCCGTGCGGACGATGCCGACGTAGTTCCACATCATGCGGCGCAGTTCGTCCCAGTTGTGGGACACCACCACTTCCTCATCCGCATCGGCCACGCGGCTGGCATCCCAGGCGGGCAGGCTGATATCCGGCGCGCCGGCCTTGTCCTGCCGGGCGATGTCCTCGGCGGCTGCGCGACCGATCACCATGCATTCGAGCAGCGAGTTGGAGGCCAGCCGGTTTGCGCCGTGCAGGCCGGTGCAGGCGGTCTCGCCCACGGCATAGAGGTTCGACAGGTCCGTGCGACCCGCAGTGTCGGTCACCACGCCGCCGCACGTGTAGTGGGCGGCCGGTACCACGGGAATCGGCTCGCGGGTGATATCGATGCCCAACTCCAGGCAACGTGCGTAGATCGTCGGGAAATGTTCCTTCAGGAACGCTTCCGGCTGGTGCGTGATGTCGAGGTAGACGCAGTCGAGGCCGCGCTTCTTCATCTCGAAGTCGATCGCGCGCGCCACCACGTCGCGCGGTGCCAGTTCGGCACGCGGATCGTGGTCGGGCATGAAGCGGGTGCCGTCGGGCAACTTCAGCAGGCCACCTTCGCCACGTACCGCCTCGGAAATCAGGAACGACTTGGCGTAGGGGTGGTAGAGGCAGGTCGGGTGGAACTGGATAAATTCCATGTTCGACACCCGGCAGCCGGCGCGCCACGCCATGGCGATGCCGTCGCCGGTTGCGGTGTCGGGGTTGGTCGTATAGAGATAGACCTTGCCCGCGCCGCCGGCGGCCAGCACCGTGTGGGTGGCCGTGATGGTACGCACGGCGCCCGTGGTGTCGTCGAGCACATAGAGGCCGTAGCAGCGGTTGCCTGGCAGGCCGAGCTTGGTGGCCGTGATCAGGTCGATCGCGAAGTGGTCCTCGATGATCGTGATGTTCGGGTGCTGGCGTGCCTGCTCGGTCAGCGTGGTGACCACGGCGTGGCCCGTGGCGTCCGCCGCGTGGATGATGCGGCGCCGGCTGTGGCCGCCTTCGCGCGTCAGGTGGAAGCCCAGTTCTGCCTGGGCATCGCGGGTGAAGGGCACGCCCCGGTCGATTAGCCACTGGATGGCCTCGCGTCCATGCTCCACGATGTAGCGCGTCGCGCCTTCGTCGCACAGGCCGGCGCCGGCGACCAGCGTGTCCTGCGTGTGTTCGTCGTGGCTGTCGCCGGAGTCGAGCACTGCGGCGATGCCGCCCTGGGCCCAGTCGCTGGCGCCATGCGTCATGGCGCGCTTGCTGAGGATGACAACCCGGTGGCTATCGGCCAGTTGCAGCGCGACGGTGAGGCCGGCCAGCCCGCTGCCGACGATCGCGACGTCGAAGTTCATGGTGCAGGGTTCGCGCGGAGCGAATGCGCGTCAGGGAAAGCTGGAAAGTGTACACCCGCATACCGGTTCGCGGACGCCCCAGCCCTTGCCGCATAAGGGTTTGCGGTCAATAAAAACGGGCAACAAAAAACCCCGCGAAGCGAGGTGCTCGGCGGGGTTCTTCATCGGAGACCGGATCAATTACTTGATCTTGGTTTCCTTGTAAGGCACGTGCTTACGGGCGACGGGATCGAACTTCGAGATCTCCATCTTTTCCGGCATGGTGCGCTTGTTCTTGGTGGTCGTGTAGAAATGACCCGTACCTGCGGTCGATTCCAGCTTGATCTTGTCGCGTCCGCCTTTGCTGGCCATGTTGTACTCCTATTTAGACTTCGCCGCGTGCGCGCAGGTCGGCGAGCACGGAGTCGATGCCTTTCTTGTCGATCAGGCGCAGGCCGGCGTTCGAGACGCGCAGGCTCACCCAGCGGTTTTCCGATTCAACGAAGAAGCGGCGATTCTGCAGATTGGGCAGAAAACGGCGCTTGGTCTTGTTGTTTGCGTGGGAAACGTTGTTGCCGACCATCGGCGCTTTCCCGGTCACTTGACAGACGCGTGCCATGAAGCACTCCTAAATCTTATTCGTGGACAATGTTCGCAACAGATCAACAAAAGGCGCGCGGGCCCGGACTGCAGCGGATTGAGACTTCAGCAAAACGAACATTATAGACCGGAAACGACTGGCGAATCAACGCCTTCCGCGCTGAGGGGAAGACTTAGTGTTGTGCCGCAGGTTTGCCGTGCTGCCGGGATCACGTGGACGCGCTCACGTGGGCAGGACGGCGGGCAGCCGGTCATGCTCGGCGAACGAATAGATATCGCTGCCGGCGACAATGTAATGGTCCAGCAGCCCGATGTCCAGCACGGCGAGCGCCCGGGCGAGGTGCCGTGTGGTGGAAAGGTCAGCGAAGCTGGGTTCTACGGGGCCGTGCGGGTGGTTGTGGGCGACGATGACATGGGCGGCGTTGTACGAAAGCGCTTCGCGCGCCACTTCTCGTGGATAGACCGTGACGCCACCCAGTGATCCGCGTCCAAGCTCTACATTGGCGAGCAGGCGGTACGCACTATCCAGATAGAGGGCGATGAAGACCTCGTGCGGCAAGCGCGACAGCGTCAGCCGCAGGTAGGCGCGGACCGCGCGCTCGGAATCCAGGCCGCGCGGGGCCTTGAGCGTCTCGGCCAGCGCGCGCCGGGTCAGTTCCGGCACCACGCGCAGCTGGGCCTGCTTGGCGGCCCCCATGCCCTTGATCGTGGCAAGGGTATCGGTATCTGCGGCAAACAGCCGCGTCAGCGAGCCGAAGCGCCCCAGCAGCTCCCGGGCGAGGTCTACGGCGCTCTTGCCGGGGCTGCCCACACGTAGGAAAACAGCGAGTAATTCGGCGTCGGACAATGCTCCCGGGCCGCCCAGCGCCAGCTTTTCGCGGGGGCGCTCCTGGGCGGGCCAGCGGGGAATTGGCAGCATCGACATCGAATCGTCTCCAGAAATTGCCACACTAACTGTCATGCCGGCTGCGACGGAGGCCGGCGGCAGATGGGCCAGTCGAATACAATACGGGTTGTTGACCGGTTGATCACCCATGAATTTGCAAACTTTTGCGTCAGAAGCGGAAGGCGGCGGCACGGCTGCCCGCAAGACAGTCCTGGCGGACTCCTTCCTGACCCTCCACTACAGCATCTCCCTCGAGAACGGCACCGAAGTCGTGAGCACGTTCGAGGAAAAACCCGCCACGCTGCTGCTTGGCCAGGGCCAGCTCGCGCCCAACCTCGAGGCGGCGCTGCTCGGCATGCCCGAGGGCCAGCGCATGACTTACCGCCTGGCGCCGGAGCATGCCTTCGGCCCGCGCAACCCCGAACTGCTGCAGTGGGTCTCGCTGGCCACGCTGCGCGAGAACAGCTCGTTCGAGGAAGACTATTCGCCCGGCGACCTCGTGGAATTCAATGCACCGAACGGCGGCAAGTACGCCGGCGTGCTAAAGGAATTCGGCGAGACCGCCGCGCTGTTCGACTTCAACCACCCGCTGGCCGGACAGACCATCCTGTTCGATGTCCAATTGATCGGAATTCTCTGATGTCAGCCGTTGTGACGGACCCCAGCATGCCCGAGCTCACCCTCCCCATCGACGCCGAGATCCTGATGGCGCAGCCGCGTGGCTTCTGCGCCGGCGTGGACCGCGCGATCGAGATCGTCGAACGCGCGCTGGCGCTGTTCGGCGCGCCGATCTATGTGCGCCACGAGATTGTCCACAATGCCTACGTGGTGGCCGATCTGCGCAACAAGGGCGCGGTGTTCGTCGACGAACTCGACGAAGTGCCACCCGGTTCGACCGTGATCTTCAGCGCGCATGGCGTGTCGAAGGAAGTGCGCGCAGACGCCACCGCGCGCGGCCTGACCGTGTTCGACGCCACCTGCCCGCTGGTGACCAAGGTGCACGTCGAGGTAGGCAAGATGCGCGCCGAAGGCTGCGAGATCATCATGATCGGCCACAAGGGGCATCCCGAGGTGGAAGGCACGATGGGCCAGGCCGAGCGCGGCATGCTGCTGGTGGAGTCGGTCGAGGACGTCAACCGTCTGGCCGTGTCCGACCCGTCGCAACTGGCCTACGTCACGCAGACCACGTTGTCGGTGGACGAGACTGCCGAGATCGTGGCGGCGCTGAAGGCGCGCTTCCCGGATATCCGCGAGCCCAAGAAACAAGACATCTGCTATGCCACGCAGAACCGCCAGGACGCCGTGAAGTTCATGGCGCCGCAGGTGGAAGTGGTGATCGTGGTGGGCAGCCCGAACAGCTCGAACTCGAACCGCCTGCGCGAGCTGGCGGATCGCCTCGGCGTGCCGGCCTACATGGTCGACGATCCTGACCAGCTCAAGCCCGAGTGGGTGGCAGGCAAGCGCCGGATCGGCCTGACCGCAGGGGCCTCGGCCCCCGAAGCACTGGCCCAGGCCATCGTCGAGCGCCTGCGCACGTTCGGCGTGCGCAGCGTGCGAGCGCTGGAAGGCGTGGAAGAGAACATGTCCTTCCCGCTGCCGCGCGGCCTCGCCAGCGTGTCCGTGCAGTCCTGATCCTGCCTGTTTCCGCCTGATTGCCGGACATCGACCTGAAGCGGGTCGGTGTCCGCGCCCGTCGTTCTCCCGTCCCGCCGCTTCTTCTTCCTTCCCCGTTTTTCGCTGTTCTGCCATCGCACCGCGCTGGTGCGTATCGTTGCGTCCGCTATTTTTGTCGCGACGTGCGCTGCCGCACTATCGGAGACATTTAAGGACTTACAAAACCGCGCCCGGCGCCATAATGCCGCAATACGTGTCTTAACACCCAGACAATATCAGGGTAATCCCCGAGGATGGGGTTTTCCCTATTATGGTGCGGCGCTACATTCTGCACATTAGAGAGGCGGCCCGGTATTTGAAATGAAATACCTAATTAATACCTGGCCATTATATGTGGCGCGGCGCAGGCTTGTGACGTGGCGCAAGCGCCTCCGGCGAGACTCGGGCACGATTCTTGTAAGCACAGGTGACGGGTCTGCCAAATGGGCGGAGATTGCCCCAATCTGTGCATTGGGGAAATTCCCTAGCGCAATTGGTGGGTAAATGGTTCAGGTTGTTGCGTCGCGTATTGCATCCGCAAAGAAAGGGGATACAATGCGCGCGTTTCAAATTGAAACTAAACAAAGGGCGGTCCAGGGAATACGTCCGGGAGGCGTAGTATTTCCCTGTTTTTGTGAATCCTAGGAGATCACTCATGCAATTCACGTTTGCCAAGATTCTGCCGATCGCGGCCGCTGTGGCGCTGGTCGCTGCATGTGGCAAGAAAGAAGAAAAGCCGGCTGATGCGGCAGCATCGGCACCTGCCGCGGCGGCACCGGCTGCAGGTGGCGGTGAAACCATCGTCAAGATCGGCCACGCGGCTCCGCTGACGGGCGGCATTGCCCACCTTGGCAAGGACAACGAAAACGGCGCGCGCCTGGCCGTGGAAGAAGTCAACAAGACCGGTCTGGAAATCGGCGGCAAGAAGATCAAGCTGGAACTGGTGGGCGAAGACGACGCCGCCGATCCGAAGACCGGCACCGCCGTGGCCCAGAAGCTGGTGGACGCGAAGGTCGTCGCCGTGGTGGGTCACCTGAACTCGGGCGTCTCGATCCCGGCTTCGAAGATCTACAGCGATGCCGGCATCGTCCAGATCTCGCCGTCGTCGACCAACCCCGACTACACCAAGCAAGGCTTCAAGACCACGTATCGCGTGGTGGCTACCGACGCCCAGCAGGGTCCGGCACTGGCCAACTACGCCGCCAAGAGCCTGGGTGCCAAGAGCGTGGCCATCGTCGACGATGCCACCGCCTACGGCAAGAGCCTGGCCGACGAGTTCGAGAAAACCGCCAAGGCTTCGGGCGTGACCGTGGTGGCACGTGAAGCCACCAACGACAAGGCCACGGACTTCAAGGCCATCCTGACCAAGATCAAGG